>Ga0136636_10000059_pt1 | contig 37819 bp, 36 predicted proteins | sample AntDrymUQ8522106_2_FD_104653 | JGI IMG/M metagenome (GOLD analysis project Ga0136636, IMG submission 104653) | Polar desert sand microbial communities from Dry Valleys, Antarctica - metaG UQ852 (21.06) | ecosystem: Environmental > Terrestrial > Soil > Desert | place: Antarctica: Dry Valley... | reverse complement strand
GTGTGTGATTTTTTTTAAATTGTAAAATTTCACACACTTTTTTTGTCAAATTTAATTTCACTATTAAAATTGACCCAAAAAGTGTCGCAAAAAATTTTTTAAAATAAAAGCGTTTATTTATTCTTCCGTCGTTGCTATTTCCTATGCCCGATACGAGTGGTTGATATAAGCCTTCCCGGAAAACCCCAGCAACCGACAACTAATGACCAAACGTTTGAGCCCGCCTGCGTAGAACTGCAGTTAGGAAGAAATGTCATCCCCTTTTTTAAAAACCCTGGTCTAACGATCGCGCTTTTTGCTTTTATATGGATTAAACAAATAAGTGCTGCAACCGCAAAAGGTAAGAGCAACGAGAATATTAGTCCGCGTGAGGGATGGCAGCGGTAGCCCGCAGTGCGCAGTGTAACGAAGCGACGCGGACTTTAAGCGCACAGCCCGACGGCGTTGAGAAATTCGTGTGATTCTGCATATGCCTGATAACGCCGGCACGCCATAAAAAAAAGAGCTACTTCTTTCATTTTCAAGTGCTAATAGGGCAATATTGATATTTTTTTTCATACTTTTCTTTAGAAATCCTTGGCGCGACGAAAGTGGCGTGAATAAAATCATAGAATATATGAAAATCACACCACTACTATGCCTTGCTTTTTTGCTGTTATTTAAAAATCCCTGTCAGTCGCAGAGCAATGATACAGATCCCTATCTATGGCTAGAAGAAATTGAAGACCAAAAACCGTTGGAATGGGTGAAAACCGAAAACGCCCTCTCTGATAAAATTATTACCGCCAGCAAACTATTTTCACCCTTGCAAAAAAAGATCCTGAATACCTATAACGATAAAGACAAAATTGCCTATCCCGAACTGTCGGGCAAGTATGTTTACAATCTGTGGAAGGATGAAAAAAACCAGCGAGGCTTGTGGCGCTGCATGATTAAATCAAAGTATATCAATGGCGGGACCTATTGGGAAACGGTACTCGATATCGATGAACTATCAAAGAAAGAAAATAAAAATGTGGGTTTTTGGATCGGCATCATTTCTGGCACCCGATGACCAATTGTGCCTGATTGCGCTTTCAAACGGCGAAAAAGATGAAAATGAAATCCGAGAATTGAATGTCGAGATCAAAGCATTCGTCAAAGACGGTTTCTTTTTAAAGAAAGCAAAGGCAATGTCACTTGGGTTGACAAAAATATGGTTCTTGTTGGTAGAAATTTTGGTGAAGGGACCATTACGACTTCGGGCTACCCAAGATAAATCAAGTCGTTGTAAAGAAATGCAGCTATTGAAAGTGCAAAGACTATTTTTGAAGCAGCGGCAACAAACGTAGCTGCCGATGCGTATGCATTTATGCCAACGGAAAGCCGTATTTGTTTCTTACCCAATATATTACGATTTACGATTCTGAACTATATTATTTATCAGAAGATATTCCGAAAAAACTTAATTTTCCAACCAGTGCAAACTTTATTGGCCTTCATAAAAATGAAAATTTAGTTGCGTTGCAGTCCGATTGGACTATAAATGACAAGAATTATAAACAAGGTAGTTTCGTAAGCTTTAACTTGGAGGAAAACCTGTCCGGAAACTTCAACGTCAAGACGATTTATGAACCTGATTCAAAATCGAGTTTTGTTTCGGCGTCGGTTTCCAAAGATGTCGTCACCATAAGTATAATGGTCAATGTTCAAAGTAAATTGATTGGCTACAAATTTGGAAACGGAAAATGGATTGGCAAAAATCTTCGTGTTCCTGATTTCGCCAGCTTTAATCTCGTGGCTTCAGACAACCAATCAAACGAGTATTTTTTCATGTACAGCAATTTTATAACGCCTACCACGTTGTATTCCGCTGATGAAAATGGGATGAAAACAATCAAAAGTCTCAAGAGAAATTTCAATACAGACAATTTAATAATCGAACAGTTTTCCGCTACAGCAAAGGACGTCATGGCAATTCCGTATTTTGTATTTCAAAAAAAAAACATGAAATTGGATGGCAAAAATCCTACGCTTATTGAAGCTTATGGCGGATTTAATACTTCTTTTCAACCCGATTACAATTCGTCGAGAGGTTTGGGATGGCTCGAACATGGCGGCGTGTATGTATTAGCAAATATCCGCGGCGGTGGTGAATTTGGAACTTCATGGCATCAGGCCGCTATTAAGAATATGAAGCAAAATTCGTATGACGACTTTTTTCTGGTCAGCGAAGATTTGATTTCGAGAAAGATAACTAATTCAAAACATTTGGACGCTTTCGGTTGGAGCAACGGCGGATTGATTATTGGCGTTGTTTTGACACAAAGACCTGAATTATATAATGCAATTGTGGTCGGTGCGCCTTTGCTAGATATGAAACGGTATTCAAAAATGCTCGCAGGTGTAAGCTGGAAGGGAGAATACGGAAATCCCGATATTCCCGAAGAATGGGACTATATCAAAAAATATTCGCCATATCACAATCTTTGAAAAGACAAGAAATACCCTCAAGCCTATTTTGTCACTTCAACCAAAGACGATCGCGTGCATCCTGGCCATGCGCGTAAAATGGCAGCTAAAATGAGAGATATGGAAATTCCCCTGCTGTACCATGAGACGATTGAAGGCCGACATGGCGCAGCTTTCACCAATGAGCAACAAGCTAATGTATATACGGGAATTTTTACTTATTTGAATTTTAAATTGAACCCGGAAACTAAATAAATAAAAAGAAGAGCCAAGGTGAAGCCCTGGCTTTTTTAATTATTCAATGTCTTTTATATATTCATCATATTCAAGATAAAACATTTCCAGCGCGTGCATTTTCTGGTTAAAAAAATCAAATATCTCATCCCAATAATTTCTATTGCTCACGCTGACATCTGTTTTTTCTACCCAAATACGGCTGATCGTCTTGCCATTCTCGAGCGTAAAATTTTTATGATAGACTAAATTTTTTATGAATTCGTCGTCGATGATACTTTTTAAAGCTTCAATTTTTTTAAAATACGCTAATCGTTTTTCATCATTGCGATGTTCAATATCTATCAATACTTGCGCTTTGGTATTGTCGACAAAAAACTTAAAGGAAAAATCCTTGATTTTGGTGTCATAAAGCACCCATTTCCTTTTGTATTTTTCTGCGAAGGCCGTCCAAAACTCGTGTTTGAGCCGTTGATTTTCTACTTTTGAATACATACGATCTGTTTTATAGCCAATATTTCATTCGGATATTGCCTGCTTTAATAATTTATTCACATTGTTTTGGATGCGATTCAATATATTTACGAGAGCAAAAATAAGCTTTGGTTATGAATTTCACCGACTTTCTTTCGCACATTCCGAAAATAGAACAAGCATCGCTTTCAGGCGAAGCCGCGCATTCACTCATGATGCCGCCTGAGCGTGGCGAAATTATGAAGTCGCTCGATCTTGCTACAATTAATCCACGCAAAGCCGCGGTCATGATGTTGTTTTATCCGCGAAATGAAAAAACGAATATTGTTCTGATTCTGCGCAATTCTTATAACGGCGTACATTCATCGCAAGTTGCTTTTCCAGGAGGAAAAGTGGAGAATTTTGATGCGACCTTCATGCATGCAGCGCTGCGTGAAACAGAAGAGGAAATAGGGATTTCGACAACCCAGATTACGGTGGTCAGGGCTTTCAGTGAGGTGTACATACCGCCGAGTAATTTTATGGTTTTCCCTTTTCTCGGTTATAGTACTGATGAATTGATCTTTAATCCCGATCCCAATGAAGTAGCCGGAATCATCGAATTTTCTATCGAGAGTTTCCTCGACGATACAATAGTTGTCAATCAAAAAATGGCTACTTCCTATTCCAAATCAATCAATGTACCTTCGTTTAAAATCTACGATCATTACGTTTGGGGCGCTACTGCGATGATGCTCAGCGAATTGAAAGAAACCCTCAAAAAGGTCTTGTAAACTATATCTTTTTGTAAATTTGTCGTTAACGATTTCCAACAAAATCATCATGGGATTATTCAAAAGAAATCCTTTCGGGCACATACTTTTTATAAAAAAATGGTTGATACGCATTTTCGGTGCTGTAACCCATCGTCGGTATCGCGGGTTCAACGACTTGCATATCGATGGCTCAGAAATCATTAAAGCGCTTCCCCATAACAATGTCCTTTTCATCTCAAACCATCAGACCTATTTTGCCGATGTCGTGGCGATGTTCCATGTTTTTAATGCAAGCCTCAGCGGACGTGTTGACAACATCAAAGGCATTGGTTACTTGTGGGAACCAAAACTCAATGTCTATTACGTTGCTGCTAGGGAAACCATGCGGGAAGGATTATTGCCGCGGATATTGTCATATATCGGAGCCATAACCGTGGAAAGAACGTGGCGCGCCAATGGTGAAGACGTGCAACGGGAAGTCAACCCCAACGATGCAGAGAACATTCGGATCGCATTAGAAGATGGCTGGGTCATTACATTTCCACAGGGTACGACCAAATCTTTTAAACCAGTTCGTAGAGGAACCGCACATATTATCAAGCAGTACCGACCCATAGTCGTTCCAATCGTCATAGATGGTTTCCGCCGGTCGTTCGACAAAAAAGGGTTACGCATGAAAAAGAAAGGAATTCTCCAGTCTTTCATTATCAAAGAGCCACTTGATATCGATTACGAAAATGACACCATTGACCAAATAGTAGAAAAAGTCGAATATGCTATTGAACAACATTCTTCATTTTTGAAAGTTATTCCCGCCGAAGAAATCGAAGCACTCGAAGCACTCCATAAACTGCGACAGTGGAAGATTGAATCGTAAAAAAAACAAGAAAAGAGTGCCAAGAAAAATGAGCCAAAAAATAGCGACATTCATCTTCTATCCTGGCTCTTGTCTCTTGTTTCTAGCTACTCATCCTACAATTCTATCTTCTTCAACTCTTTATAATTCGCATACAATTTCTTGAGCAATATGCCATACAAGATTCTGTAAAATAGCCAAAATGCACCTATTATCAACAACACAAATAGGATAGAGATTACTGTACAGATTGAAACGAAAAAAGTGCCGTGGCCTTCCGCATCCGCCTTGTCCATCATTGCAATCATTTGCGAATTGTGGTAAAAAAGCATTACGATCGAAATTATAATACTTACCGTTACCACACCTAAATTGTACCAAATGTAATTCTGCACCGTCCGTCGTGTCTTGACAATGCTCTTCATCAATTGGTGCGTGGAATCGGTAATTACAATCGTTCGGTAGTTCTTATAAAAAGCATAAATAAAGTATACAATGATTAGGTAATTGACCGCGTTGATCACAGTCATAAACGTATCAATACCATAATTTTGCAGCTTAGCCTGATATTTGTCATCACTTAAAACCACCGTAACAATATTCCACAGCACAAATTCAACAAGGCTAATAATCAATATCCATTTTACAATCGACGAGGATTGCTTGTGCAGCATGCTGTAAATTTGCTTTTCCGATACCTGTTCAAAAGAATTTTCATCTTTTTTCCAAGCCTTTTTCAATAGATCTAATTCTTCCATAATCCTTAAGGATTTAATATTTTTTTCAATTTGGTCTTTATCCGGTTCATTTTCACCCTTGCATTTACCTCGCTGATGCCCAGCGTTTCCGAAATTTCATGATAATCTTTATCCTCAAGATACATAAAAACCAACGCTTTTTCAATGTCGTTGAGTTGGTACACCGCCTCATACATGAGCTTTATTTGCTCTTCTTCTTCGTAATTGTAATCTTCCTGTTTAATGAAGTGTTTGCTGCCGTCATACGACGAAGTCGCGATAGAGCGCGTACTTTTCCGATATAAGGTAATGGCAGTATTCAACGCCACGCGATAGGCCCATGTAGAAAATTTGCTTTCGCCTCTGAATTTTGGAAAAGCCTTCCAAAGCTGGATCGTAATTTCCTGAAACAAATCCTTGTGCGCATCCTCGCCCGAAGTATACAGCCGACAAATTTTGTGGATGATATTTTGGTTCTCTCGTAACTGCTTGACAAAAGACTGTTCTAATTCGGAATTCATATCGGTGTTAGTAACCTCGTAGCCTATTTTGTTACAAATAACAGATATTTTGGTGAGAAGCACAACTATTGGGTTTCAACAATGTCGAGTCCCGCTTTTCGCTCTATCTTTTGTTCGTGCCTCACAAAAGGATGCCGCTGCAATCGGGGCTAAGTTTGAAGTTCTCAATTTATTTCACCTTATGCACCTTCCTTATTTCAGCGAGACAGTTGGCTATCACTTTTCAATCTTAACAACATTTTCACACAAAACACTAATCTAAAAACGCACTGTTTGTGTATCTTTAAGCAAACAAACAGTTCTTGTAATATGAATATTCCCACATCAAACTTGCCACGTGTCGTTATCATCGGCGGTGGTTTTGCCGGAATCAAACTCGCTAAAAAATTGCGAAACCAACCTGTTCAGGCGGTATTGATAGACAAACACAATTATCATAATTTCCAACCATTATTGTATCAGGTTGCAACCGGCGGACTAGAAGCGGGTTCCATCGCCTATCCAATCCGGAAAATCGTACAGGAATTCAACGACTTTTATTTCCGGCTCGCACGCGTCAACGAAATTGACACCAAAAATCAGGAAATCCACGCCGATATTGGCGTCCTGCACTACGACTACTTAGTACTCGCAACCGGTTCAAAAACCAATTTTTTTGGCAATAAGGAAATCGCGCGCAATAGCCTTTCGATGAAAACCATTCCACAGTCGCTCAACATCCGTAGCTTTGTACTCGAAAACTTCGAACAGGCATTACTCACTGATGACGAAAGAGAACGAAACTGCCTTATCAATTTCTGCATCGTAGGCGGTGGCCCGACCGGAGTAGAGCTCGCGGGTGCACTTGCAGAGATGAAGAACGCCATTCTTCAAAAAGATTATCCCGACTTAGATGTCAGCCGAATGCAAATCAATATCATTCAGGGCGACGACCGGATTCTCAGCGCAATGAGCGAGAAATCATCGGCAGCAGCAGAAAAATTTCTTGTCGACCTCGGCGTGATAGTCCACAAAAATGTCCGGGTGCTGAGCTATGATGGTAAAACCGTTACGACAAATTCAAAACTGACATTCGAAAGTTCTACTGTTATTTGGACTGCGGGTGTTATGGGCGCAACCATTCCGGGATTAAGTCCAGAAGCATTAGTCAAAAATGTCGAGCGAATCCGCGTTAACGAATTCAATCAGGTTAAAGGCTACGAAAATATCTTTGCAATCGGCGACATAGCTTCGATGGAAACTCCGAAATATCCGCAAGGACACCCGATGATGGCGCAACCCGCAATTCAGCAAGGTGATTTGCTCGGGAAAAATCTCATACGCAAAATCAACAATCAAAAGATGGAACCTTTCGAATACAAAGACAAAGGTTCTATGGCAACCATCGGACGCAACAAAGCCGTAGTCGATTTGCCTAAGTACCATTTTCACGGAGTATTTGCTTGGTTTGTTTGGATGTTCGTGCACCTCTTTTCGCTTATTGGGTTCAAGAATAGAGCGGTGGTTTTCCTTAATTGGGTTTACAATTATATTCGTTTTGACCGCGAAGGCCGACTCATTATTCGTCCTTACAAACGGAAAAGCTTTTATGCATTCACGACTGACGAAGTCTAAGAGTCTTGATTGAAATTATATAATGTAGGATGTTTAATCTATAAGTCATGATTTTGCCTGGCATCTACCTTTGTCAGAATTAAAAATCGAAATTAATGGGTTACATTACGCTATCAATCAAACGCAACAACGAGATCAAACCCTATATAGTTGTGGACGCAGAATACTTGCAAGAAGTTTGGATTGCCGAGGCTTATCCGGATAATTCCACTAAAATTATCAAGCAATTCAAATGCAAGAAGTTTAAAAACTGTTTGCCCGAACTTACCAATTGCATGGTGCATTTGGGTGAAGTGGTCGAGATCACAGCAAATGACATCGAGCAACGAAACGTAAATCGGTTGCGCAATATACTTTCGCATAAGATATTTGAGATGCAAAGTCATAACTCGCAGCCCGCGATCAATTTATGGAACCGTATTCAAAATACATTTGTAAGTCCAATTGTCGTTTACAAACTTTTGTCAATGTAATAATTGACCATTAGGTTTACAAACTTACTGTAACTTTCCAGGCCATCTTTCTGGCTATTGAATTTAAGGAAGTTGTCGTAAAATACCTTGAATCCAGTTTCTATAAAACTTTCATATTGTTTCCAAAAAACTTCAGATTCAGCGTAGTTTTTAAGGATTCCAGGATTTACTGTCGGAAGTAATTGTTCGAGTATTTTTTTGTCACGTATTTTCCAATTGTGCAGGCAGTACCGCAATGCAACAGCGTAACCCGAATACTGGAAATACAAATTGTCATTTTTCACCGAAGCAAGAAACCCGATAAAATTAGCTTCACTCTCCGAAGCATAGCCCAGCTGGTGCGCCATTTCATGTGTCGTCGTCGTCGGAAAATTATACATCGGTATTTTATCGTTGACCTGCGCCTCATTTGTAAACGGATTTAAATAACCCGCAAAACCCATATAGGTCAGTGGCAAACTCATAATAGACCGCTTGACACTTGGCGTGCGATATGCAAAAAAGGGATATTCCTGTGAAAGATTTCGATAACCATTCAAGTTCATTTCGAAAACCTGCTGCCGCGAATAGGGGAAAATAACTTTAGCACTGTCATTTTGAGCAATCCGGCTGTGAATTGCGTTGGTTTTAGCAATTAATTTTTTGGTAAAAGCCAGTAAGTCGGCGTCGGTGTATTCTCGCTCAATCAGCATCTTATCGAACAATTTTACCCTATGGTAATTGGTTGCCCATAAGAAATGAAAAACAAAATAAAAAACCGAAAGCACGCTCAAAATTCCCAATACATTATCTTTCCATTGCAATCTCCAGCTTTTCCGTTTATTCCAAAACCACCTCAAAGCAAAGAAAATTGCGACGAAATATAGGAAGTCACCGACGGAAAACGGAATTTTCCCAAAAATCATTCGAGAAAACTCCGATAACGAAATATACAGACCATTGCTGTAAAATCGCTCCACAAACTCAGGAAAAAAAGAAATGATCTGAAGCACAATTATTTGTACAAAAAGAAAAATGGGAAGGATATATTTGCGACGCACGATGTGTTTGGATAATTTTTACGCAAAGAAACAGCAAAATATTTCTGAGCAGAGCGTTTTCAATTCAATCTAATATTGTGGTAAATATACAAATCAAACCTATCGAATTAGCGAACAACTTTGTAACTTTGACATTCAAAATTACTTTTAACTTCAGAACATTTACTAAATGAGCCAGGAAATCAGAAACCTTGAACCCAAACAATTATGGAATAAATTCGCCGATCTCAATGCAGTTCCGCGTCCGTCAAAAAAAGAAGATCGCGTGATACAGTTTATGAAAGACTTCGGAAATAGTCTGGGTTTGGAAACTTTCGAAGACGACATCCGCAACGTCATCATCCGCAAACCCGCAACTCCGGGTATGGAAAACCGAAAAGCGCTTGTGCTCCAAGGACATTTGGATATGGTTCACCAGAAAAATGCAGACACCGTTTTTGACTTCGATAAGCAAGGCATTGACATGTATGTTGACGGCGATTGGGTGCGCGCTCGCGGAACAACGCTAGGCGCCGATAACGGATTAGGAGTTGCGATGATCATGGCCATTCTTGAAAGCAAAGAGATCAAACATCCCGCAATCGAAGCTTTGTTTACAATCGATGAAGAAACCGGAATGACCGGTGCTTTGAATCTTAAGGGCGGAATTCTCAAAGGCGATATACTGCTCAATATGGACACCGAAGAAGATGACGAAATCGACATCGGTTGTGCGGGTGGAATTGACGTGACTGCAACCAGAACTTTTCATGAAGAAGAAACACCGGAAGGTTCTGTTGGTTACACGATTACGGTAAAAGGACTTAGCGGCGGACATTCGGGAATGGACATCCACAAAGGTTTGGGCAACGCTAATAAGATTATGAATCGTCTACTTTTTGACGGTTTCGAAAACTTCGGATTACAGATTGCCGAAATCAATGGCGGAAGTTTACGCAATGCGATTCCGCGTGAAAGCGTTGCCAAGGTTATAGTTGCCGCAATGTACGATGAGGCTTATGTATTCGATATGCAAGAAATCATAGCCGATATTAAAACCGAATTTAAAACCACCGAACCAAATCTCACCATTGAAATTGTAAAAGGCGAACTGCCCGAAAAAGTGATGGAACTGGGTGTGCAGGAAGGAATTCTGCGCTCGCTCTACACTGCTCATAACGGCGTCTACAGAATGAGTGCTGATATGGCTGATCTTGTCGAAACCTCGAACAACATCGCGCGCGTTATCATGAAAGACGGAGAAATTTCTGTCGGCTGTCTCACACGCTCATCTGTAGAATCATCCAAATTGGATCTCGCGAATGCCCTGCGTTCTGCTTTCGAATTATGTGGCTGCGAAGTGGCATTTTCGGGTTCATATCCGGGTTGGACACCAAATGTAAAATCGGAGATTCTCGACATACTTGTACAGGTTTACAAGAATCAAAACAGTGAGGAACCTAAAGTGGTTGCTTGTCACGCCGGACTCGAATGTGGTATTCTCGGGACAAATTATCCCGATATGGATATGATTTCCTTCGGACCAACCATTCACGGTGCGCACTCGCCAGATGAAAGAGCGAGTATCAAATCGGCGCAAAAATTCTGGAAGTTTGTAATTGAAATTCTCGAAAGCATTCCTGAGAAGAAATAATTGACCTAAAAGACACAACCCGCTGTAACCAATAGCGGGTTTTTTTATATTTAAACTCTTTTAGAATATTAACCCCAGCGTAAAGTAGAACGTTCTGTTATCGGAAGGAATAATACCCGGACCGGGATAACCAGTTGCTCTTCGGGTGAAATAGCTGTTATTAGTGAAATTGTTGATTCCGCCTTCAAGTTTGAAATGATTCCACTTATAAGAAGTAGAAATATCGGCAACATAATATGCTGGAATTTGACCGAAAATGCCGTAAGCGTTGTCGTTATAGTCGGTGGTGCTATTGTTCGCTTCGGTGAATTGAGATGAAACATACGTGAATTGAATACTTGACATGAAGTTTCTATATCCAATACCAGTTCCGGTTTTAATGTTTAATAATGGTACAAATTCTACTTTGTTTCCCTGTATGTTGGGTGCATTTGATTTTAAATATTCAGAATTGGTCACTGCGGTATTGGAGAAAATATTCCATGTGAAATCTTCCTTCTCAGCGAAAAATGTCCTGCTGATACTCCAGTCCAGCAAAGCTTCAAAACCGTAGGTAATCGCAGTTCCAATATTGTCCCGATACCGAACAATAGCGGCAGCGCCATTTGGATTTGTAGTTTCATATTCTCCAATTTTATCGTCGTAATATAAACTGTAAAAGCTTGCATCAAAAGTGATTTTGTTGTTGATTTGTCCACGAATTCCGACATCGGAAGTGAAGCCTTTTTCATCAGATATCTTATCAGCAATGACTTGACTTGGTGAAACTGTCCGAATATCATTGAAGGTCACGGATCGATAATTTTGTGAAATATTTCCATAAAACTCAATAGGATTTTTTGGTTTGTAACTTAGGCCAATTCCTAATAAGACAAACTTTCTATCTTTTACATTGTTCTCGGGTATGGTTTGATCTAATATTACATTTCCAGCCAAATCAAGATTGATCTTTCGATAACTTCCTTGAGCACTTGTTTTTATTTTTTCAAATCGAAACCCCGGCGTAATGGAAAATTTGGATGATAATTTAAAAATATTTTCACCAAAAACGGAAAAATTTAAATTCGGAAAAGTATAATTGGACTGATTGGCATAAGTAGGGAATTCATCAGTGGCAAGAGAAAAGTTGGCATCGCTACCAGAACTTCCCGGTCCTTGTATTCCAGTGTTTCTTGACTGGTAATATTTGGCGCCAATTAAAAAAGCGCTTGTGTTATTGCTGATTTTATATCGCTGTAAATATCTGGCTTCTGCACCCCAATTTACAAAATCGCCAATAATTAAATCGCGAACCATGCCTTCGCTATCCGGATTAGAAACCCTGTTGGATCTGAAACCAACTGTTTTTCGGCTAGCGTCTAGACCGAATAATTGTAGAGAAAAATCGGAATTCTTAGTCAGCTTGTGTTTAATTCGAAGCGCAAACAAATTCCATTTTACGTCAAACCAGTTTCGTGTTCTATTGCTTTGTGTTGGATCCTTCTGAAACATAACGTCGGTCAAGCCGCCAGGTTGTTGTGCCAAATAATCAAAATAGGTATAATCAAAATGAAGTGAGGTTTTGTCTGTAAATTGATAATTAAGATTGGCAAAATAGGTCTTGCTATCAAATTGCGAGTTGGGTCTGAAACCATCGCCTTGTTTGAAATTATAAAAACTGTAATAACTGAATTTTTTATTTGTACCGCTTAATGAACTAAAATTGGTAAATAAATTATAGGAGCCGACAGTGTTTCTGGTTGTAATTTCGAGTGGTGTCTTTGATGGTGTTTTGGTTTTAAAATTGACCAATCCGCCAAATTGAGTTCCGTATTGGAGAGAAGCTGCGCCACGAACTACTTGTATTTCCTCAAGCGCCTCTGTTGGAGTGGCGTAATAACTTTCGGGATAGCCCAAAACATCGGCGCTAATATCGTAGCCATTTTGGCGGGTGTTGAAATTGGACGTCCGATTAGGATCCAAACCACGACCGCCAATGCTTAATTGTAAACCGCCATCCGAACTTTCGTTAATAGTCAATCCAACTACTTGGGCAAAGATTTGCCGGGCATTGTTGGTTGCTTTGTTAGCAGTAAGCTTATTTATCGAGATGACTTCCGTTTTTTTACCCGCATAAATTGCCGTTTCTTCAATATCTTTTAATTTGTTGAGCGCAAATAGTTTTTCGCGCTGTTTGTTAATCATGACTTCGGATAAATTGGTGATTTTTTCTAATACAATCGTGATATTCTGATCCGATGACGAGACTATTTTTTCAACTAATGCGTAATTTTCCTTGTAAAATAGCATTTCGAAAGTGTTGTTTTTTTCTATAGTTAGGATAAATTCTCCCTTGGAATTGGAAAACGTTTTTATTCCCAGTGTTTTGTTATAAATTTCAACTTGGCCAATTCCCTCGCCACCAAAAGTGGTTATTTTTCCAAAAAATCTACCTTGCGAAAAAGCATTGCACGATATGATCAGTAGCAACAAAATCAAGCTATAATCCTTTAATCTCATCATTAAAAGGCAAAATCCACGTTTTGGGTTGGAGTGTTTCATTTTCTTTGGCTAAATTTATTTTTGGATTAATGTATTTTTGGCTAAGGCGTCCGTTGAGGGCAACGTAACTTTCTACATATACTTCGGGATCATTTATCCCTTGCTCTTGATAATAATCGTGTAAAAAGTGGGCATATTCTAAAATGAAATCGGGTTGAAATGCCATCTGTTTTTCTTGAAAAGAAGATAAAAAATGGGCATTGTTTACGCGTATTTCTTTTTTAGTTTCAGCGTCAACAACGGTGAATTCGGTATAACCGGCTTTTTCCATGAGCATGACGCGCCAAGAAAATCGAAAACCTTCTTCTGTCCAAAAAAGTTCGTTTGGATATGCCAAGTATCGAAATGGAAAAAGTAATTGAAAACCCAAAAAACTAGTTATAACAAGCATTTTCGTTTTATAAATCGCATCAAAATTTTGAATTTTTTCTTTTCCGTATTCAATTTTAACGGTATCAAAACGAATTAATTTTGATACAATGTGCAAACATTTTTGGTGAAAACTGGCATCAAAAAAGATTAATGAACTGATAATCATTACATAGGGAAAAATTCCGATCGGGAATAGAAGTCGGGTTAGAACGTGAAATATGACTACAAGAACGAGGGCAAATAAGCGCGTTCGTTTGTATAATAATAGAAAAACAATACCTAAATCGTAAATCATTCCTGTCCAACTGAAAGCAAAATGCACCCAATTTTCATTGAAAAATGAACCTACTACAGGTAGGTGGGAATTGTTTGGCAACCATATTTTTAATGGCATTGCCTTCAAAAGCCAATCAGAATTGAGTTTTGCCAATCCTGCATAGAAATAAACAATTCCCAATAATACTTTTAGTACATCGATGGTCCAACGAGGAATTTTTTGAAAAGCAATTTTGGAATTTTTGTATGCATCGACCGAAAAATAAGCATTCGCAGGCAAAAAAATCATTACAAAACTCACTATGGAAATAAAATAATAGTGGTTAAGATAAGTTGTTTTATCGATAAGCTCAATATAGGTGAAACTTAGAAAAAACGTAACGATTGCAAGCTTGTATTTGTATCCTATCGAAACGCACAAAGCTGCTAATCCACAAATAATAAATACAATATAAATGAAATTTCCAATGGACTTTGCCCATTCAAAACCATAATAGGTAAAGTGAAATTGAGGCTGGATATAGAATTTTTCAATCCACCCATAATAAGCAAATCGTATTAAACTCATTGCCATCATTAAGCCAAACGCTAGCCTAAAGAAAGCTAGCGTTGATGCATGTGAATAAGAATTTAGGTATTTTTTAATGCTTGTTGTCATGATCAATCGCCGTCGCCGTCTACATAATCAATTGTGATGTTTAGGGCTTGCATCATGTCTAATTTCATATAGATTACGTTTTGTTGAAGCGCATCATAGGAGGCAAGAATTTTTGTATTATCAGAAATAACTTGTTGGGCGAGATTATCGCTCAAATTGTTATTAGTGGAATAAATCACCGCAAACTGATTGTTGATGATAGTGCTTAGGTTTTGACCATTTCTAACAGCATTTACATAATCTAAATAAGATTTTAAACTTTCCCCGGTTGTTGTGCTATTGAAATGTTTTCCGTTAAAGAAATCTTGCTGGGCTTGAATGGAAGCGTTTAATAAAATTTTTGAAATGTCTTTTTTATAAAAGGCTTCTACTTTTTCAGGGAATTTTGCCCCGCTTGAAAAAACGCCGCCGGGAATTCCTAATTTTGCTGCACGAATATCTTTCTCAAAATTTTTAACAAATAAGTTTGTAGTAATATTTACAGAGCTGCTCACGGCATTGCCATTGCTGGCAACATACGCGTCTCTATATCCATTATTCCAATCTGCCATTACCAATGTTACATCAGAGTCGAGTTTTGCTGTCAAGTCAGTCAGATACTGTTTATAATTTGCTGCGTTTGTATGGGCTGTATAAAAACCAATGATGTCAGAATCTGTGGTGCCCAACCCATTGATTAAATAATCTAATGCCGGAAAACCTTGTTTACTGAATTGTGACAACAGACTCAAATTATAAGCTCCTGAAGCAATATTTGACTCAATTCCTATAACATCGGTGGGATAGGTGTTTGAGGCTTCTTTTAAATTGATTTCCATTGCTTTTCCAAAATAAAACAAGGTCACACTTTGGTATGCCCGGTAAGCTTCTACCCACGATTGACGCATTGTTTGAAGATTGATTTCTGATGGTGAAGATGTAAAAACCGCGACATTGTCTTGCAAGTCCTGCACTTTGTTTTGATAGTTCAGATAACTGGGAGTAATAATGTTATCGGCCCAATTGGTCAAAAGTGCCGTTCTGTTAAAACTATCTTTATTGCTAGTTCCGTTATTATCGTTTGTTGAACAAGCAAACAGCACGAATAATGCGCTTAAAATCAATACACTTTTTTTCATTTTTTAACTTTTCGTGTTAGTCCGTTTTTTTAAAGAACACTTACTTTGATTCCTAATTAACAGTCGCGGCTTGCGCTACAGTGAAATTAAATTTAGCGGCAATTTGTGCTGAAATTGCATCCAATTTAGGAGATAGGGAATCAATATCCCAAAGACCGTTCGGCCCGCTGATTAATGATGCTAACATTACATCTGTTTCTTCTCTCGAAAAGTATGGATTGTTTGTGCCAGGTTTATTAGTATAACGCAGTGACATAATGAAACCATAAGCTTCTGATAAGGCATGAAATGCGCTCGCGCCGTTATCAACTTGTAACTTTGCCTTCCCTTCTTGAAGGTAAAAAACTGAGCGAACGGCAGGAACTAGCGCTATTTTTGATTTTATGATTGCAATTTGAACATCACGAGTGGCATAATCATTTGCAACAATGGCAGCCCTTCCTTTTCTGAAAGCCAAATCAATATCTGCTTTCAATGTATTAAAATCGCTGTCATCGCTAACTTGATTTATATAACTGCTCCAATATTTAAAGACATTCGGTGACAGCGTCAAATTATCATTTCCATAGATATAACCATAGGCTTCATCCCAATTGTGTTCCATAGTCGTGTAATTTTTATTTACTTCCAATACTTTATTGGTGTTGTTTTCTTTGTTGGCAGATTCGTCTAATTTATTTACCGACAAATAATTGTTGCAAATCTGGTCTAACAAACAAGCGCCCATCATTCCTTTCAACAGTAGTTGCTGTGGTTCCAAACCATTGGATGCAAAAAGACGCTTGGATGAACCATCTAGGTACACACCGGCAACGCCTGCGGAAGCATTGTTCCCCTGACTTGCATTTTGCGCATTTGTAAATTGATTTTCAAAAAAACTTCTCACTAAACCTTGCTCGATAGTTGAACCACCACCAAACAATAAAGAAAAATAATCCTTTGAAGCCGCGGTTTTGTCTCTTAATTGTTTGCCCGAGCTGTTCAAAGTTTCAATTGAAAAGCGGTTTCCGGTGTTGACAAACATGTCCATTAATGCTACTTCATCAGCAATAGTTCCATTCACCGCTGCTGTTTTAATATAATTGCCCATTTCTTCTAGCATTATTAATCGGGATGTTTGTCCTGAATAATCTACCGTGCTTGCAGCATTTCTTGCAAAAGTGTAAGTAGCCGGCGTTTGATAATTCAAAAGAGGGATCGTCGTTTCTTCACTGTTTGAGCAGGAGGCCAGGACTAATGAAGACAGGGATAGGCTGAGGAGTTTAAATTTAGTTCTCATTATTTAGAATTAATTAAAATAGTGATGCAAATATAAAGTAGCGTTTCGGAATAAACAAATTTATTTAGAATAAATATAAATAATAACCTATTGATTATTATCAAAACCCTGAAAGTCAAATAATAATCAATAAAAATATACTTAAAGAATTTTTTGGGTGCCCTATTTTCTTTTCATCGGATAGCTTTCGCTTGAAGGTTTCCCCTGTTCGATGCCTGAAATTTCAGCGACAAGACTGTCTTTGTTTATTTGTGTGTAGGTGATTTTCTGAGGGAAGTCGTGCGTTTTATTTTCAAAAATAATTTGCTTTGCTGAGTTACTTGTCATTTTAAAAACAACCGGATTTCCATTATTTTGGCCTTTTACGGTAGGTATAAAAAAGAGGTTCGTATCTTTCTGTTTCAATATGATGGTTTCATCACTTAGTGTATCGTTATCTTTTATGAAGAAACTTTTACCGCTAAATGTAGAATCGTTTACTTTTTCCCAACTCTCTGAAAGTCGTCCCTTTTCCATGTTGTTTTCCCAAGTTCCGATGAGCCAATCAACAACAGCCATTTTGTTGGTTTTTTCTGCTTTCTTACAGGAACAAAACACAGCGATGAGAACTAAAATGGCAATGGTGGTTTTCATTTTGAATATTTAAAAGAATGATGAACTGCAATATTACCAAAATTTCCTTAGCCCGGATAGTAGCGACATCCTTTTATTCCGTTTTTCACGGATAAAAGATAAAGCGCATAGCCGGAAACAGCTCCTGAAAAATCTGAATCCGGTTGCCACAATCCTGCAAATATTTTGTATTTTTGCACTCCAATTAACGGAAGGAATAAAAATGTTAGACAGACTACAGATAGTAAAACAACGCTTTGACGAGATCTCGGACTTGATTATTCAGCCCGATGTGATCTCCGACCAAAAGCGATATGTGCAACTCAACAAAGAATATAAGGATTTAAAAGCACTCGCCGGAAAACGCGACGAATATGTAAACCTTACCTCAAATATCGCCGAAGCCAACGAAATTCTTTCTGACGGTAGCGATCCCGAAATGGTTGAAATGGCCAAAATGCAACTCGACGAAGCCAAAGAAAGACTGCCTGAACTCGAAGATGAAATCAAATTCATGCTGATTCCCAAAGATCTCGAAGATGCCAAAAACGTCATGGTCGAAATCCGCGCCGGAACCGGTGGCGATGAAGCGAGTATCTTTGCAGGCGACCTATTCCGCATGTACACCAAATACTGCGAAAGCCGCGGCTGGCGCACTTCTGTGGTGGATATGAATGAAGGAACTTCCGGCGGATTCAAAGAAGTTATTTTTGAAGTGACCGGCGAAGATGTTTATGGAACCCTCAAATTTGAAGCTGGCGTTCACCGCGTACAACGGGTACCGCAAACCGAAACCCAAGGGCGCGTGCATACTTCTGCGGCGACCGTAATGGTATTGCCGGAAGCCGAAGAATTTGATGTGCAAATCGACATGAACGATGTGCGTATCGACTTTTTCTGTTCTTCGGGACCGGGCGGACAATCGGTGAACACTACCAAATCGGCAGTTCGTATGACGCACGTTCCAACCGGACTCGTAGCGCAATGCCAAGATGAAAAATCACAGCACAAGAATAAAGATAAAGCGCTGACCGTTTTACGCTCGCGTTTGTACGAACAGGAACTAGCGAAAAAACAGGAAGAAGATGCCAAGAAACGAACTTCGCAAGTAAGTTCTGGTGACCGTTCGGCGAAAATCCGTACGTATAATTATGCGCAGGGTAGAGTGACAGATCACCGCGTCGGACTCACATTATACGATCTCGGGAACATCATGAACGGCGACATCCAGAAAATCGTTGACGAATTGCAATTGGTCAACAATACCGAAAAATTGAAAGAAGCCAGCGAGGTTTTTTAAGATAAAACATCAATGAATCAAGTAGAAAATTGCCGTACATTTAATAAGTGCGGCATTTTTTTTTGAAGCTATTTCCCGCTTTCGCCTTTATCTTTTTTTTCAAAAAAGGATGCCGGCTCTATCGGGGCTAGACATACAACAGCAATCAACATTTTTCCTAACTTAGCGCCTTCAAGTCAAAAAAACACACAACTACAATGACAACAAAACAACTGACTGCACAAATCAGAAACAAAAAATCTTTCCTCTGTATCGGACTTGATGTTGACCTTACTAAAATTCCGCAGCACTTACTCGAAACCGCTGATCCAATCTTCGAATTTAATAAAGCCATTATCGATGCCACGCACGATCTCGCTGTTGCTTATAAACCCAACACCGCTTTTTATGAAGCTTATGGCATCAAAGGCTGGCAGTCGCTACAAAAAACCATCGATTATCTCAACGAAAACCATCCCGATATTTTTACAATCGCCGATGCCAAGCGTGGCGATATCGGAAATACTTCAGGCATGTATGCGAAAGCTTTTTTTGAAGATCTTAATTTTGACAGTGTAACTGTTGCGCCCTACATGGGTAAGGATTCGGTCGAACCGTTCCTCGCTTTTGAAAACAAACATACGATCCTGCTGGCGCTGACGTCTAACGAAGGTGCATTCGATTTCCAAACTTTGGACAACGCGGGAACCCATTTGTATAAAAGAGTGATCGAGATTTCAAAAACATGGACAAATGCACAAAATCTTATGTATGTTGTCGGTGCGACGAAAGCCGAATATTTCAAGCAAATCAGGAAATTGGTTCCCAACAGTTTTCTTCTCGTTCCGGGAGTGGGCGCGCAAGGCGGAAGCCTTTCCGAAGTCTGCAAATATGGAATGAGTGAAAATGTAGGTTTGCTTATCAATTCTTCGCGCGCCATTATTTATGCTTCAGCCGACAAAGATTTTGCGCAAAAGGCTAGGGAAGCGGCGTTCGAAATCCAACAGGAAATGGCGCAGATTCTCGAAGGCTAATTGTATTTTTCTGTAAGTAGAATGTAAGCTTTGAGTCCGTGATGAACAAATAATGTCGAATCATTATCAGGAAACGCCTTGCGATATTCAGCATCGGGTTTGAGGATTACGGAGGTTCCGGTTCTTACATAATAATTAGACTGGAAATATTGTGGACTTTTATAACCTTTGAGTTTTTTGGAAACCATTTTTGAAGCGATTTTACCTAAGAACAGTTGATATTTCCTTACAGCTTTGCGGTTGTATTTGCTGAGTTGGTTGTGCATATAACCGGCCATGATATTTTTTGGAAAAGGTAACTTCCGTATTATTTTTTTTGCATTCTTAAAAGGATTGGTCGTATTGAAATCGGTCAATGTTTGTATAGAAACGGGAACTTCCGGCACCCAATCCAACGGATTGATCACCGAAATCGACCAACCATTCTGCGTTGCAATTTCATAATCATAAGCAAAATAAAGATTCCCGGGTTTTGGTGCAGCGCTGCAGTAGGTTTTGAATTGTATATCTGTAGGTATAACGCCAGTTCTTTGGTAGTAAAGCAATTGCGCAGTGACTAAATATGCGATTCCGGCGCCTTGACTGTGTCCGAAAACGATAAAATCCTTTTTTCCTTTTGTGTATGATTTTTTGACTTTTTCTACGATATCGGGAATCAGATAGCCTGTTGCTAAAGTCCATCCGACATGCACCGCTGCATTCGGATTATCGGAAAGGTGATAATCATAGCAAAGACTGTCATTGAGTTGGATTTTTCCGACCGCGGGAATCATGGCCGCATAAAAATTACCCATCCAGCTTATCGGGTTGTTTGTTGTTCCGCGAATACTAATCACGGATTGCGTCGGAGTTTCATACATTTCCCACGAATTTTCAAGTCCGATTTCCTCCGAGCGATACTTGCGGTGTTTCTTTTTGTAAAGCTTACTTTCCGGAATCTTATTATAAAAAGTACTGTCGGCCCAACGGGAATATGCATAGAGCAATTGGAGATATTCCTTTTTGTCAAAGCCGGGTTTCAATTGCTGTCCGACCGCAGCCTGCGCTAAAAATAGTAAGGCGAAAAATAGAATTTTTTTCATTCGTTACAGTTAGATTCAACTTCAAAGATATTCCTTTTGATTACCTTCGCATTACAGAATTTCGATGATATTTTATTGTTTATGAATATTATTTTTACAGACCAAATCGGGCATATTCACCAATTTGCAACAAGTCCGAAACGCATTGTTTCACTCGTACCTTCGCAAACCGAATTGCTTTACGACTTAGGCCTCGAGGCAAATATTTTTGGCATCACAAAATTTTGTGTTCATCCGTACCATTTCAAATCTACTAAGAAGATTGTGGGCGGCACCAAGAAAGTCGATTTCGAAAAAATCCGATTACTCGAACCCGATATTATTATCTGCAATAAAGAGGAAAATACGCTAGAAATTGTTGAACAACTTCGGCAAATTTGTCAGGTTTGGGTAACAAATATCATTACGGTTGAAGATAACTTTAGAATGATATCCGACTTTGGGAAATTATTGAACCGCCGTACCGAAGCGCAGAAGTGGCATGATAAACTGACTTTTGCACTAGTCGATTTCAAGCAGTTTATGGAGGATAAACCGAACATAAAGGCGGCTTATTTTATTTGGAAAAACCCATACATGGTTGCAGGATCTGACAACTATATCAATGAGATGCTCAGGCTGTGTAAGTTTTTAAACATTTACGTAGATAAAGGTCGATATCCTGAAATTGAGATTCGTAAAATCAGATCCGAAGGCGATCCGCAGGTCGTTTTTTTGTCTTCAGAACCGTATCCTTTCAAGGAAGAAGATGCTTTTGAAATTGGAAGATTTACGCACCACGCCAAGACCGTCTTTGTGGATGGAGAAATGTTTTCTTGGTATGGCAGCCGGATGCTGAAGGCTTTAGGATATTTCAAAAAACTGCGCGAAAGATTGGTGTAACCAGTTTTGATATAAAACAAAGACGGTCACGTTTTCACGTGACCGTCTTAAACTAACTTTAAACCAAATAATAAAAACCCTTTATTATGTTACAAAGATGCTGATTATTATAAGGTTATCTCGTTAATGCTATGTTATTTATTTGTTGGTGTTTCGTTAAAACTTTTATTTGTAATCCTGTAAAGCAAACACTCTTTTTAATAATTCGGAGGTTCTCGCGGTCAGGTCTGTTCGAATATTTTTTTCTTCAACGGCAACCATTTTAAAAACGCCTTTCATCGCTTCATTGGTTACATAGTCTTTGAGATCGGGATTCACCTTCTTGACCAATGGGATTGCATTGTATTTGGTAATGATGTTGGCCCAGACTTTATCGGCACCGACTTTTCCAAGAGAGCTTCCAACAACGGGACTGAATTTGCTGTATAATGCTGAGCTAGTTGAATTTTGCAAGTATAGCGTAGCGGAATTGTCATTTCCTAAAAGGATATTTCTCGCATCATTGAATGACATGTTTCTAACCGCACCGACAAAAATGGGTGTGGCTTCCTTAACTGCATTTTCGGCAGCGCGATTCAGCACTTTCAGACCTTCATCGGCAAGACTGCTCATGCCTAAATTCCTTAGAGTCTTATCTACTTTCTGCAGTTCTGCCGGAAGTAAAATCTTGACAAGTTCATTTCGGTAAAAGCCGTCGGTCGTCGTTAATTTGCTTACTTGTTTGTCAATACCGTTGTTAAGTGCTTCCTTCAAACCGGCAGCGATATCGGCGTTTCCAATCGTGCCACCAATTTGTGGATATTGGTTGGCAACCTGTTGCAATTCGGCACAGCCTGAAAGCAAAAAAACGGGCAACAATAATAGAATCTTTTTCATAATGGTTATTTTTTATCTTGTAAGGCAAATACTTTCTTGAGTAAATCGCTGCTTCTCGAGCCCAAGTTGCCGCGAATATTTTTCTCTTCTACCGAAATCATCGTGAAAATTCCGTCCATGGTTTTGTTCGTAACGTAGTCGGTAATATCGGGATTGACTTTAGAAATCAACGGCAGTTTGTTGTAATTGCCAATGATGGTTGCCCAAATTTTATCGGCACCGACTTTTCCGATAGATTGTTGTACGACGGGACTGAATTTCTTATATAACGCCGTGGAAGTACTATTTTTTAAATAAGAAGTGGCGGCATTGTCGCTACCCATCAAGATCGTTTTCGCGTCTGAGAATGACATATTTTTGATGCCATCCACAAAAATCGGAGTAGCTTCTTTGACAGCATCTTCTGCAGCTCGGTTTAAAGATTTGATTCCCTCATCTGCTAAACTGCTCATACCCATTTGGCGCAGGGTTTTGTCGACTTTCTGCAATTCGGTCGGCAGGAGGATCTTGACCATTTCATTCCTGTAAAATCCGTCAGTTGCCGTGAGTTTGGTGACTTGTTTGGTGATGCCTTTATTCAAGGCTTCTTTTAATCCGCCGGAAATATCGATGCCGCTTAGCGATGTTGAATTATTAGTATTGGGTGTGATTTTTTTGAGTAGATCTTTTAACTGTGCGAAAGAGACGCACGGAACGAGTAACAGCAGTAAAATGGTCTTCTTCATAGGAATAATTTTTTCAAAGATAAAACAAACAGCATATCGTTTGCAATAATTAAAACAACGTTAACATCGCATCTTTATTTCTATTTAGGGCGGTAGATTTTTTTATATTTCCGTAAATTGCACACCTAAAATCGACAGTATATAAAAATGGATCAAGCAAAAATTTATATTCCTAAAAATAAAGTAAGAATCGTTACGGCTGCCTCACTTTTTGACGGACATGATGCGGCTATCAATATCATGCGGAGAATTATTCAATCGACTGGTGTCGAAGTGATCCATTTGGGACACGATCGCAGTGTGGAAGAAGTAGTTAATACCGCCATACAAGAAGACGCAAATGCAATTGCTATGACTTCATACCAGGGCGGACATAATGAATATTTCAAATACATGCATGACTTGCTCAAGGAAAAAGGGGCAGGGCATATCCGAATATTTGGCGGCGGCGGTGGCGTTATTTTGCCAGATGAGATTGCCGAACTCCACGAGTACGGAATTACACGCATTTATTCTCCCGATGATGGACGCGCCATGGGTTTACAAGGAATGATTAACGATCTGGTCGAACGCTCCGATTTTCCTGTGGGCGATTCACTAAATGGGGAAATCAACCATCTCGAAAGCAAAATGCCAACGGCGATCGCGCGCTTGATTTCTGCAGCAGAAAATTTCCCAGAAATTGCAAAGCCCGTTTTTGATATAATCCATAAACAGAATGAAACCTCAGAAATCCCGGTGCTTGGAATAACCGGAACCGGTGGTGCGGGAAAATCGTCACTTGTTGATGAGCTTGTTCGCCGTTTTCTTATCGATTTTCCTGAAAAGACGATTGGTTTAATTTCCGTCGATCCATCAAAAAGAAAAACAGGAGGTGCTTTGCTTGGCGACAGAATCCGTATGAATGCGATTAACAATCCAAGGGTTTATATGCGCTCATTAGCCACTCGCCAATCTAACCTAGCACTTTCCAAATATGTTGCCGAAGCCATACAGGTGCTGAAAGCCGCAAAATATGATATTATCATTCTGGAAACTTCGGGAATCGGACAATCGGATACGGAAATCATGGACCATTCCGACGTTTCCTTATACGTTATGACACCCGAATTTGGCGCTGCAACTCAACTCGAAAAGATTGATATGCTTGATTTTGCCGATCTTGTAGCATTGAATAAGTTTGACAAGCGCGGTGCTTTGGATGCGTTGCGCGATGTGAAAAAACAATTCCAACGGAACCACAATCTTTGGGACGTCAATCCCGACGAAATGCCGGTTTTCGGAACGATCGCTTCCCAATTCAACGATCCGGGAATGAATACGCTTTACAAAGCGATTATGGATAAAGTAGCGGAGAAAACCACTGCTGATCTCAAATCCGACTTTAAAATCACGCGCGAAATGAGCGAAAAGATTTTCGTGATTCCACCGCACCGCACGCGCTATTTATCCGAAATAGCCGAGAGCAACAGAAAATATGACGAAACTGCTTTAAGTCAGGAGCAAGTTGCCCAAAAATTATACGGAATTTACAAAACAATTGAAAGCGTAGGTGGAATATTCCCGCATCTGACCAAATCTGGATTAGAGGATTCGATTTTGCAATCCAAAGATGAAAACACAGCACTTTTCCTTGACTTGCTGGTTAAAGAATTTGACCGTGTCAAAATGGACCTCGATTCCTATAATTGGGAAATTATCACGAGTTGGCAAGATAAAGTCGCCAAATATAAAAATCCGGTATATTCCTTTAAAGTACGCGACAAGGAAATCAGGATTGCCACGCACACTGAAAGTTTATCTCATTCTCAGATTCCGAAAGTTGCGCTGCCGAAATATCATGCTTGGGGCGATATATTGCGTTGGAATTTTCAGGAAAATGTTCCTGGCGAATTTCCGTTTACATCTGGACTTTATCCGTTTAAGCGAGAAGGTGAAGATCCATCACGCATGTTTGCGGGAGAAGGCGGACCCGAACGTACCAACAAACGTTTCCATTATGTGAGCGCAGGATTGCCTGCAAAGCGTTTGTCGACTGCATTCGATAGTGTGACTTTATACGGAAACGATCCTCACATCCGCCCCGATATTTACGGGAAGATTGGAAATGCAGGTGTTTCTATTTGCTGTCTCGACGATGCGAAGAAATTGTACTCTGGTTTCGATCTCGTCCATGCAATGACGTCGGTAAGTATGACTATCAATGGTCCGGCGCCAATGTTATTGGGATTCTTTATGAACACAGCGATCGATCAACAATGTGAATTGTATATCAAAGCCAACGGACTCGACAAAGAAGTAGAAAAGAAAATCAGCGACATTTATAAAAAGAAAGGTACTGAACGACCGAAATATCAGGGCGATTTGCCTGAAGGAAACGATGGACTAGGTTTGATGCTGCTGGGAATTACAGGCGATCAGGTTTTGCCGGCCGCAATATACGATGATATTAAAGTCAGAACGCTGTCACAAGTACGCGGAACCGTCCAAGCCGATATTCTCAAAGAAGACCAAGCACAGAACACTTGTATTTTCTCAACTGAATTTGCGTTGAGGCTCATGGGCGACGTGCAGGAATATTTTATCGCGCAGAATGTCAGGAATTTTTATTCGGTATCGATTTCAGGCTATCATATTGCAGAAGCCGGTGCCAACCCAATCACGCAATTAGCTTTCACACTTTCAAACGGCTTCACTTACGTGGAATATTATTTGAGCCGTGGCATGGACATAAATGACTTCGGACCCAACCTTTCTTTTTTCTTCTCTAACGGAATCGATCCTGAATATGCGGTGATTGGCCGGGTGGCTAGAAAAATATGGGCGAAGGCAATGAAGAATAAATACGGCGCAAACGAAAGGGCGCAGATGCTTAAATACCATATTCAAACGTCGGGTCGGTCGTTGCACGCGCAGGAGATTGATTTCAATGATATCCGCACTACTTTACAAGCACTTTATGCAATTTATGACAATTGTAATTCTTTGCATACAAATGCTTATGACGAGGCAATTACAACGCCAACAGAGGAATCGGTAAGGCGCGCGATGGCTATTCAATTGATCATCAACAAAGAATTGGGATTGGCAAAAAATGAAAATCCGATACAAGGTTCGTTTATCATTGAAGAACTCACCGATCTTGTTGAAACTGCCGTTTTGCAGGAGTTCGACAGGATTACTGAACGTGGCGGTGTTCTGGGGGCAATGGAAACGATGTACCAGCGTTCCAAAATTCAAGAAGAAAGCCTTTATTATGAAACCTTAAAGCATACTGGTGAATTTCCAATCATTGGCGTCAACACATTCCTGAGTTCGAAGGGCTCGCCAACCGTTATTCCGGCTGAAGTGATTCGTGCTACCGAAGAGGAAAAACAATATCAGATTACGATGCTCGACAATTTGCATCGGTCGCATGACGAGAATGTCAAGGAGCAGCTTGCCACTATTCAGGAAGCCGCGATCAACAATGAGAACATTTTCGCAAAGTTGATGGAAGCCACGAAAGTTTGCTCGCTCGGACAAATTACTTCAGCGCTGTTCGAAGTCGGCGGACAGTATCGAAGAAACATGTAAATTAAAATTAAAGCCTTTCAGTGATGAGAGGCTTTTTTTGTGGGTAGCATCAACGTGGTTTCTGATCTCGTTATAAAAAAATAAGGAAGTGCGATCAATTTATTTTTTTATATTTTTATTTAATTCGGTATATTTATTTCCATAATCAAATTTCCACATGATAACACTTCAAAAAATATTTTTTGTATTACTTTGTTTTGCAGCCACTAAGGTTCATGCGGCGAAAGTCGACACCTTACAAATAGCAAGTCCCGCGATGGGCAAAACTTATAAAGCTGCAGTTGTGCTTCCAAACTCATATGCTAAAAGTAACTCGTCTTACCCAGTACTATACTTATTGCACGGTGCTTATGGGACTTTCAGTGATTGGTTAAAAAAAACACCTAATACAAGCATGGTTAAAGATCTCGCAGATCGGTATAATATCATTATAGTGATGCCCGATGGTGAAGTTTTTAGTTTTTATATTGACAGTCCCGTAAATAAGAGCAGTCAATTTGAAACTTATATCACCGGAGAAGTCGTCCAAAAAATCGACCAGACCTATCGAACTGTTGCTAACAAAAAAGGGCGCGCGATCTCGGGTCTTTCTATGGGCGGACATGGCGCGTTGTATTTGTCGGGTCAGCATCCGGATCTATACTGTGCCGCTGGGAGTATGAGTGGAGTAGTTGACATGGGTGGCATACCCGATCGTGATACGTCGGAAAATACCAACAAATTGATGGCGCCTGTATTTGGTTCACAGGGCGCAACGCGCGAACAATATTCTTCCTATGCGGTGATCAATATGATTGGTAAACTGAAAAGCAACCAACTGCCGCTGATTATTGACTGTGGTGTAAGTGATTTCCTTATTGAATCCAACCGGGAATTACATCGTCGAATGGTATATCATCAAATACCTCACGATTATATAGAACGTCCAGGTGCACATACTTGGGACTATTGGGAAAACGCACTGCCATTTCACGTAGTGTTCTTTAACAAAATATTTAAGGCGAATGCGGTCACGGTCAGCCCGTAAATCTGATTATCAAATTAAATCAATTATGGAAACGCTGAAGTTTGAAATATCAATCGATGCTGATAAAGAAAAAGTGTGGCAAACGATGTTGGAGTACAAAACATATCGCGAATAGACGAAAGAATTCAGTCCGGGATCGTATTATGAAGGTAATTGGGAACAAGGCAGCGAAATTCGTTTTCTCGGGATGAATGCAGAAGGAAAATTGGAAGGTATGATCAGCAGAATTAAAGAAATCGGAAATATGAATTTGTTTCGATCTAGCATCTGGGCATGATCCATAAAGCTTTACAATCTCTAAAGAGTCTATCTGAGCAATAAGGTCATACTAGATTAGGACTGCAATGCGGCGTTTATTTTCATTTGCAGTTGATTGAGTAAAACTTGATATTTGCTGATTTCAATAAGATCCTCTTCGGCCTCCGAAAAATCAAGCAGTTCATCAAGATAATCACTTGCTTCAACAAGTTTGTTGTTGGCGGTATTGTAATCTTTCTGCGCAATTAGGTCGATAACTTCTTGTACTTCTTTTTTTAGCGAGCTAAATTTGAGTTCTTCCATAATAGTTATTTTTTTGTGCAGAACACCTATGTGGCATTGCTTGGTTTATTTGACTTTTTTAAGTTTGCAATTAATTGCAGATGATACACTGCTTTTTGCTCCACTGCTCCTGTACGTAGACATACGTGTTTGCAAAGATAGAATTTCATTCCATAACATTCAGCGGAATGATCGGAATCAGAGAGGTAAAAAACGATGCCGTCGAATTACTTAAATTTCGCTTTGCGACTGGCTGTCTCTAAACTTTTTGGCAATGGCTTTGAGTTTTTCTTTTCGATCTACCACAGCTTTCTTGCTTTTATCTTGCGCCTTGTGTAGTTTATCGTTGTGTTTTTTAATATTCTTTTCGTTGTTGCGTCCCATAATTAGAGGTGTATAAGTTTTCGAAGCACAAGGTAACCAATATGCAGTTTGTCTAAAGGCAAATCGGTCAATGATTTTGTTATTTCGATGTGGAATTGCCGCTTCCAGTCGGTATTGAGTATGTCTTTCACGTTATGGATATCGTCTACGTCAACGCCGTATTTTTCGTCAATATGCGAAACGGCGTCTTTAAACCCGAAATGTTTGTAGAAGGAAACAGCCTTGGCATTTTTCGTCGCTTCCGCTAAGTTTCGTGCAACCGTAATTACTTTATAATGGTACTCTTCAAATTCTTGTTCCCTATAGCCGCCGAGGTTGAGAAAGAAAAGCTGCAGACCAATTTCTTTGTCATTTCGGTTTGCTCTTGGAATGACACTGATTTTATAGCCATCCACTGCGGTCACTTCGCGCCAAGCATCAATATGGAGATTACCCGTTTGCTTCAGGCCAGAACGCTTGGAGGTGCGGAATCAATTCACCTAACGAGTCGCCAACTCCAAAAAATATATCATGTTGCTCGATAATTCGCCCTTTGGGTTTGCAACCTATTAGTATCATGTACAGCCTCATTGTGCAAAAATAGTCTTTTTAGAAAATAGAAAAAAGAACATAGAGGCAGGACTGCGACCCTTTTGAATCTTTACTTTTGTTTGTTATCTCTCTATTTTCTTCGGGGTTAAATTTCCCTTAAATATTTTTTTTGGTTTGGTTTTTGGAATTACATTTATAAATCATTAAAAAACTACAAAAATGAAAAAGTTATTTTTATTATTAGCCGTTATAGGAACTACAATATTTGCCAGTTGTGAAGGTCCTGACGGCGCTCCAGGCCCTCAAGGTCCGGCGGGAACAAACGTAGAAGCGGAGGTGTTTGAACTTCGTAATATTAATTTCGCACTCAATAATGGAGAATATTCCATTTATCAGGTACTTGATCCACAAATTCTCCTCGCAGACAATCTATTGATATACAGACTCTCTGGAACTATTGATTCTAGTACACCGATTTGGCAACCAATTCCACGAACATTATTTTTGGCAGAAGGTGAATTGGATTATGATTTTGACTTTAGCCAAGAAGATTTTACCATTTATGCGGGTGGAACATATAATCTGGCATTAACGCCAAATTACATCAACAATCAAACTTTCAGAATTGTAATTGTCCCAGGTTATTTAGCTAATAAAGGCGCTGCCGCGCTTAATACCGACAACTATTACGAAGTTATAAAAGCATTAAATATTAATGATAAGAATGTGAAAGTACTGAATTAAAGCAACTATTGTTAACAAAGAAAGCTGTCTATTTAGACAGCTTTCCTTGTTTTTTAAAAATACTATTCCTCGTCGCGAGAAGGTTTTCGTTGTTCAATATTTTTACTGATTTGTAATGAAACTATTACTCCAGCAAGAATTGCAACTGCAATAAACCCAAGTGATGCCCATTCCGGCACTGCAATGAAATCATGCAAAATCATCTTCAATCCGACAAATGCTAATATTGCTACTAGGCTATATTCGAGATGGCTGAATTTCTCAAGCATATTGGCGAGGAAAAAATACATCGAGCGCAAGCCCAATATGGCAAAAATATTAGAACTAAATACCAAAAACGGATCGGAAGTTATGGCTAGAATCGCTGGCACACTGTCGACCGCAAACAATACATCCATCACTTCAATCACCACAAGGGCGACAAAAAGCGGCGTCGCGTAATTTTTATTGTCGATTTTAATAAAGAAATGTTCCTTATCTGTCTGTGTCGTTATCGGCATAATTTTGCCTAATATCTTATAAATGATAGAATGCTTTGGATCAAAGTCGGCGCTATCTTTTGTGAACAACATTTTTAAAGCAGTAAATATTAGGAAGGCGCCAAAGAGGTAAGTCATCCATGTAAATTTATTAATCAGCATAACGCCAAAAAATATCATCAACCCGCGAAATACTATGGCACCGATAATTCCCCAGAACAATACGCGGTGCTGGTATTTTTGACCGATTCGAAAAGAACTAAAAATAATTGCTATCACGAAAATATTATCGATACTCAATGACAATTCAATGAGATAACCGGTAATATATTTGATAACTGCGGTTGCAGGTTTTAGGTTGTTTGGATTATCAACATAGCCATTATTATAAAGCCAGAATATAACTCCAGAAAAAGCAAATGACATCGAAACCCAAATTGCAGTCCATTTACTGGCTTCTTTCGTACTGATAACATGCGGGTTCTTATTAAAAACCCCTAAGTCTAAGGCAAGAAAAATAAACACGGCGACGAGAAAAGCAATCCAAACAATCATACAATATACGTTTTAAATGAACTACAAATATAAGTGTGTAATTATGAAGCCACAAGTTAATTATTCCATAATGTAGTTTGTCTATATTTTTAATAATTTCATCGAATTTTTAAATTAGCCCTAAAAAAAATAGGGTGTGTGTGTTCGGAAATGTATAATTTTTATATATTTGCAGCAAAATCAATAGGGTATCAAGTTAAAAATTAAATTTATGTCAACATTACGTTTTCAGGCTTTAAAAGAAGCATCCAATAGAATTCCGGTTAAATTTGAAGAATCCGACAGAAAGTCGAACATTTTCGGTTCCAATGTATTTAATGACAAAGCCATGCGACAATTCCTGACGCCCGATGCTTTTAAAGGAGTTCGGGATGCCGTTCAGCACGGAACAAAGATTGACAGGAAATTAGCCGATTATATCGCCATGGGCATGAAAGAGTGGGCTTTGTCAAAAGGCGTGACGCATTATACACATTGGTTTCAACCACTTACCGGCGCAACGGCCGAAAAGCACGATGCGTTTTTTGAAACGTCTTATGATGGAAGCGATCCATTGGAAAAATTCGGTGGTGGTCAGTTGGTACAACAAGAACCAGATGCCTCGAGTTTCCCGAACGGTGGAATAAGAAATACTTTTGAAGCTCGCGGCTATACCGCCTGGGATCCAACGTCTCCGGCATTCATCTTTGGAACAACGTTATGTATACCAACTGTTTTTATTTCCTATACAGGGGAAGCGCTAGACAATAAAATTCCGCTGCTTAGAGCATTATCGGCAATGGATGACGCCGCAACAGAGGTTTGTAAGTATTTCGACAAAAATGTAAAGAAAGTGACAGCAACCTTGGGGTGGGAACAGGAATACTTTCTCGTTGACAAATCATTGGCTTATTCACGTCCTGATTTAATGATGACTGGTAGAACGCTTCTCGGACATACATCTGCCAAAGGTCAGCAATTAGATGACCACTACTTCGGTTCCATACCAACACGTGCCTTAATTTATATGCGTGATCTCGAGCAGGAATGTATGTTGCTCGGAATTCCCGTAAAAACACGCCACAATGAGGTAGCACCTAACCAGTTTGAACTCGCACCTATATTCGAAGAAACCAACCTTGCTGTCGATCACAACTGCTTATTAATGGACGTAATGCAAAAAGTCGCCGAGAGACATGACTTTAAAGTATTGTTCCATGAGAAGCCATTCAAAGGAGTAAACGGTTCCGGAAAACACAATAACTGGTCACTGGCAACGGACACAGGCGTAAACTTGCTGAGTCCGAGCAAAACACCAATGAGCAACCTCCAATTCCTCACCTTCTTTGTCAACACGATCAAGGCCGTAAATGAATATGAAGCGCTGCTTAGAGGTGCAATCGCGACGGCAAGCAACGACCACCGTTTGGGCGCTAACGAAGCTCCACCGGCAATAATCTCGGTATTTATCGGGCAACAACTAACCAAAGTACTATTGGAATTAGAGGGAGTAACTACTGGTAAACTATCGCCGGAAGAAAAAACCGACCTGAAACTGAATGTAGTGGGAAAGATTCCAGATGTTTTATTGGACAATACCGATAGGAACAGAACTTCGCCATTTGCCTTTACCGGAAATAAATTTGAATTTCGCGCGGTAGGTTCTTCCGCTAACTGTTCAAATGCAATGACAACACTCAACACTATTGTTGCTAAGCAGTTAAAAGATTTCAAAAAAGAGGTTGACGCGCTTATTGACGGTAAAGGTCTTAAAAAAGATGAGGCGATTTTTAACGTACTCCGGGAATATATCAAGCAGTCAAAAAGAATTCTCTTCGAAGGTGACGGCTATAGCGAAGCTTGGGAAGTCGAAGCAAAGAAAAGAGGTTTGAGCAATTTTAAGACTACGCCTGAAGCTTTGAAAGCGCGGGCTTCAAAACAAGCATTAGACTTATTTTCTGAGATGGGGATCATGAACCATATTGAAGTCGAAGCGCGCTACGAAATTGAACTCGAGGAATACACCAAAAAAATCCAGATCGAAGGTCGTGTCCTCGGAGATATCGCGAGAAACCATATCATTCCGACCGCCATTCGCTATCAAAATACATTAATCGAAAACGTCAGAGGATTGAAAGAAATCTTTGGAAAGGATTTTGAAAAAATTGCTAAGGAGCAAATCGTCCTCATTAAAGAGATTTCATCACATATTGAAGGAATCAATACCAATGTCGAGAAGATGACCGAAGCTCGCAAGAAAGCCAACGGACTAACCGACGCTCATAAAATGGCACAGCAATATTGCGATATCGTCAAGCCTTATTTCGAGATTATCCGTGACCACTGCGACAAATTAGAACTTTTGGTCGATGATGAGATTTGGACACTCACCAAATACAGGGAATTACTGTTTACGAAATAGTACCGCGTCCTTAATATTAAAACTGCACCTGATTTGTTTCCTGCGAATCAGGTGTTTTTTTATAATATTTTTTGCGTAACTTTCGTTAACCAATAAACACCTCGATGAAATTCATCTGCTCCATATTGTTTGTGCTGCTAGTAATTCCTACTCTTTATTCTCAAAAGCAATTCTCCGTCTTCTTCGACAGCAACAAATTCGATCTCACTCCCAAAGAGCTCATTAATCTCAATAAATGGGTCAATGATAACGCCACCGTAAAGATTGTCGGAATCAATGGATTTACTGATGAAGACGGAAGTAGCGGCTACAATGACACTTTAGCCAAAAACCGTATTGACTTTATTTTCAGTAAGATAAAAGACAAAATTAAAATTCGCGAAGATTTTAAAACGCGCAGTTTTGGAGAACTCCACAACCTTTCTAAAATCAAAGCCGAAAACCGTAAAGTCACCTTATTCTACATCGCCGCCCAAGACATTCCACGCGAAAACGAGATATTGGGCATTAAAGAAGAACCAATCGTGCCGAAACCCAAAGCGATCATCCAATATCCTGAACGCTTGGTTTTTGAAAATCCGGACGGATCCAAAACAGAGTACAAACTCGATGTTGCGTTTATGCAAAAAGTCACAGCAGCCTCGGTCGGGGAGAAGCTCAAAATCGAAAACCTTAATTTCCAAATCAATACTTTTATTGTAGTGCCTGCATCACGAGGGAAAATGTACGAATTGTTGGTCGTGCTCAAAAGCAATCCGTCGATGAAAATCGAGATTCAAGGCCATTTGTGCTGCATGCCAAACGACCGTCTCGATTTGTCAACACAACGCGCCAAGGCGATCAATAATTTTCTGGTAAAGAACGGTATCGATGAAAAACGACTGACATATAAAGGTTTCGGAAGTACACAAACCGTGTTTCCTATTCCCGAAAAAGACGAATCACAACGCGCTGCAAATCGTAGGGTTGAAATCATGATTGTTGCCAATTGATATGAAAACAAAAATACTATTGTTTTTCTTATTCGCCATTTCCGCGCTTCACGCCCAGGAACGACTGACCGTTTTTTTCGATTTCAATCAGCATTACTTAAATGATGATGCTACCAAAAAACTTAATAAATGGCTTGCCGATACAGACAATATCGAAGTTACTAAAATTTACGGCTTTTGCGATTGGAAAGGAACCAACTCTTACAACGACTCTCTTTCTATTCGCCGCATGAAAACAGTCGCAGGTTTTTTAAAAGCCGCCAATATCAAAATCCTAGAAAGCTATGAAACTCGCGGATTTGGAGAAGATTTCGAGCAATCCAAAATCCAGTCCGAAAACAGGAAAGTTACAATCGTCTACGAAATAAACACCAACAGTAAGAAGATTGAAAAACCCATTGTACTAGAAGAGGAACCTTCATTACCGCTACAGGAAAGAATAAAAATCGCAAAGTCAGGTGAAAAAATCCGGTTAAGCCAACTCAATTTCTTCAATATGACCCCGCGCATTATGCCCAAATCGAAACCCGTAGTGTTCGAGTTGTTATGTGCGTTGCAGGACAATCCCAAATTGAAGATTGATATTCAAGGACACGTTTGCTGCCGGGAAACTGATGATATCGGACTTTCATTATCACGAGCAAAAGCGGTTTATAATTTTCTGGTCAGCAACAAAATCAACCGAAAACGCCTTACTTATCAGGGCTTCGGCACGACCAATCCCATTTACCCGATTCCTGAAAAGAACGAATTTGAAGAAGCCCAAAATCGTCGTGTGGAAATATTGATTGTCGAGAATTAGAAGCAATTTCCCGCTATCCACTTTATCTTTTGCTTTCTAAAGGAAAAAGCAAAAGGATGCCGTTGCTATCGGGGCTAGGCAAGCTGCTAGTTTTGAAGCACCACGTTTCCGGTGACATCCATCATGCAAGGTACTGTTCTGACTACTTCGAAATTATCATCATAATCCTGAAATTCCCAGCAAAGCGAATTGTATAGTTGTTTGCACTATTGACCGTAACAGTAACAGTTCCACTCGGATTGTTTGCGTTTACGCCATTTGCTCCCGAGGTAAGAAAAACCGAACCCATCGAAGTCCATCCTATACAGCCTCGGTCTAAAGGCGTCACAAAATCTTCAAACCCGAGGGTGGAATCGTCTGTGTCATAAATAGAATAAGTTTCCGCGATTGTCATGCCTTCTTTATAATAAAGATCGAACTGATCGTTGACGTCTAAGCAAATCCAATCATACCAATAATGGTAATGCTCGATCGCGTATAAGGTGTGCCGTTGAACGTGAAAACGTCGATCTGCTTCAATTCGTTAATTCCCTGTGATGGCAAAACCGAATAGTTTTGGTTGTCAAAAGTAAATGATGGCATTACCACTGGTGCGGTCGGATTGTCATCGCTGTTGCTGCAGCCCATAAGCACAAATAAAAAAACAGTTGCGGATAAAATGATATTTTTCACAATCATAAATTATTGGTGTGCTGTAAAAAAAATAGTCAAATTTAATTACCCTTTGCAAAAGTTTCTCTTGAAGGAAAAAAACGGAATCAAAATCTGGACACCGACCGCCAATTTTTAAAAATCTAAACTATCTTTGCCATAACGACACAACAACAGCAAATGAGTTCAGATACTTCCAAACGATACGCGCTCCGCGGCGTTTCGGCATCTAAAGAAGATGTACACAATGCGATCCGCAACATCGACAAAGGTTTATTTCCAAAGGCATTCTGCAAAATTGTACCCGATTACCTCACTAACGACAACGATTACTGCCTGATCATGCATGCTGATGGTGCCGGAACTAAATCGTCACTCGCGTATACATACTGGAAAGAAACCGGTGATATTTCTGTTTGGAAAGGCATCGCACAAGATGCTTTGATTATGAACATCGACGATTTGCTTTGTGTAGGCGCGACTACCAATATCATGCTGTCATCCACAATCGGTAGGAATAAAAACCTTATTCCCGGCGAAGTGATCGCCGCTATTATCAACGGTACCGAAGAACTCATTGCTGAGCTACGATCTTTCGGAGTCACGATTTATTCGACAGGTGGAGAAACGGCCGATGTGGGCGACCTCGTGCGCACTATTATCGTCGATTCGACCGTTACGGCGCGTATGAAACGCAGCGACGTGATTGACAATGCGAATATTAAACGCGGTGACGTCATCGTGGGTTTGGCATCATTCGGACAGGCGAAATATGAGAAAGGTTACAATGGTGGCATGGGCAGCAACGGATTAACATCGGCGCGTCACGATGTTTTCGACAAGTACTTGGCTGATAAATATCCCGAAAGTTTTGATTCAGATGTACCGCAAGAACTCGTCTACTCAGGAAAAATCAAACTAACTGATTCTGTTGAAGATTCACCTATTGATGCCGGAAAACTGGTATTGTCACCCACGCGTACTTACGCACCAGTTATCAAAGAAATCCTCGAAAAATATACGCCCGAAGAAATTCACGGTATGGTGCATTGTAGCGGCGGCGCGCAAACGAAGATTTTGCATTTTGTAGAGAATCTACACGTTGTAAAAGATAATTTATTTCCAGTTCCGCCTTTGTTCCGCTTGATTCAGCAGCAATCTAAAACCGATTGGAAGGAAATGTACCAGGTTTTCAACTGCGGACATCGTATGGAATTATATGTCCCCGAAAATATTGCGACCGATATAATTTCCATTTCGGAATCGTTTGGTGTACCAGCCCAAATTGTCGGTAGGGTGGAAGCCTCCGAAAATAAAAAGCTCACCATAAAAAGCCCGTACGGCATTTTTGAATATTAGTTTCAAGTAAATCGATTCAGATTCACGTTCCATAATCACCAAGATATTCATGACGCCGTTCGATTTTAATCAAGATCTAATTCTCGAAACCGCAAAAGTGCTTTTGCGCCCGCTGCAATACTCCGATGTTGACAATCTGCTGCATTTCTCCGAATACGAACCCGATACTTGGCAATACTCGCTGGTTCGTGCAGACGGAAAAGAAAATCTGGAGAAGTACATCAAAATTGCAATCACTGCAAGAGAAAAAAAAACC
>Ga0136636_10000057_pt1 | contig 38263 bp, 38 predicted proteins | sample AntDrymUQ8522106_2_FD_104653 | JGI IMG/M metagenome (GOLD analysis project Ga0136636, IMG submission 104653) | Polar desert sand microbial communities from Dry Valleys, Antarctica - metaG UQ852 (21.06) | ecosystem: Environmental > Terrestrial > Soil > Desert | place: Antarctica: Dry Valley... | reverse complement strand
TAACCGGGAATGACGCCTAGAGATACTTCTGGCAATCCCATTTTAGCATTTTCTGAAGCGACACGAAAATGACACGACATCGCCAACTCGAGTCCGCCTCCAAGGGCGAATCCATTGACAGCTGCGATAACGGGCGTTTTTAATTTCTCAACAAAATCAAAAAGAGTTTCTTGTCCCTGTTCGGCGAGATGCGCTGCTTCTTGTACGGAAAAATGGGCAAATTCCGAAATATCGGCGCCGGCCACAAAAGCCTTTTCACCGGTTCCCGTAACGATGATGGCACGCACTCCTTGATCGAGTTCCAAAGTGTTGAACGCATGATGCAGCTCCTGGATCGTTGCCTTGTTGAGTGCATTGAGTTTGGTAGGTCGGTTGATGGTAATCGTAGCGATTCGACTGCTCGATTCAACCAGAATATTGTGGTAGTTCATTTCGATAGTTTTAAGGGTTAATTATAGGGAGCGAAACCGTGAAGGTAGTTCCTTTTCCAAATTCAGATTCAAATGTAATTGTTCCTTTATAATTTTCAATGATGTTTTTTATAATTCCGAGTCCGAGTCCCATACCGCTGGTTTTAGTCGTAAACTTAGGTTCGAAAATCCTACCAAAGTGCTCCTCGCCAATGCCCACTCCATTATCTTTTACCGATATCAATACGTAATCATTCTCTCTTTTAACATTAACGACAACGAGTTTTTTCGGTTGTTCCTTCGGAATAGACTGAATCGCATTTTTGACAAGATTCGTGATAATCCGAATGAGTTGCGTGCGATCCATTTTGGAAATGATTACGCTTTCGTCGCTTTCAAACGCCACATCGTCTTCGTTGAAAATATCGAGTCCGAGCTCAACCACTTCAACCACATTGAGCGTTTCGTTCTGCTGTGCGGGCATGGATGCAAAATTAGAAAATGCCGAAGCCACTGCGCTCATCGTATCGATTTGTTGAATTAAAGTTTCGGAATAATCGCGCAGTTTCTGCTTGAGTTGCGGATCATTGGCGTCAAATTTTCGTTGGAAGCTTTGTACGGTCAGCCGCATTGGGGTGAGCGGATTTTTAATTTCATGCGCGACTTGTTTTGCCATTTCGCGCCAAGCTTCCTCACGTTCGCTTTCGGCCAATTTAATGGCGCTTTGCTCCAGTTTGTCGACCATTCCGTTGTAGGCACTGATGAGTAAATTGATTTCCTTGCTGTTGGCCTTTAGGAAAATTTTCTCATTTTTCTGATTGAGGCTCGTCTCACTAAGTCGGTCAGAAATTGTTTTCAAAGACTGTGTGATATAAGTGGAAAGAAAGTAGGCAAGCGCAAATGCGATGAGCAGCATTAAAAGATAAACTTGTCCGAGTCGGATTAAAAAGCCCCGCAATTCCTTTTCATAAAACCCATCGTCTTCCACATACGGCAAATTGAGAATGCCCAGCGGTTTGAATTTTTCGTCTTTAATCTGGCTGTAGGAAGAACGGTTTTTGACACCGTCGATGTTCTTGATGTCGACGTATCGTTTTCCAATTGACGATTGGACGAGTTTGAGAATGTATTTTGGAATAGGTGGCGAAACACTATCAACCGAAAACGATGCTTTAGACGACTTGAGTAATTTTCCGTCTAGACTGTAAATATTGATTTCAAGGTTGTGGATTTGCGCGAGCTCATGGATTTTATCTTTAAAGATAAGTCCGAGGTTACGCGCATTTAACGGGTAAGTTGTGGTCGAAAGCACATACTGGATATGTTCTTTGATAGCCGTTTCCTTGTGTTCGAGCCGTTCCTGATGGTAATCTTTCGCTTCATTTTTGAACTGAATGATCGAAATTGAAGCCATGAGTATCGATGCGATCAAAATCAATAAGATCATCGACAGGAAAATCCTGATCCGCAGTGAAAGCATCGACATTTTAAACTGCTTGGCCATTAGGTTTGGTTTCTTTCCCGAATTCGTTTGTACATCTTGAATCCGAGCATGATCACTATGGAAAAGATAAAGATGCCAGCAACGCCGTATATCCAATTTACCGCATTTTTGAGAACAACTAAAAATACGACCGCGAATAAAATAATCGTTGCGCCTTCATTCCACAAGCGCATAAAATTTGACGAAAATTTAACTTCATCCCTTTGCAGTTGGGTAAAGATTTGTTGGCATTTTAAATGATACAGATACAATAAAAAGACGAAGCCGAGTTTGACATGCATCCAAGGCATTTGTAGCCACGCAGTTCCCAAATCGGTGAAAAAAAGCATCCAGAACGCAAAGAAACTCGCGAGGAATGCCGATGGCCAGGTAATAATATACCAAAGCCGATAAGTCATAATTTTGTATTGCTTTTGGAGAATTTCCTTTTCAGGAGAGTGTTTTTGGGAAGCCTCAATCTGATAAACAAATAGGCGCACAATGTAAAAAAGCCCGGCAAACCAGGTGATGACAAATATCAGATGCAACGATTTCAGATAGTTGTAGAATTCCATAATTATTTAATTGCCCAATCATTGATCCAGTTGCTGACCGTTGCACACCATTCGTCGCTGTCGTTGAGACACGGGATGGCTAGAAATTCTTCGCCTCCATGCGCTTTGAATTGATGATTGGCTTCCATTGCGATTTCTTCTAAAGTTTCGAGGCAGTCGGAAACAAACGCAGGCGTTACAACAGCAAGTTTTTTAATTCCTTTGTCGGGCATTTTATTGATCTCGACATCGGTGTAAGGTTCAAGCCATTTGTCTCCGGCTAACCTCGATTGAAATGTCTGACTGTATTTTTCTTTCGGAATTCCGAGTAGTTCAACAACTAGCCGCGTGGTCTCATAGCATTGATAACGATAGCAGAATTGATGCGCCTCCGACTTGGTATGACAGCAATTGCCGTCGATTTTGCAATGCGATTTTGTCACATCGGTTTTGCGGATGTGCCGCTCCGGAATGCCATGGTAGGAAAACAGCAGATGGTCATATTCAAAACTACTAAGCTGGTTTTTGATGGAATCTGATAAGTTTCGGATGTAATCAGGTTTGTTGTAAAAAGCAGGAACATCGCTTAATTTCATATTTGGGAAATGCTTTTTGCGCAGCTCTTCGGCTAACACAAGAATCGTTACCGTGGAAGCCATCGCGTGCTGCGGATATAGCGGAAAAAGCAACACATCGTCAACACCTTGGTCGTGAAGTTCCTGAAGTCCTGACAGTATAGATGGATTGCCATAACGCATCGCTAGTGAAACCGGAATATTGCTTTGTGCCACAACTTTTTTGTGCATTCTTTTGGAAATTACTACGAGCGGCGAACCTTCATCCCACCAGATTTTTTTATAGGCTTCCGCCGATTTTTCGGGACGTTTTCTCAGAATGATGCCGCGAACCAATAGCGCACGCAGTAAAAATGGCACATCAATCACATATTTGTCCATTAAAAATTCATCGAGATATGGCTTGACATCTTTCGGGTCCGGACTTTCAGGCGAACCGAGGTTGACTAATAAAACTCCTTTCATTTACGTATTGGGGTTAATTGACATTAAATATTTTTTGGGCGTTGTGGCGAATTTTTTCTTAAAAGCGGCAATGAAATGGCTGCCGGTACTGTAGCCGATTTTGAGTCCGACCTCATTCACATTATACGAACCGCTGTCGAGTAACTTTCGCGCATAATCCATTTTATAATCGAATAGAAATCCGTAAACTGTATCGCCATAAATCTGCTTGAATCCCATTTTAAGTTTTTTGAGATTGAGTCCGACCTGATCAGACAATTCCTGCAATCCCGGCGGTTCGGCCATGTTGGCAATAACGATTTCTTTGGCACGGCGTATTTTCATAACATTCTCTTCGTCGATAAGAAAGGGACATTGTTCCGCATTCGGATCTTCCGTCTGGTTGAAATACAAACTGAGCAATTCGTAACCTTTTCCTTTATAATACAGATTTTTAATCGAAGGATTCAAGTTGTAATGGAAGATTTGGCTCAGTACAATCGCCATTGATGGGCTGATGTCACTTTCGTTATAGTATTTTTTGTCCTTGTTGTCATCGCTGAGAAATGGAATGTAATCGGCTTCGGTGGAGAACAACGCATGAAATTTTTTGATCGACACAATGACGGAAATAACCCAAGAATGCGGCGCCAATTCCAGATGCAAAGGCAGTTCTTTTTGCGGATTGTAAAGCAACAATGCCTTTTCTTCCTTGAGGTCGAGAGCGTAATTGCCCTGATTAAAAATAAATTTAGCTCTTCCTTTGATGCCGAAATGAAATTGGATAAGCCCTTGGGGAATCGGTCTTTCGGCGAGAAAAACCTCATTGTCATCATTTTGGTACCGAATCAGGATAAAATCGTCTTCAATTTTTATTTCTTCGTGAGAACCCATAGCGATATTTTTGATTGTAAAAATTTAAAAATAAACAACATTCTATTTAGAATTATTCTACATAAGAGATTTCGAAACGCTTGATTTCAGTACAAATTTAAAAGAATTTACCGGGTTACAAGGATTTTAGATTAAAAATTCCCACAGCGATACAAATAGTCCTTGCAGCGTTACTTTTAATACAGCTATAATGATAATTTTGTTCTACTTTCTAGAAAGTATATCTATGGAAAATTACAACGCTCCGAAACATCATTATTTCTATTCAGTCGGTTTGAGTTATAAAAAAGCCGATGCCGAGACCAGAGGAAAATTTAGTCTGGATACTGCAGCAAAAATTAAGGTGCTCGAACAAGCAAAAGAAGATGGGATTGAAAGCTTGATTGTGACTTCTACGTGCAATCGTACAGAAATCTACGGTTTCGCGGAACATCCTTTCCAACTCATCAAATTAATTTGTGAAAACAGCAATGGCAGCGTCGAGGCGTTTCAGAAAGTGGGTTTTGTATATAAAAATCAGGAAGCGGTCAATCATATGTTTCGCGTCGGGACAGGCTTAGACAGTCAAATTTTGGGTGATTTTGAGATAATCAGCCAACTCAAAACCAGCTTTACACAATCGAAGTCATTCGGACTCATCAATACATTTCTTGACCGTTTGATCAATGCTGTAATTCAAGCAAGCAAGAAGATTAAGAACGAAACCGCAATCAGTACCGGAGCAACTTCGGTTTCTTTTGCGTCAGTACAATATATCATTAAGAATGTAGAGCAGATCGGTAGCAAGAACATCTTGCTTTTCGGAACGGGAAAAATTGGACGAAATACCTGTGAGAATTTGGTCAAACATACCAAAAACGAACACATCACGCTCATCAACAGAACAAAAGACAAGGCCGAAAAACTTGCGGGAAAGCTCAACTTGATAGTTAAGGATTATTCTGAACTTCATATAGAATTGCAAAAAGCAGATGTGGTCGTAGTAGCAACCGGCGCACAAAATCCCACGATAGACAAGGCAATATTGAATCTCAAAAAACCGCTGCTGATTCTCGATTTGTCAATCCCTAAGAATGTCAATGAAAATGTAAAAGATCTCAATGGAGTGACCTTAATCCACATGGACCATTTGTCGCAAATGACCGATGAGACTTTAGAAAACCGCAAAAGGCATATTCCGGCAGCCGAAGCGATTATTGAGGAAATTAAAAATGAGTTTGTTGTATGGACCAAAGCACGGAAATTTGCCCCGACAATCCACGCACTTAAAGAGAAACTTAACGCAATCAAAAATTCAGAGCTCGATTTCCAAAGCAGGAAAATGACCAATTATAATGAAGCGCAGGCCGAAATTATCAGCAACCGCATCATTCAAAAAATAACGACCCATTTTGCAAACCACCTCAAAGATGACAGTACTGTTGTCGATGAAAGCATCGAATGGATCGAAAAAGTTTTCCAAATAGAAGCCGCTGCTAAATAATGGCAAAAACAATACGCATCGGAACTCGAGATAGCGAACTCGCACTCTGGCAGGCACACACCGTAGAAAAACAACTCAACGACTTGGGTTATGAAACCGAAGTTGTTGCCGTCAAATCACAAGGTGACATCATCCTCGACAAACCGCTTTACGAACTCGGAATTACTGGAATTTTTACCAAAACGCTCGATATCGCCATGATCAACGGCCAGATTGATATAGCCGTACATTCGATGAAAGATGTGCCGACAGCCTTACCGCACGGAATTTCCCAAGCAGCGGTTCTGCAACGTGCAAATGTCCTCGATATTCTGGTGTACAAAGACAAGCTCGATTTTCTCTCGACAACCGGAACCATCGCTACAGGAAGCTTACGCCGTCAAGCCCAATGGCTACACCAATACCCGAACCATAGCGTCGTTGACCTGCGTGGCAATGTCAACACAAGGCTGCAAAAACTTCATGACAATGACTGGAATGGTGCTGTTTTCGCGGCGGCCGGACTCGAGCGCATTAATATAAAACCCGAAACATTTCTCGATCTCGAATGGATGATTCCGGCGCCTGCACAAGGTGCAATGGTAATCGTGGCGATGGCCGAAGACGAATTCTGTCGCGAAGCAGCAAGCGAACTCAATGACATCGAAACAGAAGTTTGTACGCACATTGAACGACAATTCCTCAAAACGCTCGAGGGCGGATGTACTGCGCCGATTGGGGCTTTGGCGACCATCATTGAAGATGACATCCTATTCAAAGGCGCGTTACTTTCGCTTGACGGAAAGGAAAAAATAGCGGTCGAAAAACTGATTCCTCTTCCCGAATGGAAAAAATCAGGATTTTATCTCGCGCAGGAAATTCTCAACAATGGCGGCATGGAGATCATGCAGCAATTGCGCAGGCAGCTCAAAATCAAATCCTGAAATGGAAAATCAACTACGCGTCCTGTCAACCAAAAAGTTATTGCCCAATCAAAGGCAGTATCTGTTGAATGCAGATTTTTCAGTGATTGAAGCCGATTTTATCCAAGTCAGTAACAAGGAATTTGCGTTTGAAAACCACAACGACTATCTGATTTTTACAAGCCAAAATGCTGTAGAAAGCGTACTCCAGAATCAGAATGCAGCTAATTATAAATCGGTTAAGTGCTTTTGCGTAGGGGACAAAACTAAAGTCCTGCTCGAGCAGAATGGTTTTGAGGTGATTTTCACTTCAGATTATTCCGCCGAACTCGCTTCGGTCATTTGCAACCAATATCCGAAGAACAACTTTACGTTTTTCAGCGGAAGTTTGCGGCGCGACATATTGCCCGATGCCATGCAACTGGCGCAAATAAAATATGATGAAGTCGAAGTTTATGAAACGACACTAATACCCAGCAAAATTGTTTCGAAACCCGATGGCATTTTGTTCTTCAGTCCGTCAGCCGTAGAAAGTTACTTCAAAGCAAACACCATCACCAATGAAATGTGTTTTTGCATCGGCAATTCTACCGCAGCCGCCGTTGAAGAAGTGACACAACAGCTCATCATCGCCAACAAACCCACAGTCGAAAACGTCATCGTACAGTGCATTAATTACTATAATAAACAATAGACCAGCCTTCAGGCAATTAAAAGAAATGATAAAAAACGACCTATTATTAAAAGCATTACGCGGAGAAACCGTAACGCGCCCACCCGTATGGATGATGCGTCAAGCCGGCAGATACCTGCCCGAATTCATTGCCTTGCGTGACAAATATGATTTTTTTACGCGTTGCCAGACACCCGAATTGGCTGCCGAAATCACCGTTCAGCCCATCCGCCGCATCGCACCCGATGCCGCCATTTTATTTTCCGATATTCTCGTCGTGCCACAGGCAATGGGAATAGAAGTGCTGATGAAGGAATCGGTTGGACCCTTTTTGCCAAACCCAATCCGTACGCCACAGGACGTTGAAAAAGTCATCGTTCCCGATATCGACGAAACTTTGGGTTACGTCATGGACGCAATCAAACTCACCAAACAAATGCTCGACGATGAGGTGCCTTTAATTGGTTTTGCAGGTTCGCCATGGACTATTTTCTGTTACGCCGTTGAAGGAAAAGGCTCCAAAAGTTTCGATACCGCTAAAGGATTTTGCTTCACTCATCCTGAAGCCGCACATGTGCTGTTGCAGAAAATCACCGATACAACGATTGCCTATTTAAAAAAGAAAGTCGAAGCCGGTGTCAATGCCGTACAAATTTTCGATTCCTGGGGCGGTATGTTGTCACCGGTCGATTATCAGGAATTTTCGTGGCGATATATAAACCAGATTGTCGAAGCTTTGGCACCCCAAACCCACGTGATTGTGTTCGGAAAAGGCTGCTGGTTCGCACTCAATGAAATGGGTAAAAGTAAAGCATCGGCGCTGGGTGTAGATTGGACTTGCTCGCCTCGGAACGCCCGCTATTTGTCGGGTGGAGCTATTACCTTACAAGGGAATTTCGATCCGTCGCGCTTGTTGTCGCCCATTCCAACCATCAAAAAAATGGTACACCAGATGATCGACGAGTTCGGAAAAGACAAATATATCGTAAACCTCGGCCACGGTATTTTGCCACATATTCCGGTCGACCATGCGAAAGCCTTTATCGATGCAGTAAAAGAATATAGCAATTAAATGAATATTGAATAGGTAATAAATAATAATTGTTTGGGCGTGCCCCTGCGGGTCGGGCTGTGCGCGGCAATATTTTGCTCACGTCTCGTTGCCTCGCCGTAAGCAAAATGATTTCTGCTTCCATCCCTCACGCGCCCGAACAGCGAGAAACCAACCAGATGAAGTTCGAAAACTGGACTACCGAAACCATAGCGACGATTCTTCCAGAAGAATTTCACCAGCTCATTGACCGCAACCGCAGCCACATTGCCAAGACATTTCCCGTGACGGTTTCAGATTGTTCAGATTTAGACAAAACCATGCAATTCCTCGCGGCAGCGATAGAAAAGCAGGAACAGAAAAACGGTTATTATTTTTATATCCGCAACACCGATTCGCAACACCTGATTGGTTATGTTTGCATCAAGAATATCGATAAAAAAATTTCAAAATGCGAGCTCGCTTACTTTATCGATAAGAATTTTGAAGGCAAAGGCATCATTTCAAAAGCTGTTTCTCAAACCCTCGCTTTCTGTTTCGGTGAATTATTGATGAACAAAGTATTCATCTGTACTTCAAAAATTAACCAGGCAAGCCAAAGAATCGCGACCAAACAAGGTTTTAGCCACGAGGGCATTTTACGTGAGGAATTTAAAAACGGTGACGGTATTTTAGAAGACATTATTTACTTCGGGTTATTAAAATCGGAATTCAATGAAAGATAAATTTTACACTTATATACAAAACCTTCAGGATACGATTTGCACGGCGCTCGAAGCTACTGACGGTCGGGCGAAATTCCGCGAAGACAACTGGCTACGTCCCGAAGGCGGTGGTGGCCGAACTCGTGTCATCGAAAATGGAAAAGTATTTGAGAAAGGCGGTGTCAACATTTCGGCCGTACATGGCAAATTGCCCGAAACCATGCAAAAGATGTTCAATGTTGGCGAAGCTGATTTCTTTGCCTGCGGACTCAGTCTTGTCATCCATCCGCTTAGTCCGATGGTGCCAACGGTACACGCCAATTGGCGCTATTTTGAAATGTATGATGACGATGGGAACGTTATCAATCAGTGGTTCGGCGGCGGACAGGATTTAACGCCATATTATTTGTTTGAGGAAGATGCGAAACATTTCCACCAAATTAGTAAAACCGCTTGTGACAAACACAATTTACAATTCTATCCGAAATATAAAAAGCAATGTGACGACTATTTTTGGAATGCGCACCGGCACGAAGCACGCGGTATCGGAGGATTGTTTTTTGATTATTGTAAAGCCGATGAGTCGATGTCAATGCAAGATTGGTTCAATTTTGTAACAGAAGTCGGCAACAGCTTCCCCGAAGCCTATCTTCCAATCGTGGAAAGCAGAAAAGATTTATCCTATACGCCTGAACAGAAAAACTGGCAGGAAATCCGGCGCGGCCGATACGTGGAGTTCAATCTTGTTCACGACAAAGGCACGTTGTTCGGACTTAAAACCAACGGTCGCATCGAAAGCATATTGATGAGTTTGCCGCCACACGTTCAATGGGTTTACGACCATCATCCCGAGCCCGGAAGCCAAGAAGAAAAATTAGTGAAAATATTAGAAAACCCGATTGAGTGGATTTAATTTTCCAGGATCAGTTACCAATTGTCAATTATTATGTTCAACAGAAACCGAAGACTCAGAACCAACGAATCCATTAGAAGCTTAGTCCGTGAAACATCATTAAGTCCGCAGGATTTTATGCTTCCCATGTTCGTCGCCGAAGGGAAAGATGTCAAAATCGCGATTCCGTCAATGCCAGGAATTTACCGTCATTCGCTAGACAATACGATTAAGGAAGTCAAAGAAGCTTGGAACCTCGGAATTAAAGCGGTTAATATTTATGTCAAAGTTTCCGATAACTTAAAGGATAATGCTGGAACAGAAGCTTGGAACAAACACGGACTCATGCAACAAACCATCCGCGCAATCAAGGATGCTGTCCCAGAAATGATCATCATGCCCGATGTCGCACTCGATCCATACTCGATTTACGGCCACGATGGTATCATAGAAAACGGGCAAGTTATCAACGATGCGACTGTCGATGCCCTGACGCGTATGAGTCTGAGCCATGCCGAAGCCGGAGCCGATTTCGTCGCGCCTTCCGATATGATGGACGGACGGGTTCATGCTATTCGCAAAGCTTTAGAAGCAAATGGGCATCACAATGTGGGCATTATGAGTTATAGCGCCAAATACGCGTCGGCCTTTTACGGACCCTTTCGTGAAGCTTTAGACTCAGCGCCAGTCGATGCTTTAAACATTCCCAAGGATAAAAAGACCTACCAAATGGACTATGCCAACCGCATCGAAGCGATTAAGGAGGCACTTGATGATGTAGATGAAGGTGCCGATATCGTTATGGTAAAACCCGGAATGGCCTATCTCGACATCGTTCGCGAAGTTAAAAACGCTGTGCATGTTCCCGTTGCCGTCTATCAGGTATCGGGCGAATATGCTATGGTGAAAGCTGCTTCAGAGCGTGGTTGGCTCGATCATGACCGCATTATGATCGAGCAGTTGTATTGCATCAAACGCGCTGGAGCCAATATCATTTCAACCTATTTTGCCAAGGAAGCTGCAGCGCTTTTAAATAAATAATTATGAGATTACTAATTATAGCCCTATTTATTTCGCTGCTGGTCTCTTGCAAAAACGAGAAAAAGGCGCAAGAATCATTATATCCTGAAGTGGAAAAGACCGCCGAACAACTGGGTCAGGAGCTATTTGAAGGCAAAGGCAATTGCATTGCGTGCCACCAACCCGAACAGAAAATTGTTGGTCCAAGCATCGCGCAAATTGCTAAAACCTATAAAGAAAAAAAGGCAAGCATAGTTTCGTTCCTCAAAGAAGAAAGCGAACCGATCGTCGATCCGTCGCAATATGAAGTAATGAAAACCAATTTTGCGATCACTAAAAACATGAGCGATGCCGAACTTCAGGCGTTGGAATCATACATGCATAGTTTCGCAAAGTAAAAAGTTTATATCTATTCGAAGGCTCGACGACGCTTGTCTCGATCGCCAGTCCGAAAATGGAATTTCTATCATTTCTCCCCAATCGTCCGATAGGTAAGCAATCCGAATTTTTCACCGTATAAACATAGTTCGCAAAACTTGTGTCAAAATAATTTGGGAAAAACAAATTGAAACAAAATCTGTGTCAAAATGAATATCGAAAATGAAATTGACACAAAAAGTGTGTCAAAATGAATTTGCCATTAAAAATTGACACAAAACTGATTTGGGGTTATTTTCAAGAGTTGCAGATTTCGTTTATACCCATTATAGGATTTGTCCTTCCAGTCAAAACTGTATCTTTATCATATGGAAACCGCTTACATTAAAACGCCACTTGGAACCGCCCGAATCACAGGCGATGTAAACGGTATTGCCGCAGTATCCATTCTGAGCGAAGGCGAGATATCTACAGAAATCCCGATGTTGCTTCAGCCCGCAATAGTACAACTCAACGAATATTTTGAAGGTAAGCGTGCCGAATTTGATTTTAAGGTCAATCCGCAGGGCACCGATTTCCAGCAAAAAGTCTGGCAGGAATTGCGCAAAATTCCATTTGGGAAAACCGTCTCTTACATGGATATTACCAAAAAGCTCGGCGATGTCAAAGCGATTCGCGCGGTTGCTTCGGCGAATGGTAAAAATCCGTTGTGGATTGTCGTTCCTTGCCATCGGGTTATCGGCACCGACGGCTCGCTGACCGGTTACGCGGGCGGACTCTGGCGCAAAAAATGGCTGCTCGAGCACGAAAGCCCAAGTGTGCAACAGAGCCTTTTTTAGCAAAAAGGTTTTCGGCTTTAAAATTTCATTACATTCGTGAAGACCAAACAAATCTTATGAAATTCCTCAAAAAATTCCTAATCGGACTGGTGATTTTCTTCGCCATGCTTATTGCGCTGCTTTACATTTTTAAAGTCGATTACCTGATTACGGCGGTTAGAACAATTTATCTCAACGGACACACGACCGCTTATCTAAGTGATTATACCGAATTTGAAAACCGCCAAATTTCCAAAAGCCATTCGCCACAACCTTGGCCCACGACCACCGATTACAATGCAATAAAACCCACCGTAGAACTCGAGAAATGGCATAAAAAATTAGGAACTGTCGCTTTCCTCATCATTAAAAATGACAGTATTTGGAGCGAAAGCTACTATGACGGCTATAGCAAAATTTCCAAATCAAATTCTTTCTCAATGGCCAAAAGTATCGTTTCGGCTTCGTTGGGCAGCGCCATCAAACAGGGAAAAATCAAAAGTTTAGATCAGCCGGTTTCCGATTTTTTTTCAGAATTCAACGAAGGAAAGGCAGCAAAAATGACTGTTGGAGATTTGTCTTCGATGGCATCAGGACTCGACTGGGATGAATCATACTATAGTCCGTTTTCAGTGACAACGCGCGCTTACTTCGACCCCGATTTAAACAAAGTAATTCTCAAACTCAAAGTTGTTGACCAGCCCGGGACGACATACAAATACCTGAGTGGAAACACGCAATTGTTGGCGATGTGCATTGAGAAAGCGACGGGTAAAAGCATGGCCGACTACGTTTCGGAAACTTTCTGGGACCCAATGGGTGCTGAAAACGAAGCACTTTGGCAAACCGACCACAAAGACGGAACGGTAAAGGCGTATTGTTGTATCGCAAGTAACGCCAGGGATTTTGCACGTTTTGGAAAGTTATACGAACATCACGGCAATTGGAACGGACAACAATTGCTAGACAGCGCTTTTGTGGCAAAGTCTATTACACCAAGGTTTGAAGCGTCGCCCGATTACGGCTATGGCTGGTGGCTTTCGAATTACAACGGTAAAAAAATATTTTATATGCGCGGGCATCTCGGGCAGTATGTGATTGTGATTCCGAAAGATCAAATTATTATCGTGAGACTTGGACATAAACATCAGAAAAGCACCAAAGGAAGTCTGCACAGTGACGACTTTTTCGTGGATGTTGCCGAAGCTTATAAAATGCTGAATCAACGTTCAGAATGATGCATGCGGCGTCAAAATACAAACACATCATTTTATACGGCTGTTGTTTGGCGGCGCTCTTGTTTTTGCTCAAATGGATGCAATGGGAATTCGTATTCGTTGATAATGCCATCGAGATTTACATCGGACTTATCGCATGCCTATTCACGGCGTTAGGCATTTGGATCGCACTAAAACTGACCAAACCCAAAGTCAAAACGCGGGTTGTCGAAAGGAAAATTTATATCGACGCGACTCCTAACTCAGAAATCAATTACGAAGCATTGGAAAATCTCAATCTGCGGGCACGCGAGCTTGAAGTTCTGCAACTGATGTCACAAGGAATGAGCAACGCTGAAATTGCTCAAAAACTTTTTATATCACTGAGTACGGTCAAAACGCATGTTTCGGGAATTTTTGAAAAAATGGATGTCAGGCGAAGAACACAGGCGATCGAAAAAGCCAAACGCCTCAAAATCATCAAATAGTACTTTGGTAGGAATGGCTTAAAAAATTGAAAAACCGTACTAAAGTATGAGCTTTTTGAAAAGATTTGCAGATATTTTTGCGCAGTATAACTTAAACTTTTTAAAATGAAGAAGACTATTTTTACTTACGGACTTATTGCCGGTGTCATCGTCGCCACCATTATGGTCATATCGATTCAAATGTGCTACAATAATCCCAACTTCGAGCCGAGTATGCTCGTAGGTTATGCCTCGATGATTGTTGCGTTTTCGATGATATTTATTGGAATTAAAAATTACCGAGATAAGTTTCTTGGCGGAAGCATCACATTTGGCAAGGCGTTTAAAATGGGTTTATGGATTGCATTTATAGCGTCTACGATGTATGTCGTTACATGGCTCATTTATTATTATTTTTTCATTCCCGATTTTATGGAAAAATACAGCCAGATGGTTTTGAACAATCTAAATAAAGACGGAGCAACTGCAGCCGAGATCGCAAAGAAAACCGAAGAAATGGAAATGTACGGCGAGATGTACAAAAATCCGTTGTTCGTGATTTTGCTGACGTATTCAGAAGTATTTCCGATAGGATTGGTTATTTCGTTAATTACAGCATTAATCCTTAAACGCAAACCGCACGCCGATAAAAATCAGCCGGTTGTAGACAACCTATAGATTAAATTATTATTTTTATACAGATTAAGCCGGGTTAATCATAGCCCGGTTTTTATTTACAAGCCAAAGAAAATAATTTAAATTAAACGCCATGATTGAAAAGATCAACCTCGAAAACATTTTGTTCCTTGACATCGAAACCGTACCGGAACAAGAAAATTACACAACATTAGACTCTGAAATGCAGTCGCTGTGGGAAGCCAAAACCCAATACCAGCGAAAGGACGAATTCACGGCGGAAGTCTTTTACGAACGCGCCGGTATCTGGGCCGAATTCGGAAAGATTGTTTGTCTGTCAGTCGGTTATTTTACTTTAAAAGGCGATATACGCCATTTTCGTGTGACTTCGTTTTTTGGAGATGAAAGGAAAATTCTGCAGGACTTCAACAATCTTCTGGCGAATCATTTCGGCCAGCCGCAACACCTTTTATGCGGACACAACGCCAAGGAATTTGACATTCCGTTTATCGCAAGGCGCATGATCATACATGGTATCGCGCTACCAAACAAACTCAATCTTTTTGGGAAAAAACCATGGGAAGTGCCGCATTTGGATACGTTGGAATTGTGGAAATTCGGAGATTATAAACACTATACTTCGTTGAAACTGCTCACCAAAATACTTGGAATACCATCGTCGAAAGGCGACATCGATGGCAGTCAGGTTGCGCATGTTTTTTATGTGGAAGGCGACCTTGACCGCATTGTCATTTATTGTGAAAAGGATGTGATCGCAACGGCACAGGTATTCCTGCGGCTGCGGCGTGAGGATTTGCTCGACGATGCGGAAATCATCCATGTATAGCCGAATACCAATTGAAACACGGAGCCCTAGCCCTGATGGTAGCGGCATCCTTTTTTGTAAAAAAAGATAGAGCGGACAGCGGGAAAAGCTTCCAATAATAATTACATTTACAAAAAAACAGATTATGGTATTGAGCAGGTTTTGGCTGGCAATTTTTATCTCTTCCATCGCATTTATAGTAGTGAGCCTGTTTATCGGGAACCATTATTCAATCGATTTTTTATTGAATGGAAAAAAGGACGATCCGGTTTTGATCTCCGAAAAATACAAGGAAGATTTACCCGCTTTTATCCGTGACAGTATTGAAAATGCGCCTGAGCGAACCCTTGTGATTAACAGAGACGAATCGAATGCTGACACGACCTATGTTTTTAAGAACAAGACTGTAAAGGTTTATAGCGGTGTTCAGAAATCTGACGGACTTTTACCGACCTGTAAGAATACGGTGCTCGACCTGATTATTCCGCTGATCGCTTATCTTGCATTTTTTTGCGGACTTATGCAATTGCTGATCGACTCCGGAGCATCTGAAAAACTGGCGCGGAAACTGAGTCCGGTATTCATAAAAGTCTTTCCGACAGTCCCCAAAAACCACGAATCGATTTCGTATATGACGCTCAATTTTGCCGCAAATTTTTTGGGACTCGATTCGGCCGCAACACCATTTGGACTCAAGGCGATGCAAAGTCTGCAGGAACTCAATCCCGATAAAGATCGAGCGAGCGATGCGCAGATTATGTTTATGTGTTTGCATGCGGCGGGACTGACCTTAATTCCGACATCGATCATCGGTTATCGTGCGGCAGAAAATGCTGCCAATCCGGCTGATGTGATGTTGCCTTGTATCATTACGTCTTTTGTGGGAACGATTGCGGCATTCCTGATTGTCGGGATCAGACAGAAAATCAATTTTAAAAGCGCCTCATTAGTCGTGGCATTGATGGCGTTGATTGGGGCTATAGTCGGACTGCTGTTGTATATCAACCATTTAGACCTTATCTCAAAAAATTCTTTTACTTCGAATTTGTCTGGGTTGATGCTTGTTGGAATTATAGCCTTTACGTTAATTTTTTCATTCATCCATGAAAAGAGATTCGTCGAGAAAGACACAACGATTTTCGATTCGTTTGTAGTTGGAGCCAACAACGGACTTAAGACCGGGATTACGATTTTCCCTTATGTTTTAGGAATGCTCGTTGCGATTTCGATGTTCAGGAACAGCGGTTTGTTTGAGATTATTAGCAATTGGATCTCGTTTGCGTTTGCCAATATCGGCGTAAGCAAGCAAATCACCGATTCACTGCCGGTTGCGATGTTGCGTCCGTTTAGTTCAGGTGGCTCGCGTGGTTTTATGATTGATGCAATGCGAAATTTCGGTCCGGATTCCTTTACAGGCAGATTGGTTTGTATTTTCCAATGCAGCGCTGAAACAACTTTTTATGTGATTGCGGTTTACTTTGGGTCGATCAATGTGAAAAACACCAGGTATACACTCGGAACGATGTTGCTGGTGGATTTGATATGCGTGATCGCTGCCATTTTTATAGCAGGCTGGTTTTTTTAATCTACGAATAGTTTAGCCACTTTAACCAAGTGACCTTTTTGATGCAACTGGGCAAAGTACATTCCGCTGCTCAGTTTTTCTCGGCGAACGATGATAGTTTTGCCGTTGAGGTTTTTATCTTCCCGAACCAATTGTCCTTGTAAGGTATAAAGTTGGAAAGTCGCATCCTGTAGCACTTGATTTGAGTTGATGATTAATTCAGCGGCGAATGGGTTAGGGGAGAAAACGATATTTTGATTTAAAATGACGTTGTTTGTGGTTGCCAATGCGGTAGTTCCACAAAATTCCACATTGCCGAAAACGTGGCCGCTGTTTTGAAAACTGCAACGCGTGTTTACGCGATAACCGCCGCCCGAAGACACGACAGCGTACATATTATAATCAGGATAGAACGGATGTGCTGTAGTTCCGACACCTTCAATCCATACTTGTTTAAGAGAATTACCGTGATAAAGCGTAATACTGTTTAAAGTTATCCTTTTCCGGACGCCACCATTAACTGCGAAATCATCGACGGTTGCCAACCATTCAAAGCCATATTGGGAAAAAGTATCGCCATTTTCAAGGCTGAAATCGTACAGCAAGAAGTCTGCATCATTCACAATCTTATACACTTTCTGCGTATCGATATCTTCTCGCAAGTAAATGGTATCGAGCAGTACGCCACTGCTGTCGGAATTTGGGAAAGGATCGATGAATTTTTTGTAGATATGCACACCTAACGGCGCATCAATTCCTTGATCTATTGTTGCAACGATTGGAGGTCGGCAACAGGAAACCCAGTCCGATACCACCCAAGAAGGGTTTTCCAGCAACGGATGATAGGCTTGGGAAAAACCATTTTCTAAAAATGAAAATAATACAATAACAGAAAAAAGTAATTTTGCTTTCATGGGGGCATGTTTTAATATTCAATACAATATTACTGCGATCTGTCGGATGATTTTCTTTTCTTCGGTAATCAACGTGGAAAAACGGCAAAGCGCAAATTTGTTGCTTTTTATTTTATCACTCGAAGTCTCAGAAATGTTTATTAAATTGTAGCGATGTAAAAAATTTGAACAAGCAAACCCCGACCTTAACCAAGCAAAAAACAATGGCAAATATTTTTGACAAAGAGGCTAACAAAAGCCTGCTCGATAGATTTGAAAAACTTTCAGATGATACACAACCGCTGTGGGGGAAAATGACCGTTTCGCAAATGGTGTTGCATTGCCAAAAACCGTTAGATGTGGCATTGGGCAAACTGATACTCGGCGGCGGATTGCTTGGAATGTTGTTTGGAAAAATGGCGAAGAACAGTTTTCTCAAAAATCGCGGATTTAGTAAAAATGCACCGACCGCACCACAATTCAAGATTTCCGGCGTTCCCGATTTCGAAAAGGAAAAGAGCGAACTTTTGTTGATGGTGACGGCTTTTGGAAATGTAGGCCCTGACATTATAACGAATAAAAAGCATCCATTCTTTGGCGTAATGACTGATGAGGAATGGGGAATCCTGCATTACATTCATCTTGACCACCATTTGAAGCAATTCGGATTATAATAGAAATAGACAAAAAAAAATTCGCGCTACAAGATGATATTGCGGAATTTCTCTGAAGTTGGATTTTTTAATCGATTGCCATCTCGGGAATTTCGCCCTCAATGATTAATTGGGCTTCCGTAGCTGCAATGATGTGCTCGACAGAAACGCCCGGCGCTCTTTCGAGTAGTTTGAAGCCTTTGGACGTGATTTCGAGAACGGCAAGTTCGGTCACGACCTTTTTAACGCAACCTACGCCTGTGAGCGGCAACGTACATTTTTTCAGTATTTTCGATTCGCCGGCTTTGTTAACGTGCATCATCGCGACGATAATGTTTTCGGCAGAAGCCACCAAATCCATTGCGCCACCCATTCCCTTTACCATTTTTCCTGGTATTTTCCAGTTTGCGATATCACCGTTTTCGGCGACTTCCATCGCGCCCAGAATGGTTAAATCGACGTGCTTGCTACGGATCATTCCAAAACTGAAAGCGGAGTCGAAGAAACTCGCACCGGGCAAAGTCGTTATAGTTTGTTTCCCCGCATTGATTACATCGGCGTCTTCTTCGCCATCAAACGGAAATGGGCCCATCCCTAATACGCCGTTCTCACTTTGAAATTCTACTGCAATATCAGTGCGGACATAATTGGCCACCAAGGTCGGAATACCGATTCCCAAGTTTACGTAGTAACCGTCTTTGACTTCTTTTGCAATGCGTTTTGCGATTTCTTCTTTTCCTAGCATATTATTTTTTTCTGACGGTTCGTTGTTCAATGCGTTTCTCAAATTTTTCACCTTTGAAGATACGCTGTACCAAGATTCCGGGAATATGGATCTCGTTCGGGTCAAGACTACCGACGGGCAATAATTCCTCGACTTCGGCAATCGTAATTCTTCCGGCTCCTGCCATGGGCGCGTTAAAGTTCCGGGCGGTTCCTTTGAATATAAGATTTCCGGCTTCATCGCCTTTCCATGCTTTGACAATTGCAAAATCGGCTTTATAAGCTTCTTCCATGATGTGCATTTTGCCATTGAATTCGCGTGATTCTTTTCCTTCGGCAACTTCAGTTCCGTAGCCGGCAGGAGTAAAAAAGGCAGGAATTCCGGCTTGTGCGGCACGGCATTTCTCTGCTAACGTGCCTTGTGGCGTGAGTTCAACCTCGAGTTCCCCTGAAAGCATCTGGCGTTCGAATTCGGCATTCTCACCCACATAAGACGAAATCATTTTTTTTATCTGGCGTTTCTGCAGCAGCAAACCCAAACCGAAATCATCGACGCCGGCGTTATTGGAAATGCAGGTTAGGTTTCTGACATCTTTCTTGACAAGTTCGGCGATGGAATTTTCTGGGATGCCACAAAGTCCGAAACCGCCCAGCATGATTGTTTGTCCGTCTTCAATGCCTTGAAGTGCTTCGGTCACGGAATTTACTTTTTTGTTGATCATTGGTTGGTGTTTTAGCCCCGATAGCAGCGGAAATCCTTTTTCTTTTAGCAGTAATTTGAACATGAAACTCAAGCGTTCGCAAAGAAAAAGATTGCAGCGGATAGCGGGATCAGCTTCTCAATCTTATAATTCAAATTCGTCGGTGTCCTGCTCGAATTCGACATCGGTAGTATCTTTCTTCGGAACCCAGCAATCTACTTTAATCGATAAGTTTTTTGGCCTTTCGAAATTGGCTTTGGAAACATTAAGCGTTGTATCTGCGTAGCATTTTTTCATAAAAATCCCCCATATCGGTAAAGCCGCAGTCGCTCCTTGTCCATAAGTGATGCCTTTGAAACGCGCCGATCGGTCTTCGCAACCTACCCAAACACCCGTACAGAGATTGGGTACCATTCCCATGAACCAGCCATCGGATTGGTTTTGAGTTGTTCCTGTTTTTCCGGCAATCGGATTTTTGAAAACGTATGGGTAACCGGTAACGCGATTGTATCCGTTGCCGCCGCCTTGTGTACGTAGTCGCGCACCCGAACCGCTTTCGGTGACACCTTCGAGCAATTTGATCACGGCAAAAGCAATGTCTTTGTTGAGTACGTCATGCGAATCGGGAGCAGGTTCGTAAATAATAACGCCATTTTTATCTTCGATTCTGGAAATGAATTGGGGTTTCATGTAAACGCCTTCATTGGCGAATGTACTGTAGGCCGCGACCATGTCTTGCACCGTGATTTCCACGGCACCCAGGGCGATTGATGGCTGCGCCGGAATTTCTGATTTAACGCCGAGTTTGTTGGTAAGGTCGACTACAGCTTCTGGTCCGACCTTATCAATAAGTTTTGCCGAAACCGTGTTGATGGAAAGCGCCAAAGCTTTTTTGAGCGTCACCATTCCACGGTATTCTCCGTTGGAATTTTGTGGCGTCCATGATTCGGTGACGTGATGGCGTCCTTTCGGAATGGTAAACGGCGAGTCAATGATGGAATCACACGGAGACATATTCAGTTGCTCGATCGCGGTTGCATAAACGAACGGCTTGAACGTGGAACCGACTTGTCTAGCGCCTTGACCTACGTGGTCGTATTGAAAATATTTGTAATTGACACCGCCCACCCAAGCTTTCACATGTCCGGTTGAAGGTTCCATTGCCATTACTCCTGATTGCAGGAATCCTTTGTAATAACGAATCGAGTCGGTTGGCGTCATGACTGTATCTTTTTCACCTTTCCAGGTAAAGATTTTCATTTTGGTTTTGACATCGAAGGATTGGATGATTTCTTCTTCTGTTTTTTCCTGTGCCGCCATTTCCCTCCAGCGTTCTGAAGATTTCATCGCCTGCATCATCAGCTTTTTGGTTTCGGCGTCGTTGAGCCTGACAAATGGCGCGTTTTTATTGGTTTTCTGCTCGTTGTCAAATTCTTGTTGTAGGTTGGCCAAATGCGCGGTCACCGCTTCTTCGGCATATTGCTGCATACGCGAATCGATTGTGACATAGATTTTTAGTCCGTCCTTATAGACATCATATTCCGAGCCGTCGGCTTTTTTATTGTCTTTGGTCCACTTTTTCATGAAGTCGCGCAGGTATTCGCGGAAATAAGTAGCGAGTCCATCTGTATGACTTTCGGGATGGAAATTGAGGGTGATCGGTTTTCTCTCCAGCGCCAGTTTTGCCGATTCTTCAAGGAAGCCATTGCGTTCCATTTGCTTGAGGACAATGTTGCGACGTTTCAATACTTTTTCTGGCCTTTTAACTGGGTTGAATAGCGACGGATTGGTCAGCATCCCTACGAGCATAGCGCTTTGTTCGATGGTGAGATCGCGGGGTTCTTTTCCGAAATAGACTTTCGAAGCCGATCGGATCCCGACAGCGGTATTGACAAAATCGGCCTTGTTGAGATACATCGCGATGATCTCGTTTTTGGTGTATTGTCGTTCGAGTTTGATCGCGATAATCCATTCCTTAGCTTTTTGGATAATACGCAAAGGGAGGATTCGTGAACCTTCACCGTGGAATAGCAATTTCGCGAGTTGTTGGGTGATGGTGCTCGCTCCGCCATTGCTGCCAAGCCGAATCATTGCCCCGACTGTTCGGCGCGAGTCAATTCCCGAGTGCTCATAAAAACGCTCGTCTTCGGTCGCTACCAAAGCATCGACAAGGTGTTTGGGTAAATCGGAATATTTGACCATGGTCCGGTTCTCATTGTAGAACTTGCCGATCGTCACTCCGTCGGCGGCGATAATTTCGGTTGCAAGGTTGGAGTCGGGATTTTCAAGATCTTCAAACGAAGGCATTGACCCGAAAATCCCCCATGAAGCCAGGATAAAAAACAAAAAGATACCCGCGAGCCCATAAGCGAAAATTTTCCAAAATTTCGTTCTGTAATACTTCAGATTTTTCTCTTGATGCGGTTTGTTTTTCTTAGTAGCCATTGCTTAATCTATTTTTTCTATTCTGAAGCCAACTTCTGTAATACCTTCGAGTTTCTCGACACCGGTAACTTTACCGGTTTGCCGCACGGCTTGGCGGATATGCACTTTATATGGACCGGGTTTAAATTTCATGCGCTCTTTGTAAACGAGCTTGCTTTCTTTGATATCGGTAAAGCCTTGGCCAAGCAACGTGCCGTCGGGATTGGCCATTTGATACTCGAGCGTGTCAACGAGCGTAACTTTACCGGGCTGTTCCATCGAAACGATTAGGAACAGATTGTTGAACGCGTAATCATTGTTGTCGCGTATGTTGAAAAATAAGTTGTAAGCCTTCGCCGGATCCAATTTTGGCAAATCAAAACGCACGATCGTATCTTTATTCCATCCTTTTCCAACAGCATGGTATTCGTCAAAAACTCTTTTCTTGTCGCACGACACGAGCAATAGTGAACTGGCGAAGCACAATGCCAATGCGGCAAGGAAGTACAAGAAACTATTTTTTAGGCTCATTTCTGTTACGGTTATTGTTGGGCCTTTGTTGGTTCTTATTCGGATTTGGCGGTCGGTTCTGGTTCTGATTCTGGTTCTGATTTTGATTTGGGTTTGGGTTTGCTTGTTTTTTCTGCGCTTGGTTAGGATCAGCGGGCGTGATAATATGAGAACCCGTCCTTTGATTTCCGCCTTGTGCCGCAACACCTTCACCCGTTGGTTTGCGTTTCTTGTTTGGTTTTTTCTTGCGCTTCGGCTGATCAAAACGCGTCAAGCTTTCCTGACCCATTGCATTGTTAAAATCTTTTTCCGGTTCTGCAACAGTTTCAACAGCATAATCTTCTAACGCCGAAACCTTGTTTTTTAGCTTATTCTCGGCAACGATTTCCTTGACCTGGTCGATTTTGAGCACATGCCAGTTGGCGAAATTGTCGGTATAAGCAAACCACATTAGTCCTTTAAAAATATCCTGTTTCTGACAAATAGCCATTCCTTTCTCGGTCATCAACTTGGTGTCGAAATCGGGAAATCCCTGAAGCGCATCCATGTAAGTGTCGAGTTCGTAATTGAGACAGCATTTGAGTTTGCCGCATTGCCCGGCGAGTTTCTGCGGATTGAGAGACAACTGCTGATAACGCGCTGCCGATGTGTTGACGCTTCTAAAATCGGTCAGCCAAGTCGAACAGCATAATTCGCGTCCGCAAGAGCCAATGCCGCCCAAACGCGCAGCTTCCTGACGGAAACCCACTTGTTTCATTTCGATACGCGTACTGAATTCTTTCGCGAAATCCTTGATCAGCAATCGGAAGTCAATCCGGTCATTAGCCGTATAATAAAACGTGGCTTTCGACCCATCGCCTTGAAATTCGATATCAGAAATTTTCATTTCGAGCTTATGCCCAATCGCCAATTCGCGTGCGCGCACCTTCATCGGTTCTTCCTTATCACGAGCATTCGACCAAATGTCGATATCTTTCTGAGATGCTTTGCGATAGATTTTAAGGATTTCGCTGCTGGTGTGATTCACACCCTTTTTCTTCATCTGGATTTTCACGAGCTCGCCGGTGAGCGTTACGATGCCAATATCGTGTCCCGGCGATGCTTCGGTAGCAACGATATCGCCAATACTCAGCGTGAGTTTTTCAGTATTGCGGTAAAACTCCTTACGGCCGTTTTTGAATCGCACCTCGATACAATCGAAAGGCGCTTCGCCCGTTGGCAGACTCATATTGGAAAGCCAGTCGAAAATTGTCAATTTGTTGCAGCTATCGGTGCCGCAGGTCCCATTATTTTTGCAACCCTTTGGCGCACCGCCATCAGAGGTTGAACAACTTGTACATGCCATGATATATGTAGTGCCGTTTACACAGCTTAAGTTCGTAAAACGTTTTGTGCGTAAAGATAGTATTTTACTATGAAAGAGAAAAGCCGAAATTTGAAACACATACCGCAATAAAAAACCTGCTTCAAATCAATGAAACAGGTATGTTTTGAAGGAGCTATTTCCCGCTTTTCGCTAACGAGAGCGAAGCGGACGAATCGAACACAAATAAAAACAATAGCTTGCGAGATAATCTTTTTTTTCGCTGCACTTCACAAAGGATGCCGCGTCAATCGGGGCTAGGGCACAATTGTTCTGCGGATTCGAATCGGTATAACTTATCCGATAGCCTTATTCTAAAAGGCAATTTAAATGAAACCGTATTACCTTTTTCCGCTTGTTCGGCCGCGATTTCATTGACAAACATTTCACCGAGTGTCAGAATTTGCTCCCCTGTTGTAACGCCTTTGACCATGATTTTGTCACCACTTTTGACTGTGCCATTTTCAAGATAAAACTGTCCGATGCCCGCTTTTGGAAAGTAGTGAATGCCTTTACCCACAAGCGTTTTCTTAATTTTTATTTCTTTCTTCGCAACGGCCTTCGGTTTTGCTGATACCGCCGTTGCAGGAACGCTACCCATATTATTTTTAAAAGTCAACACCTCCGATTTTCCTTTTTTGAAAATCTTATTGCCATTTTTAATGCCGCGGCGAATCGCTTTCTGTGCGTCTTCTGGCAAATGAATGACGGCGACACATTCAGCCGAACAGCAGCCTTCCATCGTTGTCGCACATTGCTCGCATTGTATAAACAGTAAATGACAGCCTTCGTTCGCGCAATTTGTATGTACGTCGCAAGGTTTTCCGCACTGATGGCATTGCGCGACGATATCGTCTGTAATCCTTTCGCCTAGGCGGTGATCGAAAACGAAATTTTTACCAATGAACTTGCTTTCCAATCCTTCGGCTTTGACCTGACGCGTATATTCGATGATGCCACCTTCGAGCTGGTAGACATTTTCAAAGCCTTTGTGCTTGAAATAAGCGCTGGCTTTTTCGCAACGAATTCCGCCGGTGCAATACATCAATAATTTTTTATCTTGTTTGTGTTCAGCTAATTGCGTTTCGATAATTGGCAAAGATTCACGGAACGTATCAACGTCGGGTTTGATCGCATTTGTAAAATGCCCGATTTCGCTTTCGTAATGATTTCGCATGTCGACAACTATGGTGTCGGGATTTTCGAGCAACTCGTTAAAATCCTTTGCTTTGAGATGAATTCCGATGTTGGTTGGGTCGAATGAGTCGTCATTTAAACCGTCGGCGACGATTTTATCACGAACTTTTATCGTGAGTTTCAAAAAGGAATGATCGTCGTGTTCCACGGCAATATTGAGTCGGATGCCTTTCATAAAACCATATTTCTCAATGGTGTCCTTGAACTCATAGAAATGATCGGCTGGTAGTGACAATTGGGCATTGATGCCTTCATGAGCTACGTAGATCCGGCCAAGAACTTCCAATGGGTTCCATGCGAGAAATAAATCGTTTCTGAAGTGGGTTGGGTTTTCGATTCGCGCATAAGCATAGAAAGACAACGTGAGGCGTTGCTTTCCGGCATCATCAATCATGAGTGCCCTTTCTTCTGCGCTCAAAGTGTTGTACAGTTGCATGCTATAAACAGTTTAAGTGTAAAAAATTTTCGACAAAGATATGAAAAAATGCATTTTGCTTGGCATCAGGATTTTCAGATCGTACGAAAAAAGCGAGAATTTTTATTAGCTATGTGGTTTTATGATTAAATTTTTTTTCAAAAGCTATCAATTTTTTTCACCCAATCATATAAAAAAACCGCGACGAAGCGCGGTTTGATTTTTACTAAAGCTTTCTAGCAGTATTCGTTGAATGCATCCTTGAGGTTGTCGGCGATCAACTCGGCAGGGCGACCTTCAATATGGTGGCGTTCGAGCATGTGTACCAATTCGCCATTTTTAAATAAGGCGATGCAAGGCGATGACGGTGGAAAAGGAAACATTTTTTCTCTTGCAGCATCAACTGCTTCTTTGTCTACACCGGCAAAAACCGTCACTAGATGATCTGGTTTTTTTATATTTGCTACACTCATTTTGGCGCCAGGTCGCGCATTCCTTGCAGCGCATCCGCACACCGAATTAACCACGAGTAACGTTGTCCCTTCTTTGTCAATAGCATTTTCTACTGCGCCTGCACTATATAATTCTTCGAAACCGGCGTCTGCCAATTCGGCGCGCATCGGATTTACCATTTCTTCTGGATACATAATTTAAATGTTCAAGTTGTTGAGTTGCAAATTTACAAAGTTTTATAAGTTCAGAAATGGTTTCGTTTATAAAGTTTTGTTATAGTTATATGCGTTCGCATTTCAAAAACGAATACAATTTAAACAGTAAAATAGAAATCATTTCAAACACAAAAAAGTATGGCAGATTTATTTGAGATTGTACCTTATGCCAAAAAATCCACGAATACCCTGATTGGGTGCGTAAATATAAGTGGTGTCGAATGTCAGCGCATAAGGATTTTGCTGCGTCGCAATCACTTGACCTGCTCCGTTAAATGAAACATTCTTATCGAATGGATCTTCTGTTCTGGAGATAATAAAGGGATTATTTTTTTTTGGAGTAAAATCGAGGAGGTTTTTGATTCCGGTATAGATTTCGAAATTTTTCCATCCATAGTATGTAAATTGGATATTCTGTAAACTATACCAAGGCGATTGTGGACTTCTTGGATCGAGTGGCCCTAAAAGTGGAAGTTTCATTGGGCCGTACAGACTTCCATTATAGTCGAACCCCAGGTTGATACTGTTGATTCTGTAGGAAACCGACCAAGTACCAGTGAATTTCTCAGTAAGGAATTGTCTTGATTTAAACCGATTTTCAACCGTGTAAACATCCATATAAGTCGCTCCAGCAAGAATTTTAATTCCGTTCCTGAAATTGAAATCGAGATTTCCGGTAATGCCTTGGCTTACTGAATGCCCGTTAAGATTGGCGTATATAATCTTATTAGGATCCGTTTCGTAATCCCCGATGATGCGGTTTGAAAAACGGGTATAGAAAATCGAAGTTTCGAAGTTGATGACGATACCATCACCCGCATACATTTTCCGGATGTAATTTAGATTTGCGTTGACTGATTGTTCGGGATCAAGTTCGTCGGCAATGATCACTTCGCGCGAGCCAGTAAGTGCAGCGTGGTCTTCAGTAAATAAGTTCACAACACGAAAGCCGGTGCCAGTATTCAAACGAAGGATATTATCGCTATTGATTTTCCATTTGTATGCCAACCTTGGGGTAAAAATATTGCCGTGGATTGAATGGTAATCGTAACGAACGCCTAACAATAGCTTGTGATTGTCATTAAAACTAATTTCGTCCTGAACAAAAATACCGGGCAGCCATGTTTTCTCAGCCTTGTTACCATTCGAAGACGTGGTTCCGGCAGTATTATCGTCGTAGTACGTATATCGGGACGACATTCCACTCAGTAAATCGTGTGAACCAAATTTTCTGTCCCATGTAAGTTGTAAGAAGCCCACTTTCTGGTTTGCGATATAACTAGTCGTACCGTATCGGCTGTCTTGATAATGTACATTTCCCGAAAACCAAAACATAAATTTCTCTGAGGTAGGCAATTCATAATTACCAAAAAATTCCCCACGTTTGGTGTAGATACTTTCTCCATAAATGATGTCAGTACCGCGAAACTGTTTTTCCCAACGCACATCGCCTCCCCATCGATCTTCATATAAACCGCGCATGGCAAATGTAAACACGCGTTTGTCTTTTCGGTTCAAGCTAAATTTTTGAAAAATTGAAATACGATCCTGAAGCGTTAGGTCTGTAAAGTTATCTTTATCATTATCAATCACCTCATTGTACTTAAAATAGTTGATCCCCAGCAAGCCCGTAATTTTTTTACCGGCATTGAATTTCATGCCGATATCGATATTTGTTTCAAGCCAGCTCGTAGTAAAAATATCTGCTGAAAATAGAGGTGCATTAAAAGGAGATTTAGTAATGATGTTTATCAAACCTCCCATCGCTTCGCTACCGTAAAGCGACGAAGCCGGTCCTTTTACAATTTCAATTCTTTCGACAAGTGAATTTGGAATGCCAGACAATCCATAAACTGTTGAAAGGCTGCTTACGATAGGCATTCCGTCAATCAGCACGGAAGTATATGGCCCTTCTAGTCCATTGATGTGGATGTCTCCAGTGTTGCAAACCCCACAGTTGAGTTGTGGTCGAACACCGTTTACATTCTGCAATGCGTCAAAGATGTTAGCAGTAGGATTTTTCTTGAAGAATAGCGGGGTATATACTTCGACAGGAACGGGGCTTTCAAGTCGGCGTACTGCTTTCATCGTGCCTGAAACTACAATTTCGTCAAGCGTATTTTCGGTAGTGTTGAGGCTAAAATTTAGAACTATATTTTGATTTTCAACAATGATAACGGTTTTTCGTAACGTTTCAAGACCGACTGCAGTGATCTCTAAGTGATATTTACCGGATGGAATTTGTAATATGGAGTAACCGCCACTGCTGTCAGTGAGTGTTGAAAAGTCCTTCCCAAGGGATATTTGTGCTTCATTGACAAAATTTTCTTTGTAAAGAACCGTTCCCGAAATACTACCTACCGATTGCGAAAAGATAATTTGCGGTAGACAAAATAATAGAAGAAATACGAGTATTTTCATCAAAGTAAATTAAAATTTAGACAAATCTAAAAATAATATTTCACAACCAAAAATAATTCTTATATATTTGTTAATAAATTGTTGATTTATGACAGGAAAATCACTCGAAGAGGTAAACCAATCCGTTCAAACGCAAAACAAAACAACAGCTTTCAGAAAATTTCTTGCCTTTTTTGGTCCGGCCTACCTCGTGAGCGTTGGTTACATGGATCCGGGGAACTGGGCGACCGACATTGCCGGTGGTAGCCAATTTGGATATGCGTTGCTTTGGGTGCTTTTGATGAGCAATATGATGGCGCTTTTGCTGCAAAGTTTTAGTGCGCGCCTAGGGATTGTAACCCAGCGCGATTTGGCACAAGCTTCACGGGAGACTTATTCAAAACCTGTAAATTACATACTTTATTTTTTAGCCGAAATAGCTATTGCCGCCTGCGACCTTGCCGAAGTACTTGGAATGGCAATCGGAATCAACTTATTGTTCGACATTCCGCTGATACAAGGCGTGTTTATTACCGTACTGGATACTTTTCTTTTGCTTTTCCTAATCAATAAAGGCATCCGTAAAATGGAGGCTTTTATCATAGCCTTGGTTATGATTATTGGTATTTCATTTATTTTCGAAATGATATTCGCCGAACCTGAGATGAGTAAAGTGCTCGTCGGACTTATTCCTTCAATGCCAAATGAGACCGCACTTTATATTGCAATCGGAATTATCGGTGCAACCGTCATGCCACACAATCTATACCTGCATTCCTCATTGGTGCAAACCCGGAAATTTGACCGCAGCGACAGCGGGATCAAGCAAGCGCTCAAATACAATTTCATCGATAGTGCAATCGCACTTAACCTTGCTTTCTTTGTTAATGCCGCCATATTGATTCTCGCGGCCGCGACTTTTTACAAAAACGGCATGTTCAATGTAGCTGAAATTCAGGATGCGCACCAATTTCTCCAACCAATGCTCGGAAACAAATGGGCACCAATCTTATTCGCCGTTGCGCTGATTGCCGCTGGCCAGAGTTCGACTGTGACCGGAACGCTCGCGGGACAGATTATTATGGAAGGCTATTTGAACCTTCGTATACAGCCTTGGGTGCGACGGATAATAACCCGACTAATAGCAATCGTTCCAGCTGTAATCGTTATTTCGATTTTTGGTGAGAGCGTGACCGGAAAATTACTGATTCTCAGTCAGGTCATCCTAAGCTTGCAATTGGGATTTGCTATCATTCCGCTGATCCACTTTGTCAGCGATAAGTCAAAAATGAAAGGCTTTGAGATTGGGATTATTACGAGGATCGCTGCTTGGGTTATCGCAACTATTATTGTTTCGCTCAATGCCAAGCTTGTGTTCGACGAAATCAGCGGCTGGCTCGAAACATCTGAAAACCCAATAGTGTTGTGGCTTACCGTTGTTCCGCTTGCGATCGGATTCTTGACTTTGTTACTTTATATTGTCTTCAAACCATTTTTGACGAAGAATAAACCTTCAATCGAGAATCATTCACCGCACCATATCGACTTGAAATTCGGAATTTCGCAAAAATACCACAAGAAAAACATAGCTGTTACAGTCGATTTTTCCAATGCCGATCAAAAAGCTTTGCAACATGCAATCGACCTGGGAGGAAAAGATGCTAATTATACGCTGATTCATATTGTTGAAACCGTAGGCGCGATGGTCTATGGAAGCAAGATTATCGACCATGAAACAACCATAGACGAGAAGCTGCTGCACGATTATTTCGAGATGTTCAATGACCGGGGATTTTCAGTAGATACCAAGCTAGGCTTCGGAAAACCTGGCAAAGTTATTCCGAAAATTGTCAATGAAGGCCAATTCGACCTTTTAATTATGGGAACTCACGGCCATCACGGATTTAAAGATTTGATATTCGGAACTACAGTCGATAATGTACGACATTCAATTTCGATACCTTTGTTTATTGTAAAAAAATAGGAAGATTCACGCCACCACAACATCAGAATTGAAATGACCTTATCAGAAGAAAATTACCTTAAAACCATTTACCATCTGACGAACCTTTCCGATGGCGGTGTTTCGACGAATGCCATTGCGGAGATGATCGAGACTAAAGCGTCGTCGGTAACTGATATGCTTCGAAAGCTCGCCGATAAAGACCTAGTCAATTATAAGAAATACCAAGGGGTTTCACTTACTGAAAAAGGGCAACTTTCCGCGAAAATGATTGTCAGGAAGCACAGGCTATGGGAAGTATTTCTCGTTGATAAATTAGATTTTTCGTGGGATGAAGTACATGATATAGCTGAGCAACTCGAACACATAAAATCAGAAAAGCTCATCAATAAACTCGACGATTTTCTCGGTAACCCAACTGAAGATCCGCATGGCGACCCGATTCCCGATTGCACGGGCAATATTATTAAAGTAGAGAAAATGTTACTTTCCGAATTGCTGCAGGGGCAGAACGGACTATGTGTTGGTGTCAAGGATTCATCAAGCGAGTTCCTTAAATATCTCGATAAAAACCAAATAGCGCTTGGATCAAAAATTGAAGTTCAGGTCAAAGAAGATTTCGACCAATCGATGACAATCCATGTCGCAGGTCACCAAATCGTTATTTCGAATAAGATTGCCGGAAATTTATTTGTTAAACGGGTTTAATCTTTAGCGGGTACTTTGTCATTTCGATGGTCAGTTGTCGGAAATGTTTTTCTAACTTTGGAAAACACAACATTCTTATGAAAACATTACTTCCTTTTATGCTGCTTTATACCATGGTAGCTTTTGCGCAGGCTTCAAAAGAAAAATTAAAATATTATTCGATTTCCCAAAAGGAGTGCGTCGAGAAAAAAGGCTATCGGCTACAACTGAAAACCGTGATTTCTGATTCTCGTTGCCCCGAAGGCGTAACCTGCGTTTGGGCGGGCGAAGCGCAAATCGTCATTTCGGTGTACAAAGACAAGAAATTCCTGCTTGATGAGACGCTTACGATATCTTCGAGGCAAGCAGATGAAAATGCGACCGTGTTTGTAAAATATACAGGTAAAAAAGTCCGACAGGTAAGTTTATTGCCCTATCCGAAAGAAGGAATTCCGACCGATCCAAAGGCATATTATTTAAAAATCGGCTACACGAAATAATCAGTGGCAGCCGCAATCCCCGCCACAATCTTTATCCGATTTCTTTTTAAAAAAGAATTTTTTGATCAGGAAGATTACGGCTGCTCCGAGAATGATATATGCTATGATTTCCTGAAACATCATGGTGCAAGCAATTGATAAGCAGTGAGCGCGACGACATACGCGAGTCCACTCATACAGATTAGTTGTATAATAGGCCACTTCCAGCCGTTGGTTTCTTTTCTAGTAACCGCAAGCGTACTGGCACATTGCAGAGCGAAAGCATAGAATAGCAGCAATGAAATTCCCGAGGCAAAATTGAAAACGGGGACTTTGGTTTTGGGATTGACTTCTGACTGCATTTTGTTTTTGATTGTAACTTCGTTGTCGCTGTCGCCAACACTGTAAATTGTCGCTAATGTTCCCACAAAAACTTCCCTTGCGGCAAATGAACTGATAACGGCAATCCCAATCTTCCAATCATAACCCAAAGGAGAAATCACAGGCTCGATACTTTTCCCCATTAATCCTATATAAGAATTTTCGACTTTTTGCGATGCCACCGCATTTTCAAATTGGGCAGGAGAAAGCGGACGCCCAACATTTTGCTCGGTGACGATTTTTTGCGCGTTTTCAAATTCCGGACCTGGTCCGTTCGAAGCTAGAAACCATAAAATGACCGAAATAGCGAGTATAATTTTTCCGGCGCCGAAAACGAAGGCCTTTGTTTCTTCAATTACGTTGATTGCTACATTTTTGAACAGCGGCAATTTATAGCCCGGCATTTCGACGACGAAATACGTTTTGCCTTTTATCTTGAGTATTTTGTTGAGCAAGGAAGCGGATAGAATTGCGGTTGCGAAGCCCAATAGGTATAAGAGCATCAGGGTCAGCCCCTGCATATTTAGGAAACCCAAAATTCGCTTGTCGGGAATGACCAGTGCGATGATGATTGCATAAACCGGCAGTCGGGCAGAACACGTCGTAAAAGGTGTCACGAGTATAGTAATTAGTCGTTCCTTCCAGTTTTCGATGTTCCGAGTCGCCATAATCGCGGGAATAGCGCATGCCGTCCCCGAGATCAACGGAACCACGCTTTTCCCCGAAAGACCAAAGCGGCGCATGATTTTGTCCATTAGAAATACCACGCGGCTCATATAACCGCTTTCCTCGAGTATTGAAATAAATAAAAATAAAAAAGCGATTTGCGGAATGAAGATCAGAATACCACCGATTCCGGGAATGATGCCTTGTGAAATCAAGTTGGTCAAAATTCCAGGAGGCATTGTTTCTGCGGTCCAGTTGCTGAGCGCGGCAAACGTGCTGTCTATAAAATCCATCGGCATAGCCGACCATTCGAAAATGGATTGGAAAATAACGAATAGGATTCCGAAGAAAATAACATAACCCCAGAATTTATGAGTCAGTACGAGATCGAGTTTGCTACGGAAATCCTTGGCAACAGTTAAGTCAATTTGTTGTCCTTCCTTAAGTACATCATTGATAAACTGGTAGCGCTTGATGGTTTCTTTTTGTTGAAGGCGTTTTAAATCTGAATGAGATTTGGTAAACGAATTCCGTATTTCATTCCGCTCAAGGTTCAAAAAATTAACATCTTGCGTAATTACAAGCCACAATTTGTACAACAGTTGGTTCGGAAAAGTTTTGCGCAACTGGCCGAAATATTCAGGATCGATACTCGAAGCATTAAGGCAAGGTTCGGTTGAAAGCGAATTGTAATGGACGATGAGGTCTTTCAATTCGTCCATGCCGTGGCCTTTCCTCGAACTAATAACAGCAATCCTTGTTTTAAACTTTTCTTCGAGATAAGGAATATTAAGTGAAATACCCTTGTGCACCATTCGATCTGCCATATTGATGACTAAGATTGTTGGGATTTCAAGATCTTTGATTTGCGTAAAAAGCAGCAAATTTCTCTTGAGGTTTTCGACGTCAGTGATGACTAGCGCCACATCGGGATAAAGCTTGTCGTTTTTATTGAGCAACATTTCGATGACCACATTTTCATCTATCGAACTTGCGTTGAGGCTGTAAGTTCCCGGCAAGTCGAGGATATTTGCCTTCGTGTTGTAAGGCAGTTTGCAGAAGCCAACCTTCTTCTCAACTGTAATGCCGGGATAATTGCCCACTTGTTGGTTGAGTCCGGTAAGTTGGTTGAAAACCGAAGTTTTTCCGGTATTAGGGTTTCCGATTAAGGCGACATTGATATTTTTGGTGCTCGGCATTAAAGGTTTTTTAATATATCGACTTCAATTTCACGTGCAGTTTCCAATCGGATGGCGAGATGCGATCCGTTTATATTGAGATAAAGCGGATCACCGAATGGAGCAATCTGCAGCAATTCAACCATATTGCCGGGAAGGCAGCCCATCTCGAGCAGTTTTAACGGAATCGCTTCCACGTCAAACTCCAGGATGATCGCTTTTTCGCCTTTTTTCAGTTGGGCAATGGTGTTTCGCAAATCTTATTTAGATTGAATTAAGATTACAAAAGTAGCTATAAAAAAGGTTGCAGCGAAAATTATTTTGCTTGGTTAGAAAGGAAATTGATATCGGCAATTAGGCGTTGGATTTCTTCGGGTTTCGTGCCATCGTAAAATCCGCGAACGCGCCTTTTGTCATCCACCAGTACGAAGTTTTCGGTATGTACCATATCGTAAAGTTCTGAGGGTTTACCCATTTTCACGACGAGATAGGACTTCCGGGCTAAGCTGTAAATTTCTTTGCGATCGCCCGTTACAAGATTCCATTTTGTATCATCGACGCCGTTCTTTACTGCGTAAGCTTTAAGTACAGGAACGCTGTCGATTTCAGGAGTAACCGAATGCGAGAGCAGCATCACTTTCGGATTTGTAGCAATCGCTTTTTGCACTTCCACAAGGTTTGCCGTCATTTTTGGGCAGATTGAGCCGCAAGTCGTAAAGAAAAAATCGGCAACATAAATTTTCCCTTCATAATCCTTCTGAGTGATAATCTTCCCGTTCTGATTTGTAAATGAAAAATCGGCGATGGTGTGGTATTTACTGATGTATTGTACCGTGCTGTCTACCAGTTCGGGATTGACATCAGTCGGGTTATAGATTGGCAGCTTTTTCTTAGGATCGAGTGCGGAATAAAACAAGGAGATTATAATCACCGAAATTACGCCCATCACGATTAGAAAAATCCGGTATCGTTTCAAAATGTCTAGCATGGAAGATTTTATTATAGCTGCTTTTTTACTGCGGCAAAAGTACGAAATACAGCGGTCTTAAGTAAGGGTTAATTAAACTTCTCTAATTAATAAAACATACCGATTTCGAAATTGACCGATCTGGGAAAAGCACGAAAAATGCCTACTTAGGTGTTGTTAGCGCTGGTGTTTGGTTTTTTGTCTTCAAACGAAATAATGAAAAGCTTATGATTAGCTATGACCACTCCATCGGCCAATTTTTCTTTTACCAGCCCAAAGTTATCCAATGCTTCTTTTTCAATATTTCTGTTCGCGGTAATTTGTTTGAATTTTTCGACGCATTCCTTAGCAGTTCTGTTACAGTAATTAGTCCAGTTTTCGCCTTTTTTAATTTCATCAGTATAATAATGCAGCCAATATAACTCACAAGTTCCTTCGTCAAAAACATATTGAATTTGACCACCTTCGATAGCAATTTGAAGTTTTCGTGCCGCCTCAACGGCTTCTAAAAAATCATTTTGGCGCCAACCATATTCACTTCCGCTTTTAATACTTTTTTCTAATATGTTTACAGGAAGTTTATTTTCAATTATTTCAGACATTTAATTTATTTTTAAGTTTCAAATTTATTTAAGCAAATATTCCTGCATGAACCGAATCACCGCCAATCGTTGGTAATCGACATTGGGCTTTTTGCGAAACCCGTGACCTTCATCTTTGGCTTCAAGATACCAAACCGTATTGCCTTTTGCCTTAAGCTTGTCGCGCATTTGTGTCGCTTCGGTTACCGGAACCCGCGGATCATTCGTGCCTTGAATGATAAACAGTGGTTTTTTAATTTTGTCAATGTTGTTCAGTGGGGCAATCTTCTCAAAAAACGCGTACATTTTCGGATCTCGTTCGTCACCATATTCCACACGTCTCAAATCTCTTCTGTATTCTTCGGTGTTCTTCATAAAAGTATTGAAGTTGGAAATTCCCACGATGTCCACAGAACATTTAATTCTATCGGCATAATGAAAAGCGGTAGCCAAAGTCATGTAGCCGCCGTAACTGCCACCCATGATCATCACGCGGTCTTTATCAAGTTCGGGCTGTTGCGCAATCCAGTCGAGCAACGCGCCGATATCTTTCACCGAATTCTCGCGAAGGAAGCCGTTGTCTTTTGCAATATAGGTTTTCCCGAAACCTGAAGAACCGCGTACATTGGGTAAAATCATTGCTACGCCGAGCTCATTCATATAGTAATTCGAAGATCCCGAAAAAGAGGCCATCGACTGTCCTTCGGGACCGCCATGAATACTAATCAGAACGGGTCTTTTTCCCGTAAATTTTGCAGCTGCAGGATAATAAAAACCGGAAATTTTCAATCCGTCGAAACTCTTCCATTCAATTGGCTTGGGCAGGGAAATGTCGGTTTCTTGTATTTCACCAAGCTCGCTTTTCGTCCATGGCTCAATGTTTCCTGTTTTTGTATCAAGACGGAAAACATCGGAGGAGGTTTTTGCAGTCGATTGTGTAAAGAAAATGGATTTTCCATCTTTGGAATAGGCTGCGCCACCGATAAGTCCGACAGGAAGGTTCTTGACCGGGGCGTAGGTTTTACTACTCGTATCCATTAAATACATTTTGTTGAGCCCGGCTTCATTTGTAACAAACACCATTGATTTTTTATCCTCAGAAAGGCTGTAAAACTCTACATTCCATGGAATTTTAGAAGTGTAAAAGGCGCTTTCTTTGGTTTTGAGGTTGAATGTCGCGAGTCGGTCAAACTCGTTGTCCTTATCGGTTAGGTACCAAATTTCATCTGGATTGCTGGAGAAACCGGCGCTGGCCTGCTTCGTGTCTTTCAATTTGCGATCAGTTACTTCAGTAAGTTTCCCTGTTTCGGCATCGAGCGACCAGATATGCGATTCGTTGACAGAAATCGATTCGCGGATCAGCATCGTTTTGTTGTCTTCGGAAAGATCTGAAATACCCCAACCGCCACCTTTGACCTGAAGAATAAGTTTCCCTGATGCGGGATTCTTTGGTTCCATATAATAAATATCGCGATCGGCACCATTTCGTTTTGTTGAGGAATAGAAAATGCCTTTTCCGTCTTTGCGCCATTCGATGCCACCGTTTTGAGAACGCCCGCCTTCGGTGAGTAATGTCGATTGAAGGGTTTTGAGGTCTAGTTTGTACAATTGCCCGAATTCATTTCCGCCGGAATCTCTGGAATAAATAAGATAATCGCCTCCTACCGGTTCATAGGTTGCGTTTCCGATTGGCTCGTCGAAAAAGGTAATTTGTGTTCGCGCTCCCATTGGCTGTGTCACTCGATGTAGTTGCGGCGTGGCTCCAAAACGTGTGCTGATGATGATCGCATTTCCACCCGGATGGATATTGACCAAGGAAGCGCCACGAGATTCCGAATATTTTTTAACTTCGTTGGACAACTCTTTGGGAATGTCCGGAATGTTTTCGGTGATAAGGTTTTCGTTGGGGACGATCAGGTTTTTCTTTTCCTGTGCATAAATAGCTGCGGCCGAAAGGAATGTAAGGAGTAAAGTTAACTTTGTTCTCATATTTGGATTGGTTGTTTTAATAGCGATTAGTCCTCATTAAACCTGCGGCGTTACAACCGCGCTTCGACAAATTTATACCCAAGCAACCGGTTGATTTTTTCCGCTGCTACTATTTTTCCGATGGATTGATTATGCGTATCAAATTCAGGCAAAGTCAGATCCAGAAGTTTGGCTTGTTGAGTGTAATATTCTTTTCTCGACGGATGGTAAGGCGTAACGGCATTAAAGACCTTTCCAAACATGCTGTTATCGATAACCGCGATGAGAATGCCGATACAGTCTTGCTGATGAATCAGGTTGATAGGCGCATCCGGATTTGGAATTTGCTGTTTTCCGGCGAGATATTTTACAGGATGACGATTGGCACCGATCAGTCCGCCTAAACGGATAATGGCTGTGTCGAAAGACTCGCTTTGCTGCAATAACTGTTCGGC
>Ga0136636_10000056_pt1 | contig 38367 bp, 32 predicted proteins | sample AntDrymUQ8522106_2_FD_104653 | JGI IMG/M metagenome (GOLD analysis project Ga0136636, IMG submission 104653) | Polar desert sand microbial communities from Dry Valleys, Antarctica - metaG UQ852 (21.06) | ecosystem: Environmental > Terrestrial > Soil > Desert | place: Antarctica: Dry Valley... | reverse complement strand
CGCCGTAAGAGAGCCCGATCGAGCCGGAGGCGCGCGAGATTTCCTCCATTGCCACCACATGCGCGAGATAACCCATGCCGGATCCGCCGTGGTCCGGCGTCACGCTGATGCCGAGCAGGCCGAGGTCGCCGAGCTTGCGCCAGAGATCGGCCGGGAACTGGTTGTCGCGGTCGATGCGATCGGCGCGCGGCGCGATTTCCTTCTCGGCGAAGGCGTGCACGGTCTCGCGCAGCAGGTCTAGTTCTTCGGTCAGTTGGAACGGGCGCATGGTCGCTGGGTGCTCGCGGGGTCAGCGGGTGCCGCAGGTACTACCGACCCAAGGCGTCCGGGGTCTGAGAGTCTATCGCGGATGACCCACCGCCAGTGGCGAGCGCGAGCTGCATGCAGAATCGACCGCGTTACGTAGCGGGGTGGCCGAACCTTGCGTGCGAACCTGCTGTGAGGTGAAGCCTGTATCCTCGGCTTGCTCCGGGCTGCCGATGCCCCACCGAGAACCGCTAGTGACGATCCCACGCCTTGTTCATACCGCAGCACTTGCAGTGATGCTGTTCGGCTTTGCGGCAGCGGCATTCGCAGGACCGAAGGAAGACATCCTGGCCGCGCACGAGGCGATGGTCGCCAAGGGCAAGTTCCGCATGGTCGGCGTGAGCCAGAGCAAGGGAAGCACGACGCGAATGGAGACCACCGTGGTCTGGCCGGACCGCTACGCGATGCGTGCCGACACCGACGGTACGGTGATGGAGTATGTGATCCTGCCAGGCTCGACGTACATGAAGCAGGGCGGCCAGTGGATGAAGCTGCCGATGGACATGAGCCGCATGATCGAGTCGTTGACGCCCGCGGCAATGCGCAAGGCCCATGAGGGCATGACCAATGTCGAGCAGCTGGCCGACGACACGGTCGATGGTCGCGACGCCAAGGTGTATCGCTACGACTCCAGGGTGACGATGATGGGCATCACCGCAGGCAGCACGGTGACGCTGTGGATCGACACCGACACCGGCCTGCCGCTCAAGCAGGAGGTCGATGGCGAAGCGATGCGAACCAAGTCGCGCACGGTGCAGACCTACCTCTTCGACGACGGCATCGAGATCAGCGCGCCGCGCTGAGGCACATCAGCTGGCGCTGGCTTCCTCGCCGAAGTCCAGTGCCAGCGATGCGCCGATGCCGGGTCGCGCCTGAAAGCGGGCCACGCTTGACGCTTTTCGGCAATCGGGAGATCCCCGGCCGCAGGTCGCTTCGAGCGTCGTTTCGCGGCGCTCGCGCTCAAGAATCGCTGCAGTCGGCCGATGTCGTTGGCAAGCACCGTCGCGCCCGTCGCGTGGTGAAGCCATTTTGCCTGCCCTGGAATGCAATCCATGCAACCTCGCTTCGAGCAGTTGATCGGACTGTTGGCCGACGTGGTGATCGTCAGCGAGGCCGCACCGCTCGATGGCGATGGCCCGCGTATCGTGTACGTCAATCCGGCGTTCACCAGGCTTACCGGCTACAGCGCAGACGAGGCAGTCGGCAACAGCGTGTGCATGCTGCGCGGCCCACAGTCCGATGGCGCGGTGATCGCCCGAATGCGCGCGGGCCTGCAGCACGGCGAAGCGGTGCGCGAGGTAGTGCTCAGCTACCACAAAGACGGCAGCACCTGCTGGATGGACCTGTCGGTCAAGCCGATGCGGGGTGCCGATGGCACCATCACCCACTACGCCGCGATCCAACGCGATGTCAGCGCGCACAAGGCCCTGGAGCGGCGTCTGCAGCATTCCAGCGGGGTCGATCCGCTGACCGGCATGCTCGCGCGCCGCGAGTTCTTCCAGCGCGCCGATGCGGCCCGTGCCAGCGCATTGGCGGAGGGCCGCAATTTCGGCGTGCTGATGCTGGATATCGATCATTTCCGCAGTATCAACGCCACCCATGGCCACGACCTGGGCGACGAGCTGCTGGTGCAGGTAGCGACCGGCATCCGCGGCGCGATCCGGCCTGTCGACCTCGCCGGTCGCATCGCCGGCGACGAGTTCGCCATCGCCTTGCCGTCGGTCGAACCCGACCAGGCCCACGCGATTGCCCAGCATGTGCGCGCCGCGATCCGCCGCATGCGCCTGCCGGGCCTGCCGTGGCTGGCATTGACCGCCAGTTTCGGGGTCGCCTGCAGCGAGCGCGGCAACGACAGTTTGACCATCCTGCTCGCGCGCGCCGAGCGCGCTTGCGACCAAGCGCGACGCGGCGGTCGCAATCGGGTCAATGTCGACCGCGTCTACGGACGGGTGATCCCGTTCCGGGCCCGTGCCAGGCCCGAGCACGTGAACCAGCGCTTCGAAGCTTCTTTACTGCAGGAATAGTGCTGCCGCGATCAGGTCTTGCAGGCTTGAGCCAGCGTCGCGTGCCGCGTGATCTCTGGCGGCGACAGACCGGTCGCGGTGGCATCGCGGAATGCCGCGCACGCGAGGTCGGTACGCTGGTTTGCGATTGCCGTGTCGATCACCAGAGCCAGGCTGAGTACATCGCGGCGCAGCGCAAGGTTCTCCTGTGCCATCTGCAGCGCAAGCGCCGGTTCACCGATGACAAGATGGAATTCGGCGGCATGCTGAAGATAGCCGGCGCGATGCGCGACCAGCAGTGTCTCGTAGCCGGCTCGCGCGGCCAGACGCGCCGCATCTGCCGCGGGCTTGCGCCCCGCAGCGGCTTCCACATCGGCCAGCGCGGCCAGAAACTCGGGATTGCCGGTCTGTTCGATCACCTGCAGGTACAGCGTGCGCGCGATGTCCAGGTTGCCGAGCAGGAACTCGGTCTCGGCAAGATGCTCGGTCGACAGGTAATACTGCGGCAGGCGCGCATGGGCCGCGGCGAAAAAGGTCCGTGCACCGGCGACGTCACCAAAGCGCAGCAGGATGATGCCCTGTTGTGTATGCAACCAGGCCAGCTGAAACGGATCCACGTCGGCGAACAGACCCTGGGCGGTCTGCAGCAAGTGGCTGGCCATGATCGGATCGCCCTTTGCGGCCATCAAGTCCGCGCGCAGCGCAAGCTCGTAGAAGTCTGCAACCGGGGTCGCGGCGGCAGCGATCAGATCGGCGACGTTTGCATAGGCGCCGGTGGCAAGATCGATCTCGCGCGTGGTGCGCACCAGGAATGCATCGTCGCGCGCCCCGCCCAGGCCGGCTACGCGCTGGATCTGCGCGCGTGCTGCGTCGAACTCGTGGAACACCGACATCGCGCTGGCCAGCAGCACGGCGGTCTGCACGTCGTCAGGGCGTGCCGCAGCGGCGTCCTTGAGCAACCGCAGAGCCTCGTCCGCATCCTCGACGCGCCCGATGATCCGGTACCGCTGCAGCAGGGCGCCGCCCAACGCAGACGCATGCTGGGGGTTGCCGCTGCGCGCCAGCGCCTCGCGCACGCCGAGCACATGCGCGTCGACGTTGCCGATATAGATGGCCGGATCGGTGGTGCGGTAGTCGTCGACCGTCAGTGGATAGCGCGGTCCGATGGTCGGCGGGCTCGCAGTCGTCTGTACGGCCTGCAGCGGCGTTTCGGGACCGGGTGCCAGGGCCGCACAGCCGCCGAGCGCGAGTGTCAGTAGCGCGATTTGCCAACGCATCGAGGTGTTGCCCTGTCGGTTTGCCGGTGCCACGAAAGACCGGGGCGCCAGTGATGGCGCCCCGGATTGCGCTATTGCAACGCGCGCTGGGTCACAGCGGCACGCCGAGGAACGGGAAGTCGGCCAGAATGACGCTGTCGTTGGCCACGTTGTCGCGCACGCCGGGTCCTACGGCTGCGCCGAGGGTGTCGTCGATCACGTCGCGGGCCAGGGTCCGGCCACCGCAGAAGGTCGCATTGTTGGTCTCGATCGCCAGATAGGCATCGCACTGCGGACGCGCCACGTTGATCACCAGCCGGTCATCGACAAACACGCTGGCGGCCGTGGCGGGCGGGAGCAGGGTGTTTCCGGTCGTGCCATCGAGCGTATCGAGTGCTGCGAGATTGGCCTGCATTTCGGCCTGGAACAGGCCCGCCCAGCTCGCCGGGTCGACCGCGCGGTTGTACTGGTCCTTCTTGCCGGTGTTCGCCAACAGGTCGATCAGCACGGTATTGATTCCCGGCCGCCCATTGCGATCGATCTGGCCGGCGAGGAAGTTGGTGCAGGGCAGGTCCTTGATCGCGGTCAGGCGGGTCAGCGTCACCATGCCCGAGCTGAACTCCGGGTCGCTGGTGGTGAAGGTCATGGTGGCGGTATTGCAGTTGCTGAAGTTGATCGCGATGGTGCCGAAAGGACGCTGCGTCACCTGCGCCGGGTTGAAATTCGGCGGTGCGATGCCGCCGGTGGTGTAGATGGCGTTGGTCAGGTTGGTCTGCGAGTTGGCAAGCGTTCCGTCGGCAACCACCCAGCGCTGCTGGCCGCTGCGATTGTAGGTGTACCAAGCGAAGGCAACCCGATCGGGGCCGCTTGCGATCGTCGGCGCGAGGACTTCGATATGCGCACCGAATCCGGGGTTCGCCGCGTCGTACCACAGGCCGCTGATCCCCGCCGACACGCCGATCTCGCCCACACGGGTGGTCGAGCCGTAGATGCGCAGGGTCGTGTTGGCGCCATTGTTGGTCAGGCGACTGGACTGTACGCCGAGCACGAGCGACAGCGTATTGCCGCTGAAGAAGTTGCTGCCAGGATTGGTGAAGCGCGGGGCGACTGCCGCACGCGTTGCGTTGAAGGCATTGAAGTCGAAGAAGAACGGATCGTCACGCAAGCCGGCGAACATGCGCACGCCGGTCCCGGCGACCGTGCGGTTGAGACCGCCACTGACGGTCAGTCCGCCCGGACCGTTACAGGTCATCACCGTCGATTGGACGGATGCGCGGCACAGGATCACGAAGCTGTTCGGACCGGCACCGTTATCGATATGCAGCCGGTACTCCACCACGTCGGAGAAGCGCGAGTTGGTCGTCGCGAACGGAACCACGGTTGCGACCAGAATGGTCTCGGCCGGGTTGTTGGGATTGACGAATGCGTAGATGTCGTTCAAATCCGCCGCGGGATCCGCAGTGGCGATCGGCGAGTCGCGATGATCCGCAGCGTGCGCTGCGGTGCCCACGATCGCCAGCATTGCACCGACAGTTGCCAAACCGATTCGCTTCAACATCGCACATCTCCCCATGAGTTGAGCTGTTTCGAGTGGCGGATGCCGCCCGAAGGCCTTCAAGCAACTACGCGCAGGGATGACAAACGGATGCACCCCCGTGCCTGTTCATGACGCCGATCTGGCTCATAAACCGGGGCCAAGTATGCGCCGATCCGCATTCAGGCAATGTACGGCGGCGCACAAGCCGTTCGGCAGGCGCGTGCGGGGGTCCTTCCGGGCGACCCGGTTCGCCTACAATCGGCACATCGCCACCGCTGCACCGGAGTCGCCATGAGCACCCCCGCCACCCGCCTGCCTGCACCGGGCCAGGCCGCACCCCTGGCACCCCTGCGCTTTGTGACCGCCGCAAGTCTGTTCGACGGCCACGATGCGGCCATCAACATCATGCGCCGGCTGATCCAGGCGCAGGGTGGCGAAGTGGTGCATCTGGGCCACAACCGCTCGGTGGAGGACGTGGTGCGCGCAGCCCTGCAGGAGGATGCGGACGCGATTGCCCTGAGCAGCTATCAGGGCGGCCACATGGAGTACTTCAGGTACATGGTGGACATGCTCAGCGAGCGCGGCGCGCCGCACATCCGCGTATTCGGTGGCGGTGGCGGCACCATCACCCCGGAAGAGATCGCCGAGCTGCACACGTACGGCGTCGAGCGCATCTACCACCCCAATGACGGCATGGCGATGGGGCTGGTGGCGATGATCGAGGATCTGGTGGGCCGCACTTACGCGGCGCGGCTGTCACGACCACCGGCCGCGGCTGTGCCCAGCATGCTCGGCGCGGAATCTGAGGACCTGCCCAGCGAGACCACCATCGCGGCGACCCTATCCGCGATTGAAAACGGGGCGATTCCCGAAACCGAGCTGTCCACCCTGCGCAAACAGTGGCAGCTCGCTGGCGGCCGCACGCCCGTCATCGGGCTGACCGGTACCGGTGGCGCGGGCAAGTCGTCGGTCACCGACGAGCTGATGAACCGCTTTCTCGCCGCGTTTGATCTCATGCGCATCGCCGTGATCTCGGTCGATCCCACCCGCCGGCGCACCGGCGGCGCACTGCTCGGTGATCGCATCCGCATGAATGCGCTGCGCAGCCCACGTGTGTTCATGCGTTCGATGGCCACCCGCCGCCAGCACGTGGCGACCAACATCGTGCTCAAGGACTGCGTGGCCTACCTGCGCTCGCTCGGCTTCGACCTGGTGATGGTCGAGACCGCCGGTATTGGCCAGAGCGATTCGGAGATCGTCGATCTGGTCGACTTTCCGGTCTACGTGATGACCTCCGACTTCGGTGCACCGAGCCAGCTGGAGAAGATCGACATGCTCGACTTCGCCGAACTGGTGGTGCTCAACAAATTCGATCGCCGTGGCGCCGAAGACGCACTGCGCGACGTGCGCAAGCAGTGGAAGCGCAACCGCAACGCCTTCAGCCTCGCCGACGCAGACGTGCCGGTGTATCCCACCATCGCCAGCCAGTTCAACGATCCGGGTGTCACCTGGATGTTTACCAACCTGTGCCGGCTGGTGCGGGACAAGCTTGGGTTGTCGGGGGTGAGCGGCCAGATCGCGAGCGGCGAGAAATCAGCGGCCGCGGTCGCCCACGGGGTGGGCTCCTACAGGGGGTCGGGACGTTGCGACTGGCGGCCGCAGCTCGATGTGGCGCTCAAGGAGCCGCGCGCCACGGTGCTGATTCCGGGTGCCCGGGTGCGCTATCTGGCCGAGATCGCCGAACAGGGCAGGGCGCTCAACATCCGCTGCGAATCGCAGGCAGCGATCGCCAGCCGGGTGCACAGCTACTTCGACACGCTGCGCGATCTCGCAGATCCGGCATTGCCGGCGCCGCTGCAGGCATACGTTGCTTCGGCCTTGCTGGGCGAATCGAGTGAATCGACACAAGCCGCGCCCGACAAAACCCTCCTCACGCTGCGGCAACGCTACAACGCAGCCCTCGACGATCTCGCTTCCGAGTCGCTCAAACAGTTGCGCGACTGGCCCGCACGCCTGAAAGCCGTCACCGATGAAGTCAGCGAATACGAAGTGCGCGGCAAGACCATCCACATCGAGAACTACCGCACGTCACTGTCGCACCAGAAGATCCCCAAGATCGCGCCACCGCGCTATCGCGACTGGGGCGATCTGCTGAAGTTCCTCGGCAAGGAAAACCTGCCCGGCGAGTATCCCTACACCGGTGGCGTATATCCCTACCGCCGCACTGGCGAAGACCCGATCCGCATGTTCGCCGGCGAGGGCACGCCCGAGCGCACCAACCGCCGCTTCCATTACTTGAGTCTCGGCCAGCCGGCCGTGCGCCTGTCCACCGCCTTCGACTCGGTGACGCTGTACGGCGAAGACCCGCACCAGCGGCCGGATATCTTTGGCAAGGTCGGCAACTCCGGCGTCAACGTGCCGACACTCGACGACATGAAGAAGCTCTACTCCGGCTTCGACCTGTGCGATGCCAAGACTTCGGTGTCGATGACCATCAACGGTCCGGCACCGATCATCCTCGCCATGTTCGTGAACACCGCGATCGACCAGCAGGTGGAAAAATACCTGCGCGAGGACCCCGCGCGCATGGCCCGCGCCGAGCAGGTCATCGCCGCCATCTACGCCGATCGGCCACGCCCGCAATATGCAGGCCCGCTGCCCGAAGGCAACGGTGGGCTGGGTCTGCTGCTGCTCGGTGTCAGTGGCGACGAAGTCATCGACGCGGACACCTACGCGCGTATCAAGGCACGCACGCTGAAAACCGTGCGCGGCACCGTGCAGGCCGACATCCTCAAGGAAGACCAGGCACAGAACACCTGCATCTTCAGCACCGAGTTTGCCCTGCGCATGATGGGCGATATCCAGCAGACTTTCGTCGATCGCGGCGTGCGCAACTTCTATTCGGTCAGCATCTCCGGCTATCACATCGCCGAAGCCGGTGCGAACCCGATCAGCCAGCTCGCCTTCACCCTCAGCAACGGCTTCACCATTGTCGAGTATTACCTCGCGCGCGGAATGACGGTCGACGACTTCGCGCCGAACCTGAGCTTCTTCTTCTCCAACGGCATGGACCCCGAGTACACCGTGATCGGCCGCGTAGCGCGCCGCATCTGGGCCCGCGCGATGAAGGAGCGCTATGGCGCGGGCCCGCGCAGCCAGATGCTGAAGTACCACGTGCAGACCTCCGGCCGCTCGCTGCATGCGCAGGAAATCCAGTTCAACGACATCCGCACCACCCTGCAGGCGCTCTACGCGTTGTTCGACAACTGCAACAGCCTGCACACCAACGCCTATGACGAAGCCATCACCACGCCGACCGAAGAAAGCGTGCGCCGCGCGGTGGCCATCCAGCTGATCATCAATCGCGAGCTGGGCCTGAACTTCTGCGAAAACCCGTGGCAGGGCAGCTTCGTCGTCGATGCCCTTACCGATCTGGTCGAAGAAGCCGTCTACAAGGAATTCGAAGCGATCAGCGAGCGCGGCGGCGTGCTGGGTGCGATGGACACCATGTACCAGCGTGGCAAGATCCAGGAAGAGAGCATGTACTACGAACACAAGAAACACGATGGCAGTCTGCCGCTGGTCGGCGTCAACATGTTCCTGCCCAAGGAACACGCCGGCGAGACCGCCACCACCATTGAGCTGATCCGCAGCACCGAAGCGGAAAAGCAGCAACAGATCCGTAACGTCGAATCCTTCCGCGCCGCCCGCAACCCCCGCGCCACCGCAACGCCCGACACCACCCCCGCACCCGCCGCCACTCCCGCACCCGACACCACCCCTGCAGGAGCGCACCCTGTGCGCGACCGCACCGCCACACCCCGCGCATTCTCAGCCGGCCCCCACGCCCCCGGCACCCTGACCCACCTCCAGCAAACCGCCCGCGCCCGCGCCAACCTCTTCGAAGCCCTTGTCGAAGCCGTCAAACACAACTCCCTCGGCCAGATCAGCCACGCCCTCTACGAGGTCGGCGGCGAATACCGGCGCAACATGTAGTCACGGCCACCTCGGCAATCCAGGTGCAGTTACCGCTCCTGGCGCGCCGCCGTTCAGGTGGCGGCAGTCCAAGGATCGATGACGATGAGGCCGGCGGCCGTGAACGCGCTCGCATCCCGAGAGGCCACAGCGAAATCCTTCGAGGCAGCGATCGCGGCGATATAGCCGTCGGGCGTGCAGAAGCCTTTTCCGGCGGCACGAGCCCTTACGGCAAGATCGGCATAGCAGCGGGCCGCATTCAGATTGAAGGCGAGGATCCGGTCCGCGAACAGCGCCACCACGCTATCGAGCGTAACCGTCAGTCTGTCCTTGCGCTTGCCCTTGGGGAGCGCGCCAATACCGAACATCATCTCGGCGACAGTGACGCTGGAAAGATACAGCGTCTCGGCGGCCTGTTCATCGAGCCAATCGCGGACGGCCGCATTGGGTTCAGGCTTCATCGCCTCGGAGACCACATTGGTGTCGAGCAAAATCACTTGAAACGCAGCGGCTTGGCCGGCTTGCTGTCGCGCAATTGCCGTAGCGATTCGACGTCGGCGCTGGTGAGCCCGACCTTCCGACTCATCTGCGCCAGTGCAGTGCCGAGCCGCAGCCGATTCTCCGGCCGCACGGCGGCCTCCAGAATGGCGCGCATTTCCGCTTCTGCGCTACGGTTGTGCTGCGCGGCGCGAACCTTCAGGGCGCGATGCGCCTCGTCGGAGAGATTGCGAATGGTGACGGCGGCCATGAGCACAATGCCTGAGGAATCGATAGCGATGCTCTCATAGTGGCGAAGTTGCTATCAAATTCCAGGTCGTTCGTTTTGTGCGCGCACGGCCCGTCGAATTCGCGAGAATCCGCCATCTGGCGGTATGAGCCGGTTTAGCTTGCTGCTGCGTTGGTCTACGAATGCACAGCCGCAACCGGTAGCGCGACGCGATTGCCCGCCGTTCGTGCGCAGCCGCGCCTGCAACCGGCATCACCAGCATGCCGGCGAGCGGGTCGTCACGCCGAAGGCGCACTCGAAGAACGCCAACGACGCCGCTACATCGGTAACGTAGACCATCGCATAGTCGAATTTCATGGCGTTTCTCCACATCCTTGCCGCGGGCCAGATGGTCGCGCACCGCGGGCTGATCGTGTCGACCCAGGTCGCGGGCGCCGTCCTCGCGGCGGGTGCGGGTTGTGCGGTGGGGGCAGTAGCATTTGCGAGCGATAATGTCGGGGCATGTGATGGCGGGGTGCGCCGCTGACGACCAGGGCAGCACGGACAGTTGGGGCAAGCAGGCTTGCACCCGACTGCATCCATCGGGGACGCTGGTCGGCCAGGGTAGTGGAGTGCACAATCGCGGCCGGCGCACTGCACGAGCCGCGCACTGCACGCGACTTGCCACCATCGAGGGAGAACTGCCATCCACTGCGTTCCGCTAGCCACCGCACTGATGATCCTGCTCGCGACCAGCGCGCGGGCGCAAACCGATGACGAGACAGCAGACAGCGTCACCGTGGAGCGTGCGGATGACGAGCCCACCGCGCGACTGCCCACGGTCGAGGTGCTCGGTCGTCGACAGAATCTGGTCGGCGAGGCGATCCCGGCTTCGCAGGGCGAGATCGGGCCCGAGCAGTTGCGCGATCGGCCAACGGTCCGTGGACCGACGTTGCCCAGGCTGTGCGCAAGAACAACCTGGCGCTGAAGCTCAGCGCCCCGGTGGGTCCGGGTCGCGGGCATTTGCTGTTGCTTGCCTACGACAACCAGTGGAACTCGCCCGACCAGATTCCGCAGCGCGCGATAGACGCCGGCTTGATCGATGCGCTCGGTTCGATCGACGACCAGCTGGGTGGCGACTCGACGCGCGAGTCGCTGTCGGGTGGCTGGGCTGGCCCGCTGGCGGGCGGCGAGTTCACGACATCCGCGTATGTCATCGACTACACGCTCGACCTGTGGTCGAACTTCACCTACGAACTCGACGATCCGCTGCGCGGCGATCAGTTTCAGCAGTTCGATAGGCGCCGCGTGCAGGGCGCAGCTGCGACCCAGCAGTGGCAGGACACCCGCTGGCAGGCGCGCGTGGGCGTCGATGGCCGGCGCGACGATATCGAGCGGGTCGGCCTGTGTCGAACCGCGGCGCGCGCGTGCACAACGCCGGTGCGCGACGACGAGGTGCTGCAAGCCAGCCTTTCGCTATGGACCGACGGCGAATGGCGCTTCAGCGAGCGGCTGCGCGCCTATGCCGGCGTGCGCTACGACAGCTTGGACTTCGATGTTGCCGCGCTGCAGCCGGAAAACTCGGGCAGCGCCGATGCCGACCGGACTTCGGCCAAAGGCAGTCTGATCCTGACCGTCGCTGATCCCGTGGAGCTGTATGTGTCCTGGGGCGAAGGTCTGCATTCCAACGACGCACGCGGCACCACCATCCGTATCGACCCGATCAGCGGCGAGCCCGCGCAGCGCGTCGATGCACTGGTAGGCTCGGTGGGCAGCGAGCTCGGCGCGCGCCTGTTCCTCGGCGACCGGGTGCACGGCACGTTGGCGCTGTGGCAGCTCGATCTGGACTCCGAGTTGCTGTTCGTCGGCGATGCGGGGAACACCGAGGCAACCGGTCCGAGCGAGCGGCGCGGTGTGGAGCTCGGCCTGTATTGGTTCGGCAGCGAACGCTGGGGTGGCGAGTTGGAGATCGAGTACACGCGCGCACGCTTCGGCGATACGGATCCTGCCGGCGATCGAATCCCGGGCGCGATTCCGCTGGTGGTCAGTGGCGGCATCAACTGGAATCTCGACGGTGGCTGGTTCGCCACCGCGCGGGTGCGCCATTTCGGTGCCTACCCGCTGATCGAGGACAACAGCGTGCGCTCGGACGGATCGACCACGGTGAACCTGCGCGCCGGCCGCCGCTGGGGTCGCTGGACGCTGACGCTGGATCTGCTCAACGCGCTGGATTCCGACGATCACGACATCGATTACTTCTACACGTCGCGGCTGCCGGGCGAACCGGCGGAAGGAATCGAGGACATCCACTTCCATCCGTTCGAGCCGCGCGCGCTGCGCGCAGCACTGAGTTATCGCTTTTGAGCGAGGTCGCAACGACCGGCGCAGGCGGCGCGCTGCGATGGCCGGAGCCGAGGCAGCGTCGAACCGTGCCGGCATCGCCCTCGCCAGCCGGCATTCAGGTTCTGCGCGGTGTTCACCAACACAGGACGGTTGCCATGTCGCGCATCGTGGAGCGTGATCAACCAGCGCGTGCAGGTGTACGACATCGCTGTTCGCCATAATGATCCCGCAATGGCCACTCGATCGCGGTCGGTAGCAAATCGGTGGGTCCCGGTCGGCGTCGCGATCGGGGTCGTCGCGCTGGCCGCTTTCGTGCTGTATCCGGGCTGGTATTCGTTCGATTCCGCCGCGCTGCTGTTGCAGGCGCGCACCGGCGAGTACACCGGTTTGCAGCCGCCGCTGATGGCGCTGACCTGGGCGCAACTGCTCGCGCTGGGCGCGCCGCCGGGTGCATTGCTTGTGCTTCATCTGATGCTCGCCTGCGCGGGTTTGTGTCTGCTCGCCCGGTCAGCGGCCGCGCCAATGGCTCCGCTGCTGCCACTGCTGTTGCTGTGGCCGCCGTTCCTGGTGCTGTTCGGGCATCTGTGGACGGATGTTGCGCTGGCTGCCGCTCTGGTACTGGCGGCCGGTTTGCTGGCGCTCGCGCGCACCCAGCCGCAAGCGGCGTGGATTGCACTGTTGCCACTGGCCTACGCGGTCGGCGTGCGCCACAACGCGGTTGCCGCCGCATTGCCGCTGCTGATGCTGGTGTTCGTCCGGTTACCGCGTTGGCGGGGCACGGCTGCAGCGGCCGCACTGATGGCTGCTGTCGCGGGCTTCGTTCTGTACGCTTCAGCGGCCGGGCTGACCCGGTTGGTCGTCGCCGAGCCGAGGCCCGCGTGGACGCCGACCGCGATCTGGGACCTGTCGGCGGTTTCCGTGGCCAGCGGGCGGATACTTCTGCCGGCGGCTATGCACGGGCCTGGGCTGTCAGTGGATGAATTGCGTCGCCTTACCAACCCCGATGCCTCGTTGAACCTGCTCGTCGGCAGCAGCAGCGGTATCAATTCGGGCATCGTCGCGCCGCTGCCGGCGCCGCTGTTGCGCGAACTGCGACAGCGTTGGCTGGGACTGCCGCTGAGCAATCCACAGGCCTGGCTACGTCACCGTGCAGCGGTTGCATGGTCGTTGTTCGGTCCACAACGACGCGACAAACTCGACGACCTGATGATCGTCCCGCGGATCGTTACGCTGGCCGACAATCCACCCATCGTCGCCAATGCCACGGTTGCCAACGCGAAACTCGCCGGCGCGGTGCTGCGCTGGCGCGATCAGCCGTGGTGCACGCCAATCCTGTATCTGCTGCTGGCGCTGCCGGCGCTTGGCTGGGCGCTGCGGCGCGACTTCGATGGCGACCGCGCACTGGTTGCAAGCCTCGTCGCCAGCGCCTGGTTGTACGCAGTGCCATTGGTGTTCATCGTTCCCTCGGCCGAATGGCGCTACGCGCTGTGGCCGATGCTGGCGTGCGCAGTGGCACTGCTGCTCGCGTTACGCCGGCAGCGCGCATGACCGTGCTCGCGCGTCAGCCGCCTACGGCTGGAAGCGAAATTTCTCCTGCAGCAGCGGCTGCCCCTCGACCAGTTTGCCGTCGCCACCGAGCAGCTCCCACTCGATGGTCTTGCCGCCGTTCGCGTAGCAATCGAGGGTCAACATGATCGCCACATCGATGCGCTCGCCGAGCTTGTGGTGCAGTTTGTCGAACGCCGCGGGCAGTTCTCCGGCAGTCGCCGGCCGGCTGCATCGCTTGTACAACTCGGCAAGCTGACTATCGATCGGGGTTGCCGGAGTGCTGCCGACCAGCATGCCCTCGTCCACGGTCCACTGGCGCAAGACGTAGCCTGCAGCGGCGTCGTCATACGCCGCAGTGACCATGCCCGCATCGACGATGAGACGGTGCACTACGGTCTTGCTGCCGAGCGCGCCGCGCAGGAACTCCATCACCTTCGCGCCGGAGCGAATCGGTGCTTCGATGCCGAGGCTGGGTCCGTATTCGACTTTCGGCGCCACCCAGGATGATTCCGGCGGGGCCAGATCGTCGATCACGCGCCCGGTGGAATCGAAGGTGAGAGTGCGCAACTCAGGCTGCTCGAAGGAAATCGTGGTCTGCACAGCCGGTTCGGGCAGCGCCAGCGAGGTCACCATCAGCGACGACGGAATCTGTTCCGGCGCCTCGGCCAGTCTGCGGCCGCGCTCGACGATCGCTGCCAGTCCGGCGCGATCATAGCCGTTGCGCGGCAGGCGCTCGTCGGGCAGGTCGCTGCCGCCGGAGATCTCCTCGGGCACCTGGAACGCCTTGCCCTCGGCAACGCTGTCGCCACCACCAACGCAGGACAGCGTGACCAGTACGTTGTCCCGACCGCCGGATTCGACCATGACGGTCACGCGATCATCAACGATCTTCAGCTGCACCCACGGCCGGCCTTCGTTGAAACCGGCGAGGGTGGACAGGCACGTTGCGCTGTCATCGAGCCATGAACCAATTGCGCCCGCGTGCGCTGCAGGGGCGCCTGCGACCGTGCCCATCAGCAGCAAACCCAGCAGGGAACGGGCTCGACGGTTCATGGCAGCTCCCGCGCTGGAGGTAGTGAGGCCGTCGATGCTAGCAGGAGAAATCGAAACACTCACGGCCCCTATTTGTGTCGAAGCGGGCGGTCTGCTTCGCGCTTGAGGCGGGCAAGATCACGGTGCAGTCGTGGCGAGTCCCGCACGCATGGACGGTTTGCGATGCGCCTTATCAGGCAGAGCAGACCGGTTGATTCATATTGACGAGAAGTTCTAGAACGGGCATGCTAATTGAATGGCGCGCACCGAGAAGTTCACCTCCGACCGGATCCTGGATGCAACTGCACGGATTGCGGCGCGCGTCGGTCCGCAGCAGGCCACCATGGCGCGTATCGCCAACGAGCTGGGTGCGCCGACCGGGTCGATCTACCACCGCTTCGCGTCGCGCGATGCGCTGCTCGCAGAAGTCTGGTTCGGGGCGGCCGAAGCCTTCCAGCGTGCCTTCGGCGCGTGTCTGGAGGGCAAGGACCCGTGGGCTGCCGGACTGGCGTCGGCGCTGATGGTCCTCGAGCGTGTGCGGACGAATCCCATCGAAGCACGCATTCTGATGCTGCATCGGCGCGAGGACTTCCTGGCGGGAGTCTGGCCGCAGTCCACCGTAGATCGCGCCGCCGCGCTCAAGCAGCGTGCCGATTCCGCGCTGGTGAAGTACGCATCGCGGCTGCTCGATCGGCCCGATCCGACCACGCAACGCGGCGTGCGCTTCGCACTCGTCGATCTTCCTCTGGCTGCAGTCATGCCGCACTTGCGGGCGGGCGCGGCGCTTCCAAATGGGCTGGACGCGCTGGTCGGTGTTGCGGTCACTGCAGTCCTGATTGAGCTCGGCGCGGTGCCTCCACGGAAAGCAACACGCAGGGCACGATGATTACTGCACCGGTCGCCGTGTTCTGCGCCTGGCTGCTGTTCGCTGGCAGTCACGTGCTGTTCGGCTTTCCGCCGCTGCGCAATCGATTCGCGCTGCGTCTTGGCGAGCAGCGGTTCGTCGCCGTGTTCAGCGCTGTTGCTGCAGTGTCGCTTGCGATCCTCGCGGTCGTCGTGTGGCGCTTTGGCGGTGAAGGACCAGTCGGTCCCGGCCAGTTCATGGGTCCGGCTGCGCGTGTGGCGCTGGCAACACTGGCCATTCTCGGGATGCTGCTCGCCGTGGCCGCGCTGCCGGCCTACCCGCGCTCGCCCATGGCACTGTTGCGGACCGGATTCCAGCCACCGACCGGAATCGCGCGGGTCAGTCGGCATGGGTTCTTCGTTGGCATGACGCTGTTCGCCAGCGCCCATGCGCTGCTTGTGCCAACGCTCGCCCAGAGCCTCTATCTGCTCGGCTTCGCCGTGCTGGCACTGATCGGGGCGATTGCGCAGGACCGCAAGCTGCTGCTTCGATACGGGGCCGCATACGCGGACTACATGGCGGTGACTTCAGTGCTGCCGTTGGTGGCGATTGTGCGCGGGCAGCAACGACTCTCGCGCGATGATCGCCTGCCCCAGGCGCTGCTGCGTGCAGGCGCGATCGTGCTGGTGGTGCTGCTGACCCATCCGCTGTGGGCAGTGTTCAACGGCGCCGCATTTGCGGGAGCGATGGCGCTTGGCGGCGTGTACCTGTCGATGAAGCGCTGGCGCTCAGCGCGCGGCTAGGTCTCGAATCTCGAGTTTCGCTGCCGCGACTCCTGTCGCTGCCATGGCAGCTCCCACAAGTGCTGCCATGTCAGTTTCCACAAGTGCTTCCATGTCGGCGCCCACAAGTGCTGGCATTGCCACCCATGCAATCTGTGCGAGCCGGCATGCCGGCGACTGCCCCCGATTTGTGGCAGCCGGCATGCCGCCGAGGCATGAGCTGCACGAATCGCGCGGCATCGGTCTGCAGACCGATGCCGTGCAGCACCAAAGGGCATAGCCTGCGGTGTTTGGCGGCGCGGACGCCGTCCGCCGGTGTTCCAGGAACAGTTCATGGCCTTTACTTGTTCGCGAAAGCTGCTGTTTGCAGCCATGACGCTGTCGGCGTTCGACACAATGCCCGCCTTGGCACAGGGCGCGGACCTGGTATCGCCCGACCCCGAGTCTCAAAGCGCGGGTGAGGCCGACCCGGCGTCGTCTGGCACCGGTGTGCGAAAACTCGACGCGGTCGTCGTGACAGCGAAGGGTACTGCTGCCGACCTGCCGTCGGCACTCGCCAGCGACCTGGTGTCCTGGCAGGACGCGGTCGGATCGCCTTCTGACTTCCAGGACCTGATCGCGCGGGTGCCGGGCATTGGCGCGACCGGGCAGAACGGCATCTTCGAGACCTTCTCCATTCGCGGCAGCGGTGGCAACGGCATTCTGGTGCTGGTGGGCGGGACGCCGCTCATCGCGCAGCGCCGCGCCGGCGTGCCGGTCGCATTTCTCGAGCCCTCGCTGCTGGGTGAGATCAACGTCACCCGCGGCCCGGCAACCGTTCACTTCGGCCCCGGTGCGCTGGGCGGCGCGATTTCGATCGAACCGCGCTGGTTCGACGGCGCCAGCGTTATCGGCAGCTACGCCGATTCGGGCAACGAGTCGAGGGTGATGGGCGGGTTTGGCAATCAATCGTTCTCGATCGCCGCGGCCAGACAGCGCGCCGGTGACAGCCAGGCGGCCAACGGCACCCCGCTCAACACCAGTTTCAAGCGTGACAGTGCCAGCCTGCAATACCGCACCAGCTTCGGGGATTTCGGACTGGATGCCTTGCTGCTGCCCTCGCGTACACAAAACATCGGCAAATCGAACAGCCGCTTTCCCGCCCGCGACACGACCTATCCCAACGACGAACACCTGCTGGGCCGGCTGCGCCTGACCAACCGCGAGGGCTTCGAAGCCAGCGTGCACGGACACGACCAGTCGCTGCTGACCTTCAACCAGCGGCCAGGCGCGCCCGACACCTTTGCGTTCATCGAGAGCACCGATATCGGTGGCACCGTGCAGCAGAGCATCGAGATCGGCGACTTCAGCCACAACTTCGGAATGGAGTTGCTCGGTCGGCGCAACGTCAATGGGTTCGACGCCCGCGGAACGCTGGCCAATCGCGTGTTCAGCCTGCGCGATGCGCGCGAGGATGGATGGTCGGTGTTCGCGATCAGCGACTGGCAGGCCACGCCCGAGTTCGCGCTCGAACTCGGCGCGCGTCATGGCGCGGTCGATCAGGAACAATCCGGCGCGGGTTCGCACGAGTCGGATTCCGCGTTTACCGCCGGCGCGGTCTGGACGCGCGGCGATGCGGGTCGCTGGACGTTGAACCTGGCCTCCGGCTACCGCTTTGCGACGCTGGAGGAGCGTTTTTTCACCGGTGTCACGCCGCAGGGCGAGATTGTCGGCAATCCCGAGCTCCGCCCCGAGCAGTCGTTGGGCATCGACCTTGGCTACGCGTGGCAGGTCGGCAGCGTCAGCGGACAAATCCACCTGTGGCGCACCAAGGTCGACGACCTGATCCAGCTGTTCGCGATCGCACCGGGTGTAAACGGGTATACCAACGTGAGCGAAGCGCGGTTGCATGGTGTGGATGGCGCGCTGGAGTGGCGTGCGACTGCGCAATTCACACTGGTCGCCAGCGCGACGCTGGTGCGCAGCAAGGACGAGCTGACCGGCAACCCGCTGTTTGGCTCGCCACCGCCGACTGCGTCGCTGGAAGCGAAGTACGACTACTCCGACTTCAGTCTCGGTGTCTTCTACAGCCATCGCCGGCGCGTGCAGCGGCCCGGGTTCGAGGAAGTCGAACGCGACGCGGTCGATGTCGTCGATCTGGACCTGACCTGGCATGTACGCCCGGACTGGGATCTGCAGCTGTTCGTGCGCAACGCCTTCAATGAGGACTACTTCGCGACGGCCGACGTGCTTTCCGCTCGCGCCCAGGAGCGCGCGATTGGATTGAGCGTGATCTGGAGCGCGCCCTGATGCGCGCTGCGGTCGATCTGATGAAGCTGGCCGGTGCTTGACACCCGGCACGCCACCAGCGTGGAATAGTCCGCAGGTCTACGGATGGATGCCCTTATGCCCACGTCCAAGCAGTTGCGCGATTTCGAGGCCCTGATTCGCGATCACCCGAAGTGGCCGCGCGCGTTGTGCTTCGGCGATTCGTGGATGAACTATCCGCCGCATCCGGTCGACATCGACAAGCAGTTGCGGCGGCTGTTCAAGCGCAGCGCGTTTCTCAATGAGTCCAAGGCTGGGCGCGAGAGCGGTCAGATCAAGACGCTGCTGCCGCAGTTGCGCGGCCTGCTCGGCTCGTATCAGTTCAAGGCGCTTCTCGTATCGATGGGCGGCAACGACGTGGTGGGCGGTGAACTTGCGGAGTACGTCAAGCCCGCCGACGAGCCGCAGTCGAGCAGCAGCAACGAGTGGGGCGTGATTCCGGCCAGCGTGCGCGATCATATCCGGCTCAGCGCATTCGCGGCCGGTCTGCGTTTTCTGGTCGAGGACTTCCGGCGCGTGATCGCCGCGCGCGACCAGCTCTCGGTGCAGACCGAGATCGTGGTGCACAACTACGACTACATTTTCCCCAGCGGAACACCGTTCAAGCTGCTGGGCGTCAAGTCCGGGCCCTGGCTGAAGCCGCATCTGGATGGGGTGGGCCTGAGCGATCCGCGCCGGCAGCGCGAACTGAGCTCCTGGCTGATCGACCAGTTCACACGCGTGCTCAACGAGCTGATCTCGCAGACTCCGCGGATGCGGCTGGTCGACAGTCGCGGCGCGCTCGGCCGGGAGTCGGAGTGGCACAACGAGATCCATCCCAAGGCTCCCGGATTCCGACGGATCGCGGAAACACGCTGGAAGCCGGTGCTGGGTGGCCTGCTGAGGTAGGACGCCGTCGGGTCTGCCCAGCAGACCGGACGCGGCTGCAGTAGCCTTGCTGAACTGCGCACTCTGGAACTAAAAGCCATGGCCACTGGTTGGGCTGGCGACAATGCGGTCAGTGAACAGATCGAGGCGACCATCAAGGATGCGGTCGATCGCGCGCGCAGCCGCCTGCCGAAGGGCCCTGGCCGCGAGCGCTGCGAGCACTGCGATACGACGATTCCCCCGGCGCGGCGCAAGGCGGTTCCCGGCGTGCGTCTGTGCGTGGACTGCCAGCACGCGCAGGATGGTCAAGCGGCTGGATTCGCCGGCTACAACCGGCGCGCCAGCAAAGACAGCCAGTTGCGCTGAGCGGCCGCAGATGACCGCATGCGGCGCTCATTCGTTGTACTGTCGATCCGCCATCGCGGGCGTTCGGAAGCCTTCCGGATCGCTTGCCGTGCTGGCGTACGGAGCATCCGCATGGCCACGCCCCTGCGCAAGATCGAGCTGGAAGCGCTGGAAAAGATCGCCCGCGGGACTTCCAGCGACACCGTGATCGACGACGCCATTCTCGATCGGCTGCTGTCGCTGGGCCTTACCCAGGTCCGCGGCGGCAAGACCGGCGTCACCCCGCGCGGCAGCATGGAGCTGACCCGACGCAAGGCGTTGCTGCGCGGCTCCGGATCGCGTCGATAGCCGCAGTTCGAACGCGGCTGATCGACGTTCGCTCTTGCAGCTTGGGCCGAGCCATGTACCAGATCATCTCTGTGTTGCCGGCGATCGTGGCTATCTGCATCTGGGCGATGTGGTTCGAACACGGTGAATCCTCGTCCGCGTTCAAGGTCGTGGTCCTGCTGCTGATCGCAATTGCGGCATGGCTGCAGTTCTTCAGCAGCCATGGGCTGTTTGGATTGGTGATGCAGGCCATCCTGGCGATATTGCTGCTGATCTGGAATGCATGGCATTCGGCGCGCCGCTGGTAGGCCGATCAATGAGCGCGAGATGGCGCAGGCATGTCCAGCGGCTCCCGCGACCGCGCGACTCCAGCCGGTGCGCCGCGCAAGATCGACGCTGCGCGCAGCGGGCCCGGCCCACCGCGCGCAAGTCGTTCTGCGCCACAGCACCGCCGAACTGGAGGCAGCGCACCGAGAATTGCAGGCGGCGGGCCGCCATGACGTCGCCGGTCCGGAGCGGCGCCGCCGACATCGTGCGCTTGGCCACTTGACGTAGTGTTACAAGCGTGTGAAGTTGGGATCGGTCTTCGGCATGTCGCAGGGGCGTCATGCAGACCGCAGGGGGTGCGTTGACAGAGCCGTGCCGGGCATCGATCGGCGGTCCTGCAGCAGCATCGTTCGCGCATTGCACTCGAGCAACGGATGAACCTGGCAACCGAGCCCAGCGGGACCCTGCAACAGGCGATGGCGCACGCCGGCCGCCTGCTCGCTTGCGATCCGGCGCAAGCGCTCGCGCAGCTGCGCGAAATTCTCATCGCCGCGCCAAGTCATCCAGAAGCAACGCTGATGCTGGCGATAGCACAGGTCGCTGACGGTGCGCTCGACGCCGCGATCGACACGCTGCACGCACTGGTCGCCGCCCAACCGAACTGGGCCAAGGCGCATCTCGAACTGGGTCTGGCCCATGGCCGGGCGGGGCAGGGCGATGCGGCACTGAGCAGCCTGCGGCGCGCGGTCGAACTCAAGCCCGATACGCCGCAGGCGTGGCGCGCACTGGGCGATCATCTGGCGGCAACCGGCGATGATCAGGGGAGCGAGGCGGCCTACGCACAGCACCTGCGCTACGCCACGCGCGACCCGCAGCTGCTGCGCGCGGCCGCTGCGTTGTGCAACAACCGCATCGCCGAAGCAGAGTCGCTGCTGCGCGCCCAGCTGCGGCGCGCACCGACCGATACCGCGGCGATGCGGATGCTGGCTGAAGTCGCCGCGCGTCTTGGCCGGCACGAAGACGCCCAGGCGCTGCTGGAGCGATGTCTCGAATTGGCGCCCGAGTTCCACGCTGCGCGGCAAAACTACGCCCTGGTCCTGTATCGCGGCAACCAGCCGGCGCAGGCACTCGCGCAGATCCAGATCCTGCTCGATGTCGATCGCTACAACCCCAGCTATCGCAATCTGAAAGCGGTGATCCTCGGCCGGATCGGCGACTACGACGGCGCGATCCAGCTGTTCGCAGCCCTGCTGGCGGAGTATCCGAACAACGCCCGCATCTGGCTCAGCCACGGGCATACGTTGAAGACCGCCGGGCGCAGCGAACAGGCGATCGCTGCCTATCGGCGCAGTACCGCACTGGAACTGGGCTTTGGTGAAGCGTGGTGGAGCCTCGCGAATCTGAAGACCTTCCGCTTCGAGGATGCCGACATCCAGGTCATGCAGCGCCAGCTTGCGCGCAGCGACCTCGATATCGCGCACCGCTACCACTTCGAATTCGCGCTGGGCAAGGCGCTTGAAGACCGCGCCGAATATGCCGAGTCGTTCCGGCATTACGATCTGGGCAACATCCTGCGGCGCAAGAGCGTGCCGCACAGTGCCGACCAGGTCTCGGCGCGGGTGCGGCGCGCCATCGAACTGTTTACGCCTGAGTTCTTTGCGCAGCGCCGCGGGAGCGGCAGCCCGGCGGCCGACCCGATCTTCGTGGTCGGCCTGCCGCGTTCGGGCTCGACCCTGATCGAGCAGATCCTGTCCAGCCATCCGGCGGTCGAGGGCACCATGGAGCTGCCCGAGATCATCTCCATGACCCGCTTGCTGCGGCGTCGGGCCGGCAAGGGCGCGCAGGCGACCTACTACGACACGCTCGCCACGCTTGAGCCCGACGCATTGCGCGAACTGGGCGAGGGCTACATCGCGCACACGCGGATCCAGCGCAAGACCAGCGCGCCGCACTTCATCGACAAGATGCCGAACAACTTCCTGCACGTGGGCCTGATCCACCTCGTGTTGCCGCACGCGCGCATCATCGACGCGCGCAGGCATCCGATGGCGTGCGGATTTTCGTGCTTCAAGCAGCATTTCGCGCGCGGCCAGAACTTCACCTATTCGCTCGATGACCTGGGGCGCTACTACCGCGACTATGTCGCGCTGATGGCGCATTTCGATCGCGTGTTGCCCGGTCGCGTGCAGCGGGTCGATTACGAGCGTCTGGTCGACGATACCGATGGACAGGTGCGCGCCCTGCTCGACTACTGTGGCCTGCCGTTCGACCCGGCGTGCCTGCGCTTTTTCGACAATGATCGGCCCGTGCGCACCGCCAGCTCCGAGCAGGTGCGACAGCCGATCTATCGCGATGGCCTCGAGCAATGGCGGCACTACGCGCCGTGGTTGGGGCCGCTGAAAACCGCGTTGGGTTCCGTGCTCGACGGTTACCCGATGCAACAACGACGCGAAGGCGATGCCCGCGCCTGAGTGCCATCTCGATCCACACCGGGTCCACTGGGAAGCAAGGAAACCGCCATGCACAAGCACCAAGACAACACGCAGGTAGCGACAGGCTGTACGCGGCCGACGCGCTTGCAGCTGGTATCGGCGATCTGGCTGGCGTTGGGTGCAAGCTCGCTTGCCCTTGCGCAGGCGCAGCCGCTCGATGCGGTTGCCGAAGCGGATCCGGATGCAAGCGCCCAGGGTCCCGATGCGGCCACCAATGCGCAAGAATCCGGCGCGCAGTCCGACGGTGGTACGCGCACCCTCGAGTCGGTGACGGTCACCGCGCAGAAGCGCACCGAGAACCTGCAGGAAGTGCCGATCAGCATCCAGGTGCTGGGTGCCGATAAGCTCAGCGAACTCCAGGTCGCGGACTTTGAGGACTTCGCGCGTTACCTGCCCTCGGTGTCGGTCGAGACCGGTGGCCCGGGCTTTGGCCAGGTCTACATGCGCGGCGTGGCCAGCGGCAGCAATGGCAATCACTCCGGCCCGCTGCCCAGCGTGGGCCAGTACGTCGACGAGCAGCCGATCACCACCATCCAGGGCGCGCTCGACCTGCACATCTACGACATCGAACGTGTCGAGGCGCTGGCCGGTCCACAGGGCACGCTGTATGGCGCCAGTTCGCAGTCGGGCACGATCCGGATCATTAGCAACAAGCCCGATCCAACCGCGTTCTCCGCCGGCTACGGCGTGGAAGGCAACAAAGTCAGCGGCGGCGATTCAGGCTATGTGACCGAGGGCTACGTGAACGTGCCGATCGCGGAAAACATGGCAGTGCGCCTGGTCGCCTGGGACAAGCGCGATGCCGGCTACATCGACAACGTACGCGGCACGCGCACCTTTCCAACCTCGGCGATCACGATCGACAACGCCAGCGAGGCCGAGGACGACTACAACAGCGTCGATACCACGGGCCTGCGCGCAGCATTGCGCATCGACCTCAACGACAACTGGTCGGTCACGCCCACGGTGATGAGCCAGCGCACCACTTCCGGCGGCATTTTCGCCTTCGATCCCGACGTCGGCGATCTCGAGCTGACCCACTTCTACCCCGAGAGTGCACAGGACACCTGGACCCAGGCCGCGCTGACCGTGCAGGGCAAGATCGGCAACTTCGACATCGTCTATGCCTTCTCCAACCTCAATCGCGATACCGACCTCGAGTCCGACTACAGCGACTACTCGTTCTGGTACGACACCCTGTATGCCTATGGTGCCTACATCACCGACGACAATGGCGATCTGATCAACCCCTCGCAGTACATCCAGGGCCGCGACATCTACCGCAAGCGCAGTCACGAACTGCGCATCGCCTCGCCCGCCGAGGACCGCCTGCGCTTCACCGCCGGTGTGTTCTGGCAGAACCAGTCGCACGATATCCAGCAGCGCTACAGAATCGACGACCTGGCCGATGAGATCTCGGTGACCAATTGGTCCGACACGCTGTGGCTGACCAAACAGGATCGCCGCGATCGCGATCGCGCGGTGTTCGGCGAGATCGCCTACGACATCACCGATCAGCTCACGCTCAACGGCGGCATCCGCTTCTTCAACGCCAGGAATTCGCTGCGCGGATTCTTTGGATTCAGCGAGAACTTCAGCTCGCGTACCGGCGAGGCCGCCTGCTTCGACCAGAACGACTTCAACGGCGCCCCTTGCCTTAACCTCGACAAGGAGGTCGACGAGGACGATCAGATCGGGCGGGTCAACCTGACCTACCAGATCGACGCTGAGAAAATGATCTATGCGACGTGGTCGGAAGGCTATCGGCCGGGCGGCATCAATCGACGCGGCACCCTGCCGCCTTACCTGTCGGACATCCTGACCAACTACGAGGCCGGCTGGAAAACCACCTGGATGGACAACACCCTGTCGTTCAACGGGGCGGTATTCCTGCAACGCTGGGACGACTTCCAGTTCGCGCTGCTGGGTGCCAATGGTCTGACCGAGATCAAGAACGCCAATCAGGCCGAGATCAGTGGCATCGAGATGGACGTGCAGTGGGCGGTGAATTACAACTTCACCCTCATCGGTTCGGTTGCGTTCTACGACGCCCAGTTGACCGCCAATTACTGCGGATTCACCGACGACAACGGGGTGCCCGTCACCGAGTGCGACGAGCCGCAGGCCCCTGATGGCACCCAGCTGCCGATCACGGCCAAGGTCAAGGGCAATCTGATCGGGCGCTATGCGTTCGACTGGGGCGACTACCAGGCATTTTTCCAGGGTGCGGTGGTCCACGAGGGCGAACGCAAGTCCGACCTGCGGCTGGTTGAGCGCGATATCCTGGGCGATCTTCCGGCTTACACCACGCTGGATCTGGCGGCCGGTATCGGCAAGGACAACTGGAAGGTCGACCTGTACGTGCGCAATGCCGGCGACAAGCGAGGCGAGAGCTCGCGTTTCGCCCAATGCGCCGAGGCGGTATGCGGCGAACAGACCTACATCATCCCGATCCAGCCGCGTACCTTTGGCGTGCGCTTCTCGCAGCAGTTCTGAACCACGGCGGTTTGCGGCGTTTACGACGACGGCCCTTCGGGGCCGTTGTACTTGGTGCCTATGGCGAGAGGCCTGCGATGCACGACAGCGATGATGGTCCAACTCCCGGAATCGCACTCGACGCCGCACATGCGCTGGCGGTGCAGTTCTACGTCGATGCCTCCCATCTCGCCACTGAGCGTGAATCGGTGTTCGCGCGCAGCTGGCAGCTGGCCGCCCATCGGGGCGAATTGGTCGACGCTGGCGACCATGTGCTGGCCGAGGTTGCCGGGCGCCAGATCCTGATCCTGCGCCACCCCGACGGGAAGCTGCGCGCTTTTCACAATGTATGCCGGCATCGTGCGGGACCGCTGGCCTGGTGCAATGGGCACGGTGCGCGGGTTTTGACCTGCAAGTACCACGGCTGGACCTACACCCTGGATGGACAGCTGCGCGGCGCGCCGGAAATGCAGGACGCAGTGGGCTTCGATCCTTCCGGCATCGCACTTGCAGCCGTCGGCGTGCACGAGTGGCAGGGCCTGGTGTTCATCGCGTTATCCAGCAAGGTGCCGCCGTTCGACACCGTGTATGCCGGCATCGAACGCCATATTGACCCGTTGGACCTCGCGCGGTTGCGCTTCTTCCGCCGGATCGGCTACGAGGTGGCTTGCCACTGGAAAGTGTATGTCGACAATTTCCTCGAGGGCTACCACCTGCCGCACGTGCACCCAGGCCTGAGCCGGATGCTCGACTATCGCGCCTACGATACCCAACTCGCGCCGTGGTACTCGCTGCAGCACGCGCCGCTGCGCAACAGCGAGGGCATCTACGGCGACGGCGAGGCGTGGTACTACTTCGTGTATCCCAACATCATGCTCAACATCATGCCCGGACGCCTGCAAACCAATCGCGTATTGCCGCTGGGGCCGGACCGCTGCCGGATCGAGTTCGACTACTACTATGCGGATGATGCGCAGGCCTTGGCGCGTGCCGACAACGATCAGCGTTTCTCCGAGGAGATCCAGGCCGAGGACGCGAGGATCTGCGAGGCAGTGCAGCGCGGCCTGGTCTCGGGTGTGTACACGGCCGGTCGTTTGTGTCCGCGTCGCGAGAGCGGCGTGTGGCACTTCCACGAGCTTTTGCGTGCGGCCTACGCCGCGCACGGCGGTGCGCCATGAGCCGGTCCGGATTTACAGGCAGTCTGCTCGCGATACTTGTCGCCTGCGCGCCAGTGCAGGCACAGACCGTATGGCTGCGCGCCGGACAGATGCTCGATGTCGAGCGTGGCGTGATGCTGCGCGACCAGGCAATCGGTATCCTCGATGGACGCATCACGCAACTGGGCCCTGCCGACACCACGCTGCCGGCCGGGGTCGCTGTGATCGACTGGTCGGAGCACACGGTGTTGCCGGGTCTGATCGACCTGCACACGCATCTGGTCGGCGATATCCAGTCGGCGAACATCGCAGCCCCGCTGATGAGTTCGGCCGCGCGCGATGCGCTGGTGGGAGCTGCCAATGCGCGCGCGACCCTGCATGCCGGGTTCACCACGGTGCGCGACGTGGGCTGCTATCGCGCATTCACCGACGTGGCGCTGCGCGACGCGATCGCCGATGGTCTGGTCGAGGGACCGCGCATGTTCGTGGCCGGCGCTTATCTCACGGTCAGCCAGGGCGGTGGCGAGGTGACCGGCCTGGCGCCGGACGTGCGGGTGCCCGACGAGATGCGCCGCGGCGTGGCCGACAGCGCGCTGCAGGTGCGTCGCCGCGTACGCGAGCTGCTCGCAGGCGGCGCGGATTTCATCAAGGTGATCGCGACCGGTGCGGTGCTGACCAGCGGCACCACGCCATCGGCGCCCGAGTACAGCCAAGCGCAGCTGCGTGCCGCGGTCGAAGAAGCGACTCAGGCCGGCAGCTTCGTCGTCGCCCACGCGCACGGCGTCGAGGGCATCCAGCGCGCCGTGCGCGCCGGCGTGCGGTCGATCGAACACGGCTCCTACATCGACGATGCTTCGATCGCACTGATGCGCAAGCACGGCACCTGGCTGGTCGCGGATGTCTACAACGGCGACTACATCGATGAAGTGGGCACTCGCGACGGCTGGTCGGCGGAGATCCTGCGCAAGAATCGCGAGACCACCCAGACCCAGCGCGATGGTTTCGCGCGCGCGGTGCGTGCCGGCGTGGCGATCGGCTTCGGTACCGATGCAGGTGTGTTTCCGCATGGCGAGAACGCGCGTCAGTTCGCGTACATGGTGCGGCTCGGGATGACGCCGCTGGCGGCGATCCGCGCGGCAACCATCGATGCCGCGCGCTCGCTCGGGCGCGAGCAGGAATTCGGATCGATCGCGATCGGGCGCTCGGCGGACCTGATTGCGGTCAGCGGCGATCCGCTGACCGATATCGAGCGCCTGCGCGACGTGCGCGCGGTGATCAAGCAAGGTCGGGTCGTGGTGGCGCTGCGCGAAACGCCCGTCGAGGCCGCGGCCCCAGCGCCATCCCGATGACATCCGGGGCCGGCACCCAGGCTGTCGCTGCCGACGCTGCCGACGCGGCCGAGGCGACCCCGACCGGCGCCCGCCCGCGGGTACTCGGCTTCTGGATGTGCACCGCGCTGGTGGTCGGCAATACCATCGGCATGGGGATATTCGTGCTGCCGGCAGGCCTGGCACCTTACGGATTCAACGCAACGCTGGGGTGGATCGTCACGCTGGCCGGATGCATCGCCCTGGCGCGTGTATTCGCCCGACTCGCCAGCGAGTTTCCGCGCGCCGACGGGCCGTTCGGCTACATCCGCAATACGCTGGGCGAAACTGCTGCGTTCGTCACCATCTGGTGCTACTGGGTGTCGGTATGGGTCACCAATGCCGCGCTCGCGGTCGCGGTGGTGGGTTATCTGCTCGCACTTGTTCCTGCGGCCGCGCCGATACCGCCGGTCGCCATCGCGCTAACGCTGGTGTGGCTTTTCGTCGGGGTTTCGATGCTCGGTGCGCGCACCGGCGGCGCCGTGCAGGTGCTCACGACCGTGTTGAAGCTGGTTCCGATGCTGGCCGTGATCGGACTCGGAGCCTGGCTGCTGGTGACCGATCCTGGTGCGCTCGACGTAAGCCTGCCGAGCGCTCCGCTGAGCGTTACTGCGACCATGGCGGCCTCGACCATCGCGCTGTTCGCGATGCTCGGGTTCGAGTCGGCGACCCTGCCGGCAGGCCAGGTGCGCGATCCTGCGCGCACCATCCCGCGCGCGACCCTGGTGGGGACCTTGCTGGTCGCGGCGATCTATGTTGCGGTGTGCACGATACCCATGCTGCTGCTCGCACCGGATGTACTGGCAAAATCAACGGCGCCGTTCGTCGACGTGATCGATCGTGTGCTCGGCGAAGGCAGCGGGCGCTGGTTGGCCCTGTTCGTGGTGGTCAGCGGGATCGGTGCGCTCAACGGCTGGACCCTGCTGGTCGGCGAATTGACCCGCACGATGGCCGCACACGGTGTGCTGCCCGCACTGCTGGCGCGCTCCAATCGACGCGGTGCGCCGGTGCTTGCGTTGCTGCTGACCGGGTTGCTCGCCAGCGCCATGGTGACGATGAGCTACAGCAAATCGATGGTGCAGGGCTTCGTGTTCCTGAGCACGGTGGTGACCGCGGCGAACCTGCCGCTGTACCTGTTTTGTTCGATCGCACTGGTGGTGGTGTGGCGTCGTGGTGGGCCGGCGGCGCCGCCCGGCGTGCTGTTGATCGCCATCCTCGGCGCTGCGTTCGCGGTGTTCGCATTCATCGGAGTCGGCAGCGAGCCGTTCAAGTGGGCCCTGGCGCTCGCTGCCGCCGGTATTCCGGTTTACGTCGTGATGAGGCTGCGGCGTCGCGCCGCCACGTCGGCATAGACCAGACCGCTCGCCACGCGCGACGACTCCGAGCAGCCTGCGGTTGCATGCTCGCCGCTACGTCGCGCACGCAGCTCAGGCCGGCTGCAGTGGGCGACGCTTGAACACCCGTTTGGCCAGCAGTACCAGTCCGAGGGCGGCGATTCCTGCGATGATGCCGAATATCGCAGCGAGTGCGATCGGCGCGATGGCGGCCAGCGCGCCGCCGATCGCCGGCACCGGTGCCAGGGTTGCCGACCACGCCTGAAAGGTCTCGCTCACTACATGGATGCCGTGGGTCAGGATGCTGCCGCCGACCATGAACATGGCTGCAGTACCGACCACCGACAGGGTTTTCATGAACCAGGGCGCGACCCGCAGGATGGCCGCTCCGATCGCGCGCTGGAATCGTGCAGCCGCGCGGTTGCCGGACTTGGAATTCAGATGCAGGCCGGCGTCATCGAGCTTGACGATGCCTGCGACCAGTCCGTACACGCCAACCGTCATGATCGCCGCGATCGCCACCAGGGTCAGCAATCGGTTGCTGAGCGACGCGGCCGCCACGGTGCCGAGGGTGATCACGATGATCTCGGCCGACAGGATGAAGTCGGTGCGGATCGCGCCCTTGATCTTGTCCTTCTCGAAGGCAACGATGTCGACCTGCGGATCGGCCACGGCCTTGACCAGCGCCACGCGCTGGGCGTGGACTTCTTCCGGGGCGTGCAGGAACCTGTGGGCGAGTTTCTCCACGCCCTCGTAGCACAGGTACAAACCACCCAGCATCATCAGCGGCAGCACCGCCCACGGCGCGACCGCGCTGATCAGCAGGGCGGCGGGAACCAGGATGAGCTTGTTGATCGCCGATCCCTTGGCTACCGCCCATACCACCGGCAGTTCGCGGTCGGCCCTGACGCCTGAGACCTGCTGTGCGTTGAGTGCGAGGTCGTCGCCGAGCACGCCAGCGGTTTTCTTGGCCGCAACCTTGGTCATGACGGACACGTCATCGAGCAGGGTGGCGATGTCGTCGATCAAGGCAAACAGGCTGGAGCCGGCCATCGGGTAATGTCGTGAGGATGAAGGACGCGAGTGTACGAAAACCGCGGGTCGAGCGGATGCCGGAGCCGCGCGCGCGTGAAACGCAACTCAGTACCGCGCCGGGTGCCGCGTGAGTCCGGTGCGGTCGCGGCGCGTGGTGCTGGACACCAACGTGCGACTTGACCTGTTCGTGTTCGCGGCCCCGCGCGCGGCTGGATTGCGTGCCGCACTCGAGGCCGGCCGGCTGCGCGCGATCTGCAATGCCGCGTGTCGCGCGGAGTGGCAGGCGGTATTGGCCTATCCAAAGCTGCGTCTGGATATCGACCAGCAGGCTGCGGCACGCACCGCGCACGATCGCCTGGTGTGCGTCGATCCGTCTGCAGGCCCGCCGTGCTCGGCGATCGCAGCGCTACCGCGCTGCCGCGATCCAGACGATCAGAAGTTCGTGCAGCTGGCTTACGACATCGGTGCGGCGGGATTGCTCACCCGCGACGCTGAGCTGTTGCGTCTCGCGCGCCGGCTTGCGACGGAATTCGGCATAGCGGTACTGCAACCGCATGAGTTCGAGCGACTTCTTGCCGACTGAGAGATTCAGCGGTGGGCAGCCGCGTACTCCTGCTGCACCTGAGCGAAGGTTTGCCGCACGGCAGCCGATGGCGCGGCACCAAGCCGCGAGACCACCACGATCGCAAGCGTCGCCAGCAGCACCCCGGGCACCATCTCGTAGAGCCCGAACGGTGTGTATTGTTTCCACACCAGTACTACCGCGGCACCCACCAGCATGCCGGCCAGCGCGCCGTTGCGGGTCATGCGCGGCCACAGCAGTGACAACACCACCATCGGCGCGATCAGCAGCGCGAAGATCACCAGGCTCGCCTGCACGGTGTCGGTGCAGCGCACGGCGAGGAATCCGCGCAGCGCGGTATCGAGGATGGTGGCGGCCGCGCCCGCCACCAGTGCGGTCGGGCAGCTCACGGCGAACAGGTTCTCGAACAGGCGCGCGCCGGCAACGATGCCGGAAGCAGAATAGATCGCGAAGAAAACCAGGATCACCAGCGCCGACAGGATCCGCAGGAGGCCGCTGCGATCCTCGAAGCGATGGGTGAAGTAGTCGGGCAGGGTGAGCGCGTTGTTCGCGCGTTCGGTTTACACCCGCAGGCGGCCAGCGACGAAGCGCCAGTTGGCCCACGCGCCCAGCACCAGGCCGATCGCAATCCACGCTTCGGAGGCGCCACTGGCATACAGCGCGCCCGGCAGGCCCATCAGCAGCCAGCCGCTCATGTCGGAGGCGCCGGCTGCCAGCGCGGTGACCAGTGGACTCAGGCTGCGGCCGCCCAGAATGAAGTCGTTGAAGCTTCGCGTGCGCCACCAGGCCCCAAGCCGATCGCCACCATGCCGAGGATGCAGGCCGCAAACGTGACCAGGGTGGGCGTGCTGGCGGTCATCAAGTCCCGAACGCGGTGTAAAGTCGATGCGGATCAGAAACGATGCCCGCCGCGCCGTTGATCGTGGGTGCCCGGGCCGGCGCCGGTGGCGACCCTACGCGGGCTCCGGCCACTGCAGGGTGCCATCGATGATGGTGTGGGTCATGCCACCCACCCACACCGCGCCATCCGCATCGATCTCGATATCCAGCGTTGCATCGTGTCCGATCTCGCGCCCCTGGCTGACCCGGTAACCATCGGCCAACGGGCCTTGCGGTTCGCACGCGCGAATGCGTGCAGCAATCAGTCCATTGGCCGCACCCGATGCGGGGTCTTCGGCGATGCCGACACCGCAGGGAAACGCGCGCACCACGATGCCGCGCGCGGTATTGGTAGAGCGCGCAAAAAGTGCGAGGCCGAGACTGTCGCTCGCGGCTGCGAGTGCGGCGATCTGCGCGTGCGGCGGGGTCCAGAGGCGCAGCTGTGCTTCGTGCGCCAATTCGGCGATCCACCAGCGCCGCCCGCCCTCCACCAGTGCGGGCGCGATCTGGCCCAACGGCAAGCCGGTCAGGATTTGCTCGAGTTCCGCAGCGATATCGGGCGCGACGCGCAGTGCGCGAGCCGTCGGCGCCTGCACCGCGATGCGGCGCATGTCTGCCTCACCGGCGACCCGCAGCGGCAGCAGTCCGCTGGCGCATTCCTGCATCAGCAAGCCGTCGCACGGCTGCGCGAGATGCAACGTCAGGGCCGCGTGCGCGGTGCCGACGCTGGGGTGGCCGGCGAATGCGATCTCGCGCGATGGGGTGAAGATGCGCAGGCGATAGTCCGCGCGCGGGTCGGTTGCGGGCAGAATGTACGTCGTCTCCACCAGTTGCGTCCACGCGGCAAACGCCTGCATGCGGCCGCTGCTCCAGCCATCGGCGCCAATCACCACGCCAAGTGGATTGCCGCCACCGGGGCGCTCGCAGAACACGTCGAGTTGCAGAAAGCGCAGGCTTCGCATCGGCGCAGGATACCGGAGTGCTCACGCTGAGTCGAAATCGCCGAAGCCCTGTAGTGGCGTGACACAATCGGCCGATTCGCGTGGAGCACTTCCGATGTTGAATCCCGGCGACGGTCTGCGCACTTCGCGCCTGCAGTTGCGCCGCTTCACCGGCGACGACCTGGATACCCTGTATCGGATGTATGCCGATCCCGCTGTAATGCGTCACGCCGGCGGGGTGCTCGATCACGGCAAGGCCAGCCTGATGATCCGCGAGCGCATCCTCGACTACTACGCGCTGCATCCGGGGCTCGGCATCTGGGCCACCATCGAAAGTGCTTCCGGTGCATGCGTGGGCTTGCATCTGCTCAACCACATCCGCGGTGCGCAACACATCCAGATCGGCTATCTGCTGTTCCCGCGGTTCTGGTCGCTCGGCTATGCCACCGAGATGGCGCGCGAGGTGCTGCACTATGGGTTGCAGACGCTGCGTTTGCCGCAGGTCACCGCCATCGTGGACCTCGACAACCTCGCCTCGCAGCGCGTGCTGCTCAAGATCGGCATGCAGCGCGATGGCGCACGCCATTTCGCGGCCTACGGGCCGCAGCCGCTGGCGTGGTTCACGCGCGATGTGCAGGCCGCGATCGGCGATCGCGAGCACTGACCCATGCAGCAGCGTGCGCTGGGCCGTACGGGAATCATGGTGTCCGAGCGTGGCTTCGGCGCATGGGCGATTGGCGGCACCAGCTACGGCGCGGTGGATCGTGCGCAATCGTTGCGTGCACTGGCGCGCGCCGACGAACTCGGCTGCAATTTCTTCGATACCGCGATGGTCTACGGCGACTCCGAGGTGCTGCTCGGCGAGTTCCTGCGTGGCCGCCGTGAGCGCATGGTGGTGGCCAGCAAGTACTCGGGCCAGCCCGACGGCATCAAGGCCACGCTGGAACGGCAACTGCAGCGGCTGGGCACCGAGTGGATCGACTTCTACCAGATCCACTGGGCGCCCTCGACCAGCGAAGAACACCTGTACGAGCAGTTGCTGCGCCTGAAGGCCGCCAGCAAGGTGCGGGCGGTGGGCGTGTCGTTGAAGAACGCCAACGCTGTCGATCGGGCGCTGGCGCACGGTTACATTCGTGGCGTGATGCTGCGCCCGAGCTTGCTCGATCCCGATCCCTTCGTGCTGTGTCGCGCGCGTTTGCACGAGGCAGGCGTTGCCGTGGTGGTGCGCTCGGCATTGCGCGAGGGTTTCCTGTCCGGCAAGTTCACCCACGATGCCGTGTTCGCCGATCCGGCCGATCAGCGCGGCGAATGGAGCCGCGCGCAGATCGCTGCCACGGTCGCGCAGGTCGAGCAGTTCCGCTTTCTCGAACAGGAATCTGGCGGACTCGCCTGGGCCGCGATCCGCTATGTGCCGGGCTTCCCGGAAGTCGCGACGGTCGCGGTTGGAATCCGCACCGTGGAGCAGGCCAAAGCCGCATTCTCCGCACCCACCGCGCAGCCGCTGTCCCGCCGTGTATTTGGCCAGGATCGCCCGGATCCGGTCGCAATCGGGCCTGCGCGCCGGTCGGCGCAGCCTGCTGCGGCGCATGCTGGATCGCTTGCGGCGCTGAATCCGCGGTCGTTGACGCACCATGGCTCGCGCATCGAAGCGGTCGCACGCGCGGACAGGTAGAATGCCCGGATGCCTCTGCTTACTCTCCAGGGCGTCGACTACAGCGTCGGCGGCCCGCTGCTGCTTGAACAGGTCGACCTCAGTTTCGACGCCGGCGAACGCATTGCCCTGATCGGGCGCAACGGCGCGGGCAAGTCCACCCTGTTGCGCCTGATGCTGGGCGAGTTGCGTCCCGATGGCGGCGAAGTGCGGCGCCAGACCGGTGTACGGGTGGCCGCCCTCGCGCAGGAGGTGCCGCTGGGCACCAGCGGCGACGTATTCGACGTGGTGGTGGCGGGGCTTGGTGAACTGGGTGCGTGGCTGGCCGAGTATCACCACCTCAGCCATGCCGAGGTATTCGATGCCGAGGCGCTGGGTACGGTGCAGGGCAAGATCGAGTCGGTCGACGGCTGGAGTGCGGAGGGCCGCGTCGAAGAAGTGCTGCAGCGCATGGGGCTCGACGGCGATGTCGCCTTCGAGAGCCTGTCCGGCGGCATGAAGCGCCGCGTGCTGCTGGCGCGCGCGCTGGTCGCCGCGCCCGAGGTGTTGCTGCTCGACGAGCCGACCAACCATCTCGACCTCGAGGCGATCGACTGGCTCGAGGGACTGTTGCGCGAATGGCCCGGCTGCGTGGTGTTCGTGACCCACGATCGGCGCTTCCTGCGCGCGGTGGCGACCCGCATCGTGGAGATCGATCGCGGCAGGGTGACCAGCTGGCCCGGCGACTGGGACAACTTCCTGCGCCGACGCGATGAGCGCCTGCATGCCGAGGCGCAGGAGAACGCGCGTTTCGACAAGATGCTCGCGCAGGAAGAGGTCTGGATCCGGCAGGGCATCAAGGCGCGTCGGGTGCGCGACGAAGGCCGCGTGCGACGGCTCGAACAGATGCGCCGCGAGCGCGCCGTGCGGCGCGCGCAGACCGGCAGCGTCAAGCTCGATGTCGCGCAGGCCGAGTCCTCCGGCCGCAAGGTGATCGAGGCCAAGCACATCAGCTTCGGCTATGGCGGCAAGCCGATCATCGATGATTTGTCGACCATCATCTGGCGCGGCGACCGCATCGGCCTGATCGGCCCCAACGGCATCGGCAAGACCACCTTGTTGAAGCTTCTGTTGGGGCAAATCGCGCCGCAGCAGGGTGAGGTGAAGATCGGCAGCAACCTGCAGGTGGCGTATTTCGACCAGTACCGGGCCACCCTGCGCGAGGACTGGAACGCGCTCGACAATGTGTCCGAGGGCCGCGAGTTCATCGAGGTCGGCGAGCGGCGCAAGCATGTGCTCGGTTATCTGCAGGATTTCCTGTTCACGCCCGAGCGCGCACGCGCGCCGATCACGCGGCTGTCCGGCGGCGAGCGCAATCGCCTGCTGCTGGCCAAGCTGTTTGCGCAGCCGGCCAACCTGCTGGTGATGGACGAGCCGACCAACGATCTCGACGTGGAGACGCTGGAATTGCTCGAGGACCTGCTCGCCGATTGGCCCGGCACCCTGCTGCTGGTCAGCCACGATCGCGAGTTCCTCGACCAGGTGGTGACCTCGACGCTGGTGATGGAAGGCGATGGCAAGGTCGGTGAATTCGTCGGCGGCTACTCGGACTGGTTGCGGCAACGGCGTCCGCCGCAGGCGAAGCTCGCGCCGGGCAAGCCGGCTGCTGCGGTTCCGGCGGGTATCGCCAGGGTGCCGGTTGCGGCCCCTGCGCCCGCGCCTGCGCCGCGCAAGCGATTGGGGCAGAAGCAAGCACGTGAGCTCGCCCAGTTGCCGGCGCGGATCGAAACCCTCGAGAAAGAGATCGCGGTACTCGGCGAGCGCATGAACGCGCCGGGCTACTTCCAGCAGGATGCAGCCACGATCAGCCAGCACAGTGCACAAGTGTCGGCCGCGCACGCGGCGCTGGATCTGGCCTATTCGCGCTGGTCGGAACTGGAAGGCGCCGACGCCTGAGCGGTTGCAGCCGGTGTTGTGTGCGCAGGTGATTGCGCGCGAGATGGATCCGATGCACCTGCCGCGGCCCTGCTGTTGCTCATCGCCCATACTGCGGCTGCCGCACCTGCCCGCCGACCTGAAGCGAAGCACGCGTTGAGCAGGTAGCCGCCGGTCGGCGCCTCCCAGTCGAGCATCTCGCCGCTGCAGAACACGCCGGGCAGCGACGGCAGCATCAAGTCTGCATCGAGTGCTTCGAAGCGCACGCCACCGGCGCTGCTGATCGCCTCGGCGATCGGCCGCGCACGCAATAGTCGCAACGGCAGGGACTTGAGGGCGGCGGCTGTACGCTGTGGATCGTGCGCTGCCTCGCGGCCGATGCATTCGTACACCAGCCCGGCGCGCAGCGCATCGATTCCCGCCACCCGCCGCCAGTGTTCACTCAAGCTGCGCGTTCCGCGCGGGCGCGAGAGGGCGGTACCGAGCCAGTCGATGCTGCGCTGTGGCAACAGGTCGAGAAGAAGGAGGGCTGAGTCATCGCGCGTGATTGCATCGCGCAACAGCGGCGACAGAGCGTAAATCAGCTGGCCCTCGATGCCGTACGTGCTGACCACGCACTCGCCGAGCTGCCGCTGTTCGCACCCCGCGGAGTCGCGAAAAATCGCCTCCACGCGCTTCAACGGACCGCCTGCATGACGCTGCGCGAAGTGCGCGCTCCACGCGATGTCGAAGCCGCAGTTGGATGGCTGCAGCGCAGCCACCGCGATGCCGCGATCGCGCAGCCACGCAACCCAGGCGCCGTCGGATCCCAGCTGCGGCCAGCTGGCGCCGCCCAGCGCCAGTACGACCGCATCGACCGCATCGACCGCGATGGTGATCTCGCCGGCGGGAGTCTCCAAGCGCAGCGCGCCGTCGGCACTCCAGCCGATCCAGCGGTGGCGTACATGGAACACCACGCCGCTTGCGCGCAGGCGGCGCAGCCAGGCACGCAACAGCGGAGCGGCCTTCAGATCGGTCGGAAACACGCGTCCCGAACTGCCGATGAAAGTCTCTACCCCGAGCGCGCGCGCCCACTCGCGCAGCGCAAGCGAATCGAAGTCGCGCAGGCAGCAGGACACTGGCACGCTGCGCACGCCATAGCGCGCGCTGAAGCGATCGAAACCTTCACTGTGGGTGAGGTTGAGTCCGCCTTTGCCCGCCAGCAGGAATTTGCGCCCCACCGATGGCATGGATTCGTACAGCGTCACGCGGCAGCCCGCACTGGCTGCGGCCTCGGCAGCCATCAGGCCACTGGGACCACCGCCAATGATCGCAATCCGCGCGGAATTCGCCACCGGTCGCATTCGCTGCCCGCAGTCAGCGGCCGTGGAAGATTGGCGGGCGCTTGTGCATGAACGCCTGCATCGCCTCGGCAAAGTCGTCGGACTGCATCAGCATGCCGTTGAGCGTTGCCGCTTCGCGATTGCCGTGCGCGACGGCGCCGGACCAGCGTGCATTCATGACCTGCTTGATGGCGGCAACCACCAGCGGCGGATTGGCAGCGATCTGTGCTGCCAGCGCGCGCGCAGCATGCACAAGGCTCTCGCCCTCGGGATGGATCGCGGTGACCAGTCCGATGCGCAACGCCGTGGCCGCGTCGATGTCGGCGCCGGTCAGCGCCAGTTGCCGCGCCCAGCTCTCGCCAATCAGGTGCGGCAGCCGCTGGATGCCACCCAGATCCGGCAGCATGCCGAGCTTGACCTCGCGCAGCGCGAACTGCGCGCTGGCCGAGGCCAGCCGCAGGTCGCAGGCGGCGATCATTTCGATGCCCGCACCGATGCACCAGCCGTCGACTGCGGCAACCACCGGCAGCCGACTGCTGGCCAGCGCTTCGAAGCCTGCGTGCATGCGCTGCGCGAGGCGCACGATCTTCGAGCGTCCAGCGGCGCCATCAGCAAGGATCGGACCTAGTTCAGCCGCCATTGCCGGCAGGTCGAGCCCATAGCTGAAGTGCGTGCCACTACCGCGCACGATGACCGCGCGCACGCTCGGGTTCGCATCCAGCGTGGCCACCGCGAGCGGCAGCTCACGCCAGAAATCCGGGCCCATCGCATT
>Ga0136636_10000054_pt1 | contig 38548 bp, 35 predicted proteins | sample AntDrymUQ8522106_2_FD_104653 | JGI IMG/M metagenome (GOLD analysis project Ga0136636, IMG submission 104653) | Polar desert sand microbial communities from Dry Valleys, Antarctica - metaG UQ852 (21.06) | ecosystem: Environmental > Terrestrial > Soil > Desert | place: Antarctica: Dry Valley... | reverse complement strand
GCCGGGCCGGGTTTGACGTAAAACCTTGATTTCTTCAGGACACCACATCAGTTTGAATCGCACCGCCTGCGGTGTGCCAGCGCCTCAGCTGAGGTTTAATCACGGTTTGATTTGCCACCTTATTTAGAAAGCCTGCCATGCTGCTTGAAGCTGAACTCTCCCAACTGGTGCTTGTGGACTACCAAACCCGCTTGATGCCTGCGATTTTTGAGGCACCGCTGGTGCTGGCCAACGCGGTGCGGCTGGCACAAGCTGCCAGCCTGTTGCAGGTGCCGGTGTGGGGTACCGAGCAAAATCCGTCCAAATTGGGTGAGAACCCGCCCGAGATACGCGCCTTGTGCCAAAACACGCTGGCCAAAATGCAGTTCAGCGGGGTTGAAGAAGGCCTGGGTGAGTGGCTGCGCCCACCTGTGAAAGCGCCCGCGGGCAACGCACGCAGCCTGCCCAAGCATTTGCAAAAACCGTCCAACACCCCCACCGAGCGCATCAGCATTGTGATTTCAGGCTGTGAAGCGCATGTGTGCCTGATGCAAACCGCACTGCATCTGCTTGAAGACGAGTTTGAGGTGTGGGTGGTGACAGATGCCTGTGGTTCACGCACCGAGCGCAACCGCGACGCAGCGTTTGACCGACTGGCCGGTGCTGGTGCCGAGTTGGTGACCACCGAGATGGTGCTGTTCGAGTGGTTGCGCAGCGCCGAACATCCGCAGTTCAAGCCGGTGCAGTCATTGATTAAATAAGGTGCAAGCCCTTTTGATAGTTGGGTAAGCAGCTATTGAATTCATATTAGCTGACCATCCACAATCTGAATCCTGCGCTGACAGCGTGCCGCCAGGGCAGGGTCATGGGTGACGATCAGGCAGGCGGATTGTTGCTCCCGGTTGATGTTTTCCAGCAGCTCGAAAATGTCATTGGCGCTGTGGGTGTCAAGGTTGCCGGTCGGCTCATCGGCCAGGATCAGGCGTGGTGACAAGGCCAGCGCGCGGGCGATGGCCACGCGCTGCTGCATGCCGCCTGAGAGCTGCGAGGGCCGTTTGTGTGCGGCGTCCTTGAGCCCGACCTGGGTCAGCAGGCGCATGGCATCGTCCTGGGCTTGAGTTGTTGGCCAGCCGCTGTCGATGATGGACGGCATCATCACGTTTTCCAGTGCACTAAAGCCTGGTAACAGGTGGTGAAACTGAAAAATAAAACCGATCGTGCGCCCACGCAAGGCGGTCAACTTGGCCTCAATCATCCCTGAGGCATCCTGTCCATTGATGTGCAGTTGCCCGCTGCTGGCTTGCTCCAGCAGGCCAATGATGTTGAGAAGCGTGCTCTTGCCAGAACCAGAGGGGCCCGTCAGGGCGGCAAATTCACCTTCGGAAATGGCCAGGTTAATGCCGTGTAACACTTCAGTGACCACTGGCGTACCTTCGCCGTAGCTTTTGCGAATCTGTGTCAACTCGACGATGTTTCCCATGGTCTTGGCGTGTGTCAGACCCGGATGGCCTGTACCGGATCCATGCGGGCGGCGCGCCGGGCGGGCAGGGCGGCAGCCAACAAACCGACCCCCAGTGCCAGTGCGCAGGCGCTGATGACCACAGACACATCCACGTCGGGGCTGACCAGCGCGCTGCCATCGGCGTTGCGGGTGATTCTGGAAAAAAACTGCAACAAGCCGAGCGACAATGCCGAGCCCAGCGCCGACCCGATCAAGCCATAAAAGCCGCCCTGCAGTAAGAAAACCGACATGATGCGCCGTGGGCTGGCCCCCATGGCGCGCAAAATGCCGATCTCTTTTTGCTTCTGCACCACCGAGACCACCAACACGCTGGCGATACCGACCGCCACAATCGCCGTGACAAAGGCGCGGATCAGGTTGTTTGAGATGCTCTGGCTATTCAGGGCAGAGAGCAGTTGCGCATTGGTCTGCATCCAACTGTCGACACTCAGCCCGGTGAGCGCTTGCAAGCGGCGGGCGATGGTTTCGGCGTCGAACAAATTGTCCACCCGCAGGTCAATTTGGGTGATGCCGCCGGGTAGGTCCAGCAGGGTTTGGGCGACCTTGACGCTGGTGTAAACCCAGCGCCGGTTCAGGTCGCGGTTGCCAATGTCAAACACCCCGGCCACGCTGAACAGGTCGCCCCGGCCGTCCATGGTGACCAGGCGAATTTTGTCGCCCACGGTCACCCCCAAGTCTTTGGCCAGTTCAACCCCGATCACTGCATGGGTGCCCGAGACATCAAAACGCCCTGTTTTCAGGTATTTCTGCATGCCGACAATGCGCTGGTAGGCCTGCGCGTCGACGCCCATCATGGCAATCGGCTGGCTGGCGTCGGCCCTGGAGGCAAAGCCTGCGCCCGACAACATGGGTGACACCGCCAGCACGCCGGGTGCCTGTGATGCCAGCTGCGCTACGGCAGCCCATTGGTTGATGGACTGCAGGCGTTGGGCACGCGGCTGGATGATGGCGGCGGTCTGCTCTGGTGGCAAGGTGGTGCGGTTCGCTGCTTTTGGCGCCTTGAGCACGATGTGGGCCTGGCTGCCCAGTGTCTTGTCAATGATGGAGGCCTGCAACTGGCTGATCAAGGTGGTCAAAAAGATGATCACCGCCACACCACCGGTTACCCCGGCCAGGATCAGCAGCGTCTGCATGCGGCCTTCACGCAGGTAGCGCAAACACACCATGAGTGCAAAAGGTAGCCGAACCATGCTTATTGGGTCAGTCCAGGTATGGGTTGCGCATTGCCGCGTGTAGCCGGGGCATTGCCCTGGCGCACCTTGTCACCTGCCATCGCGTTGGTGGTGGGCAAAATGACGCTGTCGCCGCGGGCGAGTCCTGTCAGGATTTGAGTGCTGCCGATGCCCTGCAGACCGAGCGTGACATTCGCGCGCACAGCGCGGCCGTCACGGGCAAACAACACAAAGGGCGTTCCACTGGTGTCAACCCGCAACGCATCGGTGGTCAACATCAGGGCATCTGGCACTTGAGCGGTGATGATTTCCACGCTGACAGTCATGTCGGGGCGCAAAAAATCGGGCACTTTGTCGACCCGCAGCTTCAGGTCCACCGTGCCACGCAAGGCATCTACTGCAGGTGCGATGGTGATCAGGGTGGCGGGGAAAGGTTGCTCAGGGTAGGCGTCGGCACTGGCGCGCGCGGTCTGGCCCAAACGAACGTATTTGAGGTTCTTTTCATCTACGCTGGCCTGGATGCGGGTTTCACTGCCGCTGACCAGCGTCAGCAGCACGCGGGAGGGTTGCGCGGTGTCACCGGGGTCAGCGCGGCGGCTGATCACGGTGGCAGCCACCGGTGCCCGCAGGTTAAGGCTGTCGAGCCGCGTGGCGGCCGCAGTGACGCCTGCCAATGCTTGTGCCACGCGGGCCTGGGCGGCGGCGGTTTCAGCGCCACCCGCCTGGTTGCCCTGGGCCTGAGCGCTGGCTGACAACACTTGTGCCCGGGCGGTTGCGGCCAGGCGTTCAACCTCATCAACGCGCGACTGTGAAATGAAACCCTGTGCCAGCAGATCGCGGGCGCGTGCCAATTCTTGATCTGCTTGCCGGGCGCCGGCGCGCGCCTGGTTGAGTTGCTGAAGACTTACCGGTAGTTGCACGGCACTGAGTTGGCGCAGGTGTGCTTGCGCCTCCGCAGCAGTTGCTTGTGATGCTTTCAAGTTGGCAAAGGCTTCGTCGTCGCGCAGGCGCACCAGCACGGCGCCAGCTTGAACCACATCACCTTCTCGCACCAATATGCTGTCAATGCGCGCTGTGGTCTGGCTGGTAATGTCGACACGCGCGACACTGTCAATGCGTCCGCTGGTCACCACTGACTGAACCATCGGGCCCTGAGACACAAGGGTCAGATCGACTGCCTTACCGCGCGTAAGCCAGGCTGTGGCGCCCACTGTGATCAACAGCGCAGCGGCGATCCAAATGGCGTGTGTCGGTTTAAATGTCATGCCGTGATTGTCAGGCCGTTGAAAGTTCATGGCACATAATTAAGAATTCAGTTTAACGATAACCACCGGAGACAGCCAATGACAACATACGAAGAATTTCACCAACGATCCCTCACTGACCGCGATGGTTTCTGGGGCGAACAAGCCCAATTGGTGGACTGGAAAGTTCAACCTACCCAGATCTGTGATTACAGTAACCCACCGTTTGCCAAATGGTTTGTGGGTGGCGTCACCAACCTGTGCCACAACGCAGTGGACCGTCACCTGAAAGACCGTGCTGACCAGGCTGCGCTGATCTTTGTCTCGACTGAAACCAACCAGGAAAAAGTCTATACCTTCCGTGAATTGCATGCCGAAGTGCAACGCATGGCGGCTGTGTTGAAAGACATGGGCGTTACCAAGGGTGACCGCGTGCTGATTTACATGCCCATGATCGCCGAAGCGGCATTTGCCATGCTGGCTTGCGTGCGCATTGGTGCCATTCACTCGGTAGTGTTTGGTGGTTTTGCGTCTGGTTCACTGGCCTCGCGCATTGAGGACGCAGAACCCAAGGTTATTGTCAGTGCTGACGCTGGTTCGCGCAGCGGCAAGGCGGTGGCCTACAAGCCATTGCTTGATGAAGCCATCACCCTGTCCAAATACAAGCCCCAAGCTGTGCTGCTGGTTGACCGTGGCCTGGTGGCCATGAATCTGGTGGCTGGCCGTGACCATTTGTGGGGGGCCATGCGTGACAAGAACCTGAGCACCGTGGTGGAATGTGAATGGGTCGATGCCACGCACCCCAGTTACACGCTCTATACCAGCGGCACCACCGGCAAGCCAAAGGGTGTGCAGCGGGACACTGGTGGTTACTGTGTGGCTTTGGCTGCGAGCATGAAGCACATTTATGCGGGCAACCCCGGTGAAACGTATTTTTCCACCAGCGACATCGGCTGGGTGGTGGGCCACAGCTACATCATTTATGGCCCGTTGATCTCTGGCATGGCCACCATCATGTACGAAGGCTTGCCGACCCGCCCCGATGGTGGCATCTGGTGGAGCCTGGTCGAGAAATACAAAGTGACCGTCATGTTCAGTGCGCCCACCGCCGTGCGCGTGCTCAAGAAACAGGACCCAGCCTTGCTCTCCAAATACGACCTGTCGAGCCTGCGTGCGCTGTTTCTGGCAGGCGAGCCACTCGACGAGCCCACCGCGCAGTGGATCAGCGACGGTCTTGGCAAACCAATCATCGACAACTACTGGCAAACCGAGACCGGCTGGCCAATCTTGTCGTTGTGCAATGGTGTTGAACAGGCCGTCAGCAAGTTTGGCTCGCCAGGCAAGGCGGTTTACGGCTACGACGTGAAGTTGCTGGACGACCAGACTGGTGAAGAACTGATTGGCCCAAATCAAAAAGGCGTGGTCGCAGTCGAAGGCCCTCTGCCACCCGGCTGCATGCAAACCGTGTGGCGCGATGATGAGCGCTTTGTCAACACCTACTGGAAGAGTGTGCCCGGCAAGCTGGTCTACAGCACCTTCGACTGGGGCGTGCGTGATGCCGACGGCTACTACTTTATTTTGGGCCGCACCGACGACGTGATCAACGTTGCTGGCCACCGCCTGGGCACCCGCGAGATTGAAGAGAGCATTGCGGCACACCCGAACATTGCCGAAGTGGCGGTGGTGGGTGTGGCTGACCAGCTCAAGGGCCAAGTGGCAATGGCATTTGCCGTGGTCAAGGACGCGAGCCTGGTGGCTGATGAAGCCAGCGCGTTGAAACTGGAAGCCGAAATTTTCAAAATGGTTGACCGTGACCTGGGTGCGGTGGCGCGCCCGGCCCGGGTGCGCTTTGTCACCGTGTTGCCTAAGACACGCAGTGGCAAGTGCCTGCGCCGTGCCATCACGGCAGTGTGCGAGGGCCGTGACCCTGGCGACCTGACCACCATGGACGACCCGGCAGCGCTGCAGCAGATCAAGGATTTGATCAGCGCCTGAGCCATCGCCAATCTCTGTCTGTAAGAATTGTGCTGCTTTTGGGTGGCACAATTCTTATCTGTATCAGGCCCTTCCAACGCCACAGTCGCATCCGCCAAACGGTCCAGCCGTGACGCGGGAGGTTAATCAACAATCCAGCTTTAACCAGCTAAAGTTTCCCCAAGGGAAATGAAAGTCAGCGAAACATGAGTGAGACAAACACGGTTTATCAAGCCTACCAGGCGAACACCTACCTTTTTGGTGGGAACGCCCCGTACGTTGAAGAGATGTACGAAAACTACCTGGCAAATCCAGGCAGCGTGCCAGACACCTGGCGTGATTATTTTGATGCCCTGCAGAACGTTCCCGCGGTCGATGGCAGCAATGCCAAAGACGTGGCGCACCAGCCAGTCATTGACGCTTTTGCGCAGCGCGCCAAGTCTGGTGGTACCAAAGTGGTGGTCGCCAGCGTCGACGCCGAGATGGGTCGCAAGCGCACGGCTGTACAGCAGCTGATTGCCGCTTACCGCAATGTCGGTGCCAGCTGGGCTGACCTTGACCCTCTGAAGCGTACCGAGCGTCCGAACATTCCCGACCTTGACCCTGCCTTTTATGGTTTCAAGGATGCCGATCAGGAAACCGTGTTTGACACCAGCAACACGTTTTTTGGCAAAGACAAAATGTCCTTGCGTGACTTGCTCAATGCGCTGCGCGAAACGTATTGCAGCTCCATTGGTGCCGAGTACATGTACCTCACTGATCAGACGCAAAAGCGCTGGTGGCAGCAAAAGCTGGAAAGTGTGCGCAGCAAGCCTAGTTTCAATGCTGACCAAAAGAAACACATTCTTGATCGCCTGACCGCCGCTGAGGGTCTTGAGCGCTTCCTGCACACCAAATACGTGGGCCAGAAGCGTTTTTCACTTGAAGGTGGCGAAAGTTTCATCGCCGCCATCGACGCGTTGATCCAGCAGGCCGGCACCCGCGGTGTTCAGGAAATCGTCATTGGCATGGCCCACCGTGGCCGCTTGAATGTATTGGTGAACACTCTGGGCAAGATGCCCGCAGATTTGTTTGCAGAGTTTGACCACACCGCCCCCGAAGACCTGCCCGCAGGTGACGTGAAATACCACCAGGGCTTCAGCTCTGATGTGACATCGCCTGGTGGGCCGGTGCACTTGACGCTGGCGTTTAACCCATCGCACCTGGAAATCGTGAACCCGGTGGTGGAAGGCTCGGTGCGCGCACGCATGGACCGTCGCTCGGACCCCACAGGCCGCCAGGTGCTGCCGGTGCTGGTACACGGCGACGCTGCGTTTGCCGGTCAAGGTGTCAACCAGGAAACCCTGGCATTGGCGCAGACCCGCGGCTACACCACGGCTGGCACGGTGCACATCATCATCAACAACCAGATTGGGTTTACCACCTCTGACCCACGCGACTATCGCTCCACGTTGTACTGCACCGACATCGTCAAGGGTGTTGAGGCGCCGGTGATGCATGTCAACGGTGACGACCCTGAGGCTGTGGTCATGGCGATGCAGTGGGCGCTTGAGTACCGCATGGAATTCAGCAAGGACGTGGTGCTTGACATCGTTTGTTTCCGCAAACTGGGCCACAACGAGCAAGACACACCGGCGCTGACGCAGCCGCTGATGTACAAGAAAATCGCTGCTCATCCCGGCACCCGCAAGCTCTACGCAGACAAACTTGCGGCTCAGGGCTTAGGTGAGACCCTTGGCGATGACATGTTCAAGGCCTTCCGCACGGCAATGGACGCAGGCAAACACACGGTCGACCCGGTGCTGACCAACTTCAAGAGCAAATACGCGGTCGACTGGACCCCATTTTTGGGCAAGAAGTGGACCGATGCAGGTGACACGGCCATTCCCATGGCAGAGTGGAAGCGTCTGGCTGAAAAAATCACCACGCTGCCCGCCACCTTGAGCCCACATTCTTTGGTGAAAAAGGTGTACGACGATCGCGCCGCCATGGGACGGGGTGACATTCCTGTGGATTGGGGCATGGGCGAGCACATGGCGTTTGCCTCGCTGGTGGCCAGTGGCTATCCGGTGCGCCTGTCAGGTGAGGACTGCGGCCGTGGCACCTTCACCCACCGCCATGCGGTCATTCATGACCAGAAGCGCGAAAAGTGGGACGAGGGTACCTATGTGCCCTTGCAAAACGTGGCTGAAAACCAGTCATCCTTTGTCGTGATCGACTCGATCCTTTCCGAGGAAGCGGTTCTCGGCTTTGAGTACGGCTATGCCTCGAACGACCCGAACACACTGGTGATCTGGGAAGCCCAGTTTGGCGACTTTGCCAATGGTGCCCAGGTGGTGATTGACCAGTTCATTGCGTCCGGTGAGGTCAAGTGGGGCCGTGTCAACGGCATCACGATGATGTTGCCGCATGGTTATGAAGGGCAGGGGCCAGAGCACTCATCCGCCCGTGTCGAGCGTTTCATGCAGTTGGCTGCCGACACCAACATGCAGTTGGTGCAGCCGACCACCGCCAGCCAGATTTTCCATGTGCTGCGTCGCCAGATGGTGCGCAACCTGCGCAAGCCGTTGGTGATCTTCACACCCAAATCGCTGTTGCGCCACAAGGACGCATCGTCCCCGCTGTCCGAGTTCACCAAGGGCAGCTTCCAGACCATCATTCCTGACCAGAAAGTGCTCAAGGGCGACAAGGTCAAACGTGTGGTGGCTTGTTCAGGCAAGGTCTATTACGACTTGTCCAAGAAACGTGAAGAAAAGGGCAGCGACGACGTGGCCATCATCCGCCTGGAGCAACTTTACCCGTTCCCGCACAAGGCCTTTTCCACTGAGCTCAAGAAGTACCCCAACGCCACAGAGGTGGTGTGGGCACAGGACGAGCCACAAAACCAGGGCGCCTGGTTCTTCGTGCAGCACTACATCCACGAAAACATGCTTGAGGGGCAAAAACTGGGGTATTCCGGTCGGGCCGCATCGGCATCGCCTGCAGTGGGTTACGCACACCTGCATCAGGAGCAGCAAAAAGCGCTGGTTGAAGGCGCGTTTGGCAAGCTCAAGGGCTTCATCCTAAGCAAATAAGGCACCACCCCTCATTGAAACCGTTTGCGGCGGGTGAGATGCCCGCCGACAAACCCTCAAAATATTATTGAAAGAATTGTCATGGCAATCGTAGAAGTCAAAGTCCCGCAACTGTCTGAATCCGTGGCTGAAGCCACTTTGTTGCAGTGGAAGAAAAAAGTGGGCGACGCTGTCGCTGTGGATGAAATCCTGATCGACGTGGAAACCGACAAGGTGGTGCTGGAAGTGCCCGCGCCCTCTGCCGGGGTGATCGTTGAAATCATTGAACCCGATGGCACCACCGTGGCGGCAGAGCAGCTCATTGCCCGCATTGACACCGAAGGTGTGGCAGGCGCTGCCGCGCCAGTGGCACCTGTAGTGGCTGCCATGGCTGCGGCCTCTGCGGCGTCTGCCCCTGCAGCAACTGTGGCTGTCGCTGCAACAAGCAACTCCATGGCCGGAATCGCCATGCCTGCTGCTTCCAAGCTCATGGCTGACAACAACCTGGCAGCAGGTTCGGTGGCGGGCACTGGCAAAGATGGCCGAGTCACCAAGGGCGATGTGTTGGCGGCTGTGGCTGCGCCTAAAGTGACCATTGCGCCCTCCATGCCGGCAAAGGCCGCCGCACCCTTGTTGCCACAAGTGGCCGCACCTGCCGGTAGCCTGGCCGAGCAACTGAGTGGTCGCCCGGAGCAACGTGTGCCCATGAGCCGTTTGCGTGCCCGCGTCGCCGAGCGTTTGCTGCAGTCTCAATCCACCAACGCCATTCTGACTACGTTTAACGAGATCAACATGGCGCCGGTGATGGACATGCGCAAGCGCATGCAGGACCGTTTTGAGAAAGAACACGGTGTCAAGCTGGGTTTCATGAGCTTCTTTGTCAAGGCCGCTGTGCACGCGCTGAAGAAATTCCCGGTGCTCAATGCGTCGGTGGATGGCAATGACATCGTTTACCACGGCTTCTTTGACGTGGGCATCGCAGTGGGTTCACCACGTGGTCTGGTGGTTCCGATTTTGCGCAATGCCGATCAGATGAGTTTTGCTGACATTGAGAAGAAAATCGCCGAATTTGGCACCAAAGCCCGCGACGGCAAGCTGGGCATGGAAGAAATGACCGGCGGTACCTTCTCCATCAGCAACGGTGGCACCTTTGGTTCCATGATGTCCACCCCGATCATCAATCCGCCGCAGTCAGCGATTCTTGGGGTTCACGCCACCAAAGACCGCGCCATGGTGGAAAACGGTCAAGTGGTGGTGCGTCCCATGAACTACTTTGCCATGAGCTACGACCACCGCATCATTGACGGACGCGAAGCGGTGCTGGGCTTGGTGGCGATGAAAGAAGCGCTGGAAGACCCGGCTCGCCTGTTGTTCGACATCTGAAAAACCAATTCATCTTGGTCAATCAGTTCGATTTAATCCGCAGCGTGTTTTGGGTATCCAACTACGCGAATGCCCCCCGGATTGGGGCTAGCCCCAATCCTCTCCTCCTTGATTTGGCAAAACCCCAAGTCCACGCTGCGTCAGATACCCAACGCACGCCGCTAGTCGCTGGCGGGGTCATTTCATTAATTAGAGTGACGCGTAGTCATTTAAGTTAGAAAGTAAAAGATGAGCAAACAATTTGATGTGATCGTGATTGGTGGCGGCCCTGGCGGCTACATTGCTGCCATTCGTGCCGCCCAGTTGGGTAAAAACGTGGCCTGTGTAGACGAGTGGAAAAACGCCAACGGCGGCCCGGCACCCGGTGGCACTTGCACCAATGTGGGTTGTATTCCGAGCAAAGCCTTGTTGCAATCGAGCGAACATTTTGAGCAGGCCAGCCATCACTTTGCTGACCATGGCATCACGGTCAAGGGCCTGAGCATGGATGCCGCCAAAATGGTGGCTCGCAAAGATGCGGTGGTCAAACAAAACAACGAAGGCATTCTGTACCTGTTCAAAAAGAACAAGGTCAGCTTTTTTCACGGCCGCGCTTCGTTTGTGAAGGCGGTGGATGGCGGCTACGAGATCAAGGTGGCTGGTGCCACTGAAGAGTCTTTGGTGGGTCAGCAAATCATCGTGGCAACCGGCTCGACGGCCCGCGCGCTGCCCGGTACCCCGTTTGATGAAACCATGGTGTTGTCCAATGAAGGCGCTTTGGCCCTGACCGAAGTGCCGAAAAAACTGGGCCTGATTGGTTCCGGTGTGATTGGCCTTGAAATGGGTTCGGTCTGGCGTCGCCTGGGTGCCGAAGTGACCATTCTGGAGGGATTGCCAGAATTTTTGGGCGCTGTGGACCAACAAATTGCCAAAGAAGCCCACAAAGCCTTTGTCAAGCAAGGTCTGAAAATTGAACTTGGTGCCAAAGTTGGCGACATCAAGGTGGGTAAAAAAGGCGTGAGCGTGGCCTGGACCAATGCCAAGGGCGAAGCCCAGACGCTGGATGTCGACAAGTTGATCGTGTCCATTGGCCGTTCGCCTAACACCATTGGTTTGAACGCAGAGGCCGTCGGCCTGACGCTCAATGAGCGTGGCGCCATTGTGGTCGATGCGGACTGCAAAACCAACTTGCCTGGGGTCTGGGCGGTGGGTGATGTGGTGCGTGGCCCCATGCTGGCGCACAAGGCAGAAGAAGAGGGTGTGGCCGTGGCCGAGCGCATTGTTGGCCAGCATGGTCACGTCAACTTCAACACGGTGCCGTGGGTGATTTATACCAGCCCTGAAATTGCCTGGGTGGGACGTACCGAACAGCAACTCAAAACAGACGGCGTGGCGTACAAGGCAGGCACCTTCCCGTTCCTGGCGAATGGTCGCGCACGTGCCTTGGGTGACACCACCGGCATGGTCAAGATGCTGGCGGACGCCACCACCGATGAGATTCTGGGTGTGCACATTGTGGGACCCATGGCCAGCGAATTGATTGCCGAGTGTGTGGTGGCGATGGAGTTCCGTGCCAGCAGCGAGGACATTGCACGCATTTGCCACGCGCACCCATCGCTCTCCGAGTCCACGAAGGAAGCAGCGCTGGCGGTTGACAAGCGCACGCTTAATTTCTGATTTAATATATAAAATTGGCCTCTAGCCCTTGTTAAATAAGTGCTTGTAGCTATTTAAAATATAGCATACGGAAGTTTTGTGACCGTCAGAAAAATATACCAGGCCGAGCTTCTTGCGCGTGGGTACAGCTCGGACCCGGCGCAATTGCGTGCGGTGCAAGCGCTAGAGACATGTGCCCGTGAATGGGGCAAGTACCGTGAGCAACGCTCCAACGCGTTCAAGAAGCTGATTAATCGCCCACCGATCCCGCGCGGGGTCTACATGCATGGCGGGGTTGGGCGGGGCAAGAGTTTTCTGATGGATTGCTTTTTTAATGCCGTGCCGCTCAAACGCAAGACACGATTGCATTTTCACGAGTTCATGCGTGAGGTACACCGTGAACTTGCCAGCATGCACGGGGCAGTCAACCCGTTGAACCTGTTGGCCAAGCGCATCGCCGAAAAGTACCGGCTCATATGTTTTGACGAGTTTCACGTGTCGGACATCACCGATGCCATGATATTGCATCGGCTGCTCAATGCCTTGTTTGAAAACGGTGTGGGTTTGGTGACCACCTCCAATTTCAAACCAGACGATTTGTATCTCAATGGGCTCAACCGTGACCGTTTTTTGCCGGCCATCGCGTTGCTGAATTCCCAACTGCAGGTGATCAATGTTGACAACGGAACCGATTACCGTGGTCGTACCATGGCGCAGCTGGCGCTTTATCACACGCCTTTGGGTACGGTGGCCGACGCCGCCATGCAGGATGCGTTTGAACGTCTGGCAGAAACACAAGACGAAAGCCCGGTGTTGCAAATTGAGGCGCGGACGATTCACGCGCGACGCAAAGCCGGTGGCCTGGTCTGGTTCGACTTCAAGGGTTTGTGCGGTGGCCCGCGTTCGCAGAACGATTACCTTGAGATCGCCTCCCAGTTTCATACTGTGCTACTTAGTGAGGTACCGCAAATGCCGCCCCGCATGTCCTCTGAGGCCCGGCGCTTTACCTGGTTGGTGGATGTCTTGTATGACCGGCGTGTCAAATTGATCATGTCGGCCGAGGTGCCTGCCGCCGAGCTGTACAACGAAGGTCAGATGGCCAATGAGTTTGCGCGCACGGTGTCGCGCATCCAGGAAATGCAGTCCGCCGAATACCTGGCCTTGGACCGCCGGGATGTGGACACACGTCTGACATGACAATGACCACGGTCGGCTAAATAACTGATGCCGGTGTGAGCCGCGCATGGCCAGTAGCTTCCTCAGACGGTTGTGCCAGCAGCCGCAGCGTTCAGTGGTTCCAACTTCAGGATGGCAAGGGATACGTTGTCGCCCATGCCTTTTGCCCGTTTTCGGGCTTTTTCTATCAAAAATTCACTGGCTTCGCGCGGTGATAAACCAACCAGAACCGAACCCAACTCCAGGTCGTTAAAGTAGTGCCACAGTCCGTCGCTGCAGACGATCAATGTGTCGCCGGGTATGAGCTGAGGGATGACGTGAGTCGTGACAACGGGTTCCTTTTCGGTGCCAAGGCAACCCATCAAGATGTTTGACTTGGGGTGAAAGTTGGCTTCTTCCTCAGTCAGCTCGCCGCGGTCAACCAATGTCTGGACGTATGAGTGGTCCAGCGTGCGGTGTATCAATTGGCCACCACGGTAGTGGTAAATGCGGGAATCACCGGCATGCGCCCAGTAGCAGTCTCCGCCAGGGTTGATCAGGAACACAGCGAAGGTACTGTGCGGCTCTTCTTCGGCTGAAATGGCGGTGAGCCGAATGACGGTATGCGCCTCGATCGCCAACTGCCTAAGTGTGCCCACTGGGTCGTCAAATTCTGGAGAATAGCGCTCAAACAGTTGTTTGGCCGTCATCATCACCTGGTCGGAAGCTTTGCGGCCGCCGCTGCGCCCTCCCATGCCATCGGCCAAAACGGCCAGCAGGCAACCCTTGACGCTGTTGTGGCTTAACAAGGCCACCTGGTCTTGCTGATAATCCCGGTCACCTTTATGGGTGCCTGTAGCCGCTGTAAGCCGATAGCCCTTGGTACTCATGCCCTCACCAGATTTTCCACCAGGGATCGTTTTTGGGCTTGAAGCCTTGTGTCAAATAGGGTGTTTGAGGGTAATTTTTTGCCAGGACACGCTGGGTGTCGTCACGAAGATCGTTCATGGCCAACGCGTCGTAAGACTTGACCATGATGAACAGGGCTTCCTCCAATGCGGGTACACCCGAATAGTCCCGAATGGCCGTTTGTGCCCGGTTGATCGCAGCCAGGTAAGCGCCACGTTCGTAATAGTACCGTGACACGTGCACTTCCGACTGCGCCAGTGAGTTCACGATGTAACTCATGCGGGCGGTCGCGTCTGCCGCATAACGCGAATCAGGAAAGCGGGTGACCAATTCCTTGAAGGATTCGAAAGATTCTTTGGCTGCCTTTTGGTCACGTTCGGACAAATCCTGTCGGGTAACGACCGAAAACAAACCAAGGTCATCGTTGAAATTGACAAGGCCCTTGAGATACAGTGCATAGTCCAGCGCGGGACTTGCCGGGTGCAGTTTCATGAAACGGTCCAAGGTGGCCGTTGCCAACGCGGATTCTCCGGCTTTGTAGTGCGCATAGGCTTTGTCAAGTTGCGCTTGTTGCGCCAAAGGGGTGCCAGCGGCGCGCCCTTCCAACTTTTCAAACAAGGTCACCGCCTTGTCGTAGGCGCCGGAACTCAACTCGTCTTTTGCCTCTGCATAGATCTTGTTAGGGCTCCATCCAGCGCTGGGATCCGTGGGGGCAGAGGTGCAGGCGCTCAATAGCAATCCGCAGGCCAGCATGCCGGGGTAGACAACAGATAATTTGATGCTTGGCATGTAGGAAAAGCTTTCTTGAAAAATACCCAAATGATTATATCGGCGGCCTTGGCAGGTGAAGAGCTGGATCACGAGACTGAAGCGCATCCCGAGCTAGAGGTCCGGCAGCTCAATTTTTCCGCAGTCCAGCATGGTATGCGACTTGATCGAGCGTTGGTGGAACTGGTGCCTGAGTTTTCGCGCAGCTATCTGCAACAGTTGGTCGAGCTTGGTTCCGTGACTATCAATGGAAAGATGACGCACAAGGCATCACAAAAAGTGAAAGCCTCCGATCTGGGTAGCATCGAACTCAGGCCAACACCGCAAAGCCAGGCATTCAAGGCCGAGGACATGGCACTTGATCTTATATATGAGGATGAACATTTACTGGTCATCAACAAACCGGCCGGCTTGGTGGTGCATCCAGCACCAGGTAACTGGAGCGGAACTTTGATGAACGGGCTGCTCGGATTTGATGCCCAGGCCTTCAATTTGCCACGCGCCGGCATTGTGCATCGCCTTGATAAAGACACCAGCGGTTTGATGGTGGTGGCGCGTTCCCGGACTGTGATGGATGCACTGGTGCGCGCCATTGCCGCACGTGACGTCAAGCGGCAATACCTTGCGCTGGCGCATGGCGCCTGGTGTGGTGAGGTCAACCGTGAAGTGGCTGCACCGATTGGCCGAGACCCTGGCAACCGGCTTCGCATGGCGGTGGTTGACCTGGCGGTACACGCTGGGAAAACCGCGCAAACCGACATTCAATTGCTGGCCAACGGCATCCATGGCTGTCTGGTGCAATGCACCTTGCATACTGGGCGCACCCATCAAATCAGAGTTCACATGGCGTCAGTGGCGCACCCTCTGGTCGCTGATGTGACCTATGGGGGTGGCTTGGCGGCGGGGATGCAGCGCCAGGCCTTGCACGCGTTCCGCCTGGCTTTTCGTCATCCGGTGACCAAAGAAGCACTGGCGTTTCAGTGCCATTTGCCGCCCGACTTTTCCCAAGCCCTGGTGGATTGGGGCCTCCAGTACAATACGTGCAAACTTTAGCCGCGATTCAAACGAATCTCCCGCTACGCTGCCGACACCCCTGTTGGCCCCAAGCGTCACCCACATGTTTATTTGCCTTGCACCGAACGGTGTTTTTTTATACTGGTAACCCATGAACACGCTGGATGCCAAACGCGTCCTTGAGACCGCCTTGATGTGCACACAACAGCCGTTGGCGATGCGCGACATGCGAACCCTGTTGGACGATGAGGTCACTGTCGATACCATTCGACGCCTGCTGGCCGATTTGCAGCAGGAATGGTCACTTGGGGGTGTAGCACTGGTCACGCTGTCCAGTGGATGGCGTTTTCAGAGCCGACCGGAAATGCGGGTCTACCTGGACCGTTTGCATCCTGAAAAGCCACCCCGGTATGCACGGGCAACCCTGGAAACCCTGGCAATCATTGCTTATCGGCAACCCGTGACTCGCGGTGACATTGAAGACATCAGAGGTGTCACTGTGAATTCGTTGACGCTCAAGCAGTTGGAAGACCGGGGCTGGGTGGAGGCGATAGGCCACCGTGACACCGTGGGCCGGCCTGCATTGTTTGCCACAACGCGGCAATTTTTGGATGATTTGGGTCTTCAGTCGCTGGATCAACTGCCGCTTTTGGAGTCGCCAACAGCCACAGCAGATGTCTTTGCTGCGTTGGCCGAAGGTGCGACTGAATGTGGTGTCGTCATTGATGAATCACGCATCGATGGCGATCATGCAAGGCCGGGAACACCTGAACTGAATTGGGCTGAGGATACTTCTGTGAACATTGACAACCAACAAGCGTCCCTTTTGCGGGAACAACCATGATGACACCTTCTGAAGAGCCCTTGGCAACACCGCAGTTAAGCGAACCCATGTCCGAGACCATCCGTTTTGAGGATGTGGTGTCCGGGCAATTCGACGCCGAGGATTCCACCGGGCAGTCGTTGCCTGTGAAACGCGTGCTGCTTCCCCAACCTGAGTCGCCCAAGCTGCACAAGGTGCTGGCACAGGCTGGCATGGGTTCCAGGCTGGAAATGGAGCAACTCATCATGGAAGGGCGGATCACGGTCAACAATGAGCCTGCGCACATCGGTCAGCGGGTGCAGTTCGGTGACCATGTGAAGGTCAATGGTAAACCGATTCGTTTCCGGATCGAGGCACCACCAGCACGGGTCATTGCCTACCACAAGCCTGCGGGCGAGGTGGTCACACATGACGACCCGCAAAACCGGCCCACCGTATTTCGCAAGTTACCCAAGTTGTTTCAAGGTAAATGGCAGTCGGTGGGGCGGCTGGACTTAAATACCGAAGGTTTGCTGCTGTTCACCAGTTCGGGTGAATTGGCCAACAACTTGATGCATCCGCGCTTCGGTCTTGAACGGGAGTACGCTGTGCGTGTTCTAGGTGGACTGAGTTCGGAGGAAAAGCAAAAGCTTCTGTCCGGCGTTCAACTTGGCGATGGCATGGCACAATTTGGCGCGATTGAAGCGGGTGGCGGGGAAGGGGCAAATTGCTGGTACCGGGTCACGATCTCTGAGGGGCGCAACCGCGAGGTCCGGCGCATGTTTGAAGCGGTCGGGCATGCGGTGAGCCGCCTGATCCGTATCCGTTATGGTGCCATGGTGTTGCCGCGCGGCCTGAAGCGTGGCGCATGGTTGGAGCTGGACGCCGGTGACATCGCTTTGTTGACGCGCGCGGCCAATGTCCGGCCTGCGGCTGGTGCAGTGCAGGAGCCAAGTGGCGTTGTTGCGCCAGGTATTTCCGAGCGTCGACCACGTGGGCCCGGTGCACCACTGCGCGGGAACCGGTCTGGCGGACGCGGCACTGCGGCGCGAACGGGTGACTCTGTCGGTATCCCTGATCCGCTGGGTTCTGGGCAGAAGCGTCCAGGCCGCGCGGCGCAACCATCGCAGGCGCAGCCCGATCCCATGAAGACAGCTTTTGGGTACATTGGTGCCGACAGCTTTTCTCGCCAGCGTGAGGAAGCAGGAAAAAAACGTGGCGGGGGTTCGGGCTCGAAGGGCGGACGCCCAATGACGGGGCGCAGCCGTTGAAAAATGCGGCTTGATCCCCACCCTTTCGTGTGCTTTCCAGCGCGGCAGCGCGCTCGAAGCCAAGGGCTTCAGGTTAAGATAGAAGGCTTTGACAGCTTGGTCAAATATACATTTATAGCTTAGGAAAACATATGACGATCGAACGTACTCTCTCCATTATCAAACCAGATGCTGTGGCAAAAAATGTCATTGGCCAGATTTATGCGCGCTTTGAGGCGGCTGGTTTGAAGATCGTGGCTGCCAGGATGGCCCATTTGTCGCGTGGCGAGGCTGAGGCTTTTTATGCCGTGCACAAGGCGCGCCCCTTCTTCAAAGATCTGGTTGACTTCATGATTTCTGGCCCGGTCATGATCCAGGCGCTGGAAGGCGAAAGCGCCATTTCAAAGAACCGTGACCTGATGGGTGCCACTGACCCGAAAAAGGCTGATGCGGGCACCATCCGTGCAGATTTTGCAGACAGCATTGATGCCAATGCTGTGCATGGCTCTGACGCCCCTGAAACTGCCGCCGTGGAGATTGCGTTTTTCTTCCCCGGCATGAACGTTTACTCACGCTGACCAGCGGCATGACGGTCAACCTGCTCGATTTCGACCTCGAGGGCTTGGCCGGTTTTTGTGAGCGGCTGGGTGAAAAGCGCTTTCGTGCGATACAGCTATTTCGCTGGATCCATCAAAAAGGCGTGGGCCGGTTTGAAGACATGAGCGATCTTGCCAAGTCGCTTAGGGAAAAACTCAAAGGTGTGGCCTGCATCAAGGCCATGCCGGTGGTGTCTCAACACATCTCGTCTGACGGCACCATCAAGTGGCTTTTTGATGTGGGTGATGGCAATGCGGTGGAGGCTGTTTTTATCCCCGAAGAAGATCGTGGCACCCTGTGTGTGTCTTCCCAAGCCGGGTGTGCTGTGGGTTGTCGCTTTTGCTCCACCGGGCATCAAGGCTTCAGTCGCAACCTCACCGCTGGCGAAATTGTTGCCCAGCTTTGGTTTGCAGAGTTTTTTTTACGCAAACACCTACAGCGCGATGAGCGTGTGATTTCCAACGTGGTGATGATGGGCATGGGTGAACCCCTGCAAAATTACAACGCGTTGGTTCCCGCTTTGAAAGTGATGCTGGATGACCATGGCTATGGATTGTCCAGGCGCAGGGTCACGGTGTCCACCTCCGGCATTGTGCCAATGATGGACCGATTGGCGCAAGACTGCCCTGTAGCGCTGGCCGTGTCGCTGCATGCCCCCAACGATGCACTGCGTGACTCGTTGGTGCCGCTTAATTTGAAGTACCCCTTGGCTCAATTGATGGCGGCATGTCATCGTTACCTGGCTTTTGCGCCGCGTGATTTCATCACCTTTGAATATTGCATGCTGGACGGAGTGAATGATTCTGATGCGTGTGCAATCCAGTTGGCTCAGCGGGTCAGGGCGCACCCTGGCGCCTGGTGCAAATTCAACTTGATTCCGTTCAACCCTTTTCCTGCTTCGGGATTGTTGTGTTCAACGCCTGAGCGGGTGCAGGCGTTTGCCAGGATTTTGAACGAATCTGGCATCATCACAACCGTTCGTAAAACGCGCGGTGGTGACATCGATGCGGCATGTGGGCAGCTGGCCGGTGACGTGAAAGACCGTACCAGGGTCGCCGAGCGAATGGCACTCAAGCGTATTTTTCCGATACAGCCAATACACGTGTCAGTGGGCTCAACTGCGAAGGTCTGACGGATGAATACCATGCAAAGTCAATTCTCATGGGTGCTAGTCAAGTGCGGGTTGCTTGCATTGGCAGCTGGCTTTGGTTTGCTGATGACGGGTTGTGCGACGCCGTCGGATGCGAGTGGCGCCGCGACTACCCGCACTGAAATTGTGACTGAATCCGATGAGTCCAATGAACGCAAGCGCGCGCGCATTCGGGTAGAGCTGGCTTTGGGATACTTTGAGCAAGGCAAGTCCAACATCGCGCTGGACGAGATCAAGCAAGCCATTGTTGCCGACCCCACTTTTTCCGATGCTTACAGCTTGCGCGGCTTGGTGTACATGCGGCTCAATGATTTTGGTTTTGCCGAAGAAAGCTTTCAAAAGGCTCTGTCGTACAAGCCAAATGATGCCAACGTGCTGCACAACATAGGCTGGTTGAAGTGCCAGCAGGCGTTGTATCCGCAGGCCATCAAATTTTTCACGCAAGCACTCGCTGATCCGCTTTACGGTGAGCGCGCCAAGACATGGATGGCAAAGGGGCTTTGCCAGGCGCGCGCAGGCATGAAACAGGAAGCGGAGGCCAGCCTCCTTAAGTCCTATGAATACGATGCGGGTAACCCGGTGACCGGCTACAACCTGGCCAATCTGCTTTATCAGAGGGAAGATTTTTTGCGCGCCCAGTTTTACATTCGTCGCCTGAATAACAGCGAGTTGGCGAACGCCGAATCACTTTGGCTTGGCATTAAAGTCGAAAAGCGGATGGGCAATGGAGAAGCTTCGATGCAACTTGCCACACAACTCGAAAAAAGATTTCCACAGTCGCGAGAAGCAAGTGCGTACCACCGTGGTGCATTTAATGAATGAGTCGAGCCTGTCATCATCGACCGTTCCGGGGATTGAACCTGGAAAACGGACGCTGTCTGTTGGTGCGGGAGCGCTGTTGCGTGCTGCCCGAGAAGCTCAGGGCCTGCATATTGCAATGCTGGCGGTGTCCTTGAAGGTGCCGGTCAAGAAACTTGAAGCGCTTGAAGCTGATCATTACGACTTGTTGCCGGATATCGTGTTTGCGCGAGCCCTGGCATGCAGTGTCTGTCGCGCCTTGAAAATTGATGCGGCGCCTGTTCTGGCTGCTTTGCCCCGCTCCGATTTTCCCAGAATCAAGACGGACGAGCAGGGCCTGAATACGACGTTCAATGAAACTGTCAGCGGTGCTGGCCAAAACCTACAGGCACAACTGACAAAGCCGCTGGGCATGGCCGTGTTGTTGTTGTTGGCTGGCATACTTGTGATCACTTTTTTCCCTTCAAAGACAGTGAGTGAATTGGTGTCTATAGCTCCTGCGGATGACACAGCGGCCGCTATTCAAGTGCCACCCGCTGTTGGTAATGCGGTAGCCCTGCCTGCCCTGGCTCCCCAATTGCCGGTTTCTTCCGAAGCGCTGACCTTGTCAAATTCAATGAATGGTACTAGGCTGGGGGACACAGTCAACCCTGCTTCTGTGCCAATGTGGGGTGCTTCTGCAACCTTGACATCGCCTGGCTCGGTTGCGTCGCTAGGCAGTGAAAGTGTCCTGACCTTGCATGCGAATGAGTCGTCGTGGGTGGAAGTGGTGGATGCACAAGGGGTGCTGCACCTGCGCAAAACCTTGGTGAAAGATGAAACTGTCCCAGTGACAGGCGTATTGCCATTGACCGTGGTTGTGGGTCGCGCTGACGCGGTGTCGGTGGCAATTCGTGGTCGACCGTTTGATACGGCGCCTGTGTCAAAGAATAATGTCGCTCGATTTGAGGTGAAGTGATGGATATGTCAAAGCCCGTGGCTTCTTCCAGTGCCCTGACCAGCAAGTCCCGTCAAGCAAGCGTGGTCTGGGGCGGTCGCAAGGTAACGATTGGAGGGGGTGCGCCTGTCCGGGTGCAATCCATGACCAACACCGACACCGTGGATGTGATCGGTACGGCGATTCAGGTCAAGGAGCTTGCCTTGGCGGGTTCTGAAATGGTGCGGCTTACCGTTAACACGCCAGAGGCTGCCCAAGCAGTTGCCCCGATCCGGGAACAGCTAGACCGCATGGGCATTGATGTGCCATTGATTGGTGACTTTCATTACAACGGCCACCGCTTGTTGACGGACTTTCCGGAGTGTGCCCAGGCGTTGTCCAAATACCGCATCAACCCGGGTAATGTCGGCAAGGGTGACAAACACGACCGCCAGTTTGCCGTCATGATCGAGGCGGCCATTCGCTGGAACAAAGCGGTGCGCATTGGTGTGAACTGGGGCAGTCTTGATCAGGAATTGCTCGCCAGCCTGATGGATACCAACAGCCGTCGTGTGGTGCCTTGGGGGGCTAAACCCGTGATGTACGAGGCATTGATCTCCTCAGCGATTGACTCAGCCGCGCAGGCGGTACGCTTGGGCATGAATCCTGACCAGATCATTTTGTCATGCAAGGTCAGCGGCGTGCAGGACTTGATTTCTGTCTACCGTGAGTTGTCGAATCGCTGCGATTACGCCCTTCATCTGGGCTTGACTGAGGCGGGCATGGGGACTAAAGGTGCCGTGGCTTCCGCAGCAGCTTTGTCCATTTTGCTGCAAGAGGGTATAGGGGACACGATCCGTGTCTCATTGACACCGCAACCAGGCGAGTCCAGAACCCAGGAAGTCGTGATTGCCTCGGAAATTTTGCAAGCACTTGAGCTCAGGTCCTTCGTGCCGAGCGTGACGGCCTGTCCGGGATGTGGTCGAACCACCAGCACGACTTTTCAGGAATTGACGCAGCAAATCGAGTCGTTCTTGCGCGCTCAGATGCCGCTATGGCGCGACAAATATCCTGGTGTTGAGAAATTGAAGGTGGCGGTGATGGGTTGCATCGTGAATGGGCCGGGCGAAAGCAAACAAGCTGACATCGGCATCAGTTTGCCGGGAACAGGTGAAGCACCGGCGGCGCCTGTTTTCATCGATGGTGAAAAGCGGATGACGCTGCGTGGTGATGCGATCGCACAGGAGTTTCAGACGATTGTTGAAAATTATGTGGCGAAACGCTTTGGTGCACAGTCTGACGTCACCGCTTGAATTGAAATCTCATGGCAGAACAAACAACTCCTACAAAAATTGAGAAACTGACCGCTGTCAAGGGCATGAACGATGTGTTGCCACCGGATTCAGCGGCAGTCGAATGGCTGGAAGCCAAAGTACGCGCCTTGATGGCGCGTTATGCCTACCGCAATATCCGCACGCCCATTGTGGAGCGGACCCCCTTGTTCATTCGCGGACTCGGGGAAGTGACGGACATTGTCGAGAAAGAAATGTACTGTTTTGAGGACCGCCTCAATGGCGACCCGCTGACCCTTCGGCCTGAGGCCACCGCAGGTGTGGTTCGTGCCGCCATTGAACACAACATGCTATACGACGGTGGCAAGCGTCTTTACTACATGGGGCCGATGTTTCGCCATGAACGGCCACAAAAGGGGCGCTATCGGCAGTTTGATCAGATCGGTGCGGAGGCCTTGGGCTTTGCCGGTGCCGATGTGGACGCCGAACTGATCTTGATGGCCTGTGCGCTCTGGAAAGAAATTGGACTTGACGACGTGCGTCTTGAACTCAACAGTCTGGGACAGCCCTTGGAGCGCCTGGATCACCGCAAGGCCTTGATCGCACACTTTGAGGCACATCAGGACATGCTGGATGAAGACGCCCGCAGGCGTTTGTACAGCAACCCGCTGCGCATCCTTGACTCAAAAAACCCAAAAATGCAGCCAGTGGTCGAGGCAGCCCCCCAGTTGATGGATTTTCTGGGTGACGCGTCGCTGGCTCACTTTCGGACTCTGACCTCCATTCTGGAAGCCAATGGTGTGGCTTACACCGTGAACACACGCTTAGTGAGGGGCATGGATTATTACAACCTGACTGTTTTTGAGTTCACCACTGACCGACTCGGATCCCAAGGCACGGTATGTGCCGGTGGCCGTTACGACTATTTGTTTGAGCAATTGGGTGGCAAGCCATCTCCTGCAGTTGGCTGGGCGTTGGGGGTTGATCGTGTACTTGAACTGGCACGGAGTGCTGGCTTGAACGACGTGAGCCCCACTCTGGGTGCCTACGCCATCGTGACTGATGCAAGTGCGCTACCTGTTGTTTTGTCCACCCTGCAGACGCTGCGTGCGGTGGGCGTGAGCGTTCAAATGCATACCAGTGCAGATAACAGCATGGGCAGCATGAAAAGTCAATTCAAAAAGGCGGACGGCAGCGGCGCTCGCTTCGCCTTGGTGTTTGGGCCAGACGAAATAGCCGCGGGTCAGGTCACCATCAAGCCGCTGCGTGATGCTGCGGCCAGCCAGCAGACCCGGTCTCTTGCAGACATTTCGATATGGGCTGCCGCCCTACAATCACCCGCTTAACTGGATACCCCAATGGCCAATCATTTAGACCTTGAAGAACAAGAACAGCTTGATCAAATCAAACATTTCTGGAAGCAATACGGCAATGCCATTACCTGGGCGCTCATTGTGGTGCTAGGAGCCTTCGCCAGTTGGAACTTTTACCAGTATTGGCAACGCAGCCAGGCCATTCAAGCAGCCGTATTGTTTGATGAAGTTGATCGGGCTGCGCAATCTACCGATCTGACCCGCATTGATCGGGTTTTTGCCGACATGCGGGACCGTTTTCCATCAACAGCTTATGCGCAGCAGTCTGGCCTACTTGTCGCGCGGCAGTATGTCAGCCTTGGCAAACCGGATTCCGCCAAAGCGGCCCTGACTTGGGTGGCTTCAAAGTCTTCAGATGCCGGTTACCAGGCGGTTGCCAAACTCCGCCTTGCCGCCATTTTGATGGATGCAAAAGACTTTGAGGCAGCAATCGGCCAACTCGACGGCGTTTTTCCTACGAGTTTTGAGCCATTGGTGGCAGACCGCAAAGGTGATGTGTATGCATTGCAGGGCAGTAAAGTGAAAGCGGTGGCTGAATACCAGAAAGCTTACCGCTTGATGGAAGCACGTACCGAATATCGTCGTCTGGTTGAAGTCAAGCTCAATGCGCTCGGTGTGGATGTGCAGGTGCCAGCACAGACCGCTGGCATAACTGGAAAGTGACACCCATGGCAACGATATTTTTTAACCGTCATCTTGGTGCCGCCTTGTTGGGTATGGCAATTTTTGCAGTGACCGCCTGTGCCAGTGGCCCAGAAACCCCCAAGCCGACTGATTTGGGCCCAAACGCAGCCTTGCTGGGGGTTCGTCTGGTGTGGAGTAGCAAGGTTGGACTGGTTGATTTCCCTCTGCAAGCGAAGGTGGTTGGCAACACGGTGGTGGTCGCCGGCTCGGATGGCGGCATGGTCTCTATCGATGCCCGCACAGGTGCTCAATTGTGGCAAGCCAATGCCGGCAGTCCCATTTCAGCCGGTGTGGGTAGTGACGGGCGTTTTGTTGCGGTCGTGAATCGGGACAACGAACTGGTCGTGTTCGATGCCGGATTAAATCCCTGGCACGTTCGTTTGACGTCTCAGGTATTCACTGCCCCCTTGGTTGCTGGCGAGCGTGTGTTTGTGTTGGGTGCGGACCGCAGTCTGGCGGCCTTTGATGCAAAAACCGGGCGCAAGTTATGGCAAAACCAGCGTCCCGGGGATGCGCTGGTACTTCGGCAGGCAGGTGTATTGATGGCTGTGGGCAATACCCTGGTTGCGGGGCTATCAGGCCATCTGGTTGGCTTGAACCCAATGAATGGCAATGTGGTGTGGGATGCTGCAGTGGCGACACCACGTGGAACCAATGACATTGAGAGACTTGTTGATCTGGTGAGCGGCGTCAGCCGAGAAGAAAATGACGTGTGTGTGCGCGCCTTCCAGGCGGCAGTGGCTTGTGTCGACACGCAACGCGGGGCGGTGAACTGGAAGAAGCCAGCCTTTGGCTCAGTTGGTTTGAGTGGGGATATGCAGCAAGTTTTCGGTGTGGAAAGCGACGGCCGTCTGTTGGCGTGGCGGCGTGCTGATGGCGAGCTTGCCTGGACATCTGATCGTTTGCGCTACCGCAAGCTGAGCGCACCGTTGGTGCTGGGGCAATCTGTCGTGGTGGGTGACGATAGTGGTCAGGTGCACTTGTTGTCGCGTATGGATGGTTCCCCGTTGACCCGCCTGACGACCGACGGTTCACCGATTGCAGTGACGCCGGTAGTTGCGGACAAAACCCTGGTGGTGGTCACTCGCAACGGCGGCATTTATGGTTTTCATCCAGAGTAACAGCCCCTCATTCACTGACTTATTCATGGACAACAAACAATGAAACCTGTATTGGCTCTGGTAGGCCGCCCCAACGTCGGCAAGTCGACGTTGTTCAATCGGCTAACCAAGTCACGTGATGCCATCGTGGCTGATTTTGCGGGCCTGACTCGAGACCGGCATTACGGTAACGGCAAGCAGGGCAAGCATGAATACATTGTGATTGACACGGGTGGCTTCGAACCCGACGCAACCAGTGGCATCTTTAAGGAAATGGCCAAGCAAACGCGTCAGGCGGTGGCGGAATCTGACGTTGTGATTTTTGTCGTGGATGCCCGTGCGGGCGTGTCTGCGCAAGACCATGACATAGCCAACTACCTCAGGCGTTTGGGCAAGTCCTGTTTGCTGGTTGCGAACAAGGCTGAAGGCATGCTCGAAGGCAGCCAACTTATTGAATTTTATGAATTGGGCCTGGGTGAGGTGATTCCTGTATCTGCTGCGCACGGGCAGGGGATTCGGCAACTGGTGGACCAGGCACTAGCCTCGGTAGACATGTCTGAGGACAACGCCGAAGAATCAGAACAGCCGGGTGTGATCAAGCTGGCCGTTGCAGGGCGCCCGAATGTCGGCAAGTCGACGCTCATCAATGTCTGGTTGGGCGAGGAGCGGTTGGTGGCCTTCGACTTGCCTGGCACCACGCGAGACGCGATATCGGTGCCCTTTGAGCGCAATGGACAAAAGTACGAATTGATTGACACGGCAGGGTTGCGACGCCGCGGGCAGGTGTTTGAAGCGATTGAAAAATTTTCAGTGGTTAAAACCTTGCAGGCGATCGAATCTGCACATGTGGTGCTACTGCTAATTGACGCCACACAGGGCGTCACAGATCAGGATGCCCACATTGCTGGCTACATTCTGGAAAATGGTCGGGCGGTGGTCCTGGCGGTCAACAAATGGGATGCTGTTGACGAATACCAGCGTGAGTTGGTCAAGCGATCAATAGAAACGCGGTTGCCGTTTTTGAAATTTGCCAATATGCACTTGATTTCTGCACAAAAGCGACAAGGCTTGGGGCCTCTTTGGGCCTCGATCTCACAGGCTTACAAGGCTGCCAATTGCAAGATGTCAACACCAGTACTGACGCGTCTGTTGCTTGAAGCTGTGCAGTTTCAGAGCCCCAAGCGCGCTGGCATGTTTCGCCCGAAATTGCGCTACGCACATCAGGGAGGCATGAACCCGCCAGTGATCGTCATTCATGGTAATTCTCTTGAGCACGTGACTGAAGCCTACAAGCGGTTCCTGGAGGGACGGTTTCGCAAGGAATTTGGTTTGGTCGGTACACCACTTCGTATTGAGCTGAAAACATCCGCCAATCCATTTGCCGACAAAGCCGCTTAACTTTATTGTGGAATATGGGCGGGTGTCGGCGGTTTGTAGAGTGTGCTGTGTTATCGTCAATGCTTCTTAAATTTCCAGAACACGGAGAATATCGTGAGCAATAAAGGTCAACTTTTACAAGACCCATTCTTGAACACTTTGCGTCGGGAGCATGTGCCAGTGTCCATCTATCTGGTAAATGGGATCAAACTTCAAGGCCAGATCGAATCGTTCGATCAGTATGTGGTGTTGCTTCGCAACACGGTAACTCAAATGGTTTACAAACATGCCATTTCGACCATTGTTCCGGGTCGTGCGGTGAATTTTTCAGTAGCTGAGGGTGACCAACCTGCTGCTGCCGTCTGAATCCCCAAACGCACCTACTTTACTGGTAGGTGTTGATTTTGGACTTCCCCACTTTGATGACAAGCTAGAAGAGTTGGGCCTGCTTGCGCAAACCGCCGGCTTAGATCCGGTGGCGCGTGTCACCTGCAAGCGTCGGGCTCCCGACCCGGCGCTATTTGTTGGCAGTGGTAAGGCCGACGAAATCAAAGCGTTGGCGTTGCAGTTGGGTGTGCAGGAAGTGTTGTTTGAGCAAAGCTTAAGTCCAGCTCAGCAGCGCAATCTTGAACGCCATCTTGAGCTCCCTGTGAATGATCGTACGTTATTGATTTTGCAAATCTTCAGCCAACGTGCACGTAGCCATGAGGGCAAACTGCAAGTCGAACTGGCGCGCCTGCAGTACTTGAGCACACGTCTTGTTCGTCGCTGGTCTCATCTTGAGCGGCAAAGTGGCGGTATCGGAATGCGTGGTGGCCCGGGCGAAACCCAGATCGAGTTAGATCGACGCATGATTGGAGACAACATCAAGCGCATCAAGGATCGATTGGTCAAAGTCAAGCGTCAGCGCCAGACGCAAAGGCGTCAACGTGACCGGCGTGATGCTTTCAACATCTCGTTGGTTGGCTACACCAATGCCGGCAAATCAACGTTGTTCAACGCGATGGTCAAGGCGCGTGCATATGCAGCAGATCAACTGTTTGCGACCCTTGACACCACAACGCGTCAACTTTATCTGGGTGAGCTGGGTCGTACGGTCTCCTTGTCTGACACCGTGGGGTTCATCCGTGACCTGCCGCACGGTTTGATTGATGCGTTTCAAGCCACGTTGCAAGAGGCAGTTGATGCCGATTTGCTGCTGCATGTGGTTGATTTTTCCAGTCCTGACCATGTGGAACAAATGACGCAGGTGCAGCGTGTTTTGGCTGAAATTGGTGCCTCTGATATCCCGCAAGTGCTGGTGTTCAACAAACTCGACGCAGTTCCCGATGATGGACAACCCGCTGTGATGCAGGACGTGTATGACCTTGATGGACGGCCAACCCCTCGCGTGTTCATCAGTGCCAGAGATGGTTTGGGCCTGCCAATGGTGCGGCGATTGCTGGTAGAACAGGTGCTGGCTGCGAAGTCAGAGCCTTTGTCTGACCTTCATTTCCCTGAAAGCCGTGAGGCTGGCGTCTGATTCGGCACAATCGAGATCGTAGAAACAAGAGCTGATTTGATGAAACTTCAATTTTTTTCCCCTACCCTGGCAGCGCTGCCGCAGCGACTGCGGGGAATGTTCAATTTGAATGATCCGCGCTGGGGTCGCGGTGACGAGAAACCGTTAGACCCAGCTGGGAGCGACCGACCAGATGAGAAACCGCCGGAGAGCCCTGCGCCCAAACCGGAAGACCGTGGACCACGCCGCCACCCCAATCCGGGGCCACCAGACCTGGATGAACTCTGGCGCGATTTCAACCGTAAATTAGGTGGCTTGTTTGGCGGCGTCAAAGGGGGAGGGCGCGGTTTTCCGCCTGCAGGTGGTAACGGTCCAAGCGGTGGTGGCTTCCAGCCTGACATGAAAAGTGCGGGTTTGGGTGCGGGTTTGGTGGCAGCGGTTGCGCTGCTGATTTGGCTTGGGACCGGTTTTTTCATTGTGCAAGAGGGTCAACAGGCCGTGATCACACAGTTTGGCAAATACAACTCAACGGTGGGTGCTGGTTTCAATTGGCGCTTGCCTTACCCGATTCAACGCCATGAGCTGATTTTTGTCACTCAGATTCGCTCGGTGGATGTGGGTCGTGACACCGTGATCAAAGCAACCGGATTGCGTGAGTCAGCCATGTTGACGGAAGATGAAAACATTGTCGAGATCAAGTTTGCTGTTCAGTACCGCCTGAATGATGCACGCGCCTTTTTGTTTGAAAGCAAGAACCCAGCAGATGCCGTGGTGCAAGCGGCTGAAACGGCGGTGCGCGAAGTGGTTGGCAAGATGAAGATGGACAGCGCCCTGTCGGAAGAACGTGACCAGATTGCGCCGCGTGTGCGGGCCATGATGCAAACGATTCTGGACCGCTACAAAGTCGGTATCGAAGTGGTGGGTATCAATCTGCAACAGGGCGGTGTGCGCCCTCCAGAGCAAGTGCAAGCTGCGTTCGATGACGTGTTGAAAGCAGGCCAAGAGCGCGAGCGTGCCAAAAACGAGGCACAGGCCTATGCCAACGATGTGATTCCACGCGCGGTGGGTGCGGCGTCCCGACTCAAGGAAGAGGCTGATGCTTACAAGTCCCGCATCGTCGCTCAAGCCCAAGGCGATTCCCAGCGTTTCAAATCGGTGCTGGCTGAGTACCAAAAAGCACCCCAGGTGACCCGTGATCGCATGTACATTGATGCCATGCAGGAGATCTACGGCAACGTTACAAAAATCATGGTGGATTCCAAGCAGGGCTCCAATCTGTTGTATCTGCCGCTGGACAAACTTATTCAAATGACCGGTCAGGTGACTGAGGATGTGGCGACGATGCCTGCAAGCGCAGTGCCTAACGCCACCAATGGCGCCAATACGGCAGCCGGTGCGTCAGATGCACGTACCCGTGACGCGGCGCGTGCCCGCACCCGTGAAACCCGATAGGAGCCACGCATGAACCGCCTAGGATTTATTTTTTCAAGTATTCTTTTTGCATTGGCAATTCTCAGCTCCACCCTGTTTGTGGTGGATCAGCGTCAGTTTGGTGTGGTGTTTGCGCTGGGGCAAATTAAGGAAGTGATCACCGAGCCAGGTTTGAATTTCAAATTGCCACCGCCTTTTCAAAATGTGACTTACATTGACAAACGCCTGCTCACACTGGACAGCACTGACAACGAACCCGTGTTGACGGCAGAAAAGCAGCGGGTTGTGATTGACTGGTATGTGCGCTGGCGCATTTCCGAGCCCACCGAATACATTCGTAATGTGGGAACCAACGAGGCAGCCGGGGCCAGTCAGCTCAACCGGGTGGTGCGCAATGCGTTTCAGGAAGAAGTTAATAAACGCACCGTCAAGGAACTGTTGTCTGCCAAGCGTGAAGAGGTGATGGAAGACGTTAAAAAAGAGGTCTTGAGCCAAGTGCGTGGTGCCAAGCCTTGGGGTGTGGACGTGATCGATGTCCGCATCACGCGGGTTGATTACGTCGACGCCATCACCGAATCGGTTTACCGCCGGATGGAGGCTGAGCGCAAACGGGTCGCCAACGAGTTGCGCTCCACCGGTTTTGCTGAAGGTGAAAAAATTCGAGCAGATGCGGATCGCCAGCGTGAAATAACGGTTGCCAATGCTTACCGGGACGCGCAGAAATTCAAGGGTGAGGGTGACGCCGAGGCGGCCCGCCTGTATGCCGATGCCTTTGGGCGTGACCCCCAATTTGCTCAGTTTTATCGAAGCATGAATGCTTACAAGACGTCGTTTTCCAAGAAGAGCGACGTGATGGTGCTGGACCCGTCAAGCTCTGAATTTTTCAAGGCCATGCGCGGTGGCGTAGCCGCCACGCCCAAAAAGTAACAACGTCAAGGCTCAGCTTGGACAGCACGACGTTTTGGCTGGCCATGGCGCTGGTGCTGGTGATTGAAGGCTTCATGCCCTTCATGTCACCCGGCACCTGGCGCAAAACGTTTGTACAAATTCTGCAACTCTCCGATGGTCAGTTGCGTTTTTTTGGCTTGATCAGCCTGATGTCTGGCCTAGCGTTGATTTGGTGGCTGGCTTGAGTCAATCAGCGACTTTAGCCCGGTAAAATCACGGTTTTAACAGCCCCCAAAAATCACATGTCTGCTTGGGTCCTGCCGGATCACATTGCCGATGTCTTGCCCTCTGAAGCGCGACACATCGAAGAATTACGTCGAGATTTGCTGGACATGGCGCGCTGCTATGGCTATGAGTTGGTCATGCCACCGTTGCTTGAACACCTGGAGTCCTTGCTGTCGGGTTCGGGCGAAGCACTTGATTTACAAACTTTCAAACTCGTTGATCAGCTCTCCGGGCGCATGATGGGTTTGCGTGCCGACAGCACGCCACAAGTGGCGCGCATTGATGCCCATTTGCTCAACCGCAGGGGTGTCACCCGCCTGTGTTATTGCGGGCCGGTGTTGCACACATTGCTAGGTGCACCCCATGCGACCCGCGAGCCGCTGCAATTTGGTGCCGAGATCTATGGGCACGCCGGACTCGAAGCCGACATCGAAGTGCTGAGCCTTGCACTAAATTGCTTGCGCGCTGCCCATCTTGAAAGCCCCAGCATCGACCTCGCGGATGCACGTCTGGTCAAGGCCTTGTTGTCCGGTGTGCCTGTGACTGCCCTACAGCTTGCACAATTGCACGCCGCGTTGGCGGCGAAAGACAGCCCAGAGTTGCGAACCCTCACAGCAAGTATGCCCGAGCAAGTCAGGCAAGGTCTGCTGGCACTCGTTGGCCTGTATGGTGACGACAAGGTGTTGCTTGAGGCTGAAAAGGCCATTCCGCCCTTACCTGGTGTGCGTGAAGCGCTACAAAATTTGAAGTCTTTGGCAGACCGACTTCAAGGCGCCCGTGTAACCTTTGATCTCGCAGACTCGCGTGGTTACTCGTACTACACCGGGACGCGGTTTGCGATCTATGCAGCGGGTGCCAGTGATGCGCTGGTGCGTGGCGGTCGTTATGACAAGGTGGGTGCCGTATTCGGGCGCAACCGTCCGGCAGCGGGCTTCAGCCTTGATCTTAAAGCGTTGGTGAGGGTTGTGGATCCGCGACCCTTGCACGCGGCAATTCGGGCGCCTTGGCGCAACGATGCCACTTTAAGCGCAGCCATTGCATCACTTCGGGCGCAAGGCGACATTGTGGTGTGTGTGCTGCCGGGGCACGAGAACGAAGTTGATGAATTCCTCTGTGACCGCGAACTCATTGAGGTCGCCGGGCAGTGGGTCGTGCAATCCATCTATTGAAACAAAAGCGAAGCTAAAAATGACTGCTATCAAAGGACGAAACGTGGTTGTCGTGGGCACCCAATGGGGTGACGAAGGCAAGGGCAAACTGGTTGACTGGCTGACCGAGAGCGCACAAGGGGTGGTGCGCTTTCAGGGTGGTCACAACGCCGGCCACACTCTGGTGATCAACGGCGTCAAGACCGCCTTGCACCTGATTCCCAGCGGCATCATGCGCCCGGGTGTCAAGTGTTACATCGGCAACGGTGTGGTGCTTTCGGCCGCCAAGTTGTTTGAGGAAATCGCCGGGCTTGAAAAGGTGGGGGTGGACGTGCGTTCGCGCCTGCGCATCAGCGAAGCCTGCCCCCTGATTTTGCCGTTCCATGCGGCACTGGATGTGGCGCGTGAATCTGCCCGGGAGCAGAGTGGCAGTGAAAAAATCGGCACCACCGGGCGCGGTATTGGCCCGGCCTACGAGGACAAGATCGCCCGCCGAGCCCTGCGCGTGCAAGACCTCAAGTTCCCGGAACGCTTTGCCAATAAGCTGCGCGAGTTGTTGACCCTGCACAACCACGTGCTGACGTCTTTTCTGGGCTCAAAAGCGTTTGATTTTGGCTCGACGCTGGCGCCCTACATGAAAGATGGTGAAGTGCTGTTTCAGGCCGTGTTTGACGAGGCCATGCAACATGCCGAGTTGCTCAAGCCCATGATGGCCGACGTCTCGCGTGAGTTGAACGACGCCCATCTTAAGGGTGAAAACCTGCTGTTTGAAGGCGCTCAAGGCACTTTGCTGGATGTGGACCACGGCACTTACCCGTTTGTGACCTCCAGCAACTGTGTGGCAGGCAACGCTGCGGCGGGTGCCGGTGTCGGTCCGGGTTTGCTGCACTACATTCTGGGCATCACCAAAGCCTATTGCACGCGTGTTGGCGGTGGCCCGTTCCCGACCGAACTTGAGTGGGAAGTGCAAGGCACCCCCGGCTGGCACATGAGCACTGTGGGCGCTGAAAAAGGCGTGACCACCGGGCGCAGTCGGCGCTGCGGCTGGTTCGACGCGGCGCTGCTCAAGCGCAGTGCCCAGGTCAACGGCCTGACGGGCCTGTGCATCACCAAGCTGGATGTCCTGGACGGTCTCAACGAACTCAAACTGTGCACCGGTTACGAACTTGATGGCGAAGTCACTGACATTTTGCCTATGGGGGCCGACGACATTTCCCGCTGCAAACCGATCTACGAGACTCTGGACGGCTGGAGTGATTGCACTGTGGGTGTGACGCAATACGACAAACTGCCAACCGCAGCGCGTTTGTATTTGCAGCGCATTGAGCAGGTCACCGGGGTGCCGATTCACGTGGTGTCAACCAGCCCTGACCGAGATCACACCATCATGATGCGTCATCCCTTTTTGGCTGAGTAGTGTTTTATTGGGCTTATTTGCCTCTAGCCCTTGATTTTATTGCGTTTATAGCTATGTATTAAGGAGCATATTCATGTTGACGGAAGACGGCAAACACCTGTATGTGAGTTATGACGAGTACCACAACCTGATTGAAAAACTGGCCATCAAAATTTTTCAGTCGGGTTGGGAGTTCGACACCATCCTGTGCCTGGCGCGTGGAGGCATGCGCCCTGGTGACATCCTGTCGCGTGTCTTCAACAAGCCACTTGCCATCATGTCGACCAGCTCCTACCGTTCCGATGCTGGCACGGTGCAAGGAAACCTTGACATCGCGCATTACATCACCACCCCAAAAGGTGAAATCGCCGGCAAAGTGTTGTTGGTGGATGATTTGGCAGACTCCGGCCATACCCTGAATGCAGTGATCCAGCAGTTGAAAAACAATTACAAACCGATCACCGAACTTCGCAGCGCCGTGATTTGGACCAAGGCGGTGTCGACCTTCGTGCCGGATTACTGTGTGGATTTTTTGCCCACCAACCCATGGATTCATCAGCCGTTCGAGAGTTATGACAGCCTGCGTCCTGAGCAACTTATCTCCAAATGGAGCGTCTGAGCGACATGCAAGCAAAACATGGCTGATCTCATCACCACGCTGATTCATCACCCTTATCAGCCACCCGCAGGTTTTGCGGCGCCGCAACCAGGCGTTTTCAAGGCATCGACGGTGTTCTTTCCCAGTGTGGATGCGATGCGCCAGTTTGACTGGAAAGACAAGACTGCGTACACCTACGGCTTGCACGGCACACCCACCACATACACGCTGGAAGAGCGTCTTTGCACACTTGAGGGTGGTGGGCAGTGCCTGCTGGTGCCCAGCGGGTTGGCGGCGATTGCCACAGTGGCACTGGCCTTGTTGAAGTCAGGCGACGAGGTGTTGATTCCCGACAATGCCTACGGCCCTTCCAAGGCTTTGGCTGAAGGTGAACTGAAAGCCTGGGGCATCACTCACCAATACTTTGACCCCTTGGACCTGGCTGACCTTGCGGCCAAAATTACCTCCAAAACCAGGCTGGTCTGGTTGGAAGCGGCAGGCTCCGTCTCGCTGGAATTTCCCGATCTGTGCGGACAAGTGCGTACTTGCAAAGCCGCCGGTGTTTGGTGTGCGTTGGACAATACTTGGGGTGCAGGGCTGGCATTCAAGCCTTTTGATCTCGTGCCCGCCGCATTGCCAGCGCTGGGTGTGGACATCACCATTCATGCCTTGACCAAATACCCAAGCGGTGGTGGCGACGTGCTGATGGGCAGCGTGGTGACAGTTGATGAAAAACTGCACATGAGGCTCAAGCTGTGCCACATGCGCCTGGGTTTGGCGGTGGGTGCCAACGATGCCGAGGGCGTGCTGCGCGCATTGCCAAGTCTGCCCATGCGTTACCGCGCTCATGATGACACAACCCGAAAACTCGCACATTGGGCACGACAGCGCAGTGAGTTTGCCCAGGTGTTACACCCGGCTTTACCTGAATCAGCAGGCCATGGCCATTGGCTGGCACTGTGTGAAAACGGCATCGGTGGTGCCGCGGGTTTGTTCAGCGTGATTTTCAAACCAGGTTATGCGCAGGCGCAAGTGGATACCTTTTGTGATGCACTCAAGCTGTTCAAAATTGGCTACAGTTGGGGCGGTCCGGTCAGTTTGGTGATGCCTTACGAGTTGGCCAAGATGCGCAGCAGCTGGCCCCAACACCTGCAACGGGGTACTTTGGTGCGCTTTTCAGTGGGGCTGGAGACTGCGGCAGATTTGCAGGCGGATTTGGCGCAAGCGCTGCAGCGTCTGGTTTAAGAGCGCGAATATGCCACGTGGGCTGATATTGCAATGCTGGCAGGTAAAATCCTGCGATTAACTTGAAAGTAAATTTTGGCAACACCTAATTACGGCTACGAAAAACGTCAGAAAGAACTGGCGAAAAAGAAGAAAAAAGAAGAAAAGCTCAAGGAAAAAGCGCAACGCAAGGTGGGTGAGGGCGAGCCTGAAGCCGGTGATCCCAACCCACCTAACGCGCAGGCAGACACCGCTGCCTAGAGCATTTTTGTCTTGCTGCCGGCATTAAATCGCTGGTGAAGCCAACACGCTTTTTGCCAACTCTGTCATTGCCTCGGTTGAGCGATCAACCGGGGCAATATTTTCTGAGCTTACAAACTGCGCAAAATTGCGCTGCATGGACTGCAGGTAGGCCGGGTCGTAATGTTGTGTCAGCAAGTCAAGAACCACGGGCGCAAACTGACCAGCACGCGCCTGTGCCTGCCATTTTTCAACCACAGCACGGCCCTTCAGTGGGATCAGTACCGCCAGGCGGTCACAAAAATAGTCTACATTGCGAACCAAGTGGTCATAGTCTTCCATCAACAGCGCGACACGCTCACCATCTGAGAGTTGCAGATTCAGGCAGGTACTTTTGCGCATGGCCTCCATCAGCGAAAGTGGCACGCTGAGGTTGCCGACCTTTTTGCTTTCGCTTTCTACAAACACAGGTCTGGTTGCATCAAAACTGCGCAGCTTCTCCCAAATCAAGGTGTCAAATCTTTTTTGTGTGGGTTGTGCCAGCCCCGGCATGGCACCCAGCACGGAGCTGCGGTGGTTTGCCAGTGCCTCCAAGTCAAGCACCTGCACCCCTTGCTCGGCCAGCGCCAGCAGCAGCCTGGTTTTGCCGCTGCCAGTCGGTCCGCAAATAATCTTGAACCTCAGTCGGGCCACCTGCACTGTGATGTCCTCCACCAGGGCCGCGCGAAACGCCTTGTAGCCGCCTTCCACCAACGTGACACGAAAGCCAATCTGGCTCAGGATCAGTGACAACGAGCCACTGCGCTGCCCGCCACGCCAGCAATAGGCGAGGGGCTTCCAGTCTTTGGGTTTGTCGATGACCTCGCGTTCGATGTGCATGGCAATGTTGCGGGCGGCCAGAGCGGCACCGCGTTTGCGTGCCTCAAAGGAATTCACCTGCTTGTACAGCGTGCCAATCGTGATGCGCTCGGCATTGTTCAGGGTCGGCCAGTTGATTGCGCCGGGCAGATGGTCTTCTGCGTATTCGTCTTCACTGCGGGCATCAATCACCGCATCAAAGTCCGCCAGATGCGCAATCACCTCAGTGGCGCTCATGGGGGTCAGGCTCATTTCAGTCCTTTTTTCAGTTCAGGCCAGACGTTGGCCAGCATCAGCGGGTGAGCCTCTTCCTTGGGGTGAATGCGGTCTGCCTGAAACCACTTCTCGCTGTCAGGCACGTCTGCAATGCCTTTGAGCAAAAATGGTACCAAGGCGGCACGGCTGGTTTTTGCGGTGGTGGCATACATGGCCGCAAAACGCTGCGTGTAGTCGCGTCCGAAATTCGGCGGCAGTTGCATACCCAACAGCAGCACCCGGGCGTTGGCCCGCGTGGCCATTTGGGTCATGGCCATCAGGTTGTCCTGTGTCAGGGCAATCGGCAACCCGCGCAGTGCGTCGTTTGCGCCCAGCTCAATGACCAGCAGGTTGGGCTGATGTTTTTTCAGCAACGGCGGTAAGCGGGCACGCCCGCCAGATGTGGTGTCGCCGCTGATGCTGGCGTTGATGACTGTGGCGCTGATTTTCTCGGTGCCAAGTTTGTTTTCGAGCAAAGCGACCCAACCGCTGCCGCGTTTGAGACCATACTCTGCACTCAAAGAGTCACCCAGCACCAGAATGCGATTGGCAGGCACAGAAAGGGCTGCCTCTGCTGCGGTCGCTGCTGCCGAGTACAACCCCACAAAGCTCAGCGTAGCGGTTGTCGCGATAAAGTGTCTGCGTTGCAGCCGTTGCGTTTTAGAAAAGGAATTCATGTCAGATTGCATTATTTCGGTAGAGCATGTGTTCAAAAGCGTGACTGACTCTACCGGTACGCTTGACATTTTGCGCGATATTGATTTCTCCCTGGCGGGCAAGGAAACTGTGGCCATTGTCGGTGCCTCTGGTTCAGGCAAAAGCACCTTGTTGTCGATCATTGCGGGTCTTGACACACCCAGCAGCGGCACCGTGCGCTTGGCGGACCATGACATCTTTGCCATGAGCGAAGATGACCGTGCGGCACTCAGGGCCGAAAAAGTGGGCTTTGTGTTTCAAAGTTTTCAGCTGCTGGGCAATTTGACAGCACTTGAAAATGTGATGTTGCCCCTTGAGTTGGCTTCCAGGCGCGATGCGCGCCAGGCTGCCACCGAGATGCTGGCCCGCGTGGGCCTTTCGCAGCGTCTGGGGCACTACCCCAAGGTGCTGTCTGGCGGTGAGCAACAGCGGGTGGCGCTGGCGCGTGCCTTTGTGGTGCACCCAGCCTTGTTGCTGGCAGATGAGCCCACCGGCAGTCTTGACTTTGCCACGGGTGAAACTGTCATGGAACTGATGTTTGACCTGAACCGCGAACTCGGCACGACCCTGGCCTTGGTGACTCACGACCGTGCCATTGCCGCACGTTGCCAGCGTGTCATCACCATTGAGGCCGGGCGCGTCGTCTGAAGCCCGCACGTCAGCCGCGATAATCTGGCCATGTCTACCCCCAAAACCCTGTTCGGCTTTCATGCCGTGGGCGTGCGCCTGAAGACCGCGCCCAAATCCATTATTGAAATTTACGTCGACCCGACCCGGCGCGATGCGCGCATGCGCCAATTTGCCGAGCGTGTGCAAGAGGCCGGTGTGCGTCTGCTGGAAGCTGACGGTGTGCGCCTGGCGCGCATGAGCGGCAGCCATGG
>Ga0136636_10000053_pt1 | contig 38922 bp, 37 predicted proteins | sample AntDrymUQ8522106_2_FD_104653 | JGI IMG/M metagenome (GOLD analysis project Ga0136636, IMG submission 104653) | Polar desert sand microbial communities from Dry Valleys, Antarctica - metaG UQ852 (21.06) | ecosystem: Environmental > Terrestrial > Soil > Desert | place: Antarctica: Dry Valley... | reverse complement strand
TATTATATAGTGGATGCGATGATCAAAGCGGGAACAGAAATGGGAATCGAGGAAAATCTGGCGAAATTATTTGTAAAGCAAACCATGTTGGGAGCGTATCATCTTATTAACAATTCTGAAAAAAATTTAGAAGAGCTCATTAAAGATGTCGCTTCAAAAGGCGGTACTACAGAAGCGGCTTTGAAAACTTTTGAAGAGCATCATTTGAAGGAAACGCTTCGCAGAGGCATTTTGGAGGCAGAAAAAAGATCGCGTGAATTAAGTAATTGAGTTTTATCAACCTCCGTTTTCTGCATTACGGAACGGATTTTAAAGTAGAATAAGAGCTGAATATTTTTTAGAATAATTATAAATATTTAGTTCAGAATTATTTGTCTATATAAAATATTCTTTGTTATTTTGCACTCTGAAATATTCATTAGAAATAAAGAACATCGAGATATGTCAAGAATTTGCCAAATAACAGGAAAGCGTGCCATGGTAGGAAACAATGTTTCTCACGCTAATAACAAAACGAAGCGTCGTTTTGAAATTAACTTATTGGAGAAGAAATTTTACCTTCCAGAGCAAGAGAAATCTGTAACTTTAAAAGTTACTGCTCATGGATTGAGAATCATCAATAGAATTGGGATTGAAGAAGCAATCGTAAGAGCAACAAGAAACGGGTTTATTAAATAAGAAATCATGGCAAAAAAAGGAAATAGAGTACAGGTGATTTTGGAGTGCACAGAGCACAAAGAAACTGGTGTAGCAGGAATGTCAAGATACATTACTACTAAAAACAAAAAGAACACAACAGAGAGATTAGAATTGAAAAAATTTAATCCAGTTCTTAAGAAATATACCCTTCACAAAGAAATCAAGTAATTTTTTAAAAGAATAAAAGATGGCAAAGAAAGTAGTAGCAACGCTTCAGGGTGGTGCAGGATCTAAGAAAATGACCAAAGTAGTGAAAATGGTGAAATCCGCTAAAAGTGGTGCTTACGTTTTCGAAGAACGAGTAATGAATGCAGATGAAGTAGAAGGGTTTTTGAAAAAATAATTCTTTTGCTCAGCAAATACCATATAAAACTATCCAATTTTTTGGGTAGTTTTTTTATTATCTTTGTTTTCGGCGAAAACAGGGTGATTTCATAAATTTAATTCGTAAATCTAAAGAATGAGTTGGTTCAAGAAAGTATTTAAAAAAGAAGAGAAAGAAACTTTAGATAAAGGTTTGGAAAAATCTAATCAAGGTTTTTTTGATAAAATTTCTAAAGCGGTTGTGGGTAAAAGCAAGGTTGATGAAGAAGTTCTGGATAATTTGGAAGAAGTTCTCATCGCCTCTGATGTTGGTGCTTCTACCACCATAAAAATTATCGAACGGATAGAAAATCGGGTTGCGCGGGACAAATTTGTAAGCACCGCTGAACTGGATACGATTCTGCGCGAAGAAATTTCTGGCTTACTTTTAGAAAATCCTCATGCGTCCACGGGAAATATTGACGAAAGTAAAAAACCTTATGTGATCATGGTTGTAGGGGTAAATGGAGTTGGAAAAACGACTACGATTGGCAAATTGGCGCATCAGTTTAAATCCGAAGGAAAGAAGGTGATTTTGGGAGCGGCGGACACTTTTCGCGCCGCAGCTGTTGATCAATTGGTCATCTGGAGTGAAAGAGTGGGCGTTTCTATTGTGAAACAAAATATGGGATCTGATCCAGCCTCCGTGGCTTTTGATACGGTACAAAGTGCAGTTGCCAATAATGCGGATGTGGTGATAATTGATACCGCTGGAAGATTGCACAATAAAGTGAACCTCATGAATGAACTGACGAAGATTAAACGGGTGATGCAAAAAGTTATTCCAGATGCACCCCATGAAATTTTATTGGTTCTTGATGGATCAACGGGTCAAAACGCGTTCGAGCAAGCGAAACAATTCACGGCAGCCACGGAAGTTAATGCTTTGGCGGTGACGAAGTTAGATGGAACAGCGAAAGGTGGAGTGGTAATTGGTATTTCTGACCAGTTTCAGATTCCCGTAAAATATATCGGCGTAGGAGAAAAAATGACGGACCTGCAGTTATTTAATGGAACAGAATTTGTAGACTCATTTTTCAGAAAACGAAATTAGATTGATTATTCATTAGACTAATTTGTTTTTTTAAAATAAACTTCAAACATTTTTTTAACCTTAAAATTTTAAACTATGGGTATTTTAACTTGGATCATTTTTGGTCTTATCGCAGGTGCAATCGCTAAATTCATTATGCCTGGAAATCAGGGAATGGGTTGGCTTATGACAATTATTCTAGGAATCGTGGGCGCCTTTGTTGGTGGATTCATCGGTTCTTTACTTGGATGGGGATCTATTGAAGAATTTGACTTCAAAAGTATTTTGCTTGCCGTTGTAGGAGCTTTGGTGGTACTCTGGATTTACGGAATGGCTACCAAAAGAGGATAAAAATTTATTTATTGAAAAAATCCCGGGCTGAATTTCAGTCCGGGATTTATTTTGCTCAAAAGTTAGCTTTTAATTAAATTTTATTTGGAAAGGCATTTCCATCATGATTCCACTTTTTAATTTTGGATTGGTGATCTGCTCGAAAAGTCTGTAATTTTCTTCGCCAATTTTATTTTTAATCAATTTTGTGGAGATTTGATCTTCTTCCATGTTTTTAAATAATTGCTCGAATTTATTCACTTTTTCGGGATAAGTTGAGACCTTATAATCTTTCATTTTCGCTTTTGAAGCCGCAAAAGTGATGGCGTCATTGAGTGATCCTAATTGATCGACCAATCCTATTTGCTTAGCTCTTGTCCCGCTCCAAACTCTACCGCCTCCAATTTCATCAATCTGCTCGAATGATTTTTTACGGTTTTGCGTCACAAAATAGACAAACCTTTTGTATGTAGATTCTACACTTTTGGTCATCATACTCAATCCACCTGGAGTAATTCCGTTGATGGGAGAAAAAATGTTAGAATTGGCATTCGTATTTACAGCATGCGCACTTAAACCGTTTCTGTTTGCGATTTCTTTAAAATAAGGAATCATTCCAAAAACACCTATAGAACCAGTAAGCGTATTGGGTTCAGAATAAATTTTGTCTGCGGCCATTGCAATATAATACCCTCCAGAAGCTGCGTAATCGCCGAAAGAAACAATCAGGGGTTTTTTCTTTTTCAACTGTTGCAACTCAAAAAGAATCTCATCAGATGCATTTGCACTTCCACCTGGGGAATTAATTCGTAGAACTACAGCTTTTACCTTATCATTGTCGGATAATTTTTTAATTTCTTTCACCATATTATCGGCGTAGATATTGTCATAGCCTTCTCCATTATTAATGGAACCAGAGGCATAAATAACGGCAACCTGATTGTCTTTTTTGCTTTCATCTTCTTTAAAAGAGTTGATGTATTTACTAAAAGATATTTTTTGTAATTTATCTTTATCTTCTAATTTTAGCTTTGATTTTAGCATTTTATCGTATTCCGTTTTTTGTAACAACTGATCAGCAAGTTTATGTTGTAAACTAAGATCAGGGATTACACCGTACAAACTGTCTACTACGGTTCGGAATTGTGCAGAATCAATTTTTCTGGAATTGGCTATTTTAGCGGCATTCAGGGTCCAAACATCTTTTAATAAGGTAGAAAGTTGTTCTCTGTTTTCCGGAGACATATCATCCCGTAGAAAAGGCTCTACCGCAGATTTGTATTTTCCATGTCGAATGATTTGAACGCCAATACCAAATTTTTCCGTAAAACTTTTCATGTAGAGAATTTCTGTAGACAAACCTTTCAAATCAATTCCTCCTGCAGGATTTAAAATATATTTATCTGCCACAGAACCTAAGTAATACGCAGGTTGCGAAACTACATTTCCGTAGGCATATACAAATTTTCCACTTTTTTTGAAGTCTTCTAAGGCGGAACGAATATCGTCTAGTTGAGTCAATCCCGCTTTTAAACCGTCTGTTTCAATGCTAATGCCTTTTATTTTATCATCTGTCTTTGCTTTTTGAATGGCTTCTATAATATGATAGAGCATTACATTTTTTTCTTGATCTCCAAAAGCGAAAATTTCCGGATTGTCTTCAGTAGGACTATCTATAACATTGGTTTTAAAATCTAAAGTTAAAATAGAATTTTCTTTAATGCTTGGTTTTTGGTCGGTGAAGGCACTCGCGGCTATCATTAAGATTAAGGACAGAAAAAAAAGACCTACAATTATCATTATAGCTACTATATTTGCGAGAACATTTTTAAAGAAACTTTTCATAAAATCTAATTATTTCGTAATATGTCGTATCACTTGGTCACTTTGTTACTCGGTAGTAATTTAGGAAATTCAAAAAATAATATTAATCTTGCTCTAATGGCTATTTCAGAAGAAATAGGTTGTGTCATTAGAAAAACTCAAGTTTTAGAGACTATTCCAATAGAGTTTGTTAGTAATAATATTTTTTGTAATATTGCAATACTAATAAAAACACAATTTTCGCCCATAAAACTTTTGAATTCCGTAAAAGTAATTGAAGTAAGAATGGGTAGGACTAAGGATTCTAGATCAACAAGTCACTATACAGACCGCATTATCGATATTGATATTGTACAGTATGGAGACTTGAAATTTGAGTGTTTAAGGTTAGGGATTCCGCATTATAAGCATTTATTTGAGCGTGATTTCTCCCGAGAATTGTTATTAGATTTAGAAAACATTAAAACATAAAATATGAAATTAGGTTTATTTTTAGCAGTAACCCTTCCCATTGTGTTCTATGCACAAGATTCTACTGCAGCGAAAAATAATTATCCAAATACCTTCTCCAGCGGCTCTGCCAAGGTAGAAAAATTTGATAATTCTGCGAGAAGGTTTAACGATTGGGCGATCTCTGTCGGTGGTGGTGGTGCATTCATGGCAAAAGGAGATTTAACTTCTTTCTATGGTAAGAAAATTAATTGGGGATGGAACGCGTATGCAAGTTTAGACAAGCAAATTACGCATACCTTCGGTGCAAGCATTCAATACCAGATGGGAGAAACTAATCAGCGTGGGCAATTGCCGGGTGCAGAAGGAATAAAAGCCGGTATTGCTAATGCATATACAAAATATCAACAAGTTGCAATTTTAGGAGATGTTAACTTTTCAAATTTATTACGAAGAGTCGATAACCATTCTAATTACAGATGGGCGCTTCATGGATATGGCGGTGTAGGTATACAAGCTTATAAAACATTGTTAATTGATAACGATTTATCAGTCGTGGCTCCAAACAGATTACCTATCCAAAATGATCAAAAATTAAATATTAGTTCCTTGTTTTTTCAAGGAGGTCTTGGTTTGAAGTATAAAGTATCTAAATTGATTGATTTAGAGTTGCGCACTATGTATATTTTAAGTGGCGACGAGGAATTTGATGGCGGTGGTGAAGTTAGAGAAGTTCCTGGCGTATTTGGTCCAAGACTAAACTATAACTTAATTAATGATGCTTATGGTGACGATATGCTAACCGTTAACTTGGGGCTATCTATCAAATTAGGAAAACACGATTCTCATTTAGCATGGCATGATCCATTACAGGAAGCTTATTACAGAGTAAACGTTTTAGAAAACGCAGATACCGAATTTGTAGTATGTGAAAAAGGTGATAATGATAATGATGGCGTTTGCGATGATTGGGACAGACAATTAGATACTCCTTCGGGAGCAAGAGTAGATGGTGCAGGTGTAGCTCTGGATATGGATTTAGACGGAACTATCGATCTTTATGATAAGTGTGTAACTGTTCCTGGACCAATCGAAAACATGGGTTGTCCAGTAAATACAGCTGGAGCAAACTAATTTTCCTAATCTTAAACAATACAAAGGTGATGGTAAATTTATAGAAGATGGTCAGAAAGGACAAATGTGAATCAGACCTTCTATCAACTTAACCAAAACTAATAATCAATTTCAATTATAACTTATAAAAAATACATTATGAAACTAAATTTAATAATCGCAGCATTAGCACTCCCTGTTGCTATGTTTGGTCAGGATTCGACCGCAGTTTCTACAGAAGGGTATCCCAATACTTTCTCTTCAGGATCAGCTAATGTTTCCCCTTTCACGCAGGCATCAAAAAGATTTAATGATTGGTCCATTTCTGCAGGAGCAGGAGTTCCACTTCTTCAATCTGGAGATTTGACATCAATAAAAAATGGTAATGGTAAAAACGTCTTTGGTTATTCCGCTTATTTAAGTGTGGACAAAGCAATTACCCATGCATTTGGTATTAATTTACAGTATGATAGAGGCGAAACCAGACAAGGTTGGTTCAATACAAAAACCGATAACTCAACTGGTACTGCTTATCAAGATGTGGGAGCAAGAACTCAATATGATGCGATTTCTTTAATCGGTGATGTTAATTTCTCTAATTTATTAAGAAGAGTAGACAACAAATCTCCGTTCAGATGGGCGATTCACGGATATGCTGGAATAGGAACTTTGGCTTATAGAGCATATTTAGAAGATGCAAAAGGACAACGATTAAATACAGAAATAAAACCGTTTAGTTTAAACTCCATGTTTGGACAAGCCGGTGCGGGTCTAAAATATAAAATCAACAGAAAAATTGATTTAGAAGGTAGAGTAATGTATGTTGTTACTGGTGATGATGAATTTGATGGTGGTGGAGCACAATACAGCCCTATCAACTTAAGAGAAGATCAAGTTTCTGATAACTTCTTTAATGCAACTTTAGGTCTTTCCCTTAAACTTGGTAAACATCAGTCGCACCTAATGTGGCATGATCCATTGCAAGAAATTTACTATAAACTAGATGTATTGGCAGACAAAAACCAAGATGTAGAAGTTTGTAAAAAAGGTGATGTAGATAATGATGGAGTGTGTGATGATTGGGACAGACAACTTGATACTCCTGCAGGTGCAAGAGTGGATGGAGCAGGTGTAGCATTAGACACAGACTTAGATGGAGTAATTGATTTGTATGACAAATGTGTTACCGTTCCAGGTCCAGTAGAAAATAACGGTTGTCCTACAACAAGTACTTCCACAGTTACAGATAATACAAGAACATTAGAAGGAATTGAATTCGATCTTAATTCAGATAAAATTTTACCTTCCAATACCCCTATTTTGAATAATGCAATTAATTACATTAATTCATCAGCAGGAACGTATACCGTAATTGGTGCTACAGATACAAGAGCTTCTGATGCATACAATCAAAAATTATCAGAAAGAAGAGCAAATAGCGTGAAAAATTATTTGATGCAAAATGGAGTAGGCTCTGGTAAATTAGATGCTGTTGGTAGAGGCGAAAAAGACCTTAAATACCCAGAATGTGAACCTGCAACTAAATGCCCTGAATGGAAAAACAGAGCAAATAGAAGAGTTTACTTCGAAGCAAAATAATATCCTTTGATCCTAAATTATAAAAGTCACGCATTGCGTGACTTTTTTTGTTATATGAAATTTCTTTCCTTATTTTTACGTGATGATTTCTTTACAGGATTTTCAACAGTTAAAATTACAAACCCTTTCGCATTTTTGGGGGTATAGTGAATTCCGGGATTCCCAGGAAGAAATTATTGATTCCGTGATTTCTGGTCATGATACTTTGGCTTTGCTTCCCACCGGTGGCGGAAAATCCTTATGTTATCAACTTCCGGCTCTTATTTTAGAAGGAACTTGTCTCGTTATTTCGCCGCTTTTGGCTTTGATGAAAGACCAGGTTTACCAACTCAAAAATAATGGAATAGAAGCTGAATATCTTTCTTCGGAATTAGATGAATATGAAGCAGAAACCATTTTTAACCGATGCAAAAGCGGACTCACCAAGTTGCTCTATCTTTCTCCGGAACGATTGACGAATAGATTATTTCTACAAAATTTAGAAGAAATTCAAATATCATTCATCGCTGTAGATGAAGCGCACTGTATTTCAGAATGGGGGCAAGATTTTCGCCCAAGCTACCAAAATATCAAACAGTTCCGGGAAAACCTAAAAAAAATACCTGTTTTAGCTTTAACCGCAACTGCAACTCCAAAAGTTTTGCAGGAAATCCAGTTGAAACTTAATCTTCGAGGTACAGCGATCTTTCAAAAGAGTTTCCGACGCACCAATATTAAAATTGTTTCTGATAAAGTTTCGGATAAGTACGAACGTATTTTAAATATCATGAAATACAACGATTCTTCCGGTATTATCTATGTTAGAAGTCGCAAAGAAGCAGAAGAACTCACGCTTTTTCTGCAGAGAAATCAAATAAAAAATGTAGATTATTTTCACGCAGGTTTGCCTGTGAAGGAAAAAAATGCAAAACAAAATCTCTGGATTCAAAGTCAAAATCAAGTTTTGGTTTCTACCAACGCATTTGGAATGGGAATCGATAAGGATCAGGTAAGATTTGTAGCCCATTTTTCGCCACCGCAATCATTAGAAAATTATTATCAGGAAATTGGAAGAGCAGGTCGTGATGGTTTGGAATCTTATACTTTTTTATTATGGAATGAGCAGGAACTTCGGAATTTTGACGATATTTTATTAAGACAAATTCCTACTAAAATGGAATTTGAGAAAATAATTACCTATCTCTATTCCACCTTTCAAATTGCGGAAAATGATCTGCCCGAAAAGATTTTCCAACTGCACCTTTCTAATATTAAGAATTACACGAAATATTCCACCGCTAAAATAAACAATGTCCTCAATTTTCTGCATCATCAGGAAATCATATTTTTAAATTCTTATCAGTCGCTCTCCTCTTTAGAATTGAAAATTTCACCCGAAGAAATGGATCTACTTCCTAAAAAAGATGCCTATTTTATTGAATTACTATTCCGGTATATTTCTGGATTAAGTACACACAAGCAACTTTTCAGTGAGATTAAACTCAGTAATAAAATCGGCGCAGAAACGCAGGTGGTGAAAGAACGCATTAAAGAGATGATGCAGAAAAATTACTTGGAGTATATTGATGGCGCATTATCCAGTGTCAAATTTCTTCAGCATCGGGATGATCGTGCAATTGTTGGAAAATACTGGAATCTTTTTGAACAAATTCAGAAAAATAAAATTCAGAAATGGGAAGAAATGAAATTCTTTGTGCAGGATACTGATTTTTGCAAAATGAAAATGATACTTTCCTATTTTGGAGAAAAAAATGTAAAGAATTGCGGAAAATGTTCCGTCTGCGAAAAGCAAAAAGAGCAAGTTTTTGGGCGAAATATCGCCACAGAAATTATTGAAATTCTTCATCAAAAACCTTCCAGTGTAGAAGAAATATCAATCCGACTCAATTATTTTGAGAAAGAAAACATTCTGGAAAATCTGATTCAACTTCTTGATTCAGGCAAAGTTAAAATGCTCAATTTTAGAACATATACGGTGGCTTAGACATAAAGCGGTACTCAAAATTTAAATAAATCTCAACTCCTCAATATTCATGAAATCATTAAAAATTGTCTTTTTCGGAACACCAGAATTCGCTAAATCTTGTTTGGAATCCATTGATCACTCAGATCATGATGTTGTAGGCGTTGTTACCGTTGCAGATAAAGCAAGTGGTCGTGGTCAAAAAATGCATCAATCCGCCGTAAAAAGTTATGCGGTAGAAAATAATCTTCCTCTTTTTCAACCCGAAAAATTGCGCGATCCAGAATTTTTGGAGCATATGAAAGCGCTTGAAGCAGATGTTTTTGTCGTAGTTGCTTTCCGAATGATGCCTAAAATATTGTTTGAGATGCCTACAATTGGAACTTTTAATCTACATGCGTCCTTGCTTCCAGATTATCGTGGAGCAGCTCCGATCAATTACGCGATCATCAACGGGGAAGAAAAAACCGGCGCTACTACCTTTTTTATCAATGAAAAAATTGATGAGGGAAATATTCTTATGCAAGAGGAACTTGCCATTTCTGTCACGGAAAATGCGGGAATTCTTCACGATCGTTTGATGGAAATGGGTGCGAAATTAGTGGTGAAGACTTTAGATGGTTTAGCGGAAAATACCATTCAGGAAAAACCGCAACTTCATGTAGAACATCCGAAAAATGCTTTTAAAATTTTTAAAGATGATACCAAGATAAATTGGGATCAAAACTCGGAGAATGTTCACAATTTTATTCGCGGAATGTCACCTTATCCTTGTTCGTTCACCATTTTAAAAATCGGCGAGGAGGAGAAGTCATTAAAAATTTATCAAGGAAAATTCGAGGTTTCAACCCACGAAAATACTGCCGGAACTTTAGAAATCGACAAACATCAATTCAAAATTTTCACCAAAGATGGGTTCTATGTTCCGGAAGAATTACAATTGGAAGGTAAGAAAAGAATGTCGGTAAAAGATTTTCTAAATGGTTTTCAGAATTTTGATCATATTTCAATCGCGTAATGAGGGTGTTTTCCTTTTTTTAAAACAAAAAGTCCCGAAAGATTTTCTAAAAATTTTAATAGAGGTTCGCGACGGTTAAACGCTATAAATATCCAAAGATTTTGTGTTCTTTTAGGAGGTGAGAGGCAGAACTTTTCATCAATTTATCTTTTGTTACTCTGTGGTTTAAAGTTAATTTCTATTTTTCAGCAAAACCCAGCCTTTGTAGGAGATAAGTAGTCCAGAATCTGGTTCTGTCCACTGCAATATATACCAATACGTTCCGGTTGCCAAAGTTCTGCCGTTAATTTTTCCATCCCAAATGAACGGTTCAGTCTGCGTTTTGAAAACACCATTTCCATACCGGTCGAAAATTTCAATTTTCACGTCTTTCTTAATTTTCAATTCAGAGTAATCCAATGCATCATTGAATCCATCACTATTTGGTGTGATGATATTAATTAAGTTGATGATTAAAAAATCTTTGCTCACAGTCTCGCAATTTTGTGCGTCTTTTACAAAAATAGTATGCGTTCCGCGAGAAATGTTTCGGAATATATTTGAAGCTTGAAAATCTTGATTATCAATCGCGTAAAGGTAAGGCGGTGTTCCACCGGTAACAGAAACCGTTGCGGTATTTCCTGACACGTCAATATTGGTGATAGTGGGGAGTTCTGCTCCAAAAACGGTTACTTTTTGACGGTAAATGCAATTATTAAAGCCTAAGTCTACAAAATATTCTCCGACTGGAACCGAAATACCTGAAGTTTTTTCTCCCGTGCTCCAGAGATAGGAATCGAAACCGGATCCTGCGTCTAAAATAGTTTGATCAGCGGGACAAATCGTCTGATCGATCAGCAGATTTGATTTTTTTGGTTGGTTAAAGAGTAAGGTTAATTCCCCAATTTCAGGGCAATTACGGGTGCTTTCAAATCGAAAATAAAAGGTTGCGTTTTTTGTAAGAACTTGCGTGGCGAGAATTAGATTTTGTTTTTTCTCTGCTTCAATTTTTGAAAGGTAAAAAGTAGCCGTAATTGTGGGATCAGCCGTAAATGATGATTTATAAGAATTTAAATCAACAGAGATCGATCCGCTCAGTTCATTGTCACAAAGTGTTTTTGAAACAGCAGCAGAGAGAAGCGTAATTTTGTTTCCAACTTTCAACTCAAACTGCCCAAATTTCGGGGCGCAACCTGCGGCGTTTTCTACCCGAAAATAAATCATGGTGTTGCTATTAAATGTAAAGTCATTTGCTAAAAAATTCGTAGAACCAGTTTGCTGATCGATTATATTTAAATAATATTTTACCCTAAAATCTACAGAAAAATTGCTGATGATCTGCGGATTAATATCTGAAAATTTCAGTGAAATATAACCATCGAAATCATCATCGCAAAAAGTAGAATTAAAATTGGCAAGATTAATTTGTGCGGTAGGTGATATTTCTAATTCAATTTTTGCAGTTTTTATGCAACCAAATGGAGAAGTAATTTGCGCGTAAACTGTCCCTGGAAGTGAGGTGTAACTGGTGAAATTATTGATCTGCTGATTGAGCGTGGAATCTGCAAAATAAGTTGCTGTATTATTTGGATCCATAGAATTTTGGGCAGTACTTAAGTTGTAAGTTCCTGTTCCGTCTGCATTGGCGCAAACCTTTAACTTATCATCTTTAACCGTCAAAACTTTTAGATCAATAATTACTTTAAAAAATTCTGAATCTTCTGGTGTTCCATTTCCTTCAATATAATAGACAAAGAAATCACTTGTATCTGCGGTTAACGTTGCATTTGGAATATATGTAATAATTCCTGTAGTAGAATCCACTGTGGCAATTCCGGAAGTTCCCTGCACACGAATTTTTGTTTTTCCGGGCACTATGGATTGAGAGGAATTGGTAAATGCGGGTTGAACAGTAATTGTTTTGCAGCTGCCAAGAATGTAATTGGAAGTAGAAATAGGTGCACAAACTAGAAATTGGTAAGGCGTTGTTAATTTAGTATCGCAGTTCGTCTTCGTAATAATACAGGTATAATCGCCGCTTCCATATTGTTGAGGATTCAGAAAGTAAGTAGTTTCGCCCGTAATCAAAACTCCATTCAAATACCATTTGTAAAAATCGTAAGAGTCATCAACCTGGAATAAAACACTAGAAAAACAATCGCCGGTTTTAGAAATTACTGGTACAGAACTGAAGCCCGCAAAATAGCCACCATAACCAACCGCTCCATCTCCAGAGGCGATTCCCGCGGTTACTGATCGGGTAGAGTTTACGGTGATATTTCCTGTCACATTTAAGACGTTGTATGTTTCCCAACCCGAGTTTCCTGCCACTGGAAAAGGTCCTTGATTTCCACTCAAAGTCGTTCCATTCACTTGCACGGAGGCACCTTTTTCCGTAATAATATTGAGTTTCGCGTTATAAAAATAAGATCCAATTTGATTGATTGCAGAAATTTCGTCGATTTTGTTGGGCAAGAAACAGCTCAAAGCAGGAACAAAATTAAAACCGCCGGTTGCATAAGGATTTCCATTCGCTACGCCTGCTAAAAGTTGGTACAGGTACGCATTTTTAGAGGTTTTTATGCTCATATTATAATGGTCATTTCCTTGATCGACATAGTAGGAAGATTCTGCAATGAAATATTGTCCCGCGTTCAGTGTAACTCCGATTGGATTTCCGTTGATGATAATTTCTGTGTTATCTTCGGTCGCTACAATCAGGCCAGATTCCATATTATTATTGGGTGGACCATTTCCTTTGACCAAAACAAATTCATCTCCTAACCTTTCAATAGGAACGGACTGATCCATTAAAATATCATTATTAGTGTTATTCTCATAGGTGTAAACGGCATTATAATTTCCATTGGTCACAGAAATCGGTTGGTTGGCTTCAATTTTTGCTCCTATTAATCCGTCTGGATTTGCAGCATTATCTCCGCTAATGACATTTACAATGTAGGATTCCCCTTTGTTTAAGGTCGTTGTTTTCGTGGGACTGGAACTTCCGTCAAAAAAAACAACAGACGGACTGTACCCGGAAATATTCACAGTGGTATTGTCTTCTGTTGCTATAATTCCAATGGTGGAAGTTATAAAACGTCTACTTACTGTATTTCTTGCCATGGCGGCGAAGAAGGTTTTGCCGACTCCGGCTAAACCTTTGGACGTAATGATTTCTGCATGATTTGGAACTACAAAACGGAAATTGGCAAAAAATCTTTTGCTTCCTTTTACGTGAAGTCCCATGGAAACTGGCTTGAACATATATGTCAAATCAGCAGTAATCATCTTGTCAAAAGGAATAACTACTACTTGTGGACTTCCCTTCGAGAGCTGTACGGTATTAATAAGGGTATTGCCAGTAAAAATATCTACGGAAAAAGGAATGGTTTCACTGGTAGAAAGATATAGAAAACTTTCTACATTCAGTTGATTATTAGTTCCGGCACTCCCTGCAAAAGGTGCGAACCAATGTTCCGTATCCAATTGCGCAGAAAATGATCCAAAGATCCAAAGCAATAAAAAAAGTAATGATTTTTTCAAAGGAAAATAATTAGAAATTAGCTTGTAAAAATAACCTTAAATACCCGAAAAAAAAATCTCTTTCTGCAAAGAGAAAGAGATTTTAATCATTTTTTTCTGAAGATTATGTAAGACTTACTCTTACATATCCTAACACTTTTAAATCGCTGTTTACAGATTTTACGTAATCTGCAACAGAAATGCTTCCGTCTTTAATAAAAGCTTGGTGTACCAAAGTATTGTCTTTATAGAATTTCTGCATTTTTCCTTTCAAGATATTATCAATGATGTTTGCAGGTTTTCCTTCTTTAGTCAATAATTCACGTTCGATTTCTAATTCTTTATCAATGGTGTCCTGAGAAACCATGGTTTCATCCAAAGCAATTGGCTTCATTGCAGCAACCTGCATAGAAACAGATTTTGCAACTTCTACAGATCCATCTACATTAGTTGAAAGTGAGGTAATGGCTGCGATTTTGTTTCCTGCGTGGATATAAGCACCTACAAAAGGACCTTCAATTCTTTCGAAAGAACCGATTTCAATTTTTTCTCCGATCAAACCTGTTTGTTCGATCAATTTTTCTGCAACCGTCATTCCGTGGAAATCTGACGCGAAAAATTCTTCTTTATTTGAATAAAAAACAGCTTGTTCCGCAAGTTCATGCGCTAATTCTACGAAGTTATCATTTTTTGCAACGAAATCTGTTTCGCAATTCAAAGCGATGATCGCACCCATGGTGTTATCTTCGTTTACTTTTGCAATTACAGCACCTTCGTGAGAATCTCTGTCTGCTCTGTTAGCCGCAACTTTCTGTCCTTTTTTTCTTAAGTTTTCTATTGCTTTGTCAAAATCTCCTTCAGCTTCTACCAATGCTTTTTTGCAGTCCATCATTCCTGCTCCAGTAATATTTCTTAATTTAGCTACATCTGCAGCAACCGGTGTATACATATTTTTATTTTTTAATATTAAAATTTGATTAAATTAGCTTTTTTAGGGCGGTGCAAAGATAATAAATTTCGCACAAACTAAAAAGAAGATTTAATCGTTATCGTTAAAATTATAACAGCTAAAAAATCCTTCCTTTTATGTTTAAATATTTAATTTTACTCAGCGTATTTATTTCCTCTTTTTGCCTGGCTCAATCTAAATATACGGCGGCGCAAGTGGAAAAAAGTACTGATGCTCAAGTGATTGCCAATTTTATCAAATTTAATCCTACGCATCCGAAGACGCCGGAATTTAAACGAAAATTATTTTCCGTTATTAATAATGATAAAACGCCCGCAAAAAAAGCCGCAGTCGCTAAACCGAGCATCAAACCAATCAGTACTTCTACATTGAAAACGGAGATTAAAAAGGATGTAGCAAAAAATGGTCCCAGCGAAAAGAATAAAAGAACTGCCGAGTTGCTTACTCATCTCTTTAATAGTGATCCCTCCAGCAAAAATGCTTACGTGCAAATTGTCAACAAATCGAAGTGCAACTTAATTGTGAAGATCAGTGGCAGAAAATATTATAACTTGGATGTTCCCGCGAATAATCAAAATTTTATTTTGGTGGACAAAGGAACCTACAGCGTGACAACTTCTGTGTGCGATGCAAAATATTCCAGCACTAAGAATATTAATAAAGACATTGTTTTAACCCTTAACTCACAAAAATCCGGCCGATAATTGGTTTTTTTATTTTTTGAAAAGATGAAAGTCTTGCGTAAGATTTAGATATTCCTCTGTAAATTGTCGAGGTGATTTCTCAATCGTAAGTGATTTCTCTTCCCGTTCTTTTTCCCCAAAACCTAATTCTAGAATCCATCTTTTGGGTGGCGCATTTTCTATACCAAAGATTTTTATTTTTCGGTGCACCTTCAACCCATATTTCAAACCGAATTCTTCAAAAATTAATCCCATTTCAAAAGGAATAATTACAGAAAGTACACCATTTTCCTGAAGCAAAATCGCCGATTTTTTGATTAAATTTTCAAATGAAAGGGTGATTTGTTGTCTTGCTAAAATATCTTTCTCTGACCTATTTTCATCAAAGTAGGGTGGATTCGAAATAATGGCATCATACTTTTCACAGGAAGAAAAATCTTTGAAATCCTGCTGAAGCGCAAATAAGTTTTTTGTAAAAGGAGAATTACTGAAATTGGTTTTCGCCAGTGCAAAAGCGTCTGGATCAATGTCTAGAGCGGTAATTTTTGCCTTAGGATTTCTTTGTGCCACCATCAAACTAATCAACCCGGAACCTGTTCCAACTTCCAAAATTTTCCCTGCATCTTTTACAGAAGCTAAAACCCCAAGTAAGACGCCATCTGTACCTACGCGAAAAACATTTTTATTTTGTTCGAGGGTGAATTGCTTGAAATGAAAAGGTTTCATTTTATAAAAAGGGTAATTAAATATAATGGATTTTAAAAAAAAGAATCTTCACTTAATCAAGTATACGAAGCGAAAATTATAAATTTGTAGGCAGTAAAATTGTAAAAGTAGTTCCTTTGCCCAACTCAGATTCTACGGATATTTCCCCTTTATAATCTTCAACCATTTTTCTAACCATGGTTAATCCTAAACCTGTACCACTTGTTTTGGAAGTGAAATTTGGTTCAAAAATCCGATTATATAATTCCTCGGGAATTCCTGTTCCATTATCTTCTACAGCGATCACAATTCTTTTCTGATGCTGCTCCACATCAATATTAATGATGTTTTCTCGATCATCTGATCTTGCCTGTCTTGCATTGGCAACTAAATTGGTGATAATTCTGGAGAGGTAAATTTTGTCCATATCCACCATGATGGAGTCTTTATTCGCGTGGTAATAAATTTTTTCATCGCTGAACACGTGAATGATGTTTTTGATTTCTTTATTCATATCAAAAACCTCATTGTTCTTCTCCGGTAACTGCGCAAACTGAGAAAATGCATTAGCAACCGTGGCTACTAAATCAATTTGTTCTACTAAGGTGCTGCTCAAGTTTTTTACTTTTGCGTTGATCTCTGGATCTGTATGATCAAACTTTCTTTCAAAATTCTGAATGGTCAGTTTCATTGGAGTTAAAGGGTTTTTAACTTCATGTGCAACTTGTTTCGCCATTTCTCGCCATGCTTCTTCTTTTTCTTTGAAACTGAGTCTTTCTTTTTGCTCTTTAATTTGAAGAATCATTTCGTTATAGGCTTTTACCAACTGATTTAATTCATCATTATGATAGTATCTAAGCGGTTGTGGTTCCTGATCCAAAAGATTAACACGATAAATTAAGTCCGAAAATTTGGTGACTGTTTTGGTTAAATTATTAGAAATGATCCAGCTAAGCCACACTGCAAATGCAATGATAAATAAATTGACTAAAATAATATAGTTTACATATTTATTAAAGACATTAATATAGGATCCATCATTGTGGTAGTAAGGAAAATACACAATCGCAATAGGTTCCAGCATATTATTTTTTAAAATAGTAAAAGAGGAAGTAACATTGGCATCCATTTTTTCATCAAAACTTTGAAAATCTACTCTTTTATCACTTTTTAAAATTTGATTGACCAAATTGAGAGGAACTTTTTTTTGCGCAATGAGATTGTAATCTTTATTGGAAATTAAGTACGCTCCTTTTAAATTATAGATGATGATATCTTGATTATTGATATCTGCAATCTCGAAAATTTCATTGGCTAAAACATCTGTTAAATCAGAAGTTGTTACGTGTGTTTCACTCACTGCATAATCCAGAGTAGACATGAGTGATTCTGATTTTTTCTGTAAATCCGTGCGGCTTTGCTCAATTGCATTATTGCGCAAAATATAGAAGGAGAGGATTGCAGAACCCGCAATACTGAGCAAACAGATTATTAAGAAGCCCCAGAAAACTTTATTTCTTAATCGATAACCTTTATATGGAGAGAGTGGCATTTTTTTTCAGTAATTTCGTTACATATTTTCCAATGATATCAAATTCTAAATTGACCAGATCGCCGGCTTTTAGATTTTTCATATTGGTGAACTCCCATGTGTAGGGAATTAATGCAACCGAAAATTTATTTAATCCACTGTTTGCAACGGTGAGGCTAATCCCGTTTACCGTAATAGAACCTTGCGCTACCGTGGTGAAATCTTCTGTTTCAGCGTACTGTATCGTTAGGAAATAACTCCCGTCTTTGTCTACAATATTTTCTACAGTTCCAGTGCGGTCTACGTGACCCTGCACAATGTGTCCATCCAATCTTCCATCAAACTTCAAACAGCGTTCCAAATTAATTTCGGTTCCTGTTTTCCATTGTCCTAAATTGGTTTTATCTAATGATTCTGCTATTGCGGTAACGCCATAATAATTGCCATCAATGTCTACCACAGTTAGGCAACAACCATTGTGAGCCAAACTTTGGTCAATTTTTAATTCCTGTGTAAAGGGACAGCTTAAAGTAAAATGAATATTTTCGTTTATTTTTTCAATTTTTTCTACGGTTCCCGTAGCTTCGATGATTCCAGTGAACATAAATTAAATTTGGGGGAAAAGGTTAATAATAAATAATTTCCAAAAAGTTGTTTCTATTTTCTTAAATTTGTGGAATTCTATTAATCCTCAAAGATAAGAAAATGAGTTCTAAACACCCCAAAGTAAGAGTAGGAATTTCCATAGGTGATTTCAATGGCATTGGTCCAGAAATTATTATGAAAGCTCTTAATGACAAATCAATTACCGATTTTTTTACTCCAATTATCTTTGGTTCAGGAAAACTTTTCACCTATCAGAAAAACATTTTTAAACTGCAGCATAATTTTCATTATATTACAGAAACCAGTCAAGCTCAAGGTGATAAGATCAATATGGTCAATCTCTGGAAAGACAATGTAAATGTTGATCTGGGAAAGCCGACTGAAGAATCCACCAAAATGGCAATAGAGTCTTTGGAAGCTGCAACAAACGCTTTGATGAACAATGAAATTGATGTTTTGGTTACGGCGCCCATTAATAAAGATGAAATGATGAAGCAAGGTTTTGCTCATGCAGGACACACCGGATATCTGGAGGAAAAATTTGGAAAAAAAGGGTTGATGTTTTTAGTAACAGAAGGTTTAAAAGTAGCCGTTTCTACACATCACATCCCGCTATCCAAAGTAGCGGAAAACATTTCCAAAGAAAAAATTAAAAAGCAGATCAAATTACTCAATCAGTGTTTAATTGAAGATTTTCAGCTAGAAAGACCCAAAATTGCGGTGTTGGGATTAAATCCACATTCCGGCGATGGCGGTGTAATTGGAACAGAAGAAATTGAGATCATTCAACCTGCGATCAAAGAACTTTTTGATCATGGTATTTTGGCTTTCGGCCCTTTTCCCGCAGATAGTTTCTTCCAGCCGAATAAATTTAAAAATTATGATGCGGTTTTAGCCATGTATCACGATCAAGGTTTAGCCCCATTTAAAACCTTAGCCTATGAAGAAGGCGTAAATTATACAGCAGGTTTGCCCTTTATACGTACTTCTCCAGATCATGGAGTTGCTTATGACATTGCGGGTCAAAATATTGCGGATTCGCAAAGTTTTTCCGAAGCAATTTTCATGGGTATTAAAATTTTCAAGAATAGAAGAGAGCATAATGACTTGATGATGAATAGAATGCAGCCAAGAAGAAACTCCTCAAACAACCATGCAGATGAGGATTTGCCTGTAGATCGGCATCATTAATTTTTGAATAATAAAAGATGAAGATTATTTGTCTCGAAATTATTTGTAATATTAAAAAAATTGCATATTTTTGCACACTCATTTTATGGACAGACTAAGAAACTACGATATCGTCTTTTCCGGCCTGAAAAACGGGAAACACGAATTCCGATTTGAGATAGATAAGAAGTTCTTTCAACTTTTCGAAACGGAACAGGAATTTACAGAACCAAAAATTGTGGCGGAAATTCTCTTAGAGAAACACACTACTTTTTTAGAACTCTGGTTTAAAATATTTGGATCAATTAATTTGATTTGCGACCTTTCAAATGATTCTTTTGATCATCATATTGAAAGTGAAATGTCCGTTTTGGTGAAATTTGGAGAAGAATATGATGATAGTGAGATTGATGTAATTACCATCCCAAAAACAGACTTTGCATTTAATATTGCACAGTTGGTTTATGAAGAAGTAATGCTGTCTGTCCCAATGAAGAAGGTTTCTCCACATATCTCTAAAGAAGATTTGGAGCGGGTAGAAAAATTTCAACCGCAAGAAATAGAAGAAGAACCGAAAAGTGATCCCCGATGGGACGCACTGAAGAATTTAAAAGATATTAATTAAAATAGTTTAAAATGATGAGATTTGAGCAATCAAAAACTCATCGCTCATCAACAAAATTATAACAAAATGGCACATCCAAAGAGAAGACAATCCACAACAAGAAGAGATAAAAGAAGAACACACTACAAAGCTGTAGTTCCTCAATTGGCAAAAGATGCAACTTCCGGTGAAATGCACTTGTATCACAGAGCACACTGGTTTGAAGGAAAAATGTACTACAGAGGAAAAGTAGTAATGGATAAAACAGTAGAAACAGTAGAAGAAAACTAAAGCTGAACTTTAGAAAAACCTCAATATTATACCAAAACCACTCAATTTTCACAATTTTGAGTGGTTTTTTGTTGTTTTTTATTGATTTTTAGTATCTTTGACATAATAAACAAATACCAAATTTATGGACATTAAAGACATACAAAATCTAATTAAATTTGTGTCTAAAGCAGAAGTTTCTGAAGTAAAATACAAAACCAAAGATTTCGAAATTACTATTAAAACTCCTCTTGGTGGTAGCGAAATGAATTATGCGCAACCCGCAGTTTACCATACCGCGCCACAGCAAATGTCTGCTCCTGCAGCTCCAGTTGCTGCACCTGCAAATAATACCGCAGAAGAGGCAGCTTCTGATGACAGCAAATATGTGGTAATTAAATCCCCCATGATCGGGACCTTTTACAGAAAACCTTCGCCGGATAAGGAAACATTCATCAACGTGGGTGATAAAGTTTCTGTGGGTAAAGTAGTTTGTGTAATTGAAGCCATGAAATTATTCAACCAGATTGAATCTGAAGTTTCCGGTAAAATTGTAAAAATTCTTGCAGACGATTCTACCCCTGTAGAATATGATCAACCTTTATTTTTAGTAGATCCTTCTTAGGGATTTTAAATGATAGATTATAAATTTTAGATGAAATTTCTTCATTTAAAATTATTTAAAATTCAGAATTTAAAATTTAAAATTACCGAAAAAGATGTTTAAAAAAATATTAATAGCCAACAGAGGCGAAATTGCAATGCGTATTTTACGTACTTGCAAGGAAATGGGAATTAAGACCGTAGCGGTTTATTCCACGGCAGACAAAGATAGTTTGCATGTTCGTTTTGCGGATGAAGCGGTTTGCATCGGTCCACCAATGAGCAAAGATTCTTACTTGAAAATCTCTAATATTATTGCCGCCGCCGAAATTACCAATGCAGATGCAATTCACCCGGGTTATGGTTTTCTTTCAGAAAATTCTAATTTTTCTAGAATCTGTCAGGAAAATGGCATCAAATTTATTGGCGCTACTCCGGATCAGATCGACAGAATGGGAGATAAAGCCAATGCAAAAGCTACCATGAAAGAAGCAGGTGTTCCTTGTGTTCCTGGATCCGAAGGTTTAATTGATGGATATGAAAGAGCCGCAGTTTTAGCAGAAGAAGTAGGATATCCTGTAATGATCAAAGCAACCGCAGGTGGTGGTGGAAAAGGAATGAGAGCCGTTTGGAAAGCCGAGGATTTACACGAACTTTGGGATTCCGCAGTGCAGGAAGCTACTGCTGCCTTTGGAAACGGTGGCATGTACATGGAAAAATTAATCGTGGAACCACGACATATTGAAATACAGGTTGCAGGAGACCAATACGGAAAAGCCTGTCATCTTTCGGAAAGAGACTGCTCCATCCAAAGACGAAATCAAAAGTTAACAGAAGAAACCCCTTCTCCATTTATGACCGATCAACTTCGGAAAGACATGGGAGAAGCTGCTGTGAAAGCTGCAGAATACATCGGATATGAAGGAGTAGGAACCATAGAATTTTTGGTAGACAAAAACCGAAGATTTTATTTCATGGAAATGAACACCCGAATTCAGGTAGAGCACCCGATTACGGAACAGGTTATCGATTATGACTTGATTAGAGAGCAAATCTTACTAGCTGCAGGAGTTCCAATTTCTGGAGTTAATCACTATCCGAAACTTCATTCCATTGAATGTAGAATCAATGCCGAAGATCCGTATAATGATTTTCGTCCGTCACCTGGAAAAATTACAGGTTTAAATATTCCCGGAGGTCACGGAATCCGTGTCGATACTCATGTTTACTCCGGTTATAGTATTCCTTCTAATTATGATTCCATGATTGCAAAATTAATTACGACCGCGCAAACACGGGAAGAAGCCATTGCAAAAATGAAACGTGCCTTAGAAGAGTTTTATGTAGAAGGCATTAAAACAACCATTCCTTTCCACCGTCAATTGATGGAAAATGAAGAATATCTCTCCGGAAATTACACCACAAAATTTATGGAAGATTTTGTCATGGACAAGAATTTTGATAATTAAAAACAAAATATAACTTAAAATACTGATATTCAACTATCAGTATTTTTTTTGGCTAAATTAAATATTTTTTATAGATTTTATTCTGTTCACTCATTTGTAGCAGCTTTAGTATTAAATAATTAATTTTTGTATTTAATTTCAATCTATTTTAGAGCGTTTGCTAATAAAATTTGTCAAATTCATATTTCTTATTTAAATTTACTGAACAATGAAGTTAATAAAGATATTGTAACCCTAATTCTCTTTTAATACTGCATATGATCCTTCAGACAACTTTACACTGAACTAAAACCACGTAATCAAAAAATATTTTATCATGAAAAAATTACTATTTCTTTCCGTTTTATTTTTTGGAAATATGTTATTGCAAGCTCAAACAAGGCAGCAAACTGTTGATTCTATGGAGTCCCTTTTTAAAACTTCTTATAAATTAAATGATTTTCGGGTTGTAAAATTAGCACTAGATGGAAATACTTTGGTTACAACTTATTCCGATGGCGAAGTGAAAAAGAAAGATATTATGCAAGCGGGTCCTTTAGTTGTTGCACAACGTTCAAACAGATTTGAGGTTAAATTTCAGCCTTCAGATCTAATTGTTTTTGGAGTTTTAGAAACAGAATCGGATGCGAATCGTTTAAAAAATTCTTTAGAATATTTAATAAGTTTACTAAAATCTGGTGATGGAGGAGCCTCAAGTACAACCGCAAGCAGTAAATATAAAAATCAAAAACTCGCTATCATTCAAGATGTATTTTTCAATACAACAAGAAAAACGGTCGCTTCTTTTTTAAAGGAAAAGGGATTTGGAGATGTTGAAATTGAAAAAGAAGGAACTAGTGAAATTTTAACTTTCGAGGCAAAATATATGGCTTTGGAGATTGACTACCTCCAAAATGGCAGCATTGCGAACATTTTCTGTAATTATTCTGGAGCCCTTAACAATGTTTTTATTGAATCGGAATTGAAAGACAATGGTTATAAATCTACCTCTAAAAGAGTAAAAGCAAGTGATGGGTCAGATTTTGAAATGAAGACATGGACCAAATCCGGTTCAAGATATTATTATACTTCTTCTGCCTTCGAGGAAGATAAAATGGGAGTTTTAGCTTTTGGGATATCAGAATAATTACCATATTTTAAGATGTAAGTCACTTTAAAGTTTCATTCCATTATTCAAGATCGGATCGAAATTATGAAAAATACAGTTTTTGTCCTTGCATTTCTCTTATTTCAAGGTTTAGTTTTCGCACAAGAAAAAGAGCTTCTGAAAATTTTGAACACCGAGTTGAAAAAGGAAGTAAAAAACCAATTTCAATCCTCCAATTTCAGTGGTGATACAATTGCGATTAATAAGCCTTTTACCATTGATCAGCAGAAAATATTATCTTTTGAGATCCAAAAAACAAGTCCTTATTTCAGTGGTGTACAAATTATCAGGCAAGAAGTTCCATTAAATAAAATTATTAAAATAGGAAAGGATATTAATGTGATCTTTGTAACTGAGGGCGATGCTGTAATTTCAACCTCCAAAATCATTGGGAAAGAAATAACCGAAGAAAAAGTCGCCGGACATTTATTTTTTCTTTTCCTTTCTAAAGAAAAGCAAAACGAACAGTTAGGGATCAGTATTCAAAAGGCCTTCAAAGAAGCAGGTTATATCATTGCAAAAGAGTTTTGGTATGATTGACTATGACGACCATTTTTGAATTAAATAAGTATTTCCTTGAAAAATTTTAGTTTCATTTATTATCATTAAATTTGCAACAAAGCAAAAATATGTCAGACGTTTTAGTTCAAAAGAATTCCCAATATTACATCGATTTAGAAAATGAGCATGGCGCTCACAATTATCATCCACTTCCTGTGGTTTTGGAAAAAGGTGAAGGTGTTTATGTTTGGGATGTAGAAGGTAAAAAATATTTCGATTTTCTTTCCGCTTATTCTGCGGTAAATCAAGGTCATTCTCATCCAAAAATCTTGGCTGCACTCATTGCTCAAGCGCAAACTTTGGCGCTAACTTCGCGTGCTTTTCACAATAATGTTCTCGGTCCCTATGAAAAATATGTAACAGAATATTTTGGATTTGAGAAGGTTTTGCCCATGAACACAGGTGCAGAAGCAGTAGAAACAGCCATTAAATTATGCCGAAAATGGGCCTATGAAAAAAATGGAATTGGAGAAGATGAAGCCACAATTGTAGTTTGCAAAGGGAATTTTCATGGAAGAACAACCACCATTATTTCTTTTTCTGATGACGACAATGCGCGGGATAATTTTGGTCCTTACACCGGTGGATTTGTAAGTATTCCATACAACGATATTAAAGCTTTGGAAGAAGTAGCGAAAGATAAAAACGTAATCGGATTTTTGGTAGAACCAATTCAAGGTGAAGCTGGAGTTTATACGCCAGATGAAGATTATATGGCAAAAGCGCAAGAAATTTGTCATGCCCATAATATGTTATTCATCGCGGATGAAGTTCAAACCGGAATTGCGCGTACTGGAAGTTTATTAGCGGTTTGCGGTAATTGTTCTTGTGAAAATAAGTGCGAAAAGCAATCTACATACACAAAACCAGATATTTTAATTTTGGGTAAGGCTCTTTCTGGAGGAGCTTATCCGGTTTCTGCAGTCTTAGCAGATAATCACATTATGGAAGTCATTAAACCCGGTCAACATGGCTCCACTTTCGGCGGTAATCCTATTGCTGCTAAGGTTGCAATTGCTGCATTAGATGTAGTTTCGGAGGAAAATTTAATTCAAAATGCTCGACGTTTGGGTAATCTTTTCCGCCAGGAAATGAACCGAATTATTGGAAAAACCGATTTAGTGGTAAAAGTGCGTGGAAAAGGATTGTTAAATGCCATTATCATCAATGATACTCCGGAAAGTGCAACCGCCTGGAATCTTTGTGTACAGTTAAAAGAAAATGGCTTGCTCGCAAAACCCACGCACGGAAATATCATTAGACTTGCGCCACCATTGGTCATTACAGAGGAGCAGTTGATGGAATGTGTTGCGATCATTGAGAAAACGGTTATGGAATTTAAGAAAGATTAAATTTGGAATCCAGCGAAAAAATCAGCGGTCTGATCATTACTTTTAACGAAGAAAAAAACATCGAAGAAGTTCTGCAATGTTTTCATTTTTGTGAGGAAATTATCATTGTTGATTCTTTCAGTACCGACAAAACAATAGAAATTGCAGGAAAAAATCCAAAAGTCACCCTTATTTCTAATGTCTTCGAAGACTTTACGAAACAAAGAAATCTCGCACTCGATCATGCAAAAAATGATTGGGTGCTTTTTTTAGATGGTGACGAAAGAATTACACTGAAATTAGAAGTTGAAATTTTAGCCGAACTGCAAAAACCGACGAGAAAAGATGCCTATTATTTTTTCCGTCAATTTTATTTTGCCGGGAAACCATTGCGTTTTTCCGGAACCCAAACTGACAAAAATTTTCGGTTATTTCGAAAGAGCAAATGCAGATATATCGCAGAAAAAAAAGTCCACGAAACTTTGGAAGTAAACGGCACAATTGGCGAACTCAAAAACAAGTTGCTTCATTATTCGGTGTCTGACTACCATTCTTACCGAAAAAAAATGATTCTTTATGGGTACTTGAAAGGACAAGAACTTTTCGAAAAAGGTAAAAAATACAACAGACTTACTCAATTAGTAAAAACGGCATTCAAATTTTTTAAAACGTATTTCCTTCGGTTAGGAATTTTAGATGGAAAACTAGGCTTTCAACTTTCAGCGTTGCAAACTCTTAGCGTTTATGAAACCTACGAATCTTTGAGAAAAGAGGAAAAAAAATAGTAATTTGGCGCTATGAAAATTTGTGTAATCAGTTTTGATTTCTGGCAATATGATGCGCACATCGTGGAAGAACTTCGCCGAAAGGGAATTGAAGCCCATCATCTCAATATCGGGGCGTATCAACACAAAAATTTATCCGCCAGAATTAAAAACACCTTCTCGAAAGTTATTTTAAAACGCAATCTGAAAAATGAATTGCGACAAAAAATAATGCTGGAGAATCTGCAGAATTTGGGGATGCAAGATCAGATTCTCGTCATCAATCCGGAATTAATTGACCGAAAATTTCATGAAGAAATCCGTAAATTCACGCCCGAATATATCGCCTATCTTTATGACAGTTTAGCGCGTTGTCCGGCGGAACATTTATTTGATCTGTTCGATGAAGTTTTTAGTTTTGATAGAAGTGATGCCGAAAAACATCAGTTTAAACTCATTACCAATTACAATTATTTACCAGAAAGTAAGGTTGCGGAAAAGTCACAATTCGATTTGGTTTATCTGGCTTCTTTTGACAACCGAAGAAATGTGGTGGATCAAATCCTTCAGAAAATGCAGCGTTTAAAGTTAACTTCCCACATCATTATTGTTGGTAAAAAATCCTGGAAAAAGAAATGGAGCCTCAACAAAAGTTCTACTATTATCTATAAAACGAAGCGGATTCCACATGATAAAATTCCAGATTATTATAAAAAAGGAAGGGTTTTATTAGATTTAATGCGTGATAACCAAACCGGTTTAAGTTTCAGAATATTTGAAGCGATGGCTTTAAAAAAGAAGATCATCACTAATAATCCTACGATCAAAGAATTCGACTTTTATAATCCGGAAAATATTTTAGTTTTAAATGAAGAGATTTCCAATTTAGAAAAATCTTTTTTTGAAGAGCCATATCAAGAACTTTCATCTGAAATTTACAATAAATACACCTTAGAAAATTGGGTAAAAACTGTATTTAATTTATGAAAACATCGGTTGCGCTATGCACTTACAATGGAGAGAAATTTCTGCGGGAACAGCTTGCTTCTATCATGATTCAAACAAAACCTGTGGATGAAATTATAGTGTGCGATGACGGTTCTACCGATTCAACTTTACAAATTGTAGAGGAATATGAGCGAAATTATCCTGGTATTTTTAAAATTCACCTGAACGAAATTAATCTTCGCAGTGTTAAAAACTTTGAAAAAGCAATTTCTCTTTGTGAAAATGAAATTATTTTTTTGTGCGATCAAGATGATGTGTGGAAACCGGAAAAGGTGAATTTATTTTTAGATTATTTTGAAAGAAATCCTATAATTAATGTAATTTCCTCTAGTGCAGAGTTGATCGATGAATCTGGTGTATTAATAAAGAAAACTACTATTTGGGATGTTATAAATTTATTAAATGAAAGGAGTATTTCGTATGATTATTTTCAAATATTTTCTTTGGTCGGTAATTTAGCAACGGGTGCGAATATGGCATTTAGAAAAGATTTTGTAAATTCAATATTGCCTTTTCCGAATCGGTTTTTTCATCATGATGAATGGATCTCTTTAGCTTCTTCATCTAAAAATCAATTTCTTTTTTTGTCCGAAAAACCAAGTTTTTACAGAATACATGAGCAGCAGCAAGTAGGATCGGTTTTTTTTAGTGACGACAAGAATACGGAATCTAAGCTTATAGAGAGATTTGATGTTTATAATAAAAAGGATACTTTTCGATTATTAAAAAGACGCTTTTCTATTCTAAAAAAGAATAAAAAGAAGATTTTATTAATTGATAATTTTGAAGAAAATGTCCTTCTGGTCAAAATTCTGGCAAAAATTAATAAATATGAAGTTGATCTTTTAGAAAAATTAAGAAAAGAGAACTTCTTAAAACATCAACTTTTGAAACTATTGTATTTTTAAAAATATTTTATGAATAATGAAAATAATTTCGGTGTAAATATTTCCGGATATATCAATAAACAGTTCGGTTTAGGAGAAGGTGTTCGTTCGAATATTAGATCGATACAAACCACAGATATTCCTTATGTTATCAATGATTTTAATATTGTAATTTCTAAACATATTGGGGACGATAAGCAGAATAATTTGGAAATTTCTACGGGAAATCCCTATAATATCAATCTTGTTCAGATCAATATAGATCGCCTTCATTCTGTGATTCAAGAGACTGATAACTCCTATTTTGCAAATAAATATAATATTGCATTTTGGGCATGGGAATTAGAAAATTTCCCAGCAGAATCCAAGGTTTTCTTCAGCTTGTTTAATGAAATTTGGGTTCCAAGTAATTTTTGTACTGAAGCTATTTCCAAAGTTTCCCCCATTCCGGTAATCAAAGTAATGCATTCTATTGAAATTGGTGATACTCCTTTTACCCGCAAAGACTTTAATTTACCCGATGATAAATTTATTTTCCTCACGATGTTTGATTACTACAGTTCCATCGCCAGGAAAAATCCTATTGCAACAATTGATGCGTACGAAAAAGCTTTTGGGAAGAATAATTCCGAAACTATTTTAGTCATTAAATCCTCTTTAAGTTCTGACTTTCCTGCAGAAAAAAAACTTTTAATGAACAAAATTAAAGAAAATGATAGTATTATTCTCATCGAAGAAATTTTAGAACGAGATCAATTGTATAGTTTAATGAATTGTGCGGATTGTTTTATTTCACTTCATCGGTCGGAAGGTTTCGGGTTAACAATGGCGGAAGCAATGTATCTTGGCAAACCAGTTATCGCTACAGCATATTCTGCCAACACAGAATTTATGACCATTAATAATAGTTTTTTAGTGAAATATAATCTAGTGAGTACGGGTAATCAATACTATTTTAGTACCGATAAAGATTTTTGGGCAGATCCTGATATTTCGCATGCTGCCGAATTGATGAAGTGGGTAACTGATCACCCTGAAAAGTCAAAAGATGTTGCAAAAATGGGACAGGTCGATGTACGAAAATATCTAAGTCCAAAGAAAATTGGCGAAAAGATTGAAGAACGCCTCCAATTTATAAACAGAGATTTGATTAGCAAAAAAACTACGGGAGAATCTAAAGAAACTGATTTTCTTAAATTTGAGAATGAATTATTGCAACAGAAGATCGATAAAATGAAAACGCTTTTTGGCGTTAAGCTTAAACTTAATATTAAAAATTTTCAAAATAAATTGAGCGGAAAGAACCGGAAATATTTTTGGGAGTAGATTGGTCCTCGTTTATCTCAACCTTGTTTTTTATAAAACTTTCTCAATTCGTTTTTCATGCACTGCGATGAGCGAAATATAAATGATAGCAAGGAACATTAAGTTGTAGTAATAATTTCCAAAAGCTTGCTTCCCAAAAATAAATAATGCAAATAGAACGATGCTCAAATCTTGAATTTGAAAAAGTATGGACGACCGCTTTTTTTTCAAAATTCTGTGTAGGATAAAGGTAATTATTAGGATTGATATTATAGAATTCAATGTATTTAAATTTACACCAAAGTGATATATATAACCCGTAATCGACAGAGAATCGAATCTTGGCAAACTATTTTTAAAATAAATAATGCTGTTAAATAATGCTTCATGATTTGTCAATAAATACGGTAAGAAACACAATACTGAAATAATAATGCTAAGAAATCCCATGAAAATTGATGGTTTCCAACTATTGGTATTATTGTAAAGATATAATATTGAAATTGGTAAGAGAAAAATGTAATACAATTTTAGCGACATTAAAAATCCCAAAACTAGAAAAGCAGGAATATATTTGTTCTTTTTGAAAAGTAAAAAATATAGGACAAAAAAAGGAAAAGCTAAAGTATCGATCCAGGCATATTTTACCATGTAAAACGTGTAAGGATTTGTAAACAAAAGAATAAAACTCAGGTAAAAGACGATTTTGCTTCGGTTTGTTAATAAATAGAAGAGAACGCAACTCATCACTAAAAAAAACAGGTAAGCATATCTTAAATCACCAAAAATCATCTGGAAAGGATACAAAAGATATAAATTCAGCGGCCAATAAACCAATTTAATTTCTTGCTGCTGATAAGAATAATCATACATGCCTTTGTAAATATCAGGAAATGTTCGTACGAAAGGATCTGTATTTTGAGAAAGGTCAATAATCCCCTGCTTTAAAATAACATAAACATCAATAAAAGGAGTTGGAAATAATGCAGGAATTAATAAAAGGGGCAGTAAAAAAAATGCAACTGTAAAAATAGTATTTAAGAAAGTGAAATCAATTTTACGGTAGTAAATTCTTAAAAGCAAAAGTAAAGAACCAAATACGATCAGTAGAACTTTAAAATTTACTCCGGTATTTTCTTGAAAGGTTTTTAGCAATTGTCCTTCCGCATTTACTTTTCCGGTGATAAAAATAATAACATTTACCAATAAAATAAAATCGACTAAAAATAGAATTTTCTTTTGCGAAATATTCTGCGGTTTTTGTGTGCTTGAATACAAGATAAGAAAAAAGGTGAGGATTAATAGCACAATTGGAACAAAAGACTGTTTCGGATTTCCCCCTAAAAATAAATTAACAATAAGACTGAGGAAGAAATAGGTCGCAATAAAAAAAAGCGGAATGCTTGTTCCGATTTTTTTTATCATTGCCTTAAGGTCGTCTAACTTCATATCAACTTATCCACAGCGTTCAAATATTCGCCTTTTTTTGCAAAATTTCTTTTATCAGGAAATAGTCTTTTTCTTGGTAAGACTCTCGATTTACTTTATATTTTTTTGATCGTTTTTTGATCAAACCAAACAGAAATGTAGGAGATTGGTCTTTGAGTGCAAATTTAATTTGTTCTTCAGTTAATTTATTTGAAGTGAAAATGTGGATGTTGCCTTTTCGGTAATAATTCTTCCCAAATTTATCGGCGATCATTCTTAAAGATTTTTCCGTGTAAAACGAAATGTGTTGCCCAGTTTCTTGCGCGATATATACCCAGTTTTCAATCTCCGCAATAGTTGCGGGAACCAAGTCGGTCGAAAAAATAAGGTGATCGGAGTAATTTAAGATATTCGCAATTTCTTCTAAAGGATTTTCCAAATGTTCGAAAACTTCAAAAGCGGTTACAATATCGAATTTTTTTTGTGGAATATCATCCAAATCAAAATTCTTTGCAAATAGATTGTCACAGTAAATATCTTGCCTATAAAAATTAAAGCCTTTGTCCCTCATTGACCTTACAAAAAGACCATATCCACCAGCAAAATCAAGAAAAATTTTTGCATTCGGAAAGCAACAATCGATAATTTTGGTAATTTCTTTTTTTAAAAACTCATTCCTATTTAAAATTCCAATATCCAAGGAAGTAATTGCGGTATTATAAGCTTCTTCTAACCATACAGGTTCATCTGTTTGTATAAAGCCGCAATTGGTACATTGGTTATAATTGCTCTTATATTTCAATAAAACTATTTTCTCGAAAATTTTTTCTGATTGATGAGTGCAAATTTTACATTTCATTTCTTGATGATTTAGAAAGTTGAGGGAAAAAAGTTTAGAAAGATTTATAGCAATGCGCGTAACCAATATCTAGCCTCTGCTATAATCATCTTCTAATCGAATGATATCATCTTCGCCAAAATATGTTCCGGTTTGCACCTCCACAAAAACCACTTTTTTATCTGTGCGGTTTTCTATTCTATGATGCGCACCTTGAGGAATAAATATACTAGCGCCATATTTTAATACATTTTCCTTTCCATCAAGAATGACCACCGCTTCCCCTTCCACAATGGTCCAAAACTCTTGTCGGTGATGATGGTATTGGTATGATAGTCTTTGCATAGGTTCAACTACAATTTTTTTTAATTTAAACTGTGGTTCATCTTCTAATACGTAATATTTTCCCCAGGGTCTTTCTCCTACTTCTAGCATTATATTTACATTTAATTTTCAAAAATACTAATTTCACTAGCGATGCACTAATTTATTTTAATCTAATCTTAAAAGAAAAATGGACGAAAATACAATTTATTATCACCTATTGTCCGATGCCCAAATTGCGTAGTTAGAAGGAGTGTAAATAACTAAATTGCCATCGTTTTGCATCATTAGCGATTTCCCATTCTTGTTACTGGAATTTGTGCTAAAGATGGATTGGCCTCTTCTGTCATAAATTACAAGATTACCGTCCGATTGGAATAGCGCTTTTCCACCTCTGTTTGCAGTTTTGCTATCCCAAATTACCATGTTCCTTTTGTTGTAAACGACCAAATTTCCATCTGGTTGAAAGGTTAGGTAAAATTCTCGGTTTGTAGAATATAATTTTTCATTAATTAAAAATTGATAACCAGAACGCACGAAGTTAATAACAGGAACTACCGGACGAAATCCGGAATTTTGAATTTTATTTTCAATAGAAGACCATACAGGACTTTTACTTTTATTGTAAATTACAAGATTACCATCGTCTTGCATCATTAAAATATTTCCTCTATTTTTAGTATTGGTGCTAAACACAGCGATATTGTTTGCATTATAAATCACCAAATTACCATCATATTGCATCAGTGCTTTCTGTCCAGAATTAGTTGTTTTAGAATCCCAAATTGCAGCATTATTTCTTTTATTATAAATTACCAAATTCCCATCATTTTGAAAGGTTAAATAAAAATTTTTGTTTGGCGAGAAATATCGAGCATTTTTCAAAATTAACTGCCCGAGATAAAAATTTTGCGCAAATAAACCAGCACTAATAAAAATGGCGGCCAAAAGTAGGTGTTTTTTCATATTTATTTATTTTTAGAAAGTAAATTTAATATTTTTTTTTCACTCATTCTACAAAAAACAACTTTGAAGTTATTACTTACTCTCTTTTCAAAAGGTTTTTATAATATGAAGTTAGAATCAAAGACATAGACCTATTTAAATTTGCTATTTTTGCAATACAAAATTTATTTAATGAACAAAGTAAGAGTGCGATTTGCACCAAGTCCAACCGGACCTTTACATTTAGGAGGAGTAAGAACCGCATTATACGATTATCTTTTTGCGAAAAGCCAGGGCGGTGATTTTGTCTTGAGAATAGAAGATACCGATACTGCAAGATATGTAGAAGGTGCAGAAGAATATATTATGGAAGCCCTGGAATGGTGTGGAATTATTCCAGATGAAAGTCCAAAACACGGTGGAAAATTCGCGCCCTACAGACAGTCGGAAAGAAGAGCAATTTATGATAAACATCTGGTGGCGCTTTTAAAAACAGATTTTGCTTATATCGCTTTTGATACTCCGGAAGAACTGGATGAAGTCCGAAGTGAATTTGAAAAAAATGGAGATGTTTTCGCTTATAATTACGTCACCAGAAATCGTTTAAAAAATTCCCTGACTTTATCTGAAGAAGAAGTTCAGCATTTAAAAAATGAAAACGTTCCTTACGTGGTGCGTTTCAAAATGCCTGTTGATCGAATTTTAAATTTAGAAGATATTATTCGGGGCATTTCTTCTGTCAATACCAATACTTTGGATGATAAAGTTTTGGTAAAAAATGATGGAATGCCGACTTACCATTTTGCCAATGTGGTAGATGATCACGAAATGGAAATTTCTCACGTTATCCGCGGCGAAGAGTGGCTTCCTTCTTTGGGTTTGCATTATTTACTATATGAAGCAATGGGTTGGGAAAAGCCGGAATTTGCACATTTATCTTTGATCTTAAAGCCAGAAGGTAAAGGAAAACTCAGTAAAAGAGACGGCGATAAATTTGGATTCCCGGTATTTCCTTTAGATTTTAAAGATCGCGAAACAGATTCTGTTTCCAAAGGGTATCGGGAAGAGGGTTATTTTCCAGAAGCTTTTCTTAATATGATCGCACTTTTGGGGTGGAGTCCTGCAAATGATCGGGAACTGCTTTCTTTAGAGGAAATGGTTCAGGAATTTGATTTGCACAAGGTTCACAAAGCCGGTGCAAGATTCAGTAAAGAAAAAGCGGAATGGTTTAATCATGAATATTTAAAGTTAAAGTCTAATGAAGAAGTGTTGGCTTTATTGAAAAGTAATGAGGGGATTCAATTACAAAATTATTCAGACGATAAATTACTGAAAATCATTTCTTTGATGAAAGAAAGAGCCACTTTTGTAAAAGATATTTATGAACAGGGAACGTTTTTCTTCGAAAGTCCGCTCAATTATGAGGAGAAAGCGGTGAAAAAGGCTTGGAGCAAAGAAGCTGCTGAAGTTATGACGAAACTTTGCACAAGTTTAGATTCAGTTGAAAATTTTTCCGCTGAAGAATTGAAAATCATGCTGCATCATTTTGCAGAAAATGAAAGTTTAGGCATGGGAAAAGTGATGATGCCATTGCGATTATGTTTGGTCGGTGAACTGAAAGGTCCAGATGTTCCAGATATTTTAGAAATATTGGGAAAAGAAGAGAGCCTTGCCCGAATTAGAAATGCCGTGAATAATATCGCCTAGTTTTCTATAATTTTTACTAAATTTGATGCTTAATTCTGAACTGAAAAAATGGAATATTTAAATTTTGAACTTCCGATAAAAGAACTCATGGACCAGTACCAAACGTGTTCGTTAGTGGGAGAAGAAAGTGGAGTTGATGTGAAATTAGCATGCTCCCAAATTGAAGATAAAATTATAGAAAAGAAAAAAGAAATATATTTAAATCTTACGCCGTGGCAAAGAGTGCAGCTTTCCCGCCATCCAGATCGTCCTTATACTTTAGATTTTATTAAAGGTATCGTAGACAAAGACAGTTTTCTGGAACTTCACGGCGATCGCAATTTTGCAGATGATCCCGCCATGATTGGTGGTTTAGCAACCATCGACGGTCAAAGAGTGATGATTATCGGGACTCAAAAAGGAAGAACCACGAAAGAAAGACAGCACCGCAGATTTGGGATGAGTAATCCGGAAGGTTACCGAAAAGCACTGCGTTTAATGAAACTGGCAGAAAAATTTAAAATTCCTGTAATAAGTTTGATCGATACTCCTGGAGCTTATCCCGGTTTGGAAGCGGAAGAACGCGGACAGGGTGAAGCAATTGCAAGAAATATTTTCGAAATGACGATGCTGAAAACTCCAATTTTCGTTTATATCATTGGCGAAGGAGCGAGTGGAGGAGCCTTAGGAATTGGTGTAGGTAACAAAGTGTATATGTTAGATAATACTTGGTACACGGTAATCGCACCAGAAAGTTGTTCCTCTATTCTTTGGAGAAACTGGGATCATAAAGAAGATGCAGCAAATGCCTTGAAATTGACTCCAGATGACGCGTTCAAAGAAAAATTCATTGATGGAATTATTTCCGAGCCTCTTGGTGGAGCACATTATGAACCGCAAGTTGCATATGATAATGTGAAACAATCCATTTTGCAAAATATTAAAGCTTTTTCAAAATTCACCGGAAAAGAACTGGAAACGCAGCGACAAGAAAAATTTATCGCAATGGGACAGTTCAAAGGCTAGAAATAAGAAGTTTATAAAGTGAAAATCCTGTAAAAATTAATTTACAGGATTTTTTATGTTTTAAGAAATGCTCAAATTTATTCGAAAAGTTCTGCAGTGTCAAGAACAGTTACTTTGCCATCTTCGCATCGGATCGCCTCTCCGGGAAAATTTTGAATCATATGGTAATCATGGGTTGCCATAACGACAGCAGAATTATTTTCAAAGGCAACTTGCTTTAATAAGGTCATAATCTCATTTGAGGTTTCCGGATCTAAATTTCCCGTTGGCTCATCTGCTAAAATTAGCTGTGGGTGATTAAGAAGTGCTCTTGCGATGGCAATACGTTGCTGTTCGCCACCAGAAAGTTCATGTGGCATTTTGTGTTTTTTAGACTTCATTCCTACGCTTGCCAAAACTTCATTAATGCGGTCATCCATTTTGGTTTTGTCAGTCCAGGCAGTTGCTTCTAAAACGAATTTTAAGTTTTTTTCTACGGTACGGTCTGGTAATAATTGGAAATCCTGGAACACAATCCCTAATTTTCTTCTTAAATTGGGAATATCAGACATTCCTAATTTTTCCAGTTCAAAGCCCGCTACATTTCCTTGTCCAGAAGTTAGGGGAATATGTCCGTATAGAGTTTTCAGTAAAGAACTTTTACCAGAACCGGTTTTACCAATAAGATAGCAAAATCGTCCTTGTTTGATATTAAGGTTTACATTATTGAGAACGGTGAAATTTTTTTGCGTTATTTTAGCATTTTTTAACTGAATAACATCTTGACCTTCCTGATAAGAGTGTGGCATAATTGGGGCGTGATTTTTTTTGATAAGAACTCCTGAATCAAATGACCTTTCAAAAGTAGATAAAAGATTCTTTTTCTACGACACTTTAATAAATTTTAACAAACAAAAAATGCCTGAAAATAGTTTTTCAAGCATATTTTGTATATGATAGATACAGAGATTATCTTTTCGCTCTTTGGCTACTAATTGTTAAACTCCTTCTGCCTTTTGCTCTTCGCGCCGCCAAAATTCTTCTTCCATTTGGGGTGGACATTCTTTCACGGAAACCGTGTTTGTTTCTTTTTTTTCTTTCGGATGGTTGGAACGTTCTTTTTGGCATTGCTAATATTTTTAGTAAAAACTATATCTTATTTTTCAGATTGCAAATATAGGAAACTTTTTATTTTCTACAAACTATATTTTAAGTTTTTAAAAAGAAAAAGAGATTTACTCCCGGGAGTAAATCTCTTCATCAAACTAATACATCCAGTTTATTTTTTAATAAATTTGGTAGTTGCGCTGTTTCCATTTTTATCTGCCACATTTAAAATGTAGTTTCCTTTTGGAAGTTTTTGAGTATCAATGGTATTATTGCTCACTTTGGTGGGAATTAGTTTTCCACTTACATCAATCACCTTAGCTTCCACCGGTTTCATTCCATTTATAAATAAAACGCCCGTGGTTGGATTTGGATATACGCTTACTGCATTTTTTGGATTCTCAATCGTTTTGAGAATAGTAGCGCAATTTGGAGATGAAATATTAATGGTGTAGTCTGCGGTAAACACAGTGTTTAAAGTTACTTCGCTTGTAATGAGAATTACGGTGGAGTTTGCAGCTACCGTAATGCCCATCGATTTTGGATTGCTTAATGACGAACTGGAACCAATATCTCCCATGTAATTTTGAGATAGGTTCGCTGGATTAAAACTTCCATTATATGCAACTAAGTGCGTTTGGTTTGATGCGTTAGTATCTGCATTATTTATAGTGATTGTTACACATGCAGCAGATGCCGAAGTATTCTGGAATGAGTAGGTTTTGTAATGATAGTTACCACTACCTGTAATTCCTGGGAAAGTTTTTGGAGTACCACATGCTGATACAACTCCATCTCTATTTATTCTGTTTGTTTGCGTTGGATCAGTTATATTAATTCTGCCAATAATTGTTCTACACGGATCTGTTTGTGTTCCATCCAGAGTAAATATTAAATCTTTTAGTTGTGCAGGTAAACAGGTTGAAGCAGTTTTCCAGGCAGTATTACAAGTTGTTGCAAACCCATTTCCAGGATTGATCCAGGCAAAAGGTGCATTTAAAGTGCTTGCATCGTTATATGTTCTCCAGTACCATTGTCCACCACTTAGATCTAAAACTGCCTGAACGGAGATCCAATAAGTTCCTTCCGGCAAAACCAGAGTTGTTGCTAAGGGAAGTGTTGGACTTTCTGATCCGGCTGCAAGCACTATATTTTCTGTTCGAATTACAGCTCCAGGTAAATTTGAGGCAGTATTTTGATAAAAAGTTACGTTGTAGGACGTTGGATAAGTGGTGCCCGAAGTTTGTCCATTAGCAAACACTGAATTGATGTTCCACACCTTATTTGCAGGAACTTTAAAATCATCTGCAGCATTTGAAGTATATTGAGTGTTTGCAGCATCAAATTGTTGAGATGAAATATTCTCAGTTATAAATGGCGTTTGTCCATATAATTTTGGTGCGATTAAATTTTGCGCATTAAATTCCTGGTAATAATCATTTAAACTTACAAATGCCTTTGTAGGATACTTAAATGTTACTGGTTTTGTGTCAATCTTTGGCGGGGTTACATCTGTTGTTCGATTTGTTTGTGAAAACAAAAATAAGTTGCAAGCGGTAAGCAACAAGAGAGTAATTTTTTTCATAGTAATTATTTTTTTAGGTTAAGAAAAATTTAGCAATTGGTGTGTACAAATGTTCATTTTTAAATTACATGATAAAATGGCAAATCAATGAACGACCTTGTTAATAGATAAATAACCAAACAAAATATAGTTCGTAAAAAATTTGTGAATCAAAGTTCCATAAATTACCTTTAATTAAAATACGTTAAATCACCCTTTTTTCTTAGTGAATCACTCTAACATTTATCTTTTTAAAAGATCCAGTTGTATTGGAATTTGAATAGGACGTATCTTAAATTTATGACTACTCATACATCAGCGATACAGAATAGACTCTAGAGTTTTCTCGGTAAATTATTAAGAATGAATCTACTAAGCAGAAATTTTCTATTGAAAAATTATGAGAATCAGATTTTTGTTCGAAATGAGATTACATAATTTTAGCGTTAGAATGAATTGTTTTACTCCCTTCTTTTTTGTAATTCATTATTTTTTCAAGAAATGAATTATCCTTT
>Ga0136636_10000052_pt1 | contig 39930 bp, 37 predicted proteins | sample AntDrymUQ8522106_2_FD_104653 | JGI IMG/M metagenome (GOLD analysis project Ga0136636, IMG submission 104653) | Polar desert sand microbial communities from Dry Valleys, Antarctica - metaG UQ852 (21.06) | ecosystem: Environmental > Terrestrial > Soil > Desert | place: Antarctica: Dry Valley... | reverse complement strand
TATGCCCTCCAAGGCATTTACATTATATGTCTGGCGTCACCAGCAATGTAAGTCTCTACCTCGGTAGTTGACAGCAGGCCGGTAAGACCCATGAACAGCATTGGCTCTACCGCCTCAGCACCGCCTTCAATATAGGCGGTTAAAAATTTCTTACGTAGCTCCGGCGTAAAGTGGCCAGTAGTTTGGCAACAAGCGAAATCTGGGCAGCACTCGTCACGTTCAACATTATGAACATTGTTACCTACCACCCATTCTTCGAGTTGCTCTAAAGGCGTCAAGCTCCGACCCAAATATCGGGTTCGAAACACGGGAGGGCCTACGCTTTCAGTACCCGGCCCCGGCCCAGGCCCAGGCCCAGGCGCATGGGCCTCAACGTCTACTGCCAAGCCGCCTGTGAGTCCTTGTTTCAGACGTAACTTGCGACGGTCCGAGGCATTTACCTCCAACACACCGGACTTAACCAGGTACAAAATGGCATCAATTACCTGATCCTCATTTCTACAATCAATGCCCGCGAGTTTCAATTGGAAGCCGATGATCAGTGCAATTTTTGTAACATCCTGCCATTCCTGAGGCGGATTCTGAGCCAAAATTTGCACTATGGCTTTGAAGGCGTTGTGCTTTGGTGGCTGGAGGCACACACTTTGGTCAATATCCATTACGCAGTCTTTATTACAAAGGTTGAAGATATGGTTTCAGGAATAACAAGTAGCGAACTGTCACTGGCCCGGAATATCAACAGCCCGCTACTTTTCTCCAGTATGAATGATGGTGCGAATGAGTCAACATCTTCTACCGAGGAGCCGCCTATAAGGAATGTATAGTCCGAGGAAGCAGTACGTGATGCGGCGCTAAGGAAAATCACGCCGACCGTGAAGTTGTCACTACTGTTGTATAGTGGTCGGTATGAACAGTATCCGTTTATAGGGTGCTGCTCACCGACAAAAAATTCAGGGTGGACAGGAACCTTACACAGGTAAAGAGTGTGTGTGGTTCCTCGGCTATTCCGTTGCGCGCCTAGATCAATAAAACGGCGCACAGGGTGGTCCTTCAATGCGAAGGACGTGCCGTCGAGTTTAACTGGGCTGGCCATGGCGACTAAGCAACGAGTGCGCTCACCAGTGTTACTTTGGCACCGGATTTGGAGTCACAGTCTATACGGAATGCCTTTCCTGGTACGATACTTAATTGAGGGCTCGCGTGCCCGTTTATTAGCGGAAGCATGTCTCGGAGTATCCGTGGGTCTATTTTTGCAGCCACGGTTGAAGACAGAGTGGTTGCGACCTTCAATATATCTTTAGCCGAGCCATTCGAGGTGCTGAAGGTCACGCTCAGTGCCGAAGACCCGTCTTTGTGGGCTAGTTCAAACGCCGTATTAACCGCGTGCAGGGTAAAAAGATTGTCAGTAAGAGAAATCAATTTGCCGGTGTTGAACCCGCAAGTAAACGTCGGCTTGTCCAAGTCCTTGATATAGGATTCAATCAGGTTGTAGTTCTTTTCCTCGGTCTGCGTGGATGGCAGTATCAACATGAAGTTACCGCCTTCAACCCGGATGTTTTCACTCTTTATGTAGAACTGAACTTCCTCGCCCTCGATCATGCGCTCAAGTGTCAGGAAATGATTTGAAGGCAGCGCTGCGCGGAAAGTGTTCCCGCCGGCATCAGCTTTTGCCCGATAAAACCCAAGGTGGTGGCTATCAAATGACGATACGGTCAGCACGCCCTTAGCGCTCAACGTCATATAGGTTAATAACGAAGTTCCAGTGTACACATCCTTGATAGAAGTCATGCTGATTCCTTCCTTCAAGGCGTCCAGCACACTCCGCGGCAGCACAGAACCACTGCCGTCAGCAGTCTTGTCCTTCTTTGTTGAAAGTATGGAGTTGACCGTGGCAATTTGATCCGATGATACAGGAAGCGTGACGAACTTTCCGCTATACTTGCCTTTGGTAAGTTTGAATTCGCACTCTGCTCCTGTAAACGAAAACTGCATGTCAGAGCGGCCCTTTATAACACCTTGGAGTGTTTGAGGCAAAAATCCGAAGTAGCCGTTAGCATCGGAGGCGCCAGAACCTAGCATCACGTAGACGAAAGTATCCGGAGTAAAAGCAACTATTGCCAGTTTTTCCTTGTAGCCGACAAGTAGGAAATTCTTAGCCGTGGCAGACGTGCTAAGAACCGCGGAGAGTCTGGAAATAGCACTGTCAAGCTCCTTTGACCCGACAGTGAAACCGAATTTGTGAGTTTCTTCGGCGAGAGTTATGCGCATTACCATTTTGGCCTTTCTAGTTGAATTCGTTTAGTGAAGCGTGTTAAGTGACCGCTCATGGATAGCGCGCCACATCAGGAAATTTTGTCCAGTAGGACTAGCGCGTACATCAGGTGCCAGGTCCATGACAAGTTGTAGCACCTCTACGCGCGTGCCCAGGTCGTCCACAGCGGTACGCATAACATAGTTTAGTGTTAGAAAATTTGTGAAGGTCTCCCGGGCGGTCACAGCAGCGGCATCAGAGGTAGTGACAAAGAGTACGGAATAAAACATCTGGAAGGTTTCCAGAACCAAGGTGTCAAAATCAATGTCGTCAATCTTCTGTCCCTTTACAGATACGCAGAATGCGTCAAGCGCGGCGCCCATGTTGTTGACAAAATGTTCAAGCGTAAGCAGGTAAGCACTGGAGAGCAGTTCATACAGACTGTCAGTTATGATTATTCTGTAGCCCCCGATCGGATAGGCGTCTTGTTCGGCGTACATGGCGACATCACATCGGCGCGAAGCTATAACCGTATCTAAGGCACCTAGACTGTACTGAGGTCACCATGTAACTGTCGTACGGAGTATCTGGAGCCACGTACACAGTTAGCGGGTCGAGCGCTCCGGCATCTGCTCTGGACAGTGCTGCGTTTAAAGCCGCAACACAGGAAACGATGGACTCAAACTCCCGGTCAGTCCCTGTGGATATGAATTTCATGGAGTGCAGGAAACCATGGCGAGCAAATGACGCAATACTTTTTGCCGTCACATAACAGGCTGCAGGTATGTACCCATCAGGGGTGTTGCGGCACGTTGTGGTCCAGGCGATTGGCCGTCCGTCAGGGCACGCATTCCGAAGAGTACGTAGAAAATCCGCGCCCACTAAAACGTAGTCCGGGGCTTCTATGAGAAGGACGCGGAACGCCGGCATCGTGCTGTAGGATAGTAGGTCAATTACGGCTGGTTTAACCCCCTGGATGCGCCCGATGACGCGACCAAGGCGCAAGCATAGCACACCGATCGACACCGCGGGTAAACACCCGCCCTCGCCGGCGTCTAAGGATTTGTGTATCGCTTCGAGCATCTGTGGAATGGTCCTGGGCTGCGGAGCTCCTGGAGACGTTACAGATTCGGGTCCATCTTCATGCGATTCAGCATCATCGGCAGGTGCTGGGTAAAATTCTACAACCGAGGAAGCCATGCCAGACAAAGGACCTCCACATACTGCGGCCCTCCGCACCGTGCTATGAAATACTTTTTCCAGATTTTGTACCATTTAAATTATCCTCTTGTTTAAGCCTGTCCAAATTCATTTTCCATCCAATGTTTTTGGCCTGTTTTTTTATCCATTTCGGTGCGTGTTTCCAGCCGGTGACAAAAATATCTGTCATTGCACTATCAACATCCACATCAAGATTCATTTCGTCGCGTTGGAATTTTATTGATTCGTAGGTTATGCGCTCAAGTTCAGCAAGACTAAAGTCCCACGGCTGACAGTTTGATAGCGTGGACCCAATTTCAAAGTCAACCTCCAGGTCAACCACGAACTCAAACCCGTACCGTGAATACATTTCTTCCCTGACGCCTGTGGTAAGAGCGGTTTCAACGAGAGCGATATTTTCCAAAAGAGAGCGATACGGGGATAGGTTCTCAAGACTGTCGTGCACAGAATTGCATATCTTTATCCCAGTGTCACGGTTCTCAGTTACGCGGATTGCATTCCACATAGTGTCTAACTTGCGGCTGCCAATCGCCATGAACTGCGCGCACATTCCCTGAATTGGCGAGTTAACTGCGCGCCGGTCCATTTCAGCATGAATACGATTTGCATTCGGGCAGCTTTTCGGCAAACAATAACCCCAAAGGTGCCTGCGGAATCCGTTGGGATTCTCGTAGTAAAGATGCTCACGGGCAAAATTCTTACAGGTTGTAATCCACTTCATCCCCTTTGGGAAACGCTTGTTAAAATCACGCACCAATTTCTTGGTGAATTCCAACTCCTTTTTAATAGTTGCTGCCAACATCTTGGTAGACATTTGGTAGATCAATCCAAAAATAACGCCCTTGACGTTGTTGCGCAATGTCTTATCTACAGCCTCAACCGCGACGGTAAAGAAGTACGCAGCATTGATAACGTGGACATCTGCCTCAAGTTTGAGTCGTTTTGCCAACGCAACCGTTGGATGATTTCGGTATTGATCTCGCAGTGCCTTTGCAGCCTCGAAAACTCCGGCGAGTGCTCGGTCAAAGGAAATAATACCCCAGCCGCGGACCTCGTGAACGCGGTAATCGACCTTGATGTATAATTTCCCGGCACCAGATATGAACAGGCGCTTTATGTGCTTACCGAGTTCAGACCGGGATGGAATCTGCTGCAAGTTTGGGTCACTGGCAGAGGTACGACCTGTAACGACAACAAGATAGTTGTAGCTAGGTCGAATTCTGTGGTCTTTCCTGAAGTCCTCATCGGTTGCAAGTTGGTTGAGAAACGTGTTTACGTAGGCCTGTTTAAGTTTCTTTGCCTTGCCAAGCTCCGTGAACATCCGCACCTCGGGAACGTCGGCGTACTTTTCTTGAAACTTTTTATCCAGCTTACCTACAGGCTGCTTGCCCTTAATTCCTTTACCGAAAGCCACCGGCTCTAGTTCAAGCACGTCAAAGAACAGTACGTGCTTGTGTTCATCCTTTCTCAGACTAAAAACGGGCAGCGCTTCCGAGGCCCAGCCGCCAGTGTTCTGCGGAATACCTGACTTGCGCATCAGTATCTTGTTGGCCTTCTTAACCGCCGGCGTCTCCATCAATTCTGTAGTCATTGTCCGGATGACACTCTCGATCGGCGACTGCGGAGTTTTCAGGTGAAACAGGTACTTAACATCGACCTCGTTGCCGTTGTTCTCCATACGGGAAAACGTATGTATGGTATCGCTTAATTGCCGCCGTATCAGGGTTTCGTACTTGGTGTTGCCTTCAAATAGGGCACGAAGTTTTTGCTGTTCGTGGATAAGAAATGGCACTACCACGTCCAACGTGGCGTAACGCACCAGAGCATCATCCAAGTCTCGGTTTACGATTGTCTTACGGTCTCCCTTGCCGAATGTTGAGGTAAGATAGCCCTCAAATCCGTACTGCGTAGCAATGTTGCCTAATGAGTAGTAATACTCTCCGGTGAATGCGGATAAGAACTTCATGTTCTCGTCCAGTCCGTATTCACCGCCGAATATATCCCACACGTCATTGTGCATAAACGGGCATGCGAGCTCCGAACGCAGTAAATTCAAGTCAAAGTCGGCGTTGGCATAAACGTGATAGTCGTTGTTGTTATTGCCCTCGAAGTAGTCGCGCAACTTTGTTAGAACAACACGCAGTTCGGCGCCGATGAACGGAGTGTCCTTGTGCTTTATAGGAATCAGATAGCCGAAGTCGGCGCACTTGGCAAACTGGATGGTCAGCAGCGAGTTCGTAATACGACTCAAATCCTTTGATTCCGTGTCAATAGCGACAACAGGCTGGTCACGGAGCATGTCAAGGAGTTTTCGCACCTTCGGCACGGTGTCGATGATGACAGACCGGTGTGATTCAATGCGTTTGGAATCGATACCGTACAACAGTCCCGCGTTCAGCGCGTTTGCGAGGTTGCGCGCCAGATAGCCCATCATGCTGGCTTCGGCAGCGTCGCCGTTCGAGATAGGATTCAACGATAAAGTTGGTACCACAAGGCAATTATGGGAACTTTTGCCGTAAGTTATGGACTCCTGGATAGGCACTCCATACCAATGGTGTTGCTTGCCCCTAGAAAGCAGCAGTTTATCGGGAATAAGGGCGGCAGTTGGTTGGTAGCCGAACGTAACTATCACGTCTGGTTTGTATTTCACGACCAAGGCTTTTACGCGCTCTGTGAACACCTCGCGGGCTTGATCTTGGAAGTCCTTGGGCTTACCGGCCGTACGGAAGGCATTGAACGTGCAGGCAATCCAAGAGAAGTCCTCGTGCTTGTCCTTGAGATACAACTGTTTGGCCAGCGCCAGCAAATTCTCGAAAATATCGCCTGTCTGGCCGGAGAGCAGGCGGCCGGAGCGCAGGTCCTCGCTCGGCACATAATCTAGAAGGAAAAGAACGCGGCGTCCCGTAGGTGCCGTGTAGTAGGGAAGTTTTATGTATTGGTAACTATCCTCGACCTCGGCGAAGGAGCCTGGGAATTGATGTTCAAATTTAGAGTATTTGTATGTTGCCATAAACACCATTTACAGTATCCAAAAACGGAAAAAGGGCGTAGATTTTTACTCTACGCCCTTTTAGTACCTGAACCTTTAGGCTATTGGCGGGGTGCTACACGGCCGGCGGCGTTTGTGCAGAGGATGAGGCTGCGGCTGACGTTGCTAGGTCTAGGTTGGCAGTCTTCGGCGCCTCCGGCGCTGCCTTGGAATGCTGCTGCTGCTGCGGCTGCTTGGACTTGGCGGCAGAAGCCTCTGCGCGTTCCTTCTCCAATAGCCCCTCTATTGCATCGTGGTACATCAGTCCATCACGATTGACCGTGATACCGTTGGGGAACGGAGCACGACCTGCAAACGGCATGCCGTTAGCGGGGATCGCGGGCATGAACTTCGGGCTCGCTTCAAAGCGTTTTTTCGCCTCGATACTTTTCGGACCCCAAATGCCGTCGAGCTTCCCGTCGTAGAAGCCGAGAACGTGCATGACCATCTGTTGGCGTTGCAGTTGCAGTGTTTCGTATTGCATAGTCTATGCCCTTTCTTGTGGTAAAGTTACTTTTTGGCTCTGGCGAGGTTAAGCGCCGCGACCTCGGTTTTCAGCTGGTCCTTGTTGGTGATAACAAATCCTTCGGCCTCCATTTCCTTTACCTTGCGGATAAGGTCATTCTTCGTTGGAAGGAAGATTACCTCGATACCAGAGGCAGAGGCAAACTTCGCACTCTTGGTTCCGGGAATGACCTTACCTAGGATCTTACGCACCGCCGGGTTTGTAGCAATGTCAATGTTCAACATCAAAACGTCACCTAGAATGACCGGGTAGACCTTCAACTCAGGCTTGCGGGTTGTTTTATCCACCACGGACAGCTTGTGACTGAGCATGTAGAAGTTCCGGAGTTCCGAAATAGGTGCCTGCTCAACCGCAAACTTTCTGCCGCGCCCGGAGACGAAGCTATCATGCAGCGAGTTCAGGCGCCGCAGTATCACACTCGATAGTGTGAACTTGCTTGTCAGGTAATCCAACACGCCTGTAAATGTCTGGTAGTCCTTGATCGCAACGTAGGCGTAATCGCCGAACTTACGGAAGCCGTAATGCTTCAGCAGGATATCCTCGTCTTCAGTGATAGCCTCCAACGCCAGGAATCCGTTGTACACGACGGGGAACAATTCCACGTTATTGTTTTCGTCTTCCTCAGGCTCCTCGTCCTCAGGCTCCTCAACGCGAGGCCGTGGCTTCGGCTTGGCAGTCTTCAGCTTCTCCAGCTGCCTCAGCTTCTCCAAAGCCTTTTGCTCACGAAGTTTCCGTAGGGCCAATTTCTTGGCGTCAGACAGGGCCTTACGTTCAGCCGCGGCACGCAGGCGTTCAGCACGGCGTTTGTCACCCTTGGTCGCCCAAGGCACTTTAACCTCGAAGTTCTTGATTGTCTCCTCGTCCAGGTTAGTCGCCAGGTTAATCATGCTTGGAGGACCGTCGTACACATCCTCAGAGCCGGCCAGTTTTACCCACACCCGCGTGAGTTTGCGTGTTGCGTCGGGTGCGTCTTTATCCGGGCGGGACTGTGATATGCGCACGACCGTGCCGTTACCCATTTCCGTGTGCGCATACATTCCAACTAACTTGGAATAGTCAGCAGCAACAGCCTTAGCGTCCTCGTTATCTGCATCTTGCAGGTAGTCCATCAATTTGACCAATCCAAATCCATGACGATCTGGGATGCGCATGTTTGGCACGTATGGTACAAACTCAATGATCTTTGCGTCCTCAATCATCGGCTCCGGCTCAATGTCAAACATTTTCGACGGACGTGTGGCGCGCATTTCCGCGAACTCCGCAGACTGAATCGATACCAAGTTCTGGTATGATTCGATGTATGGCAGGATGTCGGCGATAAGTGGAACGCTCTTGATCGTATCAAGTCCCATCGGGATGGGCGGCAACTCATTGACGTTAATATCGGCGTACAGCGGGTTCTTGTCCTCGTCGAACTGCGCCTTAGTAATCATCTTGGATATCAGGCGTCCCATCTTGGCAACCTCAAGGCTACCGTTGGTGAGAACCCAGTCAAGATAGATGTTTTCCCGGGAGAACTTGCCGCTCGGATCCGGACGGAAGATACGCGAAGCACTCTGGTCAAGCTCTCCAGGGGCCCAAGGAGCCTCAACACGAATCATACGGTCAGCCATCTGCAGGTTGTGGCCTTCAGAGATAGACTGTTCGTTGGCGATCAGAATTTGAGCACCCTTGGTACGTGACAATGGGTCGGCTTTGAACGCGTCGAGTCCGCTTTGTTTGTCCTTTACGTCGCCATGGAACTTGACTGCAATCTTTTTCAGATCCGCAGGCAATGCCCGGTAAATTGCTTCAACCGAACGCTTGTAGCGGCAGAACACCAAGACCTTGCCGCGAGGTTCTTTCTTCCAACGGTCAACGTCGTCAACAGGAGACTTGACTGAACGGTAAGGTGCGTGGTAGACTTCAGTATTGGAAATCGGCACACCCTTTGGTGGCATCAAGACGTAGCGCTGGCCGTCGATGTCCACAACCGTCTTCAGTTTGTACTCCCGGCCTTTCTCCCACTCAATGTCAGCAAACGACAATTTAATGCGCTCGATGATTTTCAGCACCTTGTTGGAAACAAAATTGGAGCTATTAAGGCCCTCGAAGTACGTCGCACCGAAAGGGTCACCAACAGGGTCTGTGAGCATCTGTTCAAGACGGGCAAGGTACGGATTCAAGCGTGCTTCCAACTCCTGGACAAGCGCGTCGTCCATATCCTCTGGAGCGTCGGCCGTGCCGTCATCATCTTCATCACCATCACCATCATCTTCATCACCGTCGCCTTCGCCTTCACTGTCGCCCTTGCCGGACAGCATCGCCATCAAATTTGTGTCCTTCTTTATGTCCTCCATTGTCTCCTTCAATATGGAGTCGTACATAAGTTGATGTATAAGTCCGCCTTCGCTCGTGTCCTTCTCCATGGATACGGTGATGAACCGTTCTTGGGGAACAGGCAACATAAAAGCCCACTCTTTACGCTTCACCGTAATAACAGCGGAGTGCTTGGACAACTGTTCACGTGCCTTGTGCGCCGTGTCATCACGCCACCGGTATATCTTGGTTTCACCTACCTGCTCTTTGTTCTCGGATTCGTACTCCTCTGGAGTACGGAAGATCTGAGAGTTAAACAGCGCGGCCTGACCGACAACGTCGGTCAACTTGTTTGAAATGAGGGTGCCAGTAGCAAGCCTGACATACTTCACATTTGAAGCGGTAGTAAGTTGCTTGATCGCCTTGTGGTTTGCCGTTCTAGGGTTCTTTGCGCGGTGTGATTCGTCCAGAGCAACGTAATCGAAGCCGAATTTCTTCACAAACTCCAGCACAGCCGACACACGTTCGACGTGATTGCCGATCACAACCGGATACGGGCGTGTTTTTAACACCGAGGTGCCGATCACCACGATGGTGTTACGTGGAGCCTTTTGCAGCATCTTTGTCAGGCGCTCGTCCTCCCAGAGCTTGAAACTCGCGGTAGTAATAGGAATGATGTTCCACTTGCCTTGGGTGATGGCATGCATGTCCTCAACCCAGTTACGGACAAGACCGTTCGGGGCTAAAACACAGGCGCGGTTAATCTTCTTCTCCCGCACCAACGCGGCAACGTCACTGAGCAACAGGATTGTCTTACCACCGCCGGGGGCAATGTCAAGCACGGCGAACCGTGGGTGATTTCGTAAGTATTGGTGCGCGCCAACCTGGTGAGGGAACATCTGGAAACTATCGCTGCTGCCGGGCACGTGGATATCGGCAGCGGAGATAGAAGTGTCCCGTTTATTGCCCTCGGCCAGTACATCGGCACGTTCGTAGATTTCGTCGCTTTCCGGCACGTACTTACTCAGCATGTGCACCAGTGGCATCACCTCAGTGACAATAACTTGGAAGTTAGGACCTTGTGCGTCAGACTCGGGGTCAACTTCCATGAATGTCTTGCGGTCGGCCTTGGCAATAGCCTGCAGCATTAAGAAAAATACACGACCGCCTAGGTAAGAATAGATATTCTTGAACTCGGCTAGCGTGAAGTGTTCAGCACTAAAAAAGTGGGGGTCTTCCTCAATCGCAGTACCTGCCTTGTTTGCTGCACGCGACAAATTGCTGGAAGGGTACCCAGAAGAGTCACGCATAGCCATTGAAAGCATGTGCTCGATGCCTGAGACCTGGGCATCGGCGCTGGCGGTTGGCGAGTGAAGCTGAGCCGGCACAAAATCGTCAGAGATTATGCCGTTGTAGAGACCACGCTCATAGTTGACGAAATCTGGGTCCTGTATGCTCCGCATGCCCATAGAGGATGCCGCAGACTTCACCAACTCAGAAAAGTTTGGCACGGTCTTTTTCGACAACAGGTAGGCGTACAGCTGGAACGTGTTGATGAACGGGGTGGTTTTGGCCGATGTCTGGACGGAGCCGCCGTGTCCGAATGATTCTGGAGTAACATGCGCGCCGGTAACACCAGAGGAAGAGTCCACAAACATCAATTGCATGGCCTTAGCAAAGGGCTTGCGCAGGTAGTCGGCTACGGAGAGCGAATCAGGAACGGCTGTGCCGGACAAATCCATGGGGATCAGGCGGTCAGGCTCTGATTTTGCCGAAGTCAGAATGCAGTTATAGTCCCAGCTATACGCTTGAACTGAGCCTCCGTACTTCTTGATTTTTGCCTTCAGCGTCGTGATCTTCAGCTTGTAGTCAGGGCTGGCAAGACCGAAAACTGGGTTGGTCTCACCGAGCTGTGAGGCCTGCAACGGAGAACCGGCATCAAATGAAAGTTGTAACGCCTCCTCCAGGATTGCCTCATAAGCAACCGCGTTATCTGAGGACATATCGGCGGCTTTCGGGCAGTAGTTCAAGGTTCCCTTGCTACTGACGAATAGATCCTCAGAATTGGTACGCCCTGGCTCACTGAAGAAGCCGAGCTCCTTGCGCTGTGCCGCTAGTGCTTTCATGCCGCTTGCGGGCAACACATAGCGGGGAGTGTGGCGGATTTTAACCCTCGGCTGTTTGGGTCCGCCTTTTGTACGGCGCTGGTTCGGTACGCGGAACAAAACAGATGACCAGGTCGAGGTCCAGGTGCTGAGTGCCGTCAACGACATGCGACTACCCTTAGGGGTCTGCGTAATGAATTCGCACAGCTCCTTCTGCAGGTGAATGACCAAGGAAAAACCAACAATGGGTGCCAGGGCGGCGTACTGTTCGGAAATTACTAGGTCTGGGGACACGCTTGGGTCAGCGATCTTGCGGCGGACCACGGCGTGGCTAGCCTCACGTATCACTAGGATGCTTACGTACTTGCCTAGACCAGCGAGGATCGCCGGGTCAAGAGGCTTCAGAGTCGGAAGCCCTGGGTCGATGCCGGCGACAGCCAGGGCTTTCATGCCACGGATTTTCGAGAAAATTGCATTGAAGTCGGTACTCAACGGCAGCATCGTGAGTTTACGTTCGTGCATTGAGGCCAGGGCTACTGCACCCTTGTCCTCCATGAGCGTAGCCACAAGTTCTGCGGCAGCCGCTACGGCGGCAGACCCAATAGGCAACGTGTAGGCGCCTCCAGGACCTGCGTCTTCCTGGTGGGCAATGGACTTAGGAGTGTCTGGGATACTCAAACCGTCAATGAGTTGGGTTGACAGTGACACAGCGGTCCCAACGGTGTTACCAAATTGAGGCAAACCCGAGTAAATAATGTCGTAGCCACCTTTGAACTTCGTGCTTGGGCGCAGAATATGGGCCTTGCCCGAACCAATTGAAGACAGCAGGGATTTATATCCCAGTCCGTAGGTATCGGGGGTAAACGAAGCAGTGATCGTCCGCAATTGGCGGTCGATAAGGGACTTTTGGTATGCCTTATCTGGCATAACCTGGAATCCCGGGGCTTCACGCACCAGGTATCGGAATTGCGCTAAATAGGCATTCGTGGCAGCGCTTACCTCCGTTAGGTAGCGAACCAAGTCAGGGTAATGCTCTGGCTGTGTGCCGAATTTTGAAGTTTTTACAGTGCGGGCAGCTGGCGAGCCGTCATCTGTGGGTGCAGCAACTTTCTTCCGGCGCTCTTTTGTGGGAAAGAACACCTCAGAGTATTCGCGCTCCAATTCTGGGTTGCCTGCCAGTGTGACGGTCAGAATAGATTCAGTTGTCGAGGCGCTATTTGCCTGGTACCTGTCGGCGTAGGAATCGGGCTCTGCGTGCATCGGCCGTGCCTGGGTCGGCCGTGCCTGCGGATGGAGCTTTTTTGGACCTTGACCCGAGCCCAGGGCCTGCAGGCGTTCGGCGCGGACGTTGTTGAATAGAGGATGTGACTTCATATTATTCCAAGGTTACTGTTATAGGTGGCCTGAGTTGGCAATCAGGGTATTCCATACGTCAGGCGTCTCGAACCCCGGTGTCTTACTCGCATGATTAACCAGGACGGTTGCCATCAACAGACGGACGTTGCGCGGTATGGATTTGAAATACCGCGTGTGGTACACACGGGCCAAAACAGACGGGTGCGTGTTACCCAAGGATTTGGTGAAGCGGTCGTTGAAATCGCTGGCCTGGACGTCCGTCAATTCGGGGCTAGGCACGGCGTCCTCTATGAGGGTCCCGAGGTCCTCAACCATTCTCTTCAATGCCGCTACTTGTTCCCGCAGCTCGTTGACCTCGGGGGTGGACTCGGCAGCGACCGCGGTGCCAAGTGCTTCGGCACCAAGTCCGTCGAACCTGTGTACGATAGTCCGCGCCAAAGCGGATAGCTGTGTGAGCTCCTGTATAGAGTTATGCAGCTTGTTTGAAATCATCTTAAACTCCGTGTCGGTGTTGGTGGTAGTGTTTGACGGGGACAATATGGGTACCATACGGTCTGTATTTACACTATTTGAAATTCGCTATCGCCTCGGACCACAGGGTCCGAACGATTTGACGCATCTTGTGGCCAAAGTGTGTTATGTCCGAGGAGGCCAGCGGCAGTAACATCGTCAGAACCAATGTGTCATCCCGGGACCGCTGCACCACGATCTGAAAGTTTGGCCGCTTTGCCAGTATCAGACTGCCGATGGTAGTGGTCCTTGCCATTAGTTGTTTTACTGATAGCAATTTGGACTTCGGACGCGATTTTGAGCCTGGTGCCTGGCCAACCCACTGAGGCAGTAATGCTGCAGGCGGTTCAGCACCGCGGTATAGGAATCCCTGGAAAGTCGATAACACCGCACTCAACTCCTGCTTGCGGCGCCTCGGCCGGAGGTTGAACGAGCAGCACAGCGCGGTAATGCCGTTGAGCTTTCGCACCTCGGTCGCCGCACGCCCTACCGGTGACATAGAGGTCAACAGGTGAGTTTTGCGCACAATTGTAAGAATTTCCGAAGCCGTTTCCTTCAATGTCGCTGCAAGTAAGGCGGAGTAAGTGCCTTGTATAGAGAACTTTGCGGCCGTGCGTGCCGCTGTTGGAGGCACAAGTGAGCGAACGAATGGGTTTATGCCCATGTGCTGCATGTACCGCAGGAAGTCTAAGAGGGTACGCAGGTATTCATCTTCGGTTATACCGTTGATGCTTCCAGAGTGGGTCTCAGATATATAGGCCGCCCACTCAAGCGCGTGTTTGGGTCGGAATACCGGAGGGTAGCCGTTATCTTTGGGTCCGGGCATGCTGGTGATGCCAAATGCAACCAGATATTTATGGACAAGTTGGGCGCGCGCTAGGGGCTTGCCCGGAGCTCCGGTCGTGGATACAGACCGGTACTGTTGTGCCGACCGCAGCATTCGTGTCGTAATCTGCTGGGCGTCGATCATAGCAGCGCGTCGGTGGTGAACTGCATGTTTTCCAATGCCACGTTCTGGACAAAGAATTTCAGGTATGGAAACAGCAGGCCTGCCATGTGCTGTGAGTCCGCGGCGGCCCAGGTATGAGTCTTGTCCTCACGCTTTTGCATTTCCTTAGTCAAGGTATTGGCGACAAGCAAAGCCCCCTTTTGTGTGCCGTGGCTGCGATTCGCCCGCAGCGTAACGATTGTGTTGCTGTGCACCTGGTTCTCATGGCGGGGGGAAGACACACGGATGATAAAATCGCCCATGCCAACACGCATCCGCGCAACCTCGACGCGCAGATAGGAAAGTTCAGGCATCGTGGACGCCAGAGCACGGGTTGTAAGATCTGGAGCCCAGGTAATGAACGGGGACTGAATTTTTGTTGGTTCGTTGTGTACGTACAGCATTTACTTTTTCTCCAAATGGCGGTGACCGGGTTGTCGGGCGTGGCAATCAACACAGAGACAGCGCAGATTCGACTGTACTGTATGACCACCTAGGCTCACGGGTATTACATGATGCGCATTTAACGTCTTTGTTCCACTGGGGGCTCCGCAGGCCGTGCACCGCCGACCGGCAAGTTGTATGCAAAGTGCCGAGGCTTCGGACCACTGCTCCCTAGATCCGTAGGCAGCTGTTCGGGTTCGACGTATTTTTGAGACAACCCGTGGGGCAGACCCAGGCTTGTAGACTTTACTGCCAAGTCGGGCCGGGCGTACCCGTATGTTCTTCGTCGCCATTTTTCAAACTTTCAAGGTAAGCCGATATATACGGACGCATTGCCATGTCCTCTATGAGAATATGGTGTACCAACCAGTTGCTCAACATCATCAACAGATCGTTGATGAACAGAATGGAGGTGCGCCGGCGCTCAAGTTGAAGCAGGCCTTGGACAAAAGCGGCATGGAGCCGCGCATGGCCCTGAAGACCGGGGAAACCAATACGTGCCTGTAAATGATCTTCAAACTCGAAGTGAGCTACAGCGTATTGCTTCAGCTCCTCAATCAACGCGTCTTGTGCCGCGGTCCGGCCGTCAGAACGTGAATTTGATATGTCATTGATTATTCGTATCAAATTCCGGTGCTGTTGGTCAATCTCGCCGCCGTCTATGGAAAAAGATCTATGCCACAGAATGATATTGCCCGGTGTCACTTCGTTTCTCCAAGTAGGTATTTTGAGGTCTTGATCAAGTATTCTTGATAAGAGGCTTGCAGGAATCGTCCTTGCTCCTTTATCAACTCCTCGTGCTTGGAAATAGCAAACTGAGTGTCTTTGGGATTTGAGGTCTCGATTATCAGTTTGCGCACCTGGTAATACACGTCCAGAAGATTCTGACCAACACTGCGTGTCAGAGGCTGTAGGACGTGGTCGTCCAAGTATTTCACCTGCCCAGAGGCGTCACTGATAGCCCGTATATCGGCAATAACTTCGCGCTGCGCCGAGTACAAGGTGCAGACTGCGTAATATCCTCGGGGATTGTTCGACTCCAGGCAGTCACGCTCGGCCTTACGGATCAATCGACGTAACTTGCGGAACATGTGGAGATATTCCTCCAGATGTTCCTGTTCCTGGGTGGTCGTAACTGCAGGAATGTCGGCGAGTAACTCCTCCTCGGTCGGAACATCTGCCTTCATTGCCGCGGCCTTACGCTTGGCCGCCTTGATCTTGCTTACAGGACCCTGGGCAGCAGGGCCTTCAGACTCGGCACCACGTCGCCTACGCTTTTTCGCCTCTGGACGACCGTCAAGGGCTAGAAATTTCTTTTCGACCTCCGGCTCCGGTGCTTCGCTCCGCCTAGCCGCAGGACGCTTTTTAGCCGTCGGAGCCCGGGGCATGCCAGAATTGTGGTCTATCTCTATTTCAGAAAGGACATTCGGGTCACCTTTAAACGAGCGCCCGGAACGTCCTTGCTGATTCTGCTTTGTTTTAATCACTGTGTCTTTCTAGTAATGTGATTAACGATAAATATAATGCCTATGAAGACTGCTCCAGCTGTTTAAGCTTTGCATCCATAGCTTCTAATTGCTTTTTGTGATCCATAGATGCTTTTTGAAACTTACGCGCCATAGCTTTTCTCTCATCACGCAGTCTGTTCTGGAGGGATACTTTATTTTTTGCCAACTTAGTTGATCCTGTATTGCCCCGGTTACCTACATTAGCCACGAAAGATTTTTCTTCGGCAGATACGTCTGCAAGCGATACAAATATTTTCATGCTCTGTTCCTTTGGGTTACGCTGCTTCTTTTGCTGCGCGCTGCGCGGCCTTGAACTTGGCGATATCGGATTTACCAATGGTAACAGCCAGATCGGCGCCGAGTTTGACCGTCATGTTCTTGCCAAACATGGAGGTGCCGATTACCATGTCGGACTCTTTCAGGCCGCCATCAACAAGGATTGTTTTCATTGCCTCGATGGCTTTGTCGAAGGCAGCATTACCTTCATCACGAATCTTTGCCTTGACCTTACCGACCGAGACCTTGGTCTTGTCAGCACGTTTCAAATGGGTGTTGATGGCAGAAACAGCCAGACGGATCTTAGCCGCCAGTGGTGCGCCCACAACTGCGGTGTCGTATACTGCCAGCAGTGGCATATTGCGGATCGACGAACGCTCGGTCATACGCTTGACCACGCCGATCTTCAACGCACGCTGGGTCAAATACTTCAGGTCACCTTTGCGATTCAACGCCGAGCTGAACTTCGCAGGCTTGGCCTTGCGGGAGATCACGAAGGTTTGTACAGCACGGATGGGTTTGGCGCTTGCATCCTGGGCTTTGCCGAATGCTGCGGTTACTTGTGCGTTCAACGCCTGGACACGGGCAACATTCAGGTGACCGTCTCCGTCTAGGAAAAGGTTTGCGGTTGCTGCCAGGGCTACGATTACTTTTTGCATGTTTGTCTTTCAGTTTAATTACTACAAGGGGATACGATTGTCGGTCAGGCGTTTTTGGCTAGGAGCGCCAAAACCTGTTGCTTGAAGTCCTCTGGCACTGAGCCTGAAATCCTCAGGCTCAGTGCCACTAATGGCACGCTCTTACTTTCAGTGGGTGTATCGGTACGCAATACGCGTACCACATTAAGACTGCGTAACGCGCGTAAAACGTGTGTCTCAAGCGCTCTTTTGCCTGCAGGTAAGTGCCCAGAAGGAACTTCTACGTATCTTAATGACACAACACTGGAAAGAGAGATAAGGATTCTCATTCGATTTCCTTAATGGCGGATTTTGTTACAAATTTACAAGTACGGAGCTACTAATTGGGGCGGTAAGGTGGGGTGTACTGACTGTGAACCCTGCCCTCCGCAGTTCGTCGGGCGATCTGTCTTTTGAGACCTTCCTCCGAGTGTCCATTAAGTTTCATGTACTCTCTTACTGTTTTTTCAGCAAGCGCTTTACGTATCTTTGGAGTACTTTTTATTCCACGACGCTCAAACGCGGTCTCTTTGTCTACCTCATGGTGATACCATGCAGGATGGTGTTTTGTAATTTTATGGATATCTATTAAGCTATCTTTATCGGTTTTCCTAGCTTTAATTCTCTTTTCCAGCGCCTTACGTTTGGTTTCTAGCTGTACGGAAGTAAGCTTGCTTGTAAGCTTGGAGGTTAAAGCAGCTTTTTCTTTCGCTAACTTGGTAATCCTGTTCTGTAAAACACCTTTTTTAGCGGGCGTATTGGCTTTAAGCCGTTCACTACGGGCAGCCTGCAGCAGTCCCTTATTTTGCGTAAGTTTCTTGTGTATAGCCAGATTCTTCTCCACATCATCCAAAGTCATACGTTTGACTGGTGTAGCGGATAGAGAGATTAGAATTTTCATTTGATTTCCTTAATGGTGTATTTTGTTACAAATTTAGCAAAAGGCGTGCTGCTTCACCCGCTCTGCGAACATTTGGTAGAAGGCGGGATTGCGTGCGTACACCTTCTTGTAGAAATCGAGAAGGAAACCCAGATCAATGGCGCCGCGTGCGGCTGCCACAACGGTCTCAACAGAGTCTTCCTTCGATTCTTCGATCGCTGGAAACTCGGACTGTTCGTGTATCTCGGTAACCGCGACACGTTTGACCAGGTCCTCGGACTCAGCGCCCGGAGCCAATACAACCACCTCCTCAGAGTCCTGAACGCCGGCCACAACATAGCCGTGTACGAGCATGTTGTCGGCATTTACGTAGGACACGAAATCACCGGCTTCAACGGTTTGGGCAACCGAGGAGGCCTGTGCGACCATGCGGTTGTGCTCACCGGTGTTGGAACTTGCAGTCACGGAGCTCACACTCTCCAACATATTGGCGAGAGTAATGTCGTCGTCAATTCCCGTGGTTTTGACCAAAATTTGACCCGCAGAGGTCTTGCGCAAGACCCACATGTCTTTTTCATCATCCATGAACATGTTCGAGGCAACCGCACGGAAGCCCTTCATATCCCCTTCGGCACTGATTGCCTGGCGCACAACCGACACAACACCGGTCAAGCGCTGGGTGAACATCGAGGTTTCAAGGGAACGGAACGAGCCTGCGACGGCTGCCATCCGACCTTGCAATTTCTTGTTCAGGGCACCGACAACAACCGTAGGGTCTGCACGGCTGGCGCTGTTGTGGGTGACTTCAAGCACCACACGTGCCATACCAGCACCGGCGAGGGCGTAGCTTTTGATTTCCACGACAGGGTCTTTGGCACGGGCGCCTGTCACAACGGATGCCATACGTGTTTCGTGTTTCGTGTTTTGCATGATTGATTCCTATTAGTAAGGGGTTGGGTTGGGTTGGGTTGGGGGATAGGCTGGATTCTACGACCTATGGGACAAAAATTAACATAATGTTCGGAAATTTATCTGGTATTTGAGGTCACCACCGGGCGATCATACCGAAGCCACCACCACGGCCTCCACGGATACGAGTTGTTACAGCATTTATCATGCTGAGGGTGCCGATATTACTCGGGTTATTGATACTTCCACGGCCAACCGACCCGTCACCGGACAGAGTGCCTTGCTTCGCCAATTGTTTTTTCAACGGTATGATGCGGTCGTTGATTGCACTTTCTATCCGCCCCAAAGCTGCCTCAAGCTGCGGAGTTCGGTCAACATTCAATGAAATTCCTTGCCCAGAAAAGTCAAAGGCGAGGGAACCCTCGGCCATAAGTTGGGCACCCAGGGCATAGTAACAGGCACAGGTGATGTGAGCATCGAACAGAATTCCCTGCATGTTCAGGCCTGTGAACCACGAGGGCGTATTACCCACAGTGTTAAACAGATAGAGTCCCCGCTCAAGATACGAGATCAAGTCGCCAGGGGTGTAGCGCAACTCAGGAATAACCTGTTCAACCCGCGACTTGTTTAGGAAGTCCTCGAGGAAGGTCATGCCAAGCATAAGCTGTGGAGTCAAGGCCCACACCTTGTAGGTGTATGTCCGGGGCATTCCCTGGCCTACTGGGATAATATCCGTTTTCAATAGGTAGGCAGACAGCGACGCATCCGGGACCGTAAACGGTATCATCACATGCGTGCGGTCCACAGTCGTGGTAAGGCCAACGGTCGGTCCGTGTAGGTCAACAGGTGCGTCCAGCAGTGCCGCGTTCATACCATAAAGCTGGTAGCTCCCTACATCACGCGGACCAAAGTACATAGGCAGGGTAAACCCGACCTTTTGGTCACCGAACATGCCAACTACGTCGGAGATTCGAGTATCAACCTTGGGCTCAATTATAGCCGCGTCGGAGTGGGTGATCTTCGTCCGGTCATTCGTGAGTATGCGCCAGTTGACACGCAATTCAGTTTTATCCGTGAGACCTAGAGCAGGCACGCTTACGTTGGCTGTCCACTCACCGGGATTGACCGTCGGACTGGCAACAACGGAGCTAAGTAACTGCTTGTCCGCATCGACAAGACGTACCATGGGGTACCCCTGTGACGGCATGACCGGCTGTCCCGCGTCGTCGAAAAATTTCTGAGTTACGACCAGCACTGCGCCGTCGATTCCGGTATATATCATGGTGTGTTACCCAGAGTGTTGGTTATAGCGCAACGGCGTTGAGCAGTGTATCGGCGAAGTTTTTGTCACCGAGCATTACCTTACGTGCCGCGCTGTCCGGAGGCATAAGTAAAGTACCTAGATCCATATGGGACATACGGGACGCCAGGTCGTTAGCCTCGGCAGATAGTAGCCGCATGTAATTCGTACCACCATCAACATCAGGAGTGCCTGTGGAGATAAAGGCACGTAATACCGATGGTGCAAGTACCTCCTTGACCGTCAACTGAGTATCGCCTGGCGTCTTCACCATTTGAACAAAGTTCAATATGGAGTCAGATAGATGGCCGAACACTGAATCCGGTCTGCCGGTACTCAGACCCAGGCGCGCGGACTTAACGTCGGCCATAACATTGTCATAGACAGAAATGATAGGCCGTATGTGCATGAAGTAGTATAGGGCAAATTCTGGCGTGATGCTGCGCTGCGACACCATGTTTGGAGCCATGGTCCACAGAGGTAGTGAAAACACCCACAGCGGGTAGGGTATTTCCCTAAACAGCTTTGGCAGCGGCATACGACCTATGCGGAGGCGCAGCGCTTGAAGGTTATACCGGGCGTGAAAGTCTGTATAGCTATCGGTGCCAGGCAGATACTTTGTTTGCTTTTGGATAAAGGACTTAGTGAGAATGCCTAACGTGTTGTATACGTATTGCAGTTGGTTTGGCTGGAGATTGACGAGGCCTAGATCGTGCGCGGCCGCGCCGTTCACAGCGATGGTAACGAAGTCCTGCTTGCCCCCAGTACCCCATTGCGTAACGTCAACTGCACGCCTACGCACGTCCGTTCTACGCAAACCCTGGGTATGCCGGGCGGCGATTTCAAACGGGGAAGACGTGGCGAATGTAATCAGCAAGGCCTTGCCGAATGGGCGGGTAATCTTAGGCCCCGGCGGATGGGAGCCGTGTGAGAAGCCGGAGAACGGCGAGGTAACATTTACAATCGTAAACTCAAGACTGCTTGTACGTACCGCTGTAAGATTCCAAAGTATTTTAGCAACGGTCTCGAATAATCCACCTATGTCCAGACTTTGGTAGCGTGTTTTGAACAGAAACGGCACCGCCTGCCCATTCAACGGAAAGGCAGACTGGCGGAAGTTAACTGTTTGGTTGCGATGGCGTTCCATTGCCGTGCCTGGCTAAAAGCGGTACGGCGGGTAGGGCCAGGCGTTGTACTGTCGGACCACGGTGTCGGAAATGCCAAAAAAAGTATTCAGCAGTTTCTTGTACGCGCTGACTATGTCTGCGGCCGCGTGCATTCCGTTGTGCATCAGACATAGGAAATCACAGGCAAGCACCGTAGCCTCTGGGCAGGCAGAGATTAGGGTCTCGGTCCGGTCTTTCATTTTGGCTCCAGTTTTTTTACGGTCGGGGCAATACCCATGATGTGGTTATAGGCGAGGACAATTGGGTCGAAACGACCAGGGGTCTGTGGCTGGGTCTGGGTCTGGTTGGCATGTACGGCGTCCTCATCAGCAGAGTATTGGAAGAAGGCGCTGCTTTGACTCGCAGGACGACCAACCTGCATGTAGCTACGGAATGCCTTTTGGTACCTGGCTTTGAGATCAGCAAGTTTCGCAGGATCTGAAGACCCGCCTAACCGCGCCTCAGTGTAGGCTTTACGCGCCTTATGCACTCGGTTTTCCGCGATCTTTGACAGGCCTTTCATATTATGTTTTTTCCCCAGAGCATCTGCCTTTTTAGACCCAGGTGCCGATTTTTTGAGTGCTGCGGCCCCGCGGCCGGTCTCGGTCTCGGTCTTATTTTTACCCGTAGGTGCTTCTTTGGCCACGGGTTTTGGCTTCGGCTTCGGCTTCGCGGCGCCCAGCTTAACCGCGATCTTCAATTTTGTGGTCAGGCTGGCGATGCGCTCGGTGTTGCGGGCGATCCGCCGCTTTGTCTTATCGGTAGGCCGCTTGACCTTGGCCAGGCGGGCGGCCGTGGATTTGCGTTTCAGCAACAGGTGCTTAATGCGTTCTGCCGACATACGGACAGAACCTTTTGCGGCGGAGAGGGATATAAAGATTTTCATGTTATTTCCTATTGTTTAAATTTCTAACGGCGTCGGCCACAAACTTCTCACGGTCCTCGATCAGGAGGGTAAGAGCTTATGTAGAAGTATTTGGATTACCTGCCACGTACAGGCGAACAGAGTTGGATGGATCCTCGGCGAGCCGAGCAAGCACCGAAGTAGGAGTGTTTGGATTCCCAGCAACGGCGCCGCGAACGTACACAGTCGGATCATCAGCCAGTTGAGCCAGTGCTTGGGCAGGCGTGTTGGCGTTTAGGGCTACCGCAGCGCGAACATTAGAATTACTGTCTCCTGCCAGTTTGGCCAACAGTGTGCTGGGAATATCTTTATTCCCTGCGGCGGCCCGTCTATGCCTTGCGGGGATGTTTTCGTCGCCGGCGTAGTGGAACGCGAAAGTTTCATCTTCCTCGTTATAAGTTCCCCCCGCCAGTCGGTAGTTACCTTGTGGGCTGCCGCTGTTGGCCCAACTACAAAACTTGTCCACGACCTGCCTAAAACTATTCGGAGCTCCACCGTATTCCAGACTAGGAACTAGGATGGTATCACCGGCCTTCCTATAGGGCTTGAGAAGGACTCGGGCGATTGGAGCATTTATATTCTTATCGTCATTCTTTACCAGATACGCGACCAGAACTCCAGCTTTAATGATGGATGGAACATACTTCTTATTGCCACCTTTCTCTAGGTTCATACAACTGGTCCAGCCACGATCAAAGGACATTCCAGCTATGTCATATGGGTGTCTGGAGATCACGACCAATAACTCATCGGCAGCAATACCCTTACGACCAGGGTCATTGTCAAAAATCTTCTTTAACCAGGGTTCCTTCGCCAGTAGTCTACCAATCCTAACTGTCCTCTTACCGTCAGGTAATAGCGCGGTGCCGACTAGGTAGTTGTCAACCACCATCTTCTTTTCCTTGAGGAAAGTAAGAATCTCCACAGGAACAATCACCTCTTTATCCAACAGGGGTTTCTTGGTATCAATTGGGATGTAAATCCGGTACTTGTCCCGGCCCTTGCCTGATCCATATTTGTTGAATATGTTGGCGTATCGGGTCCGATCAAAACCCTTTACATACTTTCTGGCAATCGAAAGCGGTATGGCAGACAGGGATATGAAAATTTTCACGCTCTAATCCTATCGGTTATTTGTGCTTCAGTATTTCCTTGAGCGCGTGTACTTCTTCGGTCGAGAGTTCCAGCATGTTTTGAACGTCATTCAACCGATCTAGGTTCAGGGTATGCACGCTATGGTCGCCGCTCGGAGTGAAAATAAACTGCAGGACCGTCTTACCCTTTTGCACCGAAGTTTTCATCTGGACTGACCCCTTGGTCTTCCGGGCATTTTTCGTCAACTGGTTCAACAACGGCACGACCTGCTGTTGGATTTCAACCAAGTTCTTACGGGTCTCCCGGCCCTTCTCAACTACGATGAAAAGCGAGTTGTCCAGAACGTAGGCGTCCTCGACGTACTTGATCGAAGCAAGGCCGCCGGACCGCGCACGCGTTGTGTTCAGGGGCATCGGCTTACGCTCCAGGTCGGAAGCAATGTCATTGTGGGCGATCAAGGTCGACACCCGCATTGTGAGCTCCGAGGTGTTCTTGACCTCCTTGCCGGGCGGGAAGTGTCCGGGGATTTTAAAGTCCGGCATGGTATTTAGGTAATACCGTATGATTCCACCGGGCGTAACGATGCCGGTGAGTATGACGTAAAACTCGTCATAGACGAAGCCGGTGGATGCCTGCAACTCATTGATTACAACGTACATGGAGAACACGGTGTTTGGGCCATCAAACGTCGCGTACACTTCCTTGTGGATGTTGGAGTAGAATTTTGGATTAACGTGGTCGATTATGTAGGCGACCAGAGAGTCGCCTAGGGTCTCCATTTCCTCTGGCAGATGCTTGTTGGCAACAGCGTCTAAAGAGGTGAAGGCTTTGGCAAGATTCGAGTTGATCTCTTCCTGCAATGCGTGTATTGCCGCTAGAACCTGCTTTTGGTTCTTGGCTTTGGCGAAGGCATGGCGAACAAGAGCCTCGGCGGACTCGAGTTCAACGGCATTTTCGTGCAGCCGCTCAATGACATCGCTGTGTTTCTTTACTGCCGCCGGGTCCGGAGAAACAAACTTCGTAAGTTTAACACCAAGGCTGTTATTGGTGGCTGCCGGCGAACGGACGGACACGCGTGACGGAGGCTTGACCGCGGTGCGTGTTGTATGGTCAATCTCTATCTCGCCGGTGTCCACGGAGTTCCGGGTCGCCGAGGTGGCTACCTGGCGCTGGCTGGAACGGACATCCAGGGCAATATGTCGAACAACGGAAACAACGTCGTTGATGGAACGTGTTTTTCGCAGCCGTTCGATCCGGGCAGCTGTGTCTTTTTTCATATTGATAGGCCTGTGTAATCTATGTAAACAATGACATAAATTACATTTTAGGCGTCAATATGACGGGCTCTACCGGGCCGGGTCCCGCAATACTGGGTCAAGGAAAAGTTCCCGGATTGTGCATGCCCCTGAGTATCTGAAGCGTTTCAGTATCCTGCTCCAAATTGTGGATAATAATCTTGATCTTTTCAAGACATTCAAGGCGCCGGACCTGGTAGGCACCTGACTTAGAGCACGATTCAGCTAGGCCGGCATAACGGTCAATGTACCCGGATAGATTGGCCAGGATGTCGTAATAAGTACCGAGTTGTTTAGGCAGCACCGAACGCCAGCGCGTGTAGAACATCAGTGTTGTGTCTCCAAAGGCACCGAGATTTAGGTCTGGGCGTGACTTCAAATGGCGCAGCACGGTACCGCAATACGTCAGTTTGTTCTGCATAAGCGTATGGGGGAAGTCAAGATTTTGGATAATATCAGTCATGTTTGTTCCAGTTGGTTTTGGCCACTAAGGGTCCATTTACTATTTACACTAACCGAAGACCAAAAAAAGCCCGGCGAACCTTGTTGGTCAACCGGGCTTTTTTAAATTGTGATACCCGGATTACCGGGCAACAATCAGTTCACCTTTGGGCGAGTGGTCTTGCGCAGTGGCTTGGCCGCAACGGCTTTAGGTTTTGTTGCGCGCAATGGACGCGCTGGCTTTGGCGCGGGCTTTGGCGCACGTGGCTTACGTGCTGGCTTTGGCGCTGGCTTCGTCGCACGTGGCTTACGGGCCGGAGCAGCCGCTGGCTTTGGCGCGCGTGGCTTACGGGCCGGAGCAGCCGCTGGCTTCGTCGCACGTGGCTTACGGGCCGGAGCAGCCGCTGGCTTCGTCGCACGTGGCTTACGGGCCGGAGCAGCCGCTGGCTTCTTAGCCGCTGGCTTCTTAGCCGCAGGTGCCTTGCCGGTGTGTTTGGCAATTTTTGCGTTGTGGCTTGTGTGCAACTTGGCAATTTTTGCTTTGTGCGCTTCCCGGGCTTTTGACAATGCTGCTTTCTTGGCTTCACGGGCGTCCTTGGCTTTGGCACGGGCGGCCACGCGGGCTTCACGGGCTTTCAAGCGTTGCTCGGCGGTCAGGCGAGGCTTTGCGCCTGCGGCTGCCGCGGGCTTCTTGGCACCGGGCTTCCGGGCAGCCAAAACGCCTGCGTGCTTTTTCTCGAAGGCGCGTTCAGCCGCAGTTTTGTGCGCTTCACGTTTGATACGTTGCTTCTTGGCGACGGCTTTAGCCGCAGGCTTGCGCGCCGCAATGGCCTTCTTCTTTGCAGCCAATTTTTGGGCCGCAGTTTTTGGCGCTGGACGCTGGCGTTTCTTGGCGATTGACAAGTCATTCACCGACTTGAGGATACGTTTAACTGGCATTTGGAGTTCTCCTAATGGGTTGATGGAAAAAGTTTACTGTCTGTGGTGTAGAGTTAGACAACAAAACCTGGCAGGTGCCACGGATACGCGTTGCTTTGTTATCTTACTCACACTAAAAATTAGCAATTACTCCGGGATTTACCTACTTTTTTGGAAGTTTTCCGAAAGTTTTCCATAAATTTCTCACAAACCTTACAACTTTTGAAGCTGTGCAGCTAAGAATATCGGTCTGAAGCAGCGAGACTTAGATGATTTTCTGACCGCGCGAGATGTATTTTAGACTTTCTTGCGGCTGGAGCACTCTTGTAGTCACTGCCCAGTCTAGGTTTTGCTCATTTGCCGTGCGGAGATACGTTACATCCGTGATTTTTAATGCCATACGCCGTTGTGGAACCCAAACTAGGTCTTCTGCCTGCACTTCCGGTATAGTCATTGGCAGTATTATCTGCAAATTCCCGATTGTTGAGAACATAGTCCAGTCCAACGTGCGCGACATTTGTGCCAAATTGGAACGGATGACATCCGAACCCAGGTCGAATGTCACGACAAGGTGGGTAAATCTTGCAGCACGCACCTCAATTTCAACCTCAGAACCTCCGTAGTATCGCAGGTCGGCTAGGGTCACAGCAAGACCTGTAGCCGGGTCATATATACTTTCGCCCGGCAGATGTTCCACATTGTTGCGGATAGAAAGTTCGGCGGACTTAAAATACTTCGGCACCGTCAATGTAAAACGAACATTACCGGCACGGACATCAAGTTTGTTGAATGTGTGCGGCGCGGTGTTCCGCTCCAGATGGTAGCCGTACGTGGAGGTTACTTGGTGCGTGGTCAGAACCAGCCGTTCATGTCCATAAAGGTTGTAACCCGGCACATAGCCAGTTCGGTAGCAAATGCCGCAGTCAGGAGACGACGATAAGAGGTTGTCAATAACAGGGTTTTCGGCACCGTCCTCTGGGTTGTCAACATCGTCTATTGCGAATTCGTCGGCGCCAGTTTCTTCGTCCGAGTCACCATTTTCATTTTGGTTACCGAACAGTGGACGTGCATAGTCAATTGCAATTTCCGTCTCACCTACTGCCGAGGGGTTAAGCAACATTGTCGGCATGCCCGAGGCGGACAGGGAATGCTCGGTTACCTCGGTTTGCTTGCACGTACAGGTTGTTGTACCACGAGACTTGTAGAAATAGTGTACTGCAAACGAATCCACACCAAGAGCCTGCAGGCCCTGGGCTCGGTACGGGTCTACGGCTTCCCGGAGCCGCAGGTCGGCTTGTTCGGATATGTAGTTCTTTGCGTGCCGGCGTTGGATAACGCCAGTTCCAGACTTAATCATTTGATTGCTCCTTAACGGTTTCCCACGGTGAAAATTACAAAACTGTAAATAGAAAGACTTATTCGGAAAGCCTTCAAATCCGGCTCTGCGTTCTTAATTTTTACACAATAGCACGAGATAGCGGCGAACCATGAACACCAAAAACTACCAACTACTACTAAAAAAGAGGTTTGGAAAGACACTACGGACCGGCGAGTACCTAGGCAAGACCGTGGCTATACTGCATGAGTGCCGCGGATGTGGAATCGACTTCAGAGCCTCACCATCACGCGTAATGTCCGGAGACCTGTGCCTGGCGTGCACCCGGGCGGGAGACCACCGGGTAGGCATAACAGCAGGGGCGCAGTTTTTGGACAAACTGGCGTCAAAGTATGTACATATCAAGTGCCTGGAGTTCAACGCCGTTAATCGTGAGTCCCGGTTCTCCTGTTGGTGCGGGCATGAATGGCGGGCGACACCTCGGCAGGTCCTGGCAGCGGTGAGCAATCCGTGCCCGGCGTGTGCAGAAAAAGTACAGTTCGATCCGGCCGGACGTTCTTCGGTTCTGCGCAGGACCGGACGCGTGTGGGTCGCCGAACACGGCAAACTATCTACGTTACGCTGTTGGTGTGGCACCGATCTAAAGGCCTTAACGCGACTCGTAACAAGTCCCGCAACCGAGTGTCCGACGTGCCTTGGCCTATCGGCGGACAATACACAAATAATCTATAAGTTTAAAGGTCTTGAATATGTTTCGTACCACGAACGTGGTACCATCCTGGTGCCTCCGGGGGAGCAGGGATGGGCTGAAACAAAGGTCAAGGTTAGGCAGGTGGCCAAGACGGCGACTCCGGTGCTAAAGGCGACCATAAACGGCAGACACGTGGTAATGCCTGATGGAGCGCACCTATGGAACAACACCGAGGTCCAGGCGTGGCAACGTCAACTCGGACTTACTGGTGTTACTGTTCTGAGCTTAGACCCTGGGGTTACGAACTGTGCATGGGCGGTTCTGGAATCTGACAGACGGGGCCGGGTAAAATTACTCGGTACTGGGATGATACAAAACACAGTAAAAGAGTTCACGGGGGACGGGGTACGCGAAAGTTCAAGAAAGTTTATCGGTGAGATTCAACAGTTGATTGAGGAATTCTCGGTAACACATCTTATTGCCGAGCGCTTCATGTCCAGGGGAATGAAGGGTCTAACCATCGAACTTGTAAACGCGATGCTCGGCATCCTGCTAAACAGTTGGAAGGGACGCCGAGGCACCTTCAAGCTGGTGACCGCCGCGCAATGGAAAAATGAATGGAATCGAAATTCTGATCTAACGACATTCTACGGCATGTGCAACTGCGAGGTACATCAAGTAGATGCAATAGGCATAGGTCTATACGGAATTGACCACTGGTTCAATCGGAAGCCGTTTGAACATATCCGTAAAATAGAAAAGACATTGATAAATCAGATAAGGTTGAGGAATTTCAGATGACTACTAGCGATCTCGACCTGTCGGCATACTCGGTGCAGACGTGTGTATATGTACCGCCGTACAAGTTCAAAAAATGTGACATACGTTCGTGCAAAAATTGGTCCGAGGTGACTAAAACTTCCTGTCTCGCGGTTGACCGGGCGCCGCCGGTTGGGAACAAGGTGATAAGCGACGCCGAAATACACCTTTTCAAATTCAACAACACCGGGGTAACTGGGCGCCTTGTAGCAGCAAAACGCAAACGAGCAATCACGCGGGTAAAAAGTATCTTGACGCTGCATGCCTATATCACATGGATACGCGGCAAGTTCAAGCCAGAGGAGCATAAGTTTTACCGAGGCAAGTACCTAGAGCGCGCGGAGTTGGAGTATCCGCTGAAGATTTCACGGATAGGTTTCAAGAATTGGATGTGGATTCACATCGTCAATAAGGATGTTTACAAGCAATTTTTAGGAAAGAAGGAAGGTGACTGCACAGAAATAGAACTGCACCATATGTTGGACACGACGGACTTAAAATTCAACACTTTAGTCGAACAAGTAAAGACCACCTCAAAACCGGCAACAGCGCCACAACCTCAATACAGACAAGGACCAAAAAATGAACGCACCATCAACAACCAGACCAGTCACACTCGCAGACTTAGAAGCATCTAAGTCATCTTCCGTATGGGTGCTCAACAATTCCAATCCAAAGGGCAACGTCAACATGACCATGAGTGACGGTATGGGCAACAATATCGTTGTTACTGTACCGGTGACTTGGATTCCATTGGACTTGACAACGCAGGCCAGCAAAACCGGGATCGTCAGCTCTCCGACATTCCGCCGTATGTTGAGTATGGGACTTCTTACCCTAATCTCCGAGACAAGTGCCACTGAGATCATGGCGGACCCCAAGGCGCAGAAAGAGGCGCAGCGCGTTTACAGCCACGCCCGGGAAGCCAGCTTGGACGCGTATGCTCCGGTCGAGGCAAAGGTGGCTACGGCTGAAAGCGACGGGTCAGTGAGTGGTTTTGCCATGCAACTGTCCGTGGCATCCGATTTGGACGAGGACCAGGTAATGACGATGTTGCGAGGCAACGAATCGACGCTTACCCGGGCTGATTTCAAGTATATTGCGGAAACAAGCACGTTCGGGCGTGTGAAGCTCTACTGTGCGGAGCGGGCAGTCTCATAACCAGGGACGTACAGACAAAAGAAAAGGGCGCCTAGGCGCCCTTTTTTTGGTTCAAAATTTGTCTACCGCTGAGTGTGTTTCACCCGAAATTTGCCCTGTTGGTTTTTATTGTTTCGTGGTACGACCGCTGCCTCCGTTGGTACTTGGAGTTCAGATGCCGCTGCGTCTTGTTGATTTGTCGGCGTGTCCGGCTCTGGAGTAATTACTGTGTTTTCGCCAGCAGAAACGGCTAGGTAAGCTGCCTCAAGCTGCGTGTTCCGATCCTGAAGTTCTGCAATTCTGCGCCGCAGGTCGAGAAACTTTTGGTCGCACGCAGAGCACCGGCATTCTGAGGAAAAATCAGGCAAGGCAGTGCCAGTACCATCCGATTCCAGGGTCGCGGTAAGACATCCTGTCCGAGCGCGCAGAAGTGAGGCAAGTGCGTTTTCGGCATCGGCGGGCAGGTTTAGGTAGTGCTGCAAAGACCACACCTGGATATTGAGCTCCGGCTGAAGAAAACGAGTCAAGTCAAACAACGCTTCCGGCGACAATTTGATGTAGTAGGTGTCGAGCCAGGATTGGACGCCTGGATCTATCTGGGTTGTTGCGTTGTTCATAGTTGTTGGTGCTGAGGTTGGGTTAAATAGTGAAATTACGAAATGTACTCAAAGCCGTGCTCGGATTTAAACAGGCGAAGCACGTTGTCAAGTATGTCTTCAGAACAGTTTCCGGGGTCTATTTTTAGGAGTTTCCCTGCTGCGTCGTACACCCTGGGCAACTTCAGTCGGCGGACTGTCGCGGTGTCTGAGCGCCGTAGAAATTTCTTTGCCGTTGCCCACATAATGTCTCCACCATCATCGTTATCGGGCATGACATACACTGTGGATACGTCAAGACTGGCAACCAACAACGCTTTTATCTTTGACATTGACGTGGCACCTAGGATAGCGAGTGCAGGTACACCTAGTGATACAAGTCGCAAGGCATCACGCGGCCCCTCAACAAGTACAACAAAATCGTATCTGTACTTGCTCAGGAGTTTTTGAGTGTACATGTAGGGGAACAGTCCATAATCACGTACCCAGTCTCCGCGCATTGTTATGTAGGCTAGTTGCTTTTTAGACTTCCGTTCGCGCACGGCCTTTACCGCGCCTCTAACCATGCCTTGAATTTTTATAGGAAAGAGCAGCGCTATGTCGTCATTGAAGGCGTCGTTTATCATGTGGCCACCTACCGAGTGGATAAGGCTGCCATCAAATCCCCGCCAATCCAGGTGCTTCGGCCACCTAATAGCTTCCTCGCATCGCATCAACCGGAGTACGCGCTTGAACGTCAGCGTATCTGAGCCTAGGAGCTTGTCCTCAATTTCCTTAGTGATTAAATTTTCTGATGGGTGTACGTTCGTCTTCCATTCCTGTATCTTGGCAAGGCCCATTTTCTTAGCCAAGATATTCCAGTGTCCCTTTGCCCCGCATCCGAAACAATGGAAAAAGCCTAGCGGTATTGGACCGTCAGTGCCTAGGAAGACGCTCATTGAAGGCGTGCTGTCGTCGTGGAAGGCGCAGCATAGGAATCTTGAATTCGCCGTAGATTTTTGCCCGCCAGGGTACTGATGTAAGGCATCGGTGATTATCTGAAAATTATCCCTAGAGTCATTCTCAGATTTTCTATGAACAGTAGACATGGTGGGTTCGGTAGTCAGTTACTTACGCTGTGAGGTTGTATGCGGGCGTTGAAACACAAAAACGGGCTCACGTTTGAACCCGGCCTTCTGCGCGCTCAGTAACAGGTACATAGTCTTTATGTATTTAAAGCCTCGCTCTTTTGCCACCCTTACCGTATCCTCCTCGATCTTTGAGGCGCCCTTGACATTGGCAATGTTGATTGCCATGTGGCCTCCGGGTTTCAGGCCACGATACACGTTTTCAAAAGTACCGCCGAGAAAGCCGTCGGCCCAAGCGTCGTACTGGGGAAACTTAATAAAGCTCTGCGTTTCCTCTTCCGCATACTGCTCGCAGTTAAAGTACGGGGGCGAGGTGAAAGCAAAGTCTACAGAGTTTCGGTCTGGACGGAACACTTCAGATCCTAGGCAGTGTACTTCATAGGACTTCTGATTAAATAACTGGCGTCCGACAAGATATTCTGCCTGCTCAGCCAGGCCAGCATGTGTTAATTTTGACGGCTCTGTGGCAATGTAACGCCTGACCGATGGAGCCCTGTAGGCGCCTAACATACGTCCGCCCCAACCACCGCTCATATCCTGTATCACACCGCCACCAAAATATTCATACAGCGCTGCCGCTGCGGTGGGTCTGAAATTGGACACGCCCTGGACACCGGATAGCATCTTTATCCGCCCGAACAGGTTTGTTTTTGTCATCGCCGGATAGTAGTCGAGTAGACGCTGTACAAGCAGGCGCAGCTTATCATCGTTATTGAAGGCATCCATAACGGTCATGAAATTCTTGTTGCACGGAACGGACCACGCGTGCGGATGGAAACTCCAAGCCAAGGACAGTCCGACAAGGTTCTGTCCAATGTCGTCACCGGTTATGAGATTGATGTTCGTTCTTGCTAGTGCCCGGAGCCAGTTATCCCTCACGGCCTTAGACGTTGATACATAGGGGAATCCTTCCTTGCGGAAAACACGGAAGCAGCGTTCCTTGTATTTCGCTAGTTGTTCCTCATCCAAGGCCTGCCAGAAATGTTTTGGCTTCTTTATGTCCTCGTAGGTCAAGAACTTGGTCGGCTTTTCAAGCACGGACAGGTCTAATACCTCTACTGGTTTTACGGCAGCCGTAAACTCAAGTGTGTAGGTACTGATAAAATTGAAGCCGCCGGATTTGAACACACGGCTCAGGCGTGTGAACATTTTACGCCGGATTCGTTCTACTGTGCCCTTGGGAATAAGGCGGTTCGTGTTGGCAACCAAGTCTATTCGTAGCCCACGCGCCAGCACGGCCGACGTACGGATGAAGCCGGCGGCGTACCTGCGGTCGGTCTTCACGGGTATGCGCATTGTGTCAATAAAGCCGACGCCGGAGTTGACAGTAGCGGTCATACTGCCGACCGGTCTATTGCCTGAGGCGGCGAAGTGAAACTCCAGCTTGTCGTTCTCCAGCGATAGTGTGACGTACAACGGAGTGCCATCTTTTGATTGAAACTTGCTGTGCTTTTTTATATCGAATAGTCGCATTTTAAACCCTGCTTGCTCATAAATCACGCTTTCATGAATCACTCTGACCTCCTGTTGACGGGAACACTGTCACATACCAGCTGTTCCAAATTTTTGGTGAAGCATACAGCTTCGAGTGGACACGGATTATAGCCGCGCATACTCCGGCTGTAATGTTCGAGGTTTCTACAAAACTTCGTCTCCACGAGCCAGGTTATTGCCTTGGCAGTTACTTTGCTGCCAGAGGCCAAGACAACTCCATACTGGTCATCAAACAGCTTCAATTTGAGCATACGGGCACTCTTGGCCTTGTCGTCCATTGTGTCCGAAATCACCCTGAATTTAAACGGGTTGTCACGCGCATGGTAAATCAGGGCCCATCCTGAAACCTTGATACCCAACAAATTCTCTATCATCGGCACGTATGACGTAATTTGGAATTTGTTGCCCGCATACGGCAATACAGGGTCGCTGCCGTGCCGGTCAAGAACTTTTAACGAACTCGTTTTATAGTCAATTACCCACCAACGATTGCTGCGGCTCCTGTAGAGTCCGTCAGTGTGCCCGGACAGGTGGGTGAACGCACGCACCGTAAACTCCTCGTACAGAGTATCGGCGGCACAAACTTTACACCTCCGGTAAACAGAGAACTGAATTAGGGCATTGCACTTTGGGTCACGGCAGCGCCAGTTGCCGTATATGCGCCCGCCTGTACCGGCCCACCGTTGCAGTGCCGTATGCACGGTCGTACCAACCGACGTGTAATACTCCTTGCTGAAGAGCAGGGGCTCCGGGGTCCCCGGGGGCAGCACCTTGTTGTGGACGACCCACAAATGGCGGAGCCCGCAGTACGGCAGACCTGACACGCGGAGCCGCGGCTCCCGTGGTGCAAGTTCCTGTAACTCGGCATCGAGTGCGGTGTGCAAATAAGCGTGCAATTCTTGATGTATTGATGATGATGATGATGCTGCCATATTGAGTATTTACAGTATTGTGGATACTGTAAAGAGTGGACATGAAAACGCGGATAACCCTAGCAATACTTGGGCACGACGGTGCCCCGGGCGCCAGATACGGCGTGCAGTCGAGGATAAACTCCTCGTGCTGGCAGGCAAATATGAGCTGAGGTGCCTCGTAACCCTAGAGGACGATGACCTGACATAAGCGGCAAAGCTCGGGCTTGTAACCGAGGCGGCGACTAGGACGGCGCATATTGGTAATTTTCTACCTACGGAGTTGACGGTTGGTACGACAATGTGGATGGCTTCACATTTCATACTAACGCAATCCGCGGACCCTAGGGCGTACTCAAGCATTGCTGGAAAAATGTGCGGGAGAATGGCCAGGAAATGGGCAACACTACGCATTAACGACTAAAGGAAATCTATAATGGCTACAAAAATTTTGATAAAAAAGGCGGCACCAGTTGCGGCAAAGAAAGTGGTGAGGAAGGCAGCACCAGTTGCGGCAAAGAAAGTGGTGAAGAAGGCGGCACCAGTTGCTAGGAAGGCGGCACCTGTGGCGGTGAAGGAAGTGCCGGCGGTGAAACTCAGCAAAACGGAAATCATAATCAGGGACAGGTCAGATAAAGGACTGAGTCTGCGGGCGCTACTGAATTCAACGCCTCCATACGTAAAAATGAAAGCCCGGGACGAAGTGGTGATAAAGAAATACACGCCAGGTGCTAGGACAAAAGGAGGACATCCAGCAGTAACCGCGGTCTGCATAAGCATGACGCATAGAGCACCGGTCAGGCACAAACTCTCGATCATAGGACTAGACAAGGACGTGTCTACGCTCGGCCGGCAGAAACGTGTGCTTGTTTCATGCGACTGCGAGGATTTTATGTACACCTGGGAGTATGCACTGTCAACATGGGGTGCGGCCCGGATTCAATTCAGCAATGGTGACCCTGCGGTTGTAAAGAACCCGGGAAATTATCCTGGTATGTGCATTGCTGGTGGCGAGTTGGTGTATACCGATCGAGGAATCATTCCGGTTGAAGGTATTAGGATTGGCGATAAAGTATCAACGCTATCCGGCTATCGCACAGTTTTGGACAGCGGATGTACGGGTAGGCGTAAGACGGTCACGGTGAAAACTTCCAGCGGCCGAAGTCTGACGTTGACCCCAGACCATCGCGTATTCGCCGTGGACGAGCACGGGGTGCCAAAATGGATACAGGCAGGAAAGTTGAATCCGTCCTATCACCTTATAGGCGTCAACCGCGCGGAGTTTGGTGGTAGTGCCACAATCACAGAGCAGGAATGCACGGTCCTGGGCTATTTAGTCTCAGAGCTGTACAAGGGCCGGTTCTATAACGAACGGGAATCCATACGTCAGTCGTTCCGGGAAGCAGTATTGAGCATCGATAAAAACGGTATTGCCTTTGAAGGCGAGGGCAGTATCATACTTAGCGACAATATGCAAAAACATATGTCACGGTACTTCTGGAACGAAGACAGTGCGGTAAAAGAAATCCCCGGAATAATACTCGCACAGCCGGAGGTCAATGTATTGGCGTTCTTGCGGGCACTTTGGGACGGAGACGGGTGCTTCACCGAAAAGACGTGCACATACGGGTCCAAATCATCAAAACTTGTCAAGCAGCTACAGATATTGCTCGGAGCCTTTGGCGTGGCCTCAAGGATAACAAAAAATCTGGTAAGGCCTGGAACTGAAAAAGAAATCACGATGTGGTTGCTTAGGATTACCGACAGTGCGAGCAAACGCATACTGCTAGGGCATTTGATAAAATATGAGCTGCCGAATGAGACAAACCCAAACCCAGAAGACCTAAGTGTTTACGGGACCTCGGCGTATCGTGAAACATTCCCCGTGAATGTGAGGAACATTGTTTTAGCGGAATTGACTAAGAAGGTGATCGAGGAGGAAACGCGCAGCAATGACGTGGTAAAAACACGCGACTGGATGGACTCGACAGGTGTTTCAATGGATCGGGATACGCTAAATCGGGAATTACGCGTACTTGGATACCGCAGGGATAAAAAATCTGCGGCTGGAAAGCCACATGCTGCGGCACGTGTGAAAGATATAGAGGAAGTTACACGGGCGTATCGCCTACGAGCAAGGTACCGGGCAGTTTGTTTAAACAACACCTGCCTTACTGGCCCGTTAGGCCCGACAAGCACTAGGACGAAAGAAGGCGCAATAAAAACTTTAGAAACATTGGACGTTAGTGGTAAGACACGCCGCAGAGTTTCAGCGTTGTTGCAGGATGACGTGTGGTTTGACCGGGTGATTTCGGTTAAGAAGTCACGGAAAGCGGTTCTTGTCTATGACCTAACCGTGGAGGGAACGCCACACTTTACGGCAAATTCGTTTGTAGTCCACAACTGCAAACATTTAACGGCTGTGGCAAAACTTGTGAAAGAACAGGGGGACTGATTCCCACAGCGTCGCGTCCACCAGCTAAAATCTAGACCTAGAAATGTTCCAATAATGGCAAAAACAACTAACGGCAAAAGTCGGAGCAACTTCATTGAACTACGCGGCGCCGATGGGCACCTAGACAAGGATCTGACTCACAATATGACGGGCGAGCAAATCCAGACGATACTGGATACCCTAATATACGAGTCATTGGCGCCTATCATAAGGACAAGCGACGCGTTCGACGTGCAAATAGTCTACCTGCTAGGTCTTACGGCCAAGAACAGGAAGCGAAAACTTTCTGCGCTACCTCACGTCGAATTTATCAACAGGATGTGTTGTTGTCTGTTGACGGATGACAGGGAGAAAAAAATACAGATACTGCGGTCATCCAAGATCGAGCGTGGGTTCGTCTATAACTTCGTTGTCAAGTTCCTGAAAGAGACGGAGGACTACATTCCTCTATACCAGAAGTACCTGTTTGCCCAAGGAGTTGAAAAAATAACATTGGATATGCGGCTATCCGTAATAGAGTCCAATGTAAACAGCGACAGGAATAAACTTTTCCCGGTAATAAATGCCTCCAACGATTACATGGAGCTGGCGTACAAGTTCAAAAACTCAGTTGTAAGCAACTACATAAAACACGCTTACAAGCAGGCGAAGTCATTTTGCGCCATGAAGGGCGCGAACTTCGATTTTGAGGACGTGTATCAAAACTTCCTGACAGCTATTACCAAAGCAGTAGACAAGTACGATTGCTCTAAGGGCGCTCTAACCAGCTACATAAATTGGTGGATACTGAACGCGCAAAATGGAGGCAGCAGTTCCGACCACGGGCACGAATACGGAATAGCGTATTCCATTCCAGCGTTACACAGAAAGCAAATGGCAGGTGCATCGGCCGGCACGGAAGTAAACTTTAGTATCAGTCTTGACCAGGCACTGGCAAACGAAGACAGTGATACTGGGTCTGAGTTAATTGAATACATTGTGGGGGATGAGGGCGTTGACGTTGCGATTGAACAAGAACAAGAGCTTAATACCGTAAGGTATTTGGCAAAACGGGCGGACCTAAACGGCATCGCCCGGCTGTATCTCGACATTGACGAGGTGTTTTCCAAAAAGGAAATGAGAAAGATGATCCGCGTTATGCGGGCACAAGGAACCTTAACTAGGGAGGGTGGCGAGGGTCGCGCACCTAGGGATAGAAGAGCTTTAACTGAAAGGAGAAAAGGATGAAGATTCGAGTAAAACGTCCGGCAGAGCCACATACGTGGTTTGCTTGGTATCCGGTAATTGCAGAGCAAAAAACGCCAACAGGGTTGGCATATTTTTGGACATGGCTGCATACAGTCAAGCGTTCGTACCTAAGGGTCGGCGGCACCTCACAGTGGGTATACACCACAGAGACGTAAGTAGGATACTGTAAATAGTGTTTGTGACCAAAGAGTATCACAAAATTTCAACTTTGATATGGAGTATTTAAAATGGTTAAATTAGCGGATACACGCCCAAAGGTCGGGCGTGAGTCAACGAAGCTGGAAGATGTTCTCGACATGGCGAAACTGCCGAAAAACAAGTGGGTGGCAATGCGTATGCTGCCTCTTGACCTGCTGCCGGTTAAGCGTCACTGGATCAACATTATCGCAGGCAAAGACCGCCGTGAAGTGAAGATCCCGAAAATCTGCCTGTCTTTTGACCCGGCGACAGAGGGTACGATCAAGGGCGTGAAATGCCCGTATGACGATCTGGCAACAGGCGGCCAGGGCGAAATCTTCTACCTTGCGAACGTAATTGTTCGCCAGGAGCAGGAAGACCAGCCAGCAAAGATGCGCAAGCACACAGCGGCTGAACGTGAAAGCGGGTTCAAGGAGCCCGGCAGTGAAAGCTGGACGCCTGTACGGGTTGTGCGTCTGACCTCCTCGCTGACGAAAAAGATCCAGGGTCTGCAGGAACTGAATAAACACAAATTGAAGGCCGGTATCAAGACATTTGATGTATCGGATGCCAGATACGGCGTTGACATCAACATCAAGCATGATCCTGACGCGAAAGGGGCCGAGCAGTACCAGGTCAATCTTGGAGACAAGAACGCGCTGACGGAGGAGGAAAACGCATACCTAGTCCACGAATTGTCGGCCGATCTTCTCGATAAGCTCGGCCGTGAAACCGTGGAAGAAGCCAGGCGCGAACTCAAAGGCATGAAGATCGTCGGCGATGAAGACATGGATGGCGGTGACGAGGATGACGAGGATGACGACATTGACATTGACATTGACATTCCGGCAAAAGGTCGCGGAAAGCCTGCGGCTAAGTCAGTAGGCAAGAAAAAGCCTGTGGACGAGGATGATGATGAAGACGAGGATGACGAGGACGAGGATGACGATCATGTTCCCGCGAAGTCTGCGGCTAAGAAGCCAGTAGGCAAGAAAAAGCCTGTGGATGAAGACGAGGATGATGAAGACGAGGATGATGAAGACGAGGATGATGAAGACGAGGACGAGGATGACGAGCCTCCGGCGCGTAAGAAGCCAGTGGGCAAGCCAGCGGCCAAGCCTGTAGGCAAGAAAAAGCCTGTGGACGAGGATGACGAGGATGATGAAGACGAGGACGAGGATGACGAGCCTCCGGCACGTAAGAAGCCTGCGGCTAAGCCGGCGGCCAAGCCAGTAGGCAAGAAAAAGCCTGTGGATGAAGACGAGGATGATGAAGACGAGGACGAGGATGACGAGCCTCCGGCACGTAAGAAGCCTGCGGCTAAGAAGCCTGTAGGCAAGAAAAAGCCTGTGGACGAGGATGAGGACGAGGACGAGGATGATGAAGACGAGGATGACGAGCCTCCGGCACGTAAGAAGCCGGCGGCCAAGCCGGCGGCCAAGTCAGTAGGCAAGAAAAAGCCTGTGGACGAGGATGAAGACGAGGATGACGAGCCTCCGGCACGTAAGAAGCCGGCGGCCAAGCCGGCGGCCAAGAAGCCAGTAGGCAAGAAAAAGCCTGTGGACGAGGATGATGACGAGGACGACATTCCGTTCTGAGCGGGCGGCGCTACTGTGTAGTAATTGTTAAAACGTGATGGCGTTCCCAGTAATAAAGATGCTGGAACGCCATCAATCATTTGGAGATACGTATGCCAAGCAGAAAGCCGGTAGAAGTAGAGGTCGAGATAGACCACACACAGAAGGTGCGGAAAACGCGAGCGACAAAGACCAAGGCAGACGTTGAGGAAAAGGCGCTGTTCAACCCATTGGCAAATATTGATGATGAAATAGACCAGATT
>Ga0136636_10000049_pt1 | contig 40355 bp, 37 predicted proteins | sample AntDrymUQ8522106_2_FD_104653 | JGI IMG/M metagenome (GOLD analysis project Ga0136636, IMG submission 104653) | Polar desert sand microbial communities from Dry Valleys, Antarctica - metaG UQ852 (21.06) | ecosystem: Environmental > Terrestrial > Soil > Desert | place: Antarctica: Dry Valley... | reverse complement strand
ACGCAGCCTCCCGAGCTACCCGATTGGCCGCGGCCTTTTGTGATTAAATCTCGGCATGGCAGCAATCAGAATATTTATGTGCGCGACGACAACTTCATATGGTCCGCATTGCGCGGGCGCGCCGCAAAGTGGATGCGCCAACCTTATGGGAAGTGGCTGGACGAATGGCTTTATGCCCAAATCCCGCGGGGCATCTTGGTTGAACCCTTTGTCGGCGATCAGGGGCAGTTACCCATCGACTATAAAGTTTTTGTGTTCGGCGGCGCTGCCACCCATATTCAAGTTCACCTTGAGCGCGAAAGTGGACACCGGTGGATAGTGTTCGACCGCCATTGGAAGCGGGTATCTGCTGCGACCAGCGACGCAGACCCTGCTCCACCAAAATCGCTTTCCCACATGTTGGACGCGGCCGAGACATTATCACGCAGATTTGATTTTGTGCGCTGCGATTTTTACGAAATTGGCGGGAACCCGATGTTTGGCGAAATGACATTTTACCCGGGGTCTGGTCTCGACAAATTCAATCCCGTTGCCTTGGATGTAGAATTTGGACGGTTCTGGTTGGACGCAGGCGGGTATTGAGGCACGCGTTTTCGACGCTTTGATTGTGCTTCATCTCCGGTTCACGCAGTTTATCAAATATACACTCGCCTTCACCGTTATATCGATATAATACAGCCCCGCGATGCTCTTCTGGCGCTCTTCTTCTGACAAAAATGCGGATATCGACAGTCGGCTTGCCGCTTTCGATGAAAGCTATGCCCAGCGCTTCCCCGACGATCCGCAACCGTGGAACAATGCCGCGCCGGTCAAAACCAAGCGGTTATTTTTCGGCAAATCGCGTTGGTGGTGGGGCGTGCGCGGCAGCGCGGCCATCCTGGCACTGTTCATTTTGATTTTGATCTGGCTTGCGGTTACGGCGCCTCTGTCGAAATCTCTTCAGCCGATTGCGCCGCCACGGATTACGCTGCTGGCATCCGATGGGACACCAATCGCGCGAAATGGGGCAATTGTCGACCGGCCTGTAGATGTCACCAAATTGCCGCCGCATGTTGTTCAGGCGTTTTTGTCCATCGAAGATCGCCGCTTTTATTCGCATTGGGGCATCGACCCGCGCGGCCTTGCGCGTGCTTTTTGGTCCAACGCTTTTGGCAGTGGCATAACGCAAGGCGGAAGCACGATTACGCAGCAGTTGGCGAAATTTACCTTCCTGACCCCGGAACGCAGCCTGACGCGCAAAGGGCGGGAGATGCTCATAGCCTTTTGGCTCGAGGGACGATTGACGAAGGATGAAATCCTCGGACGATATCTGTCGAACGTCTATTTTGGTGATAACGTGTATGGCTTGCGCGCTGCATCGCTGCATTATTTCTACCGCCAGCCGGAGCGTTTGACGCTCAGCCAATCGGTGATGCTGGCGGGGCTTGTACAAGCGCCGTCGCGTCTGGCCCCGACCAAGAACCCAGAACGTGCCGCGAAGCGTGCTGGGCTTGTTCTGAGGGCCATGGTGGCCAATAATGCCATTACACAGGCCAAAGCCGACGCCACCCCCGTAGCGCGGCTTGACGTGCGTGTACGGGAGACGTTGCCAACGGGCACCTATTTTGCCGATTGGGCAATTCCGCAGGCGCGGCTGCTTACCGAAAGCGGATATTCCGACGTTCGGATTACCACCACGCTCGACGCGCGACTGCAGAACATCGCCCGCAAGGTGGTTGCGCGGTCCGGCGTTGGCAGCGCGCAAATCGCCTTGGTCGCGATGCGTCCCAATGGGGAGGTTGTCGCCATGGTCGGCGGCAAAAGCTACAAACAATCTGCTTTTAACCGTGCAACGCAGGCGAAGCGACAGCCGGGATCAACCTTCAAGCTGTTCGTCTACCTGGCTGCGCTTCGTTCGGGCATGACGCCCAAGTCCATGATCGCCGATACGCCCATTAATGAAGGGAGCTATCGCCCCAAAAATTCGGGTCAGCGGTATCGCGGTGATATCACGTTGGAGCAAGCCTTCGCCCAATCGAGCAACGTTGCCGCTGTTCGGCTGTACCAGAAAGTGGGCGGCAAAGAGGTGGAGAAAGCTGCGCAGGACCTTGGTATCAGAAGCCCGCTGAATTTGGACCAAAGCCTTGCGCTTGGCAGTTCAGGTGTCACGTTAATCGATCTGACGGCGGCTTATGCGGGCGTGGCAGGAAACCAATGGCCTGTAGAACCACACGCATTCGAACAAGAGGAACAGGGCTGGATTGAGTGGCTGGTCTCAGGACCACGTTCTTTCAGCGCTCGTACACATCGGATGCTGCTCGATTTGTTGGGCGCATCGGTTAGCCAAGGCACTGGACGGGCGGCGCGACTGTCTATCCCGGCCTACGGAAAAACCGGCACCAGCCAAGACAATCGCGATGCTCTATTTGTGGGCTTCGCGGACGATCTCGTGGTCGGTGTGTGGATCGGTAATGACGACAACAGCCCTCTGAAGGGTATCAACGGCGGCGGCCTGCCAGCGCGGATCTGGCGCGATTTCATGTCGCAGTCGATCCGTAATGTAGCGCCAGTCACCCGGCCAAAAACGCGGCAAGTACCCGATCCTGAAGGTCCGATTGAACCGCTTGATCTGCCAGAGTTGCAAGAATTACCTATCGACATCGGTAACTCCGATATTCGAATTGACGAAGGGCAGGGCGTAATTGTCAATACCGACGTGGGCGGGGTCCCGATGGAAATTACCCTTGACCGCAACGGCGCCAATATTCAGCCCGCCCCGTCTGCGGAACGATCCGCGCCGGAACCGCGCTAATACAGGAAATTTTCGGTTATGGATAAAATCATGCGATATCTTGCGGCGCTTTTTCTCTTTTTGTCTCCCATACTCACTGCACCTGTAAGCGCAGATGCGCGTGACATCAGCGCGGCATCACGCAGCGTTGTGCGCGTAATTGTTTATAGTTCAGCCGAAGGGCAGCAGAATATTGTGAGCATCGGCTCAGGCGTGGCTGTGGCGCGTGATAAAATCGTAACGAACGCCCATGTGGTTGAAATGGCGAGCCTTGATGACAGCGTTCAAATTGTCATTGTGCCCTCCGATGGTACGCGAAGCTATCGCGCTACGGTGTCCGCCAGTCTTCCGGGTAAAGACCTTGCATTGCTGCAATTGACTTCTGGCACGCTTGTGCCGGCAAGCATATTTGCAGGGACAGCAGAGGACGGCGCGGATGTATTTGCCATTGGTTATCCCGCCAGCGTCGATGTTGCACTGGAACAGAGCGAAGCCGATGTGCTTCGCCCGCAGCAACCCGTTAAAACGCGCGGAACGGTATCATCAGGGCGCACGTCCAAGTCCGTGGATTCGCTCTTACACACAGCACCTATCGCGCCGGGTAACAGCGGCGGGCCGATTGTCGACGCATGCGGACGGGTCTTGGGTATTAACAGCTTTGGATCAGTCCCCACCGATGGCGGCGCTGAATTCTATTTCGCCATATCGGCGCGCGAATTATTGTCGTTTCTCGCCAATCGCGGTGTTCAGTTCCGCTCTGTGCGGGGCGATTGCCGTTCGGTCGCCGAACTGACGCGGGCAGAGGCTGAACTCGAGGCTTCCACGCGGGCGAAGATGGAACGGGAGGCGCGGGTTGCCTCCGAACTGCAACGCAGCCGTGAAGGCAAAGTGCGCAGCGACGCCGAACATGCCGTTATCAGTGAACGGGAAAACCATCTGGCGTTGGCTGGGCTATTGCTTGTGTTAAGTGCTGTTGCCGGTGGTGCCGCCTGGCAGTTTTCGGAACGTGAACAGCAGGACCGGTTTAAGGCCGCGACAGCGGTAGGTGCCGTGCTTTTTGCCATGGCCATCGGGATATATGCCGCCCGCCCATCGTTCAACGAAGTGGATGACCGCGTCCGCGCGGCCTTGACGGTGGATTCGGACATCCCGCGTGACAAGGTCGCCAACAAGAGGGCCGCCGTTACTAAACCACTCGCCAAAATCTGCGTATTGCAGCCTCAACGCAGTCGCGTCACCATGTCCGACACTGCAGACGTCGAATTCACGTGGCAGCCCGACGGTTGCGTCAACGAACGCACCCAATATGTCGAAAATGGGGGTCGATGGGTCCGAAGCTTTGTGCCCAATAACGAATCGCAAATTTCGGTCATCAGCTACGCGCCTGAAACCGATATTTACCGCATTGAACGCTTTTTGCCGGGCATTGATGCCATGCAATCCGCACGTGAGGCGCGGCAACTCTACGACGTGAAAACCTGCACCGCTGACCAAAACCAGCTCACCAACATCGACAATATGAACAAGGCTATTGCCGCGCAATTGCCGCCTGCACCGAACGAGATATTGCTGTTCAGTTGTTCTGACCGCTGAATGGTGGATTGTGCAGCGGGACATTCTGCTTATGGTGGTGGAATGATCCGATCACTGTCGCTCCTGCTGTTGCTATTGTCGGCAACGCTTGCCGGATGTTCCGATGGGGTCGACAATGAACGGGTGCGTGTCGACGTTATTGAAGATCGACCCCGGCCATTCAATGTATCCGCAACGCCTCTACCGCTCGCGTCCGCCTATTTGCGCGCTGCCACTGCGCAGGGCCTGGTCACATTCGATGAAAAGGGACGTGTAGCTCCGGGCCTTGCCAATCGCTGGATCGTTACTGAAGATGGCATGAGCTATATTTTTCGGCTCAACAAAGCGCGGTGGAATGACGGGCGTGAGGTGGAATCCAGAGAAGTCGCGCGGCTTTTGACTGCGCGCATTCGGGAATTGAGTAAAGGTCGCCTTGGCCACGAACTCGGCGTTATCGACCGCGTTGTGGCCATGACGGGTAAGGTTGTGGAAATCAGGCTGAAAGCGCCAATGCCTTATTTGTTGGAACTGCTCGCCTTGCCGGAATTCGGGATGTTGAGCAAAGGCGCTGGATCCGGTCCAATGCAGGCCAAGAAGTTTGGGCAGGCTATGCAATTGCGGCGCAATGAAACCGATGACGAAGGCGCGCAATTCCTGGGTGGTGCAACAGTCACTTTGAGACGCGGCGAGGCGTCCCTTGTCCTTGCCCGCTATGCGCTTGGCCGGAGCGACCTTGTCGAAGGAGGACGGTTTGAAAGCTTTCCTCTACTGGACGCCGCGCAAATCAGGGCTGATGAAATCCAGTTCGATGCGGTGCCAGGTTTATTTGGCTTACAGGTGGTTAATGATGGACCGTTTCTATCCGAAACAGCCAACCGCGCGGCGATTGCCATGGCGATTGATCGGCCGAAACTGCTGACAGCCTTTGATATTGTTGCCTGGCGGGAAACGGTTACTTTGGTTCCTGAAAGCCTTCCAAACCGCGCAAATATAACCCGCCCAGCATGGGCAGCGCCGTCTATGGAAGAACGCAGATCGATGGCAGCTGCGACCGTCGCGAACTGGAAGAATGCCAATGGCGGCGCTATACGCCCGTTACGCGTTGCCTTGCCGCGTGGATATGGCAGCCGCATATTCTTCGCCCGGCTGCGGGCCGACCTCGCTACGGTCGGAATTGATATTGAACGTGTGACGATGGACAGGCCACATGACCTGCTGCTCGTCGACCGCACCGCCGAACAATCCAGCCCGGCATGGTATCTGGATCAGCTTTCCTGCAAATTTGCCACAATCTGCAGCATGCGGTCGGACGAGATTGTGGCCGAAGCGCGCTTAACCAACGACATGGCGATACGCGCGATATTATTGGGGGAGGCTGAGGCCGAATTGCAATCCACCGTGGCCTTCATCCCGATAGCCAACCCCTTGCGTTGGTCAATCGTAAGGCCAGGCCTTTTGGGACATTTTGCCAACGGTCGGGGGTGGCACCTGTTGCAAAATCTCGGGCGGGACCCGACATAGGGCTAAAGGAGTACCATTAGTGCCGATTTCGCAGGAACAATTTGCCCAGATTGCCAAGGATTTGCCGGGAATGGGCAATGACCCGCACGCTGTGCGTACGCGCGTCGAAGCGCTGGAAAAGATACTCGAGCGCGCATTCCATATTCCGGGAACGAAGATACCATTCGGGCTTGATAGCGTCATTGGCCTAGTGCCCGTGCTTGGCGACCTCGTGACCGCTGTTATGGGCGCCTACATGGTGTGGGAGGCGCGCAATTTGGGCATGTCCAAATGGCAGCTTATCCGCATGACTGCTAATATTGGTATTGATACCGCCATTGGTGCAATCCCCTTTGTGGGCGATGCGTTTGACCTTGTCTGGCGTTCCAACAGCAAGAATTTGCGTATTATCAAGAAGCATCTGGACAGGCATCACCCCGCGACGCGGATCATCGAGGGCTAACGTCCGCGTCAGATTTTTATCTGTGCCTCGGGTGGAGCCATGCGGGTAAACGTCGGGCACCGCCGGGGCTTGAAATTGCGACCAAGGCAGATGCGAACTTCTCGAAGCCAGCCTTTGGTGTTGGTTTTACCGCGATGGTATTGACGGGCAGATTTTCATTGAGTTCCGCGAATTCTTTGCCGCGGGGTCGCTCATCCGTCCGCGGCAATGGTCCGGGCTCCAACTCATCGCCAGAACATAACCGTCAATGGCGGTACGGCATACCTGATTTGGCGGCGGCATCTCCAATGCCGGACGCGGCAGAAATTTCGGCGGCTGGCATTGCCACGCCTGGGCCAGCAGCGGGGCCGGCATGCAAAGGACCCCCTACCCCAGTAATGCGAAGAGCTTAAGTCTGGGCAAAATCCAGCCCAATGTCAGCGGCAGGCGCACTTTGTGTCAGGCGGCCTACTGAGATGTAAGTCACACCAGTTTCCGCTTTGGCGCGGATCGTTTCCAACGTCACTCCGCCGGATGCCTCGGTCGGCACGCGGCCCGCGATCAGCGCAACCGCCGCGCGCAGCGTGTCGGCGTCCATATTGTCCAGCAGTAAGTGATTTGCGCCTGCCGCAAGGCCTGGTTCAATCTGCGCGATGCTGTCGACTTCCAAAATGATCCGGTCAACGCCTGCCTGTTTTGCACGCGCGACAGCCTCAGCCACACCGCCTGCGACCGCGACATGATTGTCCTTGATCATGGCCGCATCCCAAAGACCCATGCGGTGGTTCGTTGCCCCGCCCATGCGCGTTGCATATTTCTCCAGCAGCCGAAGGCCTGGAATCGTTTTGCGGGTGTCCAACAGGATGCAGCCCGTGCCCGATATCGCATCGACATATTGCCTCGTCATGGTGGCTATTCCTGACAGATGTTGCACAGTATTAAGCGCAGATCGTTCGGCTGTCAGCATCGCACGGGCATTTCCTTTCAACCGCATGAGGTCAGTTCCTACAGGAACTTGCTGTCCTTCTTCGACCAGAGTCTTAATCTCCATTGCCAGATCAAGCGACTGGAAGAAGGCAACCGCGATGGGCAGACCAGCCACGGTTATGGCATCGCGGCTGTCCATGACACCGTCAAACCGGACGTCGGCGGGGATGACGCTTTCGGAGGTGACATCCCTGCCGGTTGGCCCCAGATCTTCTGCCAGAGTCGCCCGGACAAAAGCGTCCAGGTCGAAATGGGGAATGTGAAAGGCCATGTTGCAGATATCCGGCATGATTATGATTGAAGATGATGCTTCGACCATAGTTGCGTTCACTGGGCACAGCAATTGCCGATGACCATTTAGATTTGAAAAGTCAGCAGCCTGATCTTATTTAATAGCCCATTAGGCTCATGACTTCCTTACGGCTCGATTGGTCGTCAAGGAAGCAGCCAATTAGCTTTGATGTGACCATACCCACGCCATGCACCTTCACGCCGCGTCCGGTCATGCAGCCATGCTGTGCTTCAATGACAACGGCGACGCCCTCGGGCTTCAAATGTTCCCAAATGCAATTTGCTACTTCCGCAGTCAGCCGCTCCTGAACCTGAAGACGTTGCGCAAATCCGTGTAAAACACGCGCAAGCTTTGAGATGCCGACAACTTTGTCCGTTGGCATATAGGCAATCGAGGCCTTGCCGATAATCGGCGCCATGTGATGCTCACAATGCGACTGGAACGGAATGTCCTTGAGCAACACCAGCTCGTGATACCCGCCAACCTCTTGAAAGGTCCGCGCCAAGTGCGTTGCGGGATTTTCCGCGTAGCCAGCACAATATTCGCGCCATGCGCGTCCGACGCGTGCGGGAGTATCCAGAAGGCCTTCGCGCTCTGGATCATCACCTGACCAACGGATCAATGTACGAATTGCGTCCTGGACTTCATCGGGAACGACAATTTTACCATTCTCGCCGATTTCGTCATGATAATGAATATGTGCGATGGGAAACACCTTTTCGGGCTTGTTCATCTTTAGGCTCCGGCAGGCGACGTGCCCGCTTTTTCATGCCCAAAGATATGTCCGCCTGCCTTTTAAAACTATACGGACAATAGCCCATAGGTGCCGGACCGCAACATATGATGACAATTCAGAGACTATCAGTGCGGCTTTCAGCCATTGCAGCCTAGCCAATCGCTTGTCCGGTTTTCGCCCAATCGGCCAAAAAGCCCTCAATGCCCTTGTCGGTCAAAATATGCTTGAACAGGCCCTTGATAACCGATGGCGGCGCGGTCATCACGTCAGCACCGATTTTCGCAGCTTCAAGCACATGAATACCATGGCGGACGCTGGCAACGAGGATTTCAGTACCAAAAGCGTAATTGTCGTAGATTAGGCGGATGTCGCTGATGAGCTGCATGCCATCAAAGCCATTGTCGTCATGGCGGCCAACGAAAGGCGATACGAACGTTGCCCCAGCCTTTGCAGCCAACAACGCCTGATTGGCGGAAAAGCACAGTGTTACATTGACCAACGTACCTTCCGATGTCAGCGCTTTGCATGTTTTCAAACCGTCGATGGTCAAAGGTACCTTGATGCAGACATTATCCGCAATCTTGCGCAAAATTTCTGCCTCTTTCATCATTGTAGCGTGATCAAGCGCGACTACTTCCGCCGACACTGGACCATCGGTCAACGCGCAAATTTCACGTGTCACTTCAATGAAATCCCGGCCTGACTTAGCAATCAACGACGGGTTGGTGGTCACGCCGTCGAGCAAACCAGTCGCTGCCAGATCCTTGATGTCGGCAATGTCAGCGGTATCGGCAAAAAATTTCATGGTATTTTTTCCTGACTTGAGATTCGATTTTATGTCTCTTGGCAAAATATGGGCTGAAATGACAGGGCTATTGGAACCAGGTCGGCCATAGCGCGCGATGTGCATCCAGATGGTGACGTTGGCCATATGATTGCCTATATGCCCGTCATGAACCCGCCCACCAACCGCGTCCGTGTCGTCTTGTTGACGCAAGCGATTGGACCGCTGGATTACAGGCTACCAGCGGGGATGGACGCAGGGCCTGGATGCGTAGTGATGGTGCCGCTTGGCCCGCGCAAATTGCCGGGTGTCATTTGGGATGATGATGTCTTCGGCGACGAGCAAATTGATGCAAGCAAGCTGCGCGCGGTGCTTGAGCTTGTGGAATGCCCGCCGGTCGGGCCGGGCCTTCGCCGCCTTGTTAACTGGGTGGCCGATTATTATTTGACGAGCCACGCTGCGGTATTGCGGATGGTATTGGCGTCTTCCGCCGCATTTACTGCCTCGGGGACTATCACAGAATATCGACGCACGGGGTTTGAGCCTGCGCGGCTGACACCGCAACGCGCCGCTGCGCTGGATGCACTGGAGGGCGCTCAAGGCTTGGTCCGCGAACTGGCTGCAGAGGCGGGGGTGAGCGACGCGGTTATTCGCGGACTCATCAAGGCGGGTGCCTTTGAACCTGTCACGATCAGTGTCGATTCGCCGTTACCCGAGCCAGACGCTGACTTTGCGGCGCCGATATTGAACGAAGCACAGTTGGTTGCGGCAAACAGCATGGTGGAGGCCGTCCGTGCTGGCGGCTTTGACACCTTCGTGCTCGACGGCGTGACGGGCTCGGGCAAGACCGAAACCTATTTTGAGGCAGTGGCTGAGGCGATACGGCTGGGTAAGCAGGTTCTGGTCCTGCTACCCGAAATCGCGCTCACGGCGCCCTTTCTTTCGCGATTTGAGAACAGGTTCGGAGTTGAGCCAGCCGTCTGGCATAGCAATCTGCGCTCCACCCAGCGCCGCCGTGTGTGGCGCGCTGTCGCCGATGGCAGCGCAAAGGTGCTTGTAGGCGCACGGTCGGCCCTTTTCCTGCCCTTCGCCAATCTGCGCCTGATCATCGTTGATGAAGCGCATGAGACAAGCTTCAAACAGGAAGACGGCGTGCGCTACCATGCCCGCGACGTCGCAGTGATGCGCGGTCGTTTTGAAGGTTTTCCGGTTGTGCTGGCGTCGGCAACGCCAGCGCTCGAATCGCGGCACATGGTAGCGATTGGCCGCTATAAAGGGCTCGCAATACCGTCGCGCTTTGGCGCGGCGAAGATGCCGGAAATCAAGGCCATCGATCTCACATTGGATTCGCCCGAGGCGCAGCACTGGATCGCACCGACCTTGTTAAAGGCGTTGGAAGAGCGCGTTGACCGTGGTGAGCAAAGCCTGTTGTTCCTAAACCGGCGTGGTTATGCGCCTTTGACCTTGTGCCGGACCTGTGGCCATCGCTTCCAATGCCCCAATTGCACAAGCTGGATGGTCGAACACCGGCTCGTCAGAAGGCTTGCGTGCCATCATTGTGGCTATGTCATGCCACCGCCGGAGGAATGCCCCGAATGCGGCGAAAGCGACACTCTGGTCGCCTGTGGTCCCGGCGTCGAACGCATCAGCGACGAGGTCAACCGGCTGTTACCAAATGCCCGGACCATAGTGGCCACGTCGGATACATTATGGTCACCAGAAAAGGCGGCTGAATTTGTGTCGCGTGTGGAAAACAAGGCGGTGGACATCATCATCGGAACGCAATTGGTAACAAAGGGCTACCACTTTCCTGAGTTGACATTGGTCGGAGTGATCGATGCCGATTTGGGTCTTGAAGGCGGGGATTTGCGCGCTGCAGAACGGACATTTCAGCAAATCGCGCAGGCAGCCGGTCGAGCTGGGCGCGGCGAGAAGCCGGGCGAAGTCTTCATCCAGACCCGCAACCCCAACCACCCAGTCATCGCGGCGTTGGTCGCTGGCGACCGCGACGCATTTTACGACGCCGAGACCGAACAGCGCAAATCAGCAGGCGCGCCTCCATTTGGCCGATTTGCCGCGATCATCATTTCATCCGAGGACGAACGCGAAGCGATTGAGGCTGCGCGCGCCGTTGGTGGTGCTGCGCCGCAGGTTGAGGGCATGCATGTCTATGGCCCCGCGCCAGCGCCACTTGCGATGCTGCGCGGCCGTTACCGCCAGCGGCTGTTGGTTCATGCACAACGCTCGGTCGAGGTGCAGCATATCATCCGAGAATGGCTCGGCGGTTTGAACTTTCCGCGCGGTGTGCGGGTCGGGGTTGACGTCGATCCCTACAGTTTCCTCTGAACCGCACTTCGACCCTTAAATAGCGGATTTACCTGCAGCTTGTTCTGTTGCATCCTGCCTGCAAAATTGCGGGGGGAAGCAGGATGCATAGAATTTTATGGGCGGCGTTATTGAGCACTGCGTCGGCGACGGGCGTATGGGCACAAGACGCAAAACCGGCCTCTGACGCCACTGTGGCGGCGCAACGCAATGTAGCGGGGCAGCTTCCCGCTGAAGATGGCCGCGACCTTGATTTTGCCGATCGGGGCTTTATGGGCACACTGACCGACCCCGTCATCACCAACAAAGATGGCAAGCCCGTCTGGAATCTTGATGCTTATGACTGGATGACTGACGGCACGTCGCCTAACACCGTCAACCCAAGCCTCTGGCGGCACATGGGCCTGTTGCGCAAGCACGGCCTTTTCGCCGTGACCGACAATATATGGCAGGTGCGCGGTTTTGATGTGTCGAATATGACGGTCATCGAGGGGCAGACCGGCTGGATCATCATTGACCCGTTGACGAGCCGCGATACCGCTGCGGCGGCGCTTAGGCTGGTCAATGAAAAGCTCGGCACGCGGCCAGTAGCGGCTGTCATCTATAGCCACAGCCATGGGGACCATTTCGGCGGGGTACGCGGGATTATCAATGAAGCCGATGTGAAGGCCGGCAAGGTTGCGATAATTGCACCGGAGCACTTCCTGGCCGAGACGGCGTCTGAAAATGTGATGGCGGGGCCTGCGATGGGCAGGCGCGCGACCTTCCAGTTCGGCAGCAACCTGACTCCCGGCCCGCAAGGGCAAATGGGCAGTGGTATTGGCAGAGGTATCGGCGGCGGCGACATAACGCTTATTCCGCCAACGATTGACATTCGCAAAACCGGCGAGTTGCGCGAGGTTGATGGTGTCACGCTTGAGTTCCAGATGGTGCCGCAGTCCGAAGCACCTGCCGAAATGAACGTTTATGTGCCTGCAGCCCGCACATTTCTGGCCGCAGAAATCGCGACGTGCACGCTGCACAATATCCTAACGCCGCGCGGTGCAAAGGTGCGGGATACGCTTGGTTGGGCCGGGTTCCTCAACGAAGCCGTCAACCTATATGGCAACCGAAGCGATATCATTGTTTCAAGCCATTGCTGGCCGCGCTTTGGCCAGTCGGAAGTCAAAGGCTGGCTATCGGGACAGCGCGATAACTACCGTTATCTGCATGATCAAACCGTCCGCATGATGAACAAGGGCATGACTCAGGCCGAGATTGCCGAGGTTTTGAAGGCGCCGCCTATCATTGGCGATCAATGGTTCAACAAGGGCTATTATGGCACCTACAGCCATAATTCGAAGGCGATTTACCAATATTATCTCGGCTGGTATGATGCCGTACCCGCCAATCTCAACCCGCATCCGCCAGAAGTCCGAGCCGCCAAGCTGGTTACGGCGATGGGCGGCGCAAAAAAGGTTTTGGCAGAGGCGAAGAAGGCGATGAAGGCAGGCGACTATCGTTGGTCGTCAGACCTTTTGGACCAGCTCGTTTTTGCTGATCCCAAAAATGTTGAGGGACGGGCTCTACTCGCCGACAGCTATGAACAGCAGGGTTACCAGGCCGAGTCCGCCATTTGGCGCAACATGTTCCTGTCAGGGGCGCGCGACTTGCGGGAGGGTATGAAGGCAGGCATCAACGCCCAAAGTATTGACATGATTTCGGCGATACCGACTGGCTTGTTGCTGGATTCCGTGTCCACACGGTTGGATCCGAAGATTATCGGCGATGCGGCGCTTGCAATGAATTTCGTAATTTCGGACCGCAAGGAAACGGCAAAAGTTACCGTCGGCAATTCGGTGATGTTCAGCGAGATGGGCAGGGCGCACGCTGCACCCGCAGTCACGATAACAGGCCCGCGCCAGCTGTTTCTCGCCTTGCTCTTCCTGAAAATGCCTGCAGCGCAGCTTCAGGCCGCTGGACTCAAGATTGACGGAGACAGGGCCGCAATTGAAAAGCTTCAGGCTGCGCTAGATCCCATGCCCGGCGCATTCAACATCGTGGAACCTTAAGATCTACATTTCGCCGCGTTTGCGGCGCAAAGCATACCATTTTTCGACATTGGCATTGTGCTCTTGTAGCGTGTCGGCAAAGACGTGACCCCCTTTACCGTCTGCCACGAAATAATATGCAGTGGTCTTTTGCGGGTTCAGCACGGCGGCGATTGCGGCGCGCGAGGGGTTGGCAATTGGCCCGTTGGGCAGGCCAGTCATGGCGTAGGTATTATAGTCGTTGACGTCAGCAATTTCGGACTGTCGAATGCGTCGACCAAGCGATTTGCCTTTTGTGATTGGGTAGATGATCGTCGGGTCGGCCTGCAACATCATTCCGGTGCGCAAGCGATTGGAATAGACACCGGAGACAATGCGCAGTTCGGATTTAAGTGCCGTTTCCTTCTCCACAATTGATGCTAGCGTCAGCGCCTCCAACGGCGTTCTGACGACCGCATTCGGGTTTCGCGTTGGCCACAACTCGGCCATGGTTTTTTTCATGGCATCCTGCATGCGCTTTAAGACAGCGGCGCGCGGTTCGTTTTTGTCAAAGGCGTAGCTATCCGGCAACACCGAGCCTTCGGCAGGGACGGAAATGCTGCCGGTTAGCTGGTCATTGGCCATGAGCCTTTCGTAGACCATGATCGACGGCATGCCTTCGGGAATCGTCACCATGCGCTGAACGGTTTTCCCACCAGTCAGGATGGACAGAATGTCGGAGTTGGAGGCGTTGGCTGGAACGACAAATTCGCCTGCCTTGATCGTGCTGGACGCGCCAAAGACCTTTGCGCGGCTGACAAATGCGTCAGCCGATTTGACGACGCCGCCTTTTTCAAGCTGTTGTGCGGCCGAAGTGATGCTTGAACCAGGCTTTATAACTACAGTTGTTTCGCGCGTTGACGGCCCTGGAGCAGTCCAGCCATAGATGAAATTACCAGCGATAACGGCAAGCAACAGCGCCGCCGCAATGATCGCCCATGTGGCGAAGCGGCGCATAGTGTCAGATCGCCTTCATGATAAGGCTGGCGTTGGTCCCGCCAAAGCCAAAGCTGTTGTTCAATACCGCTTTCACTTCGCGCTTCTTGGCAACATGCGGGACAAGATCAACGCCCTCAGTACCCTCATCCGGATTGTCGAGATTGAGCGTTGGCGGCACAATTTGGTCACGCAGCGCAAGAATGCAGAAGATGCTCTCAACCGCGCCGGCACCGCCAAGCAAATGGCCGATGGCCGACTTGGTCGAGCTCATTGAAACATGCGAAATCGCATCGCCGAACAGACGCTTTACCGCGCCCAGTTCGATGGTATCTGCCATAGTCGATGTGCCATGAGCGTTGATGTAATCAATATCGGCAGGCGTCATACCTGCCTTTTTTAGGGCCATCTGCATCGACCGAAACGCTCCGTCGCCTTCGGGGTGGGGCGCAGTTACGTGATAGGCGTCACCCGACAGACCATAGCCAACGACCTCAGCGTAAATCTTTGCGCCACGCGCCTTGGCGTGTTCATATTCCTCCAGAACAACTACGCCAGCGCCTTCGCCCATAACAAATCCGTCGCGGTCCTTGTCATATGGCCGGCTGGCGGCTTCCGGGCGGTCATTGTAGCTTGTGTTCAATGCGCGCGCTTGCGCAAAACCTGCGATTCCCAACGGGTTTACAGTGCCTTCCGCGCCGCCTGCGACCATGATGTCGGCATCATCATCGCGGATCATGCGTGCAGCATCTCCGATGGAGTGCGCGCCGGTGGAGCAGGCGGTGACGACTGCGTGGTTAGGGCCTTTCAGGCCATATTTAATGCTGACTTGGCCGGATATCAGGTTGATCAACCGTCCATGGACGAAATGCGGGCTGACGCGGCTTGGCCCTTTTTCTGCCAGCAACAACGCTTCGCTTTCGATACCTGGAAGGCCGCCAATGCCGGAGCCGATCGAGCAACCGGCCCGAACCTTCTGCTCTTCGGTCAATTCGGTAAGGCCAGCGTCTTCAAGCGCTTGGCCAGCAGCATCAATACCATAAATGATGAATGGATCGACCTGGCGCTGCACCTTGTGATCAACGCGCTTATCGGGGTCAAAGCCCCATGGATGATCCTTCGGTTTGATTTCGCAGGCAATCAGGCATTTCTGGTCGCTGGCATCAAAATGCGTGATCATGCCCGCGCCGGACTTTCCGGCAATCAGGTTGGACCAGGTGGTTTCTACATCTGCACCCAAGGGCGTAACCAGACCTAATCCGGTGACCACGACACGACGCATTGCGTTATCTCCAAAATTTATTCTTTGCAGCCCAATACTGTGAATAAGGGCCAATATGCAAACGGCTTTCCGACTGGCGCGCTGTTGACGCTGGCCGGAAAGCCGTTTGAATTTCTATCTGACCGCGCAGCGTATTGCGCGTAACGGGTTATCCGTTGCTGTTGATGAAATCGATCGCGTCCTTCACAGTGGCGATCTTTTCAGCGGCATCGTCTGGGATCTCGACATTGAATTCTTCTTCAAACGCCATAACCAGTTCAACGATGTCGAGGCTGTCTGCGCCAAGATCGTCGATGAAGCTTGCAGCTTCGGTGACCTTGTCGGCTTCAACGCCCAGATGTTCGACTACGATCTTTTTGACCCGTTCCGCGGTATCGCTCATTTTTGTGCCCCTTATTGGTTGGGATGATGAATTTCAGGACTCGCCCTAATGTCCAGATTGCCCGCTGGCAAGTGGCAAGCGACGGTTATACGTCAAAGCATCGCCATGCCGCCGTTCACATGTATTGTCTGGCCCGTGATATAGCCAGCCTCCCTAGAAGCGAGATAGGCAACAGCGGCCCCGATGTCGGAACCTTCGCCCATTCTGCCCATTGGGATGCGCGCGTTTAGCGCCTCTTTCTGGGAATCCGGCAAGCTTTCGGTCATGGCCGTAGCGATGAAGCCGGGCGCAACGCAATTGGCTGTTACGTTGCGGCTGGCCAGTTCCTGCGCGACCGCCTTTGTCATGGCGGTAAGGCCGCCTTTGGATGCTGCGTAATTGGCTTGGCCGGCGTTGCCCGTGGTGCCAACCACGCTTGTGACGGTGATAATCCGGCCAAAGCGGGCCTTCATCATTGGCTTGCTCACGGCGCGTATCAGGCGAAATGTGGATTCAAGGTTGATGCGGATGACGTCGTCCCACTCCTCGTCCTTCATCCGCATAGTCAGGTTGTCGCGCGTGACGCCCGCATTGTTGACCAAAATGTCTATCTGGCCCAATTTTTCGAGCGCGGCTGGAATCAGCGCCTCAACGCTGTCCTTGTCGCCGAGGTTGCACGGGATCGCGACATGATCGCCGCCTAAGGATGCCCTGAACGCCTCCAGTTTCTCCACGTTGGAACCCGACACCGCAAGGCGCGCGCCCTGGGCAGCAATAGCCTGACAGATTGCACTGCCGATTCCCCCTGATGCGCCCGTAACGAGCGCAGTCATGCCTGTAAGATCGAACATATTACTCTCCCTTGAACTCAGGTGAGCGCTTCTCCAGAAACGCGGTGATGGCTTCGTCATTGTCCGCTGTAGCGTGCGCCAGGCTCTGCATCGCGGCGGACATTTCCAAGATATTCTTGAGGTCCGCAGTCTGTCCCTCGCGCAACAGGCGCTTGGTCATCCGAACGGCATGTGTCGGGTTCGCAGCAATTTTGTCTGCAACCTTGCGTGCGGCGGCCATCAATTCGGCATCATCCACCACTTGCGATACAAGCCCAATCCGCAAAGCTTCGGCGGCGTCAATGGTGTCGCCTGTCAGGGCAAGCTCGGTGGCTTTCGAAAAACCCACGATCCGCGGCAAGAGCCATGCGCCGCCATCACCAGGCGTGATGCCCAATCGCACGAAGCTCTCTGCGAATTTGGCTGAGGATGCGGCAATGCGGATGTCACACATCGTTGTGAGGTCGAGCCCTGCACCGATTGCAGCGCCATTGACGGCCGCGATTACCGGAACTTCAAGCGCTTGAAACATCATCGGAAGCCGCTGGATGCCGTACTTGTAATTCCGCCGTGTTTCAGCGGGCAATCCGGCCCGCAAGCCCCCGCTGTCGGGGCGCATCTGTTTCAGGTCGCCGCCCGATGAAAATACCGTACCTGCTCCGGTGAGGATAACGCAGCGCACGGAGATATCCTGATCCGCAGCCATGAAGGCATCGCACAATTGATCGACGACGGAGACGTCGGATATCGGATTGCGCTTTTCTGGCATATTTAATGTGATGGTCAATATGCCGCCATCGCGTGCCTGAAGTATCTGGTCCGTCATTATATCGCTTTCAATAAGGCTTCGATGTCATCCATGCTGATGACACTTGATGTGGCAATGTCTTCTCCGGCGCTGCGCTTTACCATCGGCGATAGGACCTTTCCGCCGAACTCGACGAAATGGGTCACGCCCGCTTCCGCCATCGCAATTGCCGACTCGCGCCAGCGCACGCGGCCAGTGACCTGCTGCACCAATTGCGCAGCAATGGTTGCGGGGTCGGATACGGGCGCGGCGGTGACATTGGCGAACAGAGGCACCAGAGGAGCGTGGATCGTCGTGGTTGCAAGTGCGCTTGCCATGTCATCGGCGGCTGGTTGCATTAATGGGCAGTGGAACGGGGCGGAGACAGGCAGTAGGATACCACGTTTGATGCCATGCTCTTTCGCCAGCGCAATCGCGCGATCGATCGCATTTTTGTGTCCGGAAATGACAACCTGAGACGGGTCATTGTCATTGGCAACGGTGCAGGTTTCACCTTCCGCAGCAGCGGCGGCCAAGGCCTCCGCCTTTTCTATGTCCGCGCCAAGCAATGCTGCCATGGCGCCAATGCCCACCGGCACAGCCGCCTGCATCGCGCGACCACGCAGTTTAAGCAGCGCTGCAGTCACCGACAGCGGTAACGCACCGGCGGCACAAAGCGCGGTATATTCGCCCAAGGAATGGCCAGCGACGAAGTCGCATTTTTCGGACAAACGCACACCGCCTTCGGTTTCCAGCACGCGCAGGGTGGCGATGGCGTTGGCCATAATCGCCGGTTGCGCATTTTCGGTCAGGGTAAGCTCGCTTTCCGGCCCCTCACACATCAGGCGGAACAGATGCTGGCCAAGCGCTTCGTCGATTTCCTCAAACACCGCGCGGGCGGTAGGGCTGGCTTCGGCCAGCGCTTTGCCCATGCCAACGGCCTGGCTGCCTTGTCCGGGGAAGATAAATGCGCGCATAACTGCTCCTGTCGGTCCGTGTTTAAGGAAAGTCGCCTATGGCGCGGCGCTGGATGTTGCAAGCCCGAACGGAACAACGCGGTTATCAGCATCATGACCAATGTCGGCGCGACCGAGGTATTCTATCCCGGTCGTGGTACACCAGCGCTTGGCGATTTCTTCTGCGCCTTCGCCAAATGGCCGGTCGTTGTCCGGCACATCGCTCACCCGGCCAAGCCGCAACCCGGCAAGCCCTGCCGATCGCAAATGGCTGGTGACGTGGAAAAAGGCGCGGTCATAGCCATAGAGATATTCGCTCACTTCCTCGACCATCAGCACATGGTCTTTCAGGTCAGGCATCAAAGGCGTCCCGACCATCATGGCAAGCGTCATAAGGTTGAACGCCGCGTGTTTCTCGCCCGCTTGCACATGCGGTTCAAGTGTTTGCGGCGATGCATGCACCATCCAATCCAGCGCACGCGCAACAGCAGCGTCGCCGCCAGTGCGCCGGATGTCGGCTGGCATCGGTCCGTGGCAGACTCGACCTATGTTGGCCCGATACAGCGCGCCAAGCATATTGCCAGCGTCGCTATAGCCCATGTAGATTTTGTTCCCCGCAGTTGCCTTGAGTGCAGCGACCGCGTCCTCAGCGATACGGCACGCGCCATAGCCGCCGCGCACAAACCACACGGCGTCAAACGCGGGGTCATTTGCGAGGTCCACAAATGCAGCGCAGCGTGCCTGGTCCGGTCCTGCGAAATGTCCGGCTTCGGCAAAACATTGGTCGTCAAAGACAAGATCAGCTGCCGGGTGGGTGCTCGCCGCGAGCGCACTGACGCGCGCCGCATCCTCACGCGTGAACGGGGTCGAAGGCGCAAAAATAGCTATTTTCAAATGACGCCCCCGTAAAATACCCACATCACCCCGCCGTTCGCATCGAGCATAGTCGAGATGCCGAGAGGTCATGCACGACCGATGGGTGTCTCGACTGGGCTCGACACGAACGGGAGAGGTGGTTGCCAAATCTTGCGCCACGTCATAACCGCCACGGATGCACAAAAACAAATCCTATTTCTTCTGCGGCATTGGTGGTTCGGGCATGTTGCCATTGGCCAGTATCGTCCGAGATGCCGGCGCGACTGTCGCTGGATCTGACCGCGCGTTGGATCAAGGACGATTAGCACCAAAGTTCGCATGGCTGCAAAGCCTGGGCATCGACCTGTTTCCGCAGGACGGCAGCGGCATAATCAGCGGCGATCAGATCCTCATTGCCTCTGCGGCCATTGAGGATAGCGTGCCAGATATCGCCAAAGCCAACGCACTTGGTTGTACCCGCATGACGCGCGCCGAATTGCTGTCCGACTTGTTCAACGCCGCCCCGCGCAGCGTTGCCGTTGGCGGGACCAGCGGCAAATCGACCGTCACCGGCATGATTGGCTGGATTTTGACGGACGCTGGCCTTGATCCCACGATCATGAACGGCGCGGTGATGAAGAACTTCGTTGCCGATGACGCGCCATTTGCCAGCGCTCGGGTCGGGCAGGGCGAAGTCTTTGTTAGCGAAGTCGATGAAAGCGATGGCTCTATCGCGTTGTTCACGCCGGAAGTCGCGGTGCTTAACAATGTAAGCCTCGACCATAAAAGCCTTGAGGAGCTGCGTCAGCTGTTTGGCGACTTTGCCATAAAGGCGACGGTCTGTGTCTGGAACGCCGATGACGCCGAAACGGCGGCACTTATTGCGCCAATGAACCTGTCAAACGCTGTGAGCTTCGGATTTCGTCCGCACTCATCTTTTCGTGCGACTGACATCACCGATCTCCCGCTCGGCAGCCGGTTCAAGCTCCAAGCGCTGGGTGACGCTTATGCTGTAACGTTGAATGTTCCCGGCCGGCATAACATCGCCAACGCCCTTGCGGCTATTGCGGCAAGCGTCGCACTCGGCGTCTGTCTGGAGCAGGCCGTGGAGGGCGTGCAGCGCTTCAACGGCCTCGCGCGCCGCTTCGACATCGTCGGCACGGCCAACAATATCACCGTCATCGACGATTTTGGCCACAACCCGGATAAAATCGCAGCGACGCTCGCGACGCTGAAAGCATTTCCCGGTCGTATCATCGCCTTCTTCCAACCCCATGGCTATGGCCCGATCCGCGTGATGGGCAGCGAACTCGCAGCAGTGTTCGCGGATATGCTGAACGACGACGACTACCTAATTCTCTGCGAACCCGTCTATTTCGGCGGTACCGTGGACAAAAGCACTGGCAGCCAAAGTATCACCGACGCAGTCGCTGCTGCTGGTAGTAACGCCGAATATATTCCAGCCCGCGAAGACTGCGGCAAGCGCATATTGGAAATCGCGCAACCCGGAGACCGCATCGTCATCATGGGCGCACGGGATGATACCTTGAGTGGGTTTGCGACGGAGATATTTACTTGTCTAGCCACAAAGACACCGGGAACTGAAGCGTAACGTCTAAAATTTATTCGGCTGCAACCGTTTGTCACCTTCATGAACTACATGTCCACGGAATTTCAAGCAGCGGCGCGACAGCGCAAACCTAATCTCCTCGAGCGGATGTTCGGCAGAATTCCCACTGCGACATCGTACAATAAGGCGGCGCGCGCGGGGTTAAGCCGTGAAGACCGCTTCGCTCTTCGCCATGCTGCGTTAATGGAGCAAATTTGCGATTTTCTCGCGCGCACCGGCCTTGATCCGATTCCTGATCATTATGAGCTTGCGTGGCATTATTTGACATGCTCATCCGCGACGCAGCGGATGATGGTGGAAAGCCATATGCTTGATCATGGTGGCATCGATCCGATATACGCTTGCGATTTACTGGACAAAATTCGAACCGCGGTCAGCGAACGTGAACTGCGCGAAATGGTCGAGGATGCGCGCCAAACGATGACTGAGGCGGCCGCATTAACCGACCGGTCTGGCCAAGATGCCGCGCAATATGGTGACGCCCTCGGCGAGTCCGTGCAGTTGCTGACCAAAAGTGAATTCGGCAGCGAAGCACAAGTCGGCCAGCTTAAAAAGCTTCAGCACTTGACCGCAGAAATGATAGAGCGAACGGCAATAGCCGAAGCGCAGCTCAGGGCGCGGGGTAAAGCCATCACACAACTGAAAAGCCGGCTAGCGCAAAGTCAGAAGCAAGCACTTAGTGATCCGTTGACTAATCTGCCCAATCGACGGGCTTTTGAAGCGTGTCTGAAATCTGCAATGGAAGGGCCAGGACGTTGCGGCGCCAATTTGTCAGTCGCTTTTTGCGACATCGATTTTTTCAAGCGGATCAATGACGCGCATGGACATGCGACTGGAGACCGGGTCATCAAGCTTGTGGGCCAAATCCTACATCAAACGGCCTCTGCCAACGTGCATGTGGCACGCCACGGAGGTGAAGAATTTGTCATCCTGTTTGAAAAAAAGACCGTGTCCGAGGCGTGTAAAATACTCGAACAGGCACGTAACAAAATGTCTGCAAAGCAACTACTCACCAAAGATACCTTGCAGCCAGTTGGATCGGTCACGTTTTCCGCAGGCGTTGCGCAATTGCATGATGGCGAGAGCAGCACGGCGTTTCTTGCCCGGGCCGACCAGGCGTTGTACGAAGCCAAAAACTCCGGCCGCGACAAGGTTTGCATCGCCGCCTGACCGCACCATCGCCGTTTTGCTTGCAATGCATCACGCTTCCCCGTAACAGCCGCGCTTCCCGCAAGGGATTCGAAGAAGGCCGGAGGGGCGTATGCATGGTGCTGCGTCAGCGATCGGTAGGAACAAGGAAACGCCCATGTCTCTGTACGAGCATGTATTTTTGGCGCGCCAGGACCTTTCACAGGCTCAGGTAGATGCGCTGGCTGAAAACGCCACCAAGATTGTGGAAGACAATAAGGGCAAGGTCATTAAGACCGAAACCTGGGGTCTTCGCACATTGACCTACAAAATTCAAAAGAACCGCAAAGCGCATTTCGTAATGCTCGACATCGATGCTTCGGGCGACACAATCGCTGAGCTTGAGCGTCAGACACGCATGAACGAAGACATCATCCGTTACATGACCGTCCGCGTTGACGAGCATGAAAAGGGCCCATCGGTCATGATGCGCAAGAGCGACCGTCCAGAGCGCAGCGAACGCGGCGACCGTGGCGGATTTGGTGGCGGCGACCGTGATCGCGGCGCACCTCGTCCAGATCGTGGCGACCGCCCCGATCGCGCACCCCGTGCAGAGCAGGAGGCTTAAATTATGGCACGTCCGTTTTTCCGTCGCCGCAAGTCCTGCCCTTTCCAAGGTAAAGATGCGCCGAAGATCGATTATAAAGATGTACGCCTGCTTCAGGGTTACATTTCAGAGCGCGGCAAGATTGTACCGTCGCGCATCACCGCCGTTTCGGCAAAGAAGCAGCGTGAACTGGGCCAAGCTATCAAGCGCGCCCGTCACATTGGCCTTCTGCCGTACATCGTGAAGTAGGAGCCGAAAACATGGATATCATACTTCTCGAACGCGTTGAAAAGCTTGGAGCCATTGGTGACGTAGTCACCGTGAAGGACGGCTATGCCCGTAACTTCCTGCTGCCAAACAAAAAGGCGCTCCGTGCAAACGAAGCTAACCGCAAGGTTTTCGAAGCCAACCGCGCGAAAATCGAAAGCGATAACGCATCTCGCCGTGACGAAGCTCAAAAGGCATCGGGCAGTGTCGAAGGCAAGCAGATCGTCCTGATCCGCGCAGCTTCGCAAACTGGCCAGCTATATGGTTCGGTTTCGGTCAAGGACATCGTGGACGGCCTGGTCGCTCAGGATGCCAAGGTTACCAAGGGCATGATCGTTCTGGAACGCCCGATCAAGACACTTGGCGTATTTGGCGTCAAAGTTGTTCTGCACCCCGAAGTTACCGTCAATGTTCAGGTCAATGTGGCCCGTTCGGACGACGAAGCGGAACTGCAGAAGGACGGCGTCAACGTTCTCGACCAGATGTTCGAAGCCGAACAGGCCGAGATAGCTGCTGAAGCCATTGAAGCGCAGGTTGAAGCCGAAGTTGCATCTGACGCAGCCGATGCTGCCGAAGCTGCCGCCAACGCAAAGCGCCGCGAAGAACAAGCAGCAGCCAAGGCTGCCGCTGAAGCTGCTGGCCTGTCAGCCGAGGCAAGCGACGAAGCATAGAGCTTTCGCTACGCACATACAAAAAGCCGCCCATTCGCAAGACTGGGCGGCTTTTTTGTTGGTTGCTTCTGGCGCTCTATTTCAAATGGCCACGTCATCCTGAACTTGTTTCAGGATAACGAGCCACTGTAGCATGTTATCCTGAAACAAGTTCAGGATGACGAAGCGAATATAGGTTCCTGAGCCAACTTCCAGGATGACGCGTAAGTGAAGCACAGTCATTGCTAGCGGGATCAAGTCGACTTGCTTAAAGCCGTATCATGACTGCCCCCATCATCATCACCGCCGAAATGGGCAAGGCTGACCAGGCATGGGCCAACAGCCTCAGGCGCGCGCATTATCCGGCGGATCGCAACTTAGTCGACGCGCATATTACCCTGTTCCATCACCTACCGCCAAACCATTTGCCTGAGATCAAATCCAGATTGGCAGCGCTTGCCGCCGACTATGCTGCGCCGCTTGCGCGGGTTAGCGATGTCATGCTGTTGGGCAAAGCGGTGGCGTTCCGGGTAGACAGCCCCGAATTGCTCGGGATGCGCGATGACGTTGCCGACGCATTTCGAGGGCTGCTGGTGCCGCAAGATCAGGCACCGCCGAAGTTACACATTACCGTCCAGAACAAGGTTGAGCCCTCCGTCGCAAAGGCACTCCAAGTCGAGTTGTCGGAAACATTTTGTCCTCGGCCAATCATCATTTCCGGCCTCGCAGCGCATTATTATCGTGGAGGGTCGTGGGAGCAGATCGGCAGATGGGCATTTCGCGGCTGACAACGCTTGACCAGCTTTACCCCCGCGCTTATAGCGCCGCGTGCTTCCCCGCAAACGCCGGGATTCACGCTTGGATGGCGAAGTAGCTCAGCTGGTTAGAGCGGTGGAATCATAATCCATAGGTCGGGGGTTCAAGTCCCTCCTTCGCTACCATCCTTTTTTCCTGCCATCGCCTGTTCACTTCGCGATAAGTGCCCTTCTAGGCCATTTATCGGACCAGCGGAGCCAATCTAACGCAGACCATTGTGATGAGCGGTTGCCGCGCTTAGCTGCGGACGCTACACGAGGCGCATGAAGGACTGCAGCCAATGTATTGTACGCAACCGTGCAATTTGTGCCGGGCTCGAACCTGACGAGCTTGAAGTATTGGGTCAGCTTGGCCGACGGCAACGCGTTGCCAAAGGCCAAACCGTGGTTTGGGAGGGTGATGACTCCGTCGTCGTCGCCAATGTGATCGAAGGCGTGCTTAAGGTTTCCATGAGCATATCTGATGGCCGCGAACAGATTGTTGGCATTGTGTTTTCCTCTGATTTTATCGGGCGTCCTTTCGGGCAGCAGAGCCCCTATAGTGTGACTGCACTCACCGATGCGGAATTGTGCATATTTTCACGCTCGACCTTTGACAGCTTCGCACGTCAGCATCCGGAGTTGGAACACAAGCTTCTGCGCAGAACGTTGAATGAGTTGGATCGGGCGCATGAATGGATGTTGCTGTTGGGCAAGAAGACCGCGACTGAGCGGATTGCGACTTTGTTGCTGGAAATGTCTGCGCGCTTGGGTGAAACTGGTTGTTCAGCCGACGATAGCACGCTGGACGCGTTTCAGTTACCGCTTGATAGGCAGCAAATGGGCGATGTCCTTGGGCTGACGATCGAAACCGTAAGTCGTCAGCTTTCCAAGCTTAAAGCTGACGGCGTTATTAATTTACCCGACCGCCGTACCGTTGCAATCCAGGATCGGGATCGTCTGCAGGATATTGCAGCGGCGGCGTGACGCACTTTTTTGTTTGGTTGATCTGAATCAAGGAATGTTTTGCTGCGCTGCGGCAAGCATATCCCCGACGCACTAGTCTTGCAGCTCGGGGAAAAAATATGGATTCGCTACTATCACGCGTCGGCGTATGGTTTTTCTTAGCATTACTGGCGTTCATGGCCATGGCACTCGGCGCCGACCAGGCATACTCCGTCCATATGGGCATTGTGTGCGTTGCAGCACTGCTTGCGATGGCAGCGTCCATGAACAAGTTCGACTTTCTGACGCAGCGATTTGCCGCAATTGGCGGTCCGGCACTACAGTCGCAATATGATGATGATCCGATCCGCTGGGGCGTTATTGCTACGATGTTCTGGGGCATTGCCGGCTTTACGGTTGGACTGATTATCGCGCTTCAGCTCGCGTTTCCGTTACTGAACCTCAATCTCGAATATACCACATTTGGCCGCTTGCGTCCGCTGCATACCTCCGCCGTAATTTTTGCATTCGGCGGCAATGCGTTGATCGCGACGAGCTTTTACGTAGTGCAGCGTACGTGCCGGGCAAGACTTGCTTTCCCAAGCCTGGCTCGTTTCGTCTTCTGGGGTTATCAGCTTTTCATCGTCCTTGCCGCGACCGGCTACATAATGGGCGTGACCGAGGCAAAAGAATATGCCGAACCAGAATGGTATGTCGATATCTGGCTCACCGTCGTCTGGGTCAGCTATCTTGCCGTGTTTGTGGGCACATTGGTCAAGCGCAAGGAGCCGCATATCTATGTGGCGAACTGGTTCTACCTAAGCTTCATCATCACGATTGCCATGCTGCATCTGGTGAACAACCTGTCGATGCCTGTCAGCATTTTCGGTTCGAAAAGCTATAGTGCCTTTGCTGGTGTTCAAGACGCACTGACCCAATGGTGGTATGGCCATAATGCAGTCGGATTTTTCCTGACGGCTGGCTTCCTCGCGATGATGTATTATTTCGTCCCCAAGCAGGCAGAACGGCCAGTTTATTCCTACCGTCTCTCAATCGTCCACTTCTGGTCGCTGATCTTCCTCTATATTTGGGCGGGCCCGCATCATTTGCATTATACCGCGTTGCCCGATTGGGCGCAGACGTTAGGCATGGTGTTTTCCATCATCTTGTGGATGCCAAGCTGGGGCGGAATGATCAATGGTCTGATGACGTTGAATGGCGCATGGGACAAAATCCGTACCGACCCGATCATCCGCATGATGGTCATGGCGCTCGCTTTCTACGGCATGAGCACCTTTGAAGGTCCGATGTTGTCTATCAAGGCAGTCAACAGCCTGTCGCACTATACCGATTGGACCATCGGCCATGTGCACAGCGGTGCGCTGGGCTGGAACGGCATGATTACCTTTGCCTGCCTTTATTATCTGTTCCCGCGTCTTTGGGGCCGCAGCCGCATGTATTCGTTGCGGATGATCAACTGGCACTTCTGGCTCTCGACGCTTGGCATCGTGTTCTACGCGTCTGCCATGTGGGTATCGGGTATCATGCAAGGCCTAATGTGGCGCGAATATGGGGCCGACGGCTACCTCGTTTACTCCTTTGTCGAGACGGTCGCCGCGATGTTCCCGATGTATCTCATCCGCGCCTTTGGCGGGCTGCTCTACCTCTCGGGCGCCTTGGTGATGGTCTACAATGTCTGGATGACCGTTGCTGGCCATCTGCGGGAAGAAAAGCCCATGACGGAAACCCCGCACAATCCAGAGGCCGACCGGCCCTATGTCGCCGTTCCGGCCGAATAAGGATATTTGACCATGACAAGCAAACCCGAAGCTGGCTTCAGCCACAAGAAACTGGAACGCAATGTCACACTGCTTGGCTTGTGCGCACTGGGCGCCGTCGCCATTGGCGGCATCGTGGAAATCGCACCGTTGTTCTGGATCGATTCAACGGTAGAAAAGGTAGACGGCATGCGGCCTTACACCCCGCTAGAGCTGACCGGTCGTAACATTTACATGCGCGAAGGCTGCTATGTCTGCCATAGCCAGATGATCCGCCCGTTCAAGGATGAGATCGAACGTTACGGGCCCTATAGCCTGGCTGCGGAAAGCATGTACGATCACCCGTTCCAATGGGGGTCCAAACGCACCGGGCCTGATCTGGCGCGCGTGGGTGGGCGCTACTCTGATGAATGGCACCGTGCCCATTTGAAAGACCCGCGCAGTGTCGTGCCTGAATCGATCATGCCGCCATATGCTTTCTTGGCCGAAAAGCCAGTGAAGGTAGGCGACATGTCCGGACATTTGACCGCATTGTCGCGTGTTGGCGTGCCTTATACCAAAGAAGCGATTGCCGCAGCGGATGCCGACCTTGTTGCGCAAGCCGATCCCAATGCCGACGCTGCGGCCTTGAAGGCGCGTTATCCGAAGGCGCAGGCGCGCGATTATGATGGCAATCCGGCCCAAGTGACCGAGATGGATGCCGTCATAGCCTATCTGCAAATGCTCGGAACTCTGGTTGATCATCAAAAGGCGAAAGCCTTTGAGCAGCCACGATGAACTACAATGATTTCCGGCATTTCGCCGACAGCTGGGGGCTGTTGATGATGGGGATATTGTTCCTCGTCCTCATATTGTGGCCATTCCGCAAGGGCGCATCGCAGCGCAACGAAGACGCGGCAAACATCATTTTCAGGGACGAAGACAATGACGGATAACAAGCGGATTGACGAACCGACCGGCACCCAAACAGTGGGTCATGAATGGGACGGTATCGAGGAACTCGACACGCCAATGCCCCGCTGGTGGGTTATCTCGTTTTGGGCGACGATCATCTGGGGGATTGCCTATGTTGTCCTCTATCCCGCGATCCCGATGGCCAACAGCGCCACCCAAGGCGTACTGAATTGGACAAGCCGGGGTGAACTTGATGCGGAGATGAAAGCAGAAACGCTTCGTCGTGCTCCGATCACCAGCGCGTTGGCATCTATTCCGGTTGAACAGCTCGCAAGTGACGAGCAGTTATACCAAGCAGCTGTTGAAGGTGGCCGCGCGGCGTTCAAAGTGCATTGCGTGCAATGCCATGGGTCGGGCGCTGCTGGATCCAAGGGCTATCCTAACCTTAACGATGATGATTGGCTGTGGGGCGGAGATCTTAATGCCATCCACCTGACTCTCACGCACGGTATCCGTCAACCTGACCATGACCAAACACGTTTTTCGCAGATGCCCGCATTTGCAGGCGTCCTCAGCAATGGCGAGATCGACGCGGTCGCATCTCATGTCCGTTCGCTGTCCGGTTTGGAAAAGCCCAGCGCAAAATCGGCGGCTGGTGCGGCCACTTTTGCCAACAATTGTGCCTCATGTCACGGCGCCGATGGCAAGGGTATGCGCGACTTGGGCGCACCGAACTTAGCCGACGGCATTTGGCTCTATGGCGGCGATACTGCGTCGGTCACGACAACCATCAATCAGGCGCGTTATGGCGTTATGCCACGCTGGAACAACCGTCTTGATCCCGTAACGATCAAGATGTTGGCTGCGTATGTGCATTCGCTTGGTGGCGGTGAGGCGGCTGTTGCGCCCGCTGCCACGCCGGTAGTTGATCCGGCCAAGGTGGCCGCTAATGTCAGCAACTAAAAGTTTAGCACCCCGGCCGCCTGCGCTTTATGCAGCGCGGAAGGGCGTGTATCCAAAGGCGGTCGATGGGTTTTTCCGGCGGCTGAAATGGGCCATCATGGCGGTGACCCTGGCGATCTATTATATCACACCTTGGATTCGGTGGGATCGCGGGCAATATGCCCCCGACCAAGCGGTATTGGTCGATTTGGCCAATCGCCGTTTTTATATGTTCCAGATCGAAATCTGGCCGCATGAATTCTATTATGTCGTTGGCCTGCTCATCATGGCGGGAATTGGCCTGTTTCTTGTGACAAGCGCAGTTGGCCGGGCCTGGTGCGGCTATGCCTGCCCGCAGACGGTGTGGACGGATCTTTTCCAACATGTCGAGCGCTTCATCGATGGCGACCGCAATGCACAAGTCCGGCTTGAGAAGGCCCCGTGGGGAGTCGAGAAAACCGCCAAGCGCCTCAGTAAATGGGCCGTGTGGCTCTTCATAGCGTTTTGGACCGGCGGCGCTTGGATCATGTATTTTGCCGACGCGCCGACACTGGTGCGCGAATTCTGGACAGGCGAGGCGGCACCCGTTGCCTATGCCACCGTTGGAATACTAACGGCCACTACCTTTATTTTCGGCGGGTTCATGCGCGAGCAGGTCTGCATCTACATGTGCCCTTGGCCACGCATCCAGACCGCAATGATGGACGAGAAATCCTTGTTAGTTACCTATAAGGATTGGCGAGGCGAGCAGCGCGGTAGCCTCAAGCAAGCACAGGCTGATCCTCTGGCGTTCGGTGACTGCATCGACTGCAATCAATGCGTGGCAGTGTGTCCGACTGGCATCGACATTCGCGAAGGGCCGCAAATCGGCTGCATCACATGTGCCTTGTGTATCGACGCATGCGACAAGGTCATGGCACAGATTGGCAAACCGCGAGGGCTTATCGATTATTGCACTTTGGATGATGCGGTGGCCGAAAAATCGGGCGGACAAGCAACGCCGCCGCTGAAGACACTCTTCCGCCCGCGCACCATGATCTATTTCGGGATCTGGGCGTCCATTGGCTTTGCGATGTTGTTCACTCTTGGTCAGCGCACCCGGCTTGACCTGTCGGTCCAACCGGATCGCAATCCTGTCTATGTCCGCCTGTCCGATGGCTCGATCCGCAACAATTATACTCTGAAAATCCGGAACATGGAAACGCGGCCACGCATCGTCGACGTGACCATCGATGGTCTTCCCGGCGCTGTCATGTGGACCGCCGATGGCAAACGCGAATTTGCCCGTCAAAGCGTCAACTTTGCAGTCGCCCCCGACGCCGTGCACAAGGTCCGGCTGTTCATTGCGGTGCCCGCCGATGGGCCAATGCGCACGGAATTTGGCATCACGACGCGCGCCCGTTCAGGTGATGAGCGGGGCGACAATGACATGGTCATTTTTGAAAGGCCTCAGGTAGGACAATGAGAATTTTGACAAATGGCAAATTTACCGGCTGGCACATGACCGCAATATTGGTGGCATTCTTTGGCGTCGTGATGGCTGTGAATTTCACAATGGCACGTATGGCGATAAGCAGCTTTGGCGGGACGGTGGTGGATAATAGCTATGTCGCCAGCCAGAAATACAACCGTTGGCTGAACGCTGCGGCGCAGCAGGACAGGCTGGGCTGGGATGTGACCGTTTCGATGGATGCCGGACGCTATATCCGCATTGACGCCAGCACAAATGGCGCAACCTTAGCGCAGGTCACTGCCGTCGGCGATGCGCTTCATCCGCTTGGCCGCGCCGCCGATGTCCCCCTGGCCTTTTCCGCGTCGCCAAAGGGGCATTTGCTTTCGACGAAGCCCTTGCCCGCCGGCCGATGGAACCTTCGGCTGTCACTTCGGCGCGGGGCTGACATCTTCAAGCTTATGGAACAGGTGCAGTGAATGCAGGCAGTTCCTTAACGGCTGCAGTCGCTTTATCGCGCACCGACTTCGTCGTGCCTGCCATCCGATGCGCAGGTTGCATTTCAAAGATTGAGCGCGGCTTATTGACGAATGCAGGCATCGCCCACGCCCGCGTCAATTTCACAGCGAAGCGTGTTTCCATTTCCCATTTGCCCGACATGACGATGCCGCAGCTTGTTGCCGCGATTGCGGACACTGGATTTGAGGCGCAGCCGATCACTGAACTGGCGACTGATCCCGCCGCCGCTGAAGCGCATCAGTTGATTAAGGCCATGGCGGTGTCCGGCTTTGCCATGATGAACATCATGCTCTTGTCGGTGTCCATATGGTCGGGTGCATCTGGCGTGACGCGCGACTTGTTTCATTGGCTGTCAGCGATGATCGCGTTGCCGACTGTCATTTATTCCGGGCAGCCATTTTTCCGTTCCGCGTGGAGCGCACTGCGCAAGCGCCGCACCAACATGGATGTGCCAATCTCCATCGGCGTGTCGATTACCACAATGTTGAGCCTGTATGAGACGTTCAACCATGGCCAGCATGCCTATTTTGATGGCGTGGTGATGCTGTTGTTCTTTTTGCTCACGGGGCGTTGGCTTGATGCGGTGATGCGCGATCGTGCACGCGATGGGGTAAGCGCCCTGCTGAAGCAAACTGCGCCGGGTGCAATGGTGTTAGGGGCCGATGGCAAGACCGAATGGATGGACGCAATCGCGCTCCATCCCGGTATGGAGATGATCATTGCCGCTGGTGAACGTCTGGCGGCGGACGGGATAGTGATTGCTGGCAAGAGCAGCTTTGACCTGTCGTTGCTTACGGGCGAATCCGCAGCGCAAGCTGTGGATGTCGGCGATGTGGTGCACGCTGGTACATTGAATATAGACGCACCCGTTTCAGTCCGCGTGACCGCAGCTGGCCCCGATACCGCGATTGCCGACATTGCACGGCTGATGGAGCAGGCGGGGCAAAGCAAATCGCTGTATGTGCGCGTCGCCGACCGCGCCGCGCGCTTCTATGCGCCTGCGGTCCACACGCTTGCGCTGGCCAGCTTTGCTGGTTGGATGATTGCTGGCGCAGGATGGCATGAAAGCTTGCTTATCGCGGTGGCAGTCCTGATCATCACTTGCCCCTGTGCGCTTGGCTTGGCCGTGCCCGCGGCACAAATTGTGGTCGCAGGAGCGTTGATGCGGGCAGGCATATTGGTCAAAGACGGTAGCGCGCTTGAACGCTTGGCAGAGGTCGATCTGGCCATGTTCGACAAGACCGGGACATTGACGCGCGGACGGCCAGAGCCAGTCAATCTGGATGATGCCGATGCAGCGCAAAAGTCGGTCCTGCTGGCCCTGTCGCGGGCGAGCAGGCATCCGCTGTCCGAAGCGATCCGCCGCGCGCTGGAAGCGGAAAACGTTGTTGCTGCTCGCGTGGAGCAGCTTAGCGAGATGCCGGGTTCCGGGATTTTTGCCATTCTGGACGGCAAAGCAGTGTCGCTTGCACGGCCCGACAAGTCATTGGCACATGAAGGCCTTGCGACAGAATTGCGCGTGGATGGTTATGCGCCATTTGCCGTACATTTTGCAGACCTTCTGCGCGCAGGTGCGCACGATACGCTGAACAAAATGGCTGATATGGGGATCAGTTCTTCGATCTTGTCCGGCGACCGCGCCCTGTCGGTTTCGCCAGTTGCCCGGACCCTTGGCCTTACCGCGCAGACGTCCATGCTGCCACAAGACAAGTTGGACGCTATCGCGCGGCAGAAATTGGCAGGGCACAAGGTGCTGATGGTCGGCGATGGCCTCAATGATGGTCCCGCCTTGGCCGCCGGCTATGCGTCAATGGCACCAGCTTCCGCCAGCGATGCCGGCCAGCATGCGGCAGACGTCGTCTTCATGGGCGACTCGCTCGCACCAGTAGCCACCGCGATACGCGCGGCGCGCCGGACGCAACAGGTCGTGCGGCAGAATTTTGTACTGGCAATTGGCTATAACGTTATTGCCGTGCCCTTGGCTATTGGGGGATATGTGACGCCGTTAATCGCCGCCGCGGCCATGTCGGGTTCATCGTTGATTGTTGTCGCCAATGCGCTTCGACTGAGAAGCGCTGCGCGATGACTGGGCTGGCACTTTTAATCCCCGTCGCGCTTGGTCTCGGTCTTCTAGGTCTTGCCGGATTTTTCTGGTCGGTCAAAACCGGGCAGTTTGATGACGCAGACGGTGCTGCGTTGCGTATCTTGATTGATGATGATGACGAGGATTGCCCATGAGGGCAGCCATTACCCTCATCGCAGGCCTGGCGCTCATTACACCGCCTTTGCCGGTATCCGCGCGTTCAATCATGGTCGATGTGTGCGGGGAGCAGAGTGTTCGGATTACTATTCCGGTAAAAACGCCTCTGCCCGACAAGGGCCATAATTGCTGCAAAAAGGGTTGTCACGCCGCCAATGAACGCAAAAAGCGCAGCTTTGGTGAAACCAATGCTGTGGGCGACGGCGAAGATTGTTGTTAACGCAAAAGCGGCGCTTTCTTTCGAAAGCGCCGCCCGGTTTTTGGGTCGATCTGCCGGTTAGAAGCGGAAACCGACGCCGACGCCAAAGACCAATGGGTCGAGACTGATCTTTACGCGCTGCGTGCCGATGGCCGTCGTTCCCAAACGCGCGGTTGTATCAATGTCGATATATTTAACATCGAAGTTCAGGAACATCTTCTCATTCAGGTCGATGTCAACGCCTGCCTGTGCGGCCCAACCGAAACTGTCCTTCAGATTGACATCAGTTTGCCCCACTGCGGCTTCCAACCCAGCAGATGGCTTTTCGGAATAGAACATCGTGTAATTGACGCCCGCGCCGACATAGGGCCGCACTTTTGCATTGGGCGCGAAATGATATTGCACGGTCAACGTCGGTGGTAACACCCAGGTCGATGCCAGCTTGCCAATGCCGCCCGTCGTTCCGCTGGTGCCGCTGGCATTATGCTTCGTCGTTGCCGCAATCAGTTCAAGTCCTACGTTGTTGGTGACCATATAAGTGATATCGACTTCAGGCATGACGCTATCATTGACCTTGACCTCTTCCGTCGGGAAGGTCGGTAATATCCCGCCTGAGCTTTCGGTCGGAGATACCATGATTGCACGCACGCGCACGAACGTATCCCCAGCCTCTGCATAAGCGGGAGCCGAAAGCGCACTTGCCGCAATGGCTGGTACGGCTAGGTATTTCCAAAATTGCATGTTATTTCCTTGTTGGTCAGTAAATCGTCTTGCTGAACGCTTAATGCGCGTACCAGCGGAGGATCGCATTGATCCAAGGCAAGAAAAACCTTGATCGAGATCAAGGACAGATACTACCGACGCTGTTCAAATGCAGTGATGTGGACTTTCTGCCCTGATCTTCTTGCGGCCAATGTGCCGCGATATACAAGCTACCCCACCGCTGTGGAGTTTAGCGATCGGGTGGGCGGAACGGCATTTATGAAGGCTGTCGATGATATATCGGCGGATGCGCCGATTTCACTGTATTTGCACATTCCCTATTGCCGCGAGATTTGCTGGTATTGCGGATGCAATACCGGCGCGGCGTCAAAGGAAAAGCGGTTGACCAGCTATCTTGCGGCGCTTGAGGCCGAAGTTATTCAAGTCGCGGGACGATTGGATGGCCGTGGCCGAGTTGAGCATATCGCATTTGGCGGGGGCAGCCCCAACGCCATCGCGCCTGTGGAATTTGTCCGCTTGATGGACCGCGTGCGTACTATGTTCACCTGCGATGATCCGCAGATTTCAGTCGAACTCGACCCGCGCATCTTTAGCGTCGAATGGGCGGCAACATTGGCGCGATGCGGCGTATCGAGAGTTAGCCTTGGTGTACAAAGCTTCTCGGAGAATATTCAGCGAGCTATTGGGCGGACACAGCCGCTGCATATGATTGAGAACTGTATGTGGCAGCTGCGCGATGCGGGTATCAAGGGCATTAATTTCGACTTGATGTACGGTCTACCCGGGCAATCGCAACAGGACCTGTTTGAAACGCTGGAGATCACCGCTGGTCTTGGGCCTGATCGCATCGCGTTATTCGGCTACGCCCATATGCCGCAGCTTTTTCCGCGCCAACGCCGCATTGATGACAGCGCGCTGCCCAACTCGGCCGAACGTTTTGCCATGGCAGAACTCGGGTATGATTATTTTACCAAGGCCGGGTATGCGGCGATCGGATTCGATCATTTTGCCAAGTCAAATGACAGCCTTGCGGTGGCGACACGTGCCGGAATGCTTCGCCGTAACTTTCAAGGGTTCACAGACGACAGCAGCGAAACATTAATCGCGATGGGCGCAAGCGCCATCAGCCATTTTCCCGATGCTATTATCCAGAATGAAAAAAATGTCGGCGTCTACCGCACGCTGGCGTTAGCGCATCAAGCGTGTGCAACGCGCGGTGTGGCGCGCAATCCGGGCGACCAACTGCGCGGTAAGTTGATCGAAAATCTGCTTTGCACGGGCAATTCGGGGCCAGTTCCCGCTGAAATGCGTGACGAGGTCAGTTCCGGTTTAAAGCCGTTTGCAGAACGCGGACTTGCGCGGCTGGAGAAAGGCTGCATCATCATGGAACCCAACGGCATCGCCTATTGCCGTGCCGTTGCATCGTTGCTTGACGCCTATCGCCAACCTGCCAAACAGCAATTTAGTCCTGCGGTGTAAACACGGGTGCCGAACCGACCATGTAGCGCATGTGCGGTACCGCGACGCGGAAGGCTGGTTTAGTCCTTGCCGTTATCCGCAGGTCCACCGATCAGCACAAAATGCCGGTCGCAATAGCCGCAATCGACATAGCCCTTCTCATCAATCTGAAGCCAGACGCGGGGATGGCCCAAAGCGGCGGGAATTTCTCCGCTGCCGTCGCACGCGACACGCGGCTCGCGCACTCGGATAGTTTCAGGATCGCTGTTGTTCATCTGCGCGGCTTAGCAAAGCCAGAGCCGGGCTGCAACGGATCAGAAATAGTTGAGTGTGATTGCCCAGGTGCCTGTATATTGGCCCGGAGCCTGATTGGCCCCTACCTCAAGCGTTGCACCGATTGGAAACGCGAAAATCCCGTTGGTAGCGGCAATTCGAAAGCGCAGCGGCGCAGTGGTCAGTACGGCGGTTGGTGTGCTGCCGATGACAAAATCACGCACGCGCATCGCCGCACCTGGTCCAGTGAGCAGGATAGTGTTCGCCCCGAGCGAAATATCGACCCGTTGGTTGAATGATCCTTGTCCGGCGAAAGATGCTGGCTTGTGGTTGCCGTTTGCCAAGGTGACCCCGCCAGTCTGTGTCCGTGCGCCATTGGGAGCGACGGTAACCGTGCCTGCGGTGGCGCTGCGCACGACTGTGCCGAAATCAAGATTGTCATCAATGACAAATGAAAGTGGTCGGACGATGGTAACTTCTGCGCCGCCTATAGCGGTTCCGGCCAAGGCAGGTTGCGTTGCGGCAATCGCGGCTAGACCCACAATAACAGCGGTCGCGGCATGGCGCAGGAAAGATATGTTCCAAATCATGTCGACTGCTTTAAGCGTTAATTGTAAATATATTCTCTAGAAGGTCGCTTCTTTACCAAGCTGGGCAATTTGCAATTCATTCAGCCATTCTTTACCCTGTGATTGCACTGATAGGGCGCCTTCGCTATCGCGGCTGCATGTCCGAACAAGCTATTTCAATCCAAAACCTCTCCAAAAAATATGCCGGGGGGAAACAGGCGCTGAACGACGTCAGTTTTGACGTGGCCCAAGGGTCTATCTTCGGCTTGCTTGGACCCAATGGCGCGGGCAAATCAACCTTGATTAACATCTTGGCCGGGTTGGTGATGAAGACATCAGGCAGCGCGTCGATTTGGGGTTTCGATATTGACGCGCACCCACGCAATGCCAAGGCGTCAATCGGGATCGTGCCGCAGGAAATCATGTTTGACCCGTTCTTCACCCCGAAGGAGGCGCTTGAGCTGCAAGCGGGTCTTTACGGCGTGCCGAAATCGAAGCGGCGGACGATGGAGTTGTTGAAAGCCGTGCGGCTTGAGGACAAGGCCGATGCTTATGCCCGCACTTTATCCGGCGGCATGAAACGGCGTTTGCTGGTGGCAAAGGCGATGGTGCATGCGCCGCCAGTGATTGTCTTGGATGAACCAACTGCTGGCGTGGATATCGAGCTTCGCCAACAATTGTGGGATTATGTTCAGGAACTAAACCGCCAAGGCGTTACGGTTGTCTTGACCACCCATTATCTCGAAGAAGCCGAGCAATTGTGCGACCGGATTGCGATCATTAATCACGGTCAGCTTATCGCCAACAAGCCCACGCGCGAGCTGGTTGGCATGGCCCGGGAGAAGGCGGTGGTGTTAACATTGGATCGTGATGTAACTACCGCGCCAACCCATGAAGCCTTTGAAAAGGCGGAACTGGTCGGTGACCGGACGATTGAGATAACTTATAACAAAGACCGTATGAATGCGGGCGAGGTGCTTTCTGTCATCCAGGGCTTGGGGCTTGGTATCGTCGACGTGACAACCAAAGAGGCCGACTTAGAAGACGTCTTCCTCCGCTTGACGAGCGCTGCTTAAATGGAAGCCGATGTCCTGATTATTGGCTCGGGCGCGGCGGGATTGACAGCTGCATTGCAGTTGGCGGCGACGCGCAAGGTTGCGGTTCTCGCCAAGGGTTCGATATCCGATGGCGCGACCGCTTGGGCTCAAGGCGGGATTGCCGCAGTGCTTGAACCCGGCGATAATTTTGAAAACCACATCGAAGACACGATGGTTGCTGGCGCTGGCCTTAACAACCGAGCCACAGTGGAATTTGTCGTGGAGAATGCCCCTGTGGCGATCGAGCGATTGGCAAAGCTTGGTGTGCCATTCAACCTTGAGGGCAATGACTGGCACTTGACGCGCGAAGGTGGTCATAGCCACCGCCGGATTGTCCATGTCGACGACGCGACTGGCTGGGCAGTGCAGCAAGCCCTGGAGGCCGCAGCCAGAGCTCATCCTAATATCATGCTAGTGCCCGAAATGGTCGCGGTTGACTTGATTTCTGGTCGGCATCAGGAACGCTTTTCCACCTCAGGGCGAATCCACGGCGTTTATGCGCTCAACCGTAAAACTGGGCAGGTGGAGACCTTCACCGCGCGCGCAACAATTCTCGCTAGCGGCGGCGCTGGGAGGACATATTTGTATTCCACGGCACCGCGGGGCGCCACTGGTGACGGCATCGCAATGGCGTGGCGCGCAGGATGCCGTGTGTCGAATATGGAGTTCATGCAATTCCACCCGACCTGTCTTTACAATCTCGAGGTCAAGAATTTCCTGATTACCGAGGCTGTGCGCGGCGAAGGCGGCATCCTTAAAAATCCCAAAACCGGGCATCGTTACATGCCCGATTATGACGAACGTGCAGAGCTTGCGCCGCGTGACATCGTTGCCCGCGCCAATGATGCCGAAATCAAAAGGGATGGTCTAGATTACGTGCATCTCGATATTAGCCACAAGCCAGCTGATTTTGTGAAATCGCATTTTCCGAATATTTATGAAAAGCTGCTTGGCCTTGGCATCGATATTACGAAGGAGCCTATCCCTGTCGTGCCAGCGCAGCATTATACCTGCGGCGGCGTGCTGGTAGATTTGGATGGCCGAACAGATGCGCCGGGTCTCTACGCCGCAGGTGAAGTGACACAAAGTGGCTTGCATGGCGCAAACCGTCTCGCCTCAAACTCCTTGCTCGAATGCTTCGTCTTCGGCGATGCCTGTGCCCGGCATATCGAGGCCAGTTGGGACAGTCTGCCGCCACCGCCACCTATCCGGCAATGGGACGAAAGCCGCGTTACCGATAGTGACGAAGAAGTTGTCATAGCCCAATGCTGGCGCGAAATCCGACAGTTCATGTGGAATTTCGTTGGTATTGTACGCACCACGAAACGTCTTGAGCGGGCGCAGCACCGAATTGATCTGCTCCGCAGTGAGGTTGCCGATTACTACAGCCATTTCCGAGTGACGCCTGACTTGATTGAACTACGCAATCTCGTGGAGGTCGCAGCACTGATTATCCGTTCTGCCCTGTCGCGGCATGAGAGCCGGGGGCTGCACTTTACGCTCGATTATCCCGAACTGGCGGACAAGGCAGTCGACACGATTTTGGTCCCCTAAGAACAAAACACTTTCCTACAGATAGCAAGTTCAGGCAGAGTCTGTTCTGGATATTTGGAAGGGGATTTTATGAACGTTCAAAATCGCGTTTCGGCTTTTACCTTACGTAGTTGTTTGCACGTGTCTTTATTGGCGCTGCTTGGTGCAATGGCGCAACCTGCTGCGGCTGCAACGCCCGAAGAAACCGCGCGGGAGGTTTTGGCGAAGTCCCCAATCATCGACGGTCATAACGACACACCGCACCAAATTGCCGAGTTGTTTGACCGCGACTTTTCAAAGTTCGACCTGAACGCTTTGCCCGCCGATGTGTTGGCCAAAACGCACACAGACCTGAAAACAGCGCGTGCTGGGTTTCTGGGCGGACAATATTGGTCGGTATATGTCGATGCGGCGCTTCCCAAGCATCAGGCGGTGACACGCACCATCCAGCAAATTGACGTCGTGCGGCAAATGATGGCACGCTATCCCGACGCGTTGACGTACGCCTCGACTGCCGCCGAGGTTGAGGCCGCGATGAAGGCAGGCAAAATCGCGTCGCTGATTGGCATGGAGGGCGGGCATTCCATCGGCGGGTCGCTCGAAATCCTGCGACAGACTTATGCGCTTGGCGCGCGTTACATGACGATTACGCACAGTTTGACGACTGATTGGGCAGACAGCTCAACTGACGCGCCGAAGCATGACGGATTGTCGCCCTTCGGTTTTGAAGTGCTTGCCGAAATGAACCGACTGGGGATGATTGCCGACATCAGCCACGTGTCCGAAGCGACGATGCACGACGTGCTGGATAAATCGACAGCGCCGGTGCTGTTCACACATAGCAATGCGCGTGCGGTCACCCCACACCCGCGCAATGTGCCTGATTCAGTGCTGAGACGGCTTCCACAAAATGGCGGCGTGGTCATGGTGACCTTCGTTCCGGGCTTTACGTCGACTCCGCGTCGGCAATGGGAATATGAACGTTCCGCAGTCGCTGGCCGCGCCAAGGCCGAATTTTCCGGAAATCCAGTTGGTGAAAAGGCGGCAGTTGACGCATGGATCTCCGCGAACCCGCAGCCCAAAGCAACACTTGCACAAGTCGCCGACCATATCGACCATATCCGCAAGGTCGCTGGCATTGACCATATTGGCATT
>Ga0136636_10000048_pt1 | contig 40374 bp, 32 predicted proteins | sample AntDrymUQ8522106_2_FD_104653 | JGI IMG/M metagenome (GOLD analysis project Ga0136636, IMG submission 104653) | Polar desert sand microbial communities from Dry Valleys, Antarctica - metaG UQ852 (21.06) | ecosystem: Environmental > Terrestrial > Soil > Desert | place: Antarctica: Dry Valley... | reverse complement strand
TTGTAACGCAAGGTGAGAATGTGGAAACACTCCGCGTGATCAAAAGATAATTGATCCTATAATTAATAGAAAAGCCTCTTCGGAAACGAAGAGGCTTTTTTTATGTTATCATGTTCAGACAAGTACATACTTTGATTCTTATGTATCGTTTATTCATTTGTTAAATAGTAAGCGCAGATGGCTTCCGTACACAACTGGATTTGCGAGCGCAAGTTCTACGTTAGTCTAAACTAGCCACAAAAAAACCGATCGATAGATCGGTTTGTATTTTTTAAGATTTTCTTCTTATGCTATTTTACGTTTTCTATTAAAGCTGTAAAACGCGTAAATTACTGCTGCGATTCCTAACCAAACCAGCTTTGCATCAATTGCTGCCGGAACTGGATCACCGCCTTCCAAGCCTCCACCACCGTCATCATCTCCTGGTTGGGCAAACACAAGGAAATCGCTGAGTAGGAAAAGACTTAGGATGTAAAGTTTAAATAAATTATTTTTCATTGCCGCTAGTAGATTAAGATACAAATATAAGAATCATTATTTAAAAAACTACCCGTTATTGAAAAATATAGGCAATATCTGAGATTTTTTAAGAACTGATTCTATTACAACGTTTTAATTATGACTGATTTACTCAAACTCCGAAGTGAAAAATAGCTTGACGTTTGGATATTTGCTTTGCGTCATCTGAATTGTAAAATCGGAGTCGGCTAAAAACACCAACTGATCATATTTGTCCTTTGCCAAAAACTTTTGCTTGATTCTTTTGAACTCCTTGAACTCGTCGCTTTTTGCATCCTCAGGCTTCACCCAACACGCTTTATGCACCGGGAAATTCTCATATGTACATTTCGCACCATACTCATGTTCGAGTCGGTATTGGATAACCTCATATTGCAAGGCACCGACAGTTCCAATGACTTTCCGATTATTCATTTCCAAAGTAAAGAGCTGTGCTACACCTTCATCCATCAACTGGTCAATTCCTTTGTCTAGCTGTTTTGCTTTCATAGGGTCGGCATTGTTGATGTACCTGAAATGCTCAGGGGAGAAACTTGGAATGCCTTTAAAGCTCATTACTTCGCCTTCGGTCAATGTGTCACCAATCTTAAAATTCCCCGTATCATGTAAACCAACAATATCACCCGGATACGAAATGTCAACAATCTCTTTCTTTTCAGCAAAAAAGGCGTTCGGACTTGAAAATTTTAAATTTTTGTTTTGTCGCACATGTAAGTATGGCTTGTTGCGTTCGAAAGTTCCGGAAACAATCTTTACGAATGCCAAACGGTCGCGGTGCTTTGGGTCCATATTAGCATGGATTTTAAAAACAAATCCCGACATTTTCTCCTCATCAGGTTTTACTTCGCGCGTTTCTGAATCTTTGGGTCTGGGCGACGGAGCGATCTCGACAAAGCAATCGAGTAGCTCACGAACACCAAAATTATTCAAGGCCGAGCCAAAAAACACCGGTTGCAATTTGCCGTCAAGATATTGCTGTCGATCGAATTTAGGATATACTTCATCGATGAGTTCAAGTTCTTCGCGTAATCTTTCAGCGGGAGCCTGACCAATGATTTTCTCTAGCTCAGGATTAGCTACATCAGAAAAAGCAATTGTTTCTTCAATGTTCTTTCTGCTGTCACCACTAAAAAGGTTGATGTTCTGTTCCCATAAATTATAAATTCCTTGGAAATCATAGCCCATGCCGATCGGAAAACTCAAAGGCGTAACGGTAAGACCGAGCTTTTGCTCGACTTCGTCCATCAAATCGAAAGCGTCCTTTCCCTCGCGATCGAGCTTATTGATAAATACAATGATCGGAATATGGCGCATTCGGCAAACAGCAACGAGTTTCTCAGTCTGTTCCTCAACTCCTTTCGCCACATCAATTACCACGATGACGCTATCTACAGCGGTAAGTGTTCTGAAAGTGTCTTCGGCAAAGTCTTTGTGCCCGGGTGTATCGAGAATATTGATTTTCTTGTCCTTATAATTGAACGCCAATACCGATGTGGAGACAGAAATTCCCCTCTGACGCTCAATTTCCATAAAATCGGAGGTGGCACCTTTTTTAATTTTATTGTTCTTAACGGCGCCCGCTTCCTGGATTGCGCCTCCGAAAAGCAGTAGTTTTTCGGTCAGGGTTGTCTTACCGGCATCGGGATGCGAGATGATTCCGAAGGTTCGGCGGCGCTGTATTTCTTTTAAAAAACTCATAATGTTTATAAATGGTGCGCAAAAATACTACTTTATTCAGCAAATAAAATAAATAGGATTGTAAAAGGGCTTGCTAGGTCGCATAAACCCTTGAATTTACTGACAAACATGGTGCCTATAATTTTTTGTTAATAGTATTCACTATGCTTGTTTAATGCATTTGAATTGTTATTTTTGTTGATTGAAATTGAGAAACTACAACAACTATAACCATCATAAATTTAAATTTACAAACAAATAGAAATTTTAAAATAATGAATATGAAACAATTGTTCTTCGGATTATTAATTTCCTTAAGCTTAGTAGGTTATGCCCAAAATATCAAAAAGGAAGTTTTATTTACAATTGACAACACACCTTATTATACTGATGAATTTGCCAGAGTTTACAATAAAAATTTAGATTTGGTAAAGGACGAATCGCAAAAAGACCTTACCCAATACCTCGAATTGTTTATTGGTTACAAACTTAAAATCAATAAAGCCAACAAATTAGGTCTTCAAAATGGCGAAGCCTACAAAAACGAACTAGCTTCCTATCGTTCGCAACTTTCAAAAAATTATCTGACCGATTCAAAAGTCACCAAAGAATTGGTAGAGGAAGGCTATGCGCGTTCTTTAAAAGAAGTCAAAGCGTCACATATTCTGCTAATGGTAGATGAAAATGCCGCTCCCGCAGATTCGTTGGCGGCTTATAACAAGATTGTCGATCTTCGTAAACGCGCTATAAATGGTGAAGATTTCGGTTCATTGGCAGCGCAGTTTTCTCAGGATCCTTCAGCCAAAGATAACCGCGGAGATTTGGGTTATTTTTCGGCTTTCAGGATGGTTTATGCTTTTGAATCGGCTGCCTTTAAAACAGAACAGGGAAAAATCTCCAATCCGATCCGCACGCGTTTCGGTTACCACATCATCAAAGTGGACGACATACGGGACAATCGCGGCGAGATCAGCGTGGCGCACATTATGATCCTCAATCCGAAAGAAGACAATGTTCAGGAAAGAGAACAGGCAAAAAACAAGATACAGGATATCTATATAAAGATTAAACAGGGTGAAAGCTTCGAAAGCCTAGCCAAACAATTTTCAGACGATAAATCTTCCTCCCCGAAAGGCGGTGTGCTTTCGCGTTTCGGCTCGGGCCAATTGAGCTCTGAAGAATTTGAAAACGCTGCATTTTCGCTTACACCGGCCAAACCCATTTCAGAACCTTTTCAAAGTAAATTTGGTTGGCATATTGTAAAACTTATTGAGCGGTTTCCGATGAAATCTTTGGATGAGATGAAACCGGAACTCGAAAACAAAGTAGGGAAGGACGACCGTTCGCGTTTAATCACCAATTCGATCAACGAAAAGCTCCGCAAAAAGTTTCCTTTCAAAAGAGACGATAAAGTTTATGCTGCCGCAACCAAAGCAGTGACCAATGATTATTATGAAAACAAATGGGAAATGCCTCTCGAGACCAAATCCTACGACAAAAAATTGTTTGCAATCAAGGATAAAATCCTCACCGGAACCGACTTCCTGAAGTACATCAAAACACAGCAGAAAGCCGGCTATACCTTAAAACCGGTCAATAAGCTCATCGACAATATGTATGAGAAATTTGTAGATGAACAACTCACGGCTTATTACACTGATAATCTGGAAGCGGAATTTTCTGATTTTGCCGCTGTAATGGATGAATACCGCGATGGCTTGTTGCTTTTCGATCTTATGGAGAAGGAAATTTGGGAAAGGTCTAAGACCGACACGCTTGGCCTTAAAAAATTCTACGAAGAAAACAAAGCGAACTACAATTGGAAAAACAGATTTGATGTCGTAATTGCTTCGTCTACAGATAAAGAAGTGATCAAAAACGCACAGAAAATGCTTAAACAAAAAAACACTTCCGAACAAATTAAAGAAAAACTCAACATCAAAGAAAAGGTGATGGTCATGACCAATGCCGGCGTGTTTGAAGAAGGCAACGACGCCTTGCCAAAGAATATTCCGTTTAAGGAAGGGGTTTCGGAGATAATCAAAGATGGTGATTATTATTTTGTAGCCCAAGTCAATAAGATAATTCCCGGCGGCCCGAAATCGCTAGAAGAAAGCAAGGGAAAAGTCATCAATGATTTTCAGCAATATTTGGAGCAGAATTGGGTAAATGACCTCAAAAAGGAGTTTACCGTAAAAACCCAACCAGAGGCTTTCGAACGCGTTAAAAAAGAATTGAAAAAGTAATGATCAGATTGGCTGTTGTCATCGGATTGTCAGTGATCTTGCATTCGTGCAATTTCTTCAAACCCGAAGTCAAGCCGCAGTCAATTGCAAGGGTTAATGACAGCTATTTGTATTCGGAAGAGATCAACGATTTGGTTCCTGCGGGAACGTCAAAGGAAGACAGTATTGCTATTGTTCGCAATTATATCGATCGCTGGGCCGCGCAGAAATTGCTGACCAACGCCGCAGAAATTAATCTGAATGCCGCAAAGAAGACAGAATTTGACGAATTGATTCAACAGTATCGAGTTGATTTATATACCAAAGCCTATCTCGAGGAAATTGTAAAAAGATCAGTCGACACAGTCATCACTCAAGCCGAGATCAAAGCTTATTATGATGAGAATAAGGAAAATTTCAGGACCAATGGTACCCTTGTAAGATTGCGGTATGTGCATTTGCCCAAAGACAATCCGAAGTACGAAACCATCAGAAGTAAGTTTTTTGATTTTAGAAAGTCGGATAGAAAATTTTGGGATACATATGCGCTGCAGCTCAAAAGTTTTGCGCTCAATGATTCGGTCTGGGTGGAAATGAGTCAGGTGTACAGCAAGTTGCCGTTCATCAATCCGGAAAACCGCGATTCCTTTATAGTTGCAGGAAAAACAATCCAGCATCAGGACTCGCTCGACATGTATCTCGTGAAGATCACCAATGTAAAAGATAAGAACCAAGTTGGGCCTTTCGACTATTTAAAACCGACGCTCAGGGAAGTAATATTAAATAAAAGGAAATTAGAATTAATTAAAAAATTTGAAAAGGAAATCACGGATGATGCCATTAAAGACCAAAAGTATGAGATTTATAAATAGGAAAATGGTTCTTACAATTTGCCTTTTCGTTCTTACGATCAGTGTCAATGCACAGGAAATTATTAAAGATACGCTGAAGCCAAAGGTGGTTTCAAACGTCAGACAAAAAATCGATGGAGTTATTGCAACTGTCGGCGATTACAATATCCTGGATTCTGATATCGACAAAACATTCCTCGAGATGTCAAGCCAAGGAAATTCGGTTAAAGATATTACACGCTGTCAGATGTTGGGCAAACTTCTCGAAGATAAACTGTATGCGCACCAGGCCATTCAGGATAGTATCATCGTTAGTGATGACGAAGTAAAAGGCAAGCTTGACGAGCAGGTCAATTATATGGTTGAGCAACTTGGGTCTATGGACAAAGTCGTCAAGTATTTTAAGAAAGCCAATGAGGAGGATTTCAGGACCGATCTTTTTGAGATCATCAAGATGAATAGGCTCACCTCGGAAATGCAAAAGAAAATTATCGACGCTGTAGAAATCACTCCAGAGGAAGTACGCAGTTTCTTTAAAAGGATTCCAACAAACGAATTGCCGGTATTCGGAGCAGAACTGGAAGTGGCGCAAATTATAATCGCGCCTAAAGTGTCGCAGGAAGACAAGCAGAAAGCCATCGACAAGCTCAAGGAATTCAAGAAGGAAGTTCAGGAAGGTTCAAGTTTTGCAACCAAAGCCGTACTGTATTCACAAGATCCTGGATCGAGTTCGAATGGCGGATTTTACAAAATGAACAAGAAAACACCTTTCGTAAAAGAATTCAAAGATGTAGCATTTAGCCTTGGTGAAGGTGAAATCTCGGAGCCTTTTGAAACCGATTTTGGATTTCACATTATCTATATTGAAAAAATCCGCGGACAAGATGTTGACCTTAGGCACATCCTATTAATCCCAACTGTAACCGAGCAATCACTCAAAGATGCGAAGGAGAAAGCAATACAGATCAGACAGAAAATTGTCAATAAGGAAATCACTTTTGCGAACGCTGCTCGCACGGAATCTGATGAAAAAGAAACCAAAGCCAATGGTGGCGTACTCGTTAATCCTAAAACACAGGACACGCGTTTTGAATTGACGAAAATGGATCCCGCTTTGTATAGCCAGGTTTCCGGATTGAAAGAAGGTGAAGTTTCGGTGCCTTTAATAGATGGAGATCAATCAGGGAAGAAAAAGTACAAACTGGTGATGGTAACCAACAAAATCGAAGAGCATACAGCCGATTATGCCAAAGATTATATCAAAATCAAAGGCCTCGCACTAAAGGAAAAACAGATCAATGCGATTGCCAAATGGTCGCAGGAAAAAATCAAAGAAACTTACATCAAAATAAACGGCGAATACCGCAACTGCGAGTTCACGAATAATTGGCTTAAAAAGTAATTATGAATGACGGATCATTCCGATATTCACAATCCACAACTAAACAAATATGTCAGACGTAACAGCAATAAACAACCTGGTTCAGAGACGAACCGAATTGAAAAAGGAAATCGCCAAGATCATCGTCGGACAAGACGAAGTGGTCGATCAGATTTTACTCAGCATATTTTCTGGCGGGCACGCACTTTTAGTCGGCGTACCCGGTTTGGCAAAAACGCTTATGGTCAATACGATCGCCCAGGCTTTGGGATTGGATTTCAAGCGTATTCAGTTTACACCAGATTTGATGCCTTCGGACATACTGGGAAGTGAGATTCTCGACGAAAATCGTCATTTCAAATTCATCAAAGGACCTATATTTTCAAACATTATCCTCGCTGACGAAATTAACAGAACGCCGCCAAAAACGCAGGCTGCGCTACTTGAGGCGATGCAGGAACGCGCAGTAACAATTGCCGGACATAACTACAAATTGTCGTTACCCTATTTTGTATTGGCTACCCAAAACCCGATTGAACAAGAAGGAACTTATCCGTTGCCGGAAGCGCAGCTTGACCGTTTTATGTTTTCGATCAAACTCGATTATCCCTCATTCGCAGAGGAAGTCCAAGTTGTAAGAAGCACGACTTCCGATACATCGGCAACCATTAATCCGTTGTTTTCAGCACAGGAGATCATCGATTTTCAACACCTGATTCGCCGAGTTCCCGTTGCTGATAATGTAATTGAATATGCGGTAACACTTGTTAGTAAAACACGTCCTGATAATGCGCTTTCCACTGACTTCATCAAAAATTATATTGATTGGGGCGCTGGACCGAGAGCTTCGCAAAACCTGATTCTAGCTGCCAAAGCGCATGCTGCTTTTAATGGCAAATTCTCTCCTGATATTGAAGATGTACGGGCTGTCGCTACGGGAATTCTGAGACACCGCGTGGTCAAGAATTATAAAGCTGACGCAGAAGGTATTTCAATTGAGAAAATTATCGCATCGCTGTTTTAGCGCTAAACACAAATTATAAGATCCCGATAAATAGTGCTGTTTATCGGGATTTTTTTTAGCCCTGATGGCAGCGGTATCCTTTTATGGAGCGCAGCGTAGTAAAAGATATTAGCGAACAGCAGGAATAGCTTCTAAACAATATTAACTTCGAAAGCCTATGGTTTTCTTGCTTATTTGTATTTAAATGCTTTTCTGCAAAATCCCATCCAATTCCCGATCATAAAAAAACAGAAACATGCTACCCATCATATCCTGCGGGATTTTACTTGTATTGTCGACTTCCTGAATGAGGTCGTAATGGTGATCTTTATACAACCAAATTCCGGCTTCCGAACTGAAGGCGTCAATCTTGTCAATCCCGATGCGGTCTTTATGGTTTTGTATGTTACATTTAAAAATGGCGGTGTTGGTGGTTTTATCAAACACGGTAATTGAAGTCGCAAACGGATGGACGTGTGTCGCGGCAGCGTGCAGTCTGAGGCTATCGGAAATTTGCAACTGGCTGTCGATCGAACTGCTGTAGGTGTGTTTGCCGACCGGAATTACCCAATGCCCCGACATCATATTGCCTTTGGCGTCTTCATAACTGTGATTTTTGGTTTCGACAGGAATGCAATAATCTTTTCCCGGATCGGTGGGGCCTTTGAAAGGATCGGATTTGTTATACGGAAGCATGATAAAAACCGTTCGGCACATCAGCGGCTTGATGGCAGTTTTCTTTTTGAGATAATCGATTTTTACTTCGTGTTTGATGAAATAACTCGCGTCGGGTTGGTTGTGGTTGAGCGATTCGGTGGTGACATACAACAAGTCGTTTCCTTTCATCGGTACACCATATCCTGCCGGGAAACTGAAATTCTCAAAACCGTGCGAAAGCGACGTCATCCGTGGATATTGCAGCCCGATTCTGTTTTCAAGATTGAAATTGCTGAAGTATTTGATATCATTGAAATCGATATTCGTGTGGCAGATGAAATCGTTCGAAATTTGCTTCCTCGTTTTGGAGTCGAGTGCTTTGACATGAAATCCAGTAATCCAAAGCAAGGTGGAATCTTGTGACAACTGGATGTAATTGGATGATTTCGGACCTTCCATCGATTTATAAATGCCGTCAATATAAAACGTAGGTGAAATCATCTTATATTCCTGTTGCGAATTGTCGACGACCCATTGGTTGTGGACGAGTCCGGTCCTGAGTAGGAAAGTGGTTTTGATGATGGCTTTATGCCGGTTCGGAAGTTGCCAGTACCATATTCCGCCGCCAATAATACACAGCAAAAGTAAAACTCCTGAAAATTTATATATCTTTGATTTTGTCATGTTTAGATTGGATGGAAAAGCCAAAAATACAATTTTTAAATGATTGATACGGTGCGTAGGCCGGCCAAACGGATTTTTGGGCTTGATTTGCTGCGCGTCATTTCGATTGCGCTGGTGTTGTGTTCGCACACCTCGGTAATTTATCCGCCAAGCGATAGTCTATTGGCGAAAGTGGTCGATATGTGCGGTTTCTTTGGCGTTGAAATATTTTTTGTGATGAGCGGTTTTCTGATTGGCAGTATCCTTTTTAGGCTTTTTCTGCGAGAGGATTTTGGACTGCGCAGCATGATTGTATTTATATATCGGCGTTTGATTCGGATACTTCCCAATTATTTCCTCATCATTTTGGTTAATATGCTGATTTGGCTATTGCTCAAGTATTCCATTTCTGATGTGTGGAAATATTTCTTTCTGTGGCAGAATTTCGCAACGCCGTTATTGCCCTTTTTTCCCGAATCATGGAGTTTACCCGTAAAAGAATACGGCTATATCATTGTAATATTGCTGATCTATGGATGTTCGATTTTGTTGGCGAAAGTGTCGCGAAAGATTATATTTCTAACTGTTATTATAGTTATGTGTGTTTTCTTTTTTGCAACCAAAATCTGGTACAATCACCATACGCAAAATACGACGATGCTACAATGGGACAACGCCTTGCGATCGGTGGTGATTTATCGAATCGACACCGTGTTGTTTGGCGTTTTGTTTGGATATATCGCTTCGGAACACCGTCACTTCTGGGAAAAGCATAAGTTGACATTCGCATTTACCGGATTTTTAGTATTGCTGGTACTGGCGATTTGCCTGGGATATTTTAGGTTAAAAATTTCTGATAGTCCATTTTTCTGGAATGTATTGTGCCTGCCGATGTGCGGTTTTGGCCTCGTGTGTTTTTTGCCTTTGTTTTCAGAATGGAAATCGGCTTCAGCACAGTGGACGCGCCCGGTCATATTCATTAGTAAAATTTCATATTGTGTTTATTTACTGCACTATAGTATTGTGCTCTTTCTGATGAAATATTTTATTGACACCACAGGTTTCTCGTTATTAAAGTTGCACTTTTTTATGCTTGGCTATTTGACAATTACGATCGGACTTGGCTTTCTGATGTACACCTATTTTGAAAAACCGACGATGAGATTACGAAACATAAAAACAGTATAATGGAAAAGAAGCGACTCTTCGGTTTAGATGTATTGCGTGTCAGCGCTATAAGTTTGGTGCTGTGCGCACAGGTCATCTGGATTTTTTCACCCCGAAACAATTTGTTGGTACAGGCTGCCGGTGTTTTTCACTATATCGGTTTGGAGGTATTTTTTGTATTGAGCGGATTTTTAATCGGACTCAAATTATATCCGCTGTATTTGAATCAAAGTTTCGGTACAAAAACTGTTTTCATTTTTGTAAAAAGAAGGCTGTTACAAATATTTCCGTTGTATTTACTTTGCCTTTTCGCCAACATTGGCATCGCTGTTTATGCACATCATCAAATCGACACCGTGTGGAAATATTTTTTGTTGATTCAGAATTTTGCGAAACCCATGCCTGCTTTTTTCGCTGAATCCTGGGGAATAGCGGTTTTAATTTGGAGTTCGGTATTATTTCCATTTATTTTATTATTGCTCGACAAGTTGCGGAAACCGAATAACCGCTCGCTATTTTTTGTCATCACTGTGCTGCTGTTGATTGTTGCATCGCTTTTTTTAAAATTGGGTTATAATTCTGTGACGAAGAATTCGGATATCATGCAGTGGAATTCAAACTTAAGATCGGTGGCCATTTATAGATTTGACGGTGTTTTAATAGGGATTTTGATTGCATGGCTGGTATCTAATTATACTGTTTTTCTTAGAAAGTCGAAAGTAATTTTTGCTGTTCTTGGAGCTTTAGGATTAGCATTCTTATTTGCAGGTGTAGGGTTTTTCCAGTTGATGATAACAACGCATCGGCTGTTTTGGAATGTTTTATACCTGCCTTTGACTTCTTTTATCATCGGCGCTTTTTTTCCGATATTGTACCAATGGCGACCTGTTTTAACGGGAGTAGAAAAGGGAATGGCGTCAATCGCAAAAATTACTTATGCAATTTACCTTTTGCATTGGGGAATAATGTGGCAGATACTGACGCTTTATTTTCCGTACTATTCTACGAGTCCGACAATCCTAGCAATTTTAATAGTGATATGGTCGTTGCTTACCCTTGCAGCAGCGATTGCGGTGTATCAATTCGTCCAGTTAAAATTATTGAACAAGTGGCAATTCAATAGGAATATGATGCAGACCAAGAACCAAAAGTCACCCTAGGTTATGAACCGAATTAACGTACGCTGCTCTTAATAATCGTTCCATAAAATCCTCTGCACAAATCGACAGTAGTTCTTGAAATCCAAAACTTTAAACAGGGTTGTAATTTATGGTTGATCCAGATATATAAGTCGTCAATCAAAGATTCTTGTCAGCTGGATCTTTCTGCCATCGCGATTTTCCGTGGGTGAATTTCGTAATATATAGTGTTACGTTTTAACAAATGTTATTAATCGATGCAACATAGAAAAAATTGAATAAAAAGCCGCTGCTCCACCAATTGAAATCGTTGTTTTGATATTCGCCACGATAATTTAGAAACATTCTAACTTTTTATAAATTTCGACAAATATCCTAAAACTTCGAATTTGGCAATATATGGTTCTCAAATTAGTAATTGCACAATAATTTAATCCCGCTCTGCCAAAAATTCCAAATTAATAACCGAAATCCTTGTTTTAACAATATTAGCGCATCGGAAGCACTCTGTGGTTCAAAATAGTGCAACTATAACGGGAATTCCTTAAATTTGCATCACTAAAAACACTAACCGGATTTATTATGGCATTTGATATTGACATGATTAAAAAAGTTTACGGAAATATGACGACACGTGTTGACAAAGCGCGCGAAATCGTTGGCCGTCCGCTGACTTTAACTGAAAAGATTTTATACAACCATTTGTGGGAACAAATTCCTTCCAAAGCCTTTACCCGTGGGAAAGATTATGTTGATTTCGCTCCCGATAGAGTGGCTTGCCAAGATGCTACAGCGCAAATGGCATTATTGCAGTTTATGCATGCAGGAAAAGCAAAAGTGGCTGTTCCGACAACCGTTCATTGCGATCACCTGATTCAGGCAAAAGTTGACGCGGCAACCGATTTGGCACGCGCCAAAACACAAAGTAATGAAGTATTCGATTTTCTTTCGTCAGTTTCCGATAAATACGGAATTGGTTTCTGGAAACCGGGAGCAGGAATCATCCACCAAGTCGTTCTTGAAAATTATGCGTTCCCAGGTGGAATGATGATTGGTACCGACTCACATACTGTAAATGCAGGTGGTTTAGGAATGATAGCAATTGGTGTTGGTGGTGCTGATGCGGTCGATGTGATGTCGGGCATGGCATGGGAATTAAAGTTTCCAAAGCTCATCGGTATTAAACTCACCGGAAGGTTGTCAGGCTGGACTGCGCCAAAAGATGTGATATTAAAAGTGGCAGGAATTCTTACCGTAAAAGGTGGAACGGGAGCTATCGTCGAATATTTCGGTGAAGGTGCGACCTCTATGTCGTGTACAGGAAAAGGGACGATTTGTAATATGGGTGCCGAAATAGGAGCGACCACTTCGACTTTTGGTTACGATGCTTCGATGGATCGTTACCTACGTTCTACCGGCCGTGCAGACGTTGCCGATGAAGCCAGTAAAATTGCCAACTATTTAACGGGAGATCCGGAAGTGTATGCGACACCTGAGAAATATTTTGACCAAGTTATAGAAATCAACTTATCTGAAATGGAGCCTTATCTCAACGGACCTTTTACACCCGATTTGGCGACGCCGATTTCAAAAATGAAAGAGGAAGCCATCAAAAACAACTGGCCTTTAAAAATAGAATACGGGCTTATCGGTTCTTGCACCAATTCGTCATATGAAGATATCGCGCGCGCCGCTTCTTTAGCAAGGCAAGTAGCTGATAAAAACCTAAAAACAAAATCGAATTTTACCATAACGCCTGGCTCTGAACTCGTGCGCTATACCATTGAACGTGACGGTTTCATTGATACTTTCGAAAAAATTGGAGCCACAGTATTTGCTAATGCCTGCGGTCCGTGCATCGGAATGTGGGATCGCGAAGGTGCAGAGAAGGAAGAGCGCAATACCATTGTGCATTCTTTCAACCGTAATTTCTCTAAACGTGCCGATGGAAATCCAAATACGCTCGCATTCGTGGGGTCGCCAGAATTAGTGACCGCGCTGGCGATTGCCGGGGACTTGTCATTCAATCCGTTGACTGACACTTTGATCAATGAGAATGGGGAAGAAGTCAGATTGGAAGAACCTACCGGAGATGAATTGCCGCCGAGAGGTTTCGATGCCGAAGACATTGGTTTCCAGGCGCCGTCGGAAGATGGTGCTGCTGTTCAGGTGGTTGTAAATCCTGATTCCGAAAGATTGCAGTTATTGGCTCCTTTTGAACCTTGGGATCAAAAAAATATTTGTGGCGCCAAACTTTTGATCAAGGCATTTGGAAAATGTACTACCGACCATATTTCAATGGCTGGACCTTGGTTGCGTTTCCGCGGACATCTCGACAACATTTCCAACAATATGCTTATCGGCGCTATCAATGCGTTTAACCAAAAGGCAAATGCTGTTAAAAATCAGATCACCGGAGAATATGGTGCTGTGCCAGCCGTAGCACGTGCGTACAAAGCCGCTGGAATTCCGTCGATTGTTGTGGGTGACCATAATTATGGCGAAGGTTCATCACGCGAACATGCTGCAATGGAGCCGAGATTCTTGGGCGTTAAAGCAGTACTAGTAAAATCGTTTGCACGTATCCATGAAACCAACCTCAAGAAACAAGGGCTTCTCGGTTTGACATTTGCAGTTGAATCTGATTACGACAAAATTCAAGAAGACGATACGATTAATTTTATTGATCTGACAAGCTTTGCACCTAGTAAGCCATTGACATTAGAATTTGTACATGCTGATGGAACCAAAGATTTCATTCAAGCAAATCACACTTATAACGAAGGTCAGATTAGCTGGTTCGTAGCGGGTTCTGCCTTGAATTTGATTGCGGAAGCGAGCAGAGCTTAAGCTAATTTAAGTACGAGTTGCTAAGAATCCCGGTTATTGCCGGGATTTTTTTTGCAGCGATTTAGTCTAACGGTGATACCTCAGAAATCATCGGGGTATAAAGTAATGACTTCAGTTTCAATTTTATTACCGTCGATATATATCATCCGGTACCCAAAATAGGAAGCGTCACCTTCAACATTGGTCGTGCCTTTTTTGATTTGGTATGAAACTGCGGGCGTTACATATTGGATGATGTTCGCTTCAGAAGTAGTGTCTTCAATATGATAATGGCCACAAAAAATTGTCGTCTGTTTTCCATTTTGCAACAACAAATTTTTGACAGCATTGCGGTTTTCCAAAGGATATTTGCGATCAACAATGGTATTTACTGTCAACACCGGATGATGAATGAATAATATGATTTCGCGCTCGTCAGATTGCAACTCATTTTCAAACCAACTCATTTGTTGTGAACCCAGTTTGTCAGTAGAAGAATCCAGAAAAATCCATTTGAGGTTTGCATCCGATTCAGAATAATAAAAATCCTTCTCGCTAGATTGCGGACTTAAAAGTTGCCGAACCTGAGCTGAAGTGTCGTGATTTCCGGGCGTAACACGGACTGCTTTAAACATTGCAAGTGCTTTGAAAAATTCGGGGTAAGCAGAAAAGGCCCCAATGTCGCCGCCACAGATTACCTGATCTGCGTCGAGCGTATCGAGTTCGGCTAAAATAGAGTGCCAGTTTTTGTGCGCATCGGCACCATGCTTTCCCGGACCGGGCTCGTCAAGGTGTGTATCGGTAAAGTAAGCGATTGTCTTCATAAATTTATTTTTGTGGAATCGAAGCCGTTTCTGGTTACTTAAATGTACGGAAATTTTCAAAATGGCTGTGCAGAATTTTTTAGGTTTCCTACTTCAATTTAATCACTTTGACCTTGCTGTTTTCAACTTTTTTCTATCTTTAGCAGCCGAGGCAATCTAAACGGCGCCAACAATAAACCAAACAAACATTATGGAAAACCACAATTCAGAAGATTTTAAAAGGGAACTCGGATTACTCGACGGAACGATGCTTGTTGTCGGGTCGATGATTGGTTCTGGAATATTCATCGTTAGTTCGGATATCGCGCGGCAAGTCGGTTCAGCAGGCTGGCTCACGCTCATCTGGGTCATTTCAGGACTGATAACCGTGATCGCTGCAGTTAGCTATGGCGAACTCAGTGCAATGTTTCCAAAAGCCGGCGGTCAATACGTCTATCTTAAAGAAGCTTACGGAAAACTCATTGCTTTTTTATATGGTTGGAGTTTCTTTGCCGTCATCCAAACTGGAACAATAGCGGCCGTTGGCGTGGCTTTCTCAAAATTTGCCGCTTATCTCTATGAACCGCTGAGTGATGAGAACATCCTTTTTGAGATTGGTGCCTTTAAACTCAATGCAGCACAAATCGTGTCGATAATTACTATTGTATTCCTGACGTATCTCAACAGTCGCGGCGTTAAGAACAGTAAAATGCTCCAAACCGTATTGACGATTATCAAGATTTTATCACTTGCCGGATTGATTGTTTTTGGCTTGCTACTGGCTGCGAAAGCTGATGTCTGGAATACCAATTGGTCCGATGCATGGACGCCACGCACTTATATAAAAGAAGATGGATCTTGGCTTCCGATTAGCGGAATGGCATTAATCACCGGAATTTCGGCGGCAATGGTGGGTTCTTTGTTTTCGAGCGACGCGTGGAATGGCGTAACATTTATTGCGGGTGAAATCAAAAATCCGAAGCGAAATGTTGGATTGAGTCTGTTTCTGGGCACGCTGACCGTAAGCGTCATCTATGTCTTGGCCAACTTGATGTATCTGGCTGTAGTTCCTTTGGACGAAATTGCCACGGCGAAATCGGATAGGGTAGCGGTCGTCGCCTCGCAATATATTTTTGGAAACATTGGAACTTATATAATCGCGGTTATGATCATGATCTCGACTTTTGCTTGTAACAACGGACTCATTATGGCCGGTGCGCGAGTCTACTATACCATGGCGAAAGATAGGTTGTTTTTCAGACAGGCGGCCAATCTCAACGATGCCAGTGTTCCGGCGTGGGCGCTTTGGGCACAATGTGTCTGGGCTTCGGCGTTGTGCCTGACTGGAAAATATGGTGATTTACTGGATTTCGTCATCATCATTGTTCTGATTTTTTATATATTGACCATTTATGGAATTTTCATTTTACGCCGGACGATGCCCGATGCAGATCGGCCTTACAAAGCTTTTGGTTATCCGGTATTGCCATTTTTATACATCGTTGTTGCGAGCGCACTCTCCCTTGCATTGCTTGTCACCAAAACAAATACTTGTGGCTGGGGTGTGTTGATTATGCTAACTGGAATCCCGGTTTATTATATGACGAAACCTAAAGATTAAGTCTGTTCTGATTGCTGAACCCTAGCCCTGATGGCAGCGGCATCCTTTTGTGGAGCGCAGCGCAACAAAAGATATAGTGCACAGCAGGAATAGCTCCTGAAGAAAAAAATCCGCCAAAACGAGGCGGATTTTTTATTGCATTAACGGAAGAACAGTCTCAATATTCAACCACCAACTACTAATAATAAGTATATCTTCTTACTTTGGAAATGTATTTTGCAAGGCGAATCACTTGATGGCTGTAGCCGTATTCGTTGTCGTACCAGATATAAAGTACGATATTCTTCCCATCATTCGATACGATCGTAGCGTTCGAATCATAAATTGACGGCGCTGAAGTCCCGATGATATCTGAGGAAACCAGTTCGTTGTTGAGCGAATATTTGATCTGCTCAACGAGTTCACCCTCTAGCGCGTATTTTTTCATAATCGCGTTGATTTCAGCAATTGAGGTTTCTTTACCGACTTCGAGATTGAGCACGACCAATGAGCCGTTTGGTACTGGAACACGGATTGCATTTGAGGTGAGTTTTCCCGCCAATGAAGGAATCGCTTTAGCGACGGCAGTTCCCGCGCCGGTTTCAGTGATGACCATATTGAGTCCGGCTGCTCTGCCACGACGGTATTTTTTGTGCATATTGTCAACAAGATTCTGGTCGTTGGTATAAGCGTGAATGGTTTCGAGATGGCCTTTTACAACACCCAAAGTATCTTCGATTGCTTTAAGGATTGGCGTAATCGCGTTTGTAGTACAGGAGGCGGCGGAGAAAATATTGACTTCGTCCGGACTATAATCTGTATGGTTGACACCGTGAACGATGTTCGGAACGCCTTTACCCGGAGCAGTGAGTAAAACCTTGTTAACGCCTTTTGAAGTTAGATGGCGCGCCAAAGCTTCCTGAGTAGTAAACGCGCCGGTGTTGTCGATGACCAATGCGTTGTCAATGTCGTATTTGGAATAGTCGATTTCTTCAGGTCCGTTTGCAGTTATAATATGAACAGTCGTTCCGTTGATGATCAACGCCTGATTTTCGGTATCGGCAACGACCGAACCTTGAAAATCCCCGTGAATGGAGTCATAACGCAATAAAGAAGCTCTTTTTTCCAACGAAATCGCGTCGTTTTTGTCACGCGTTACGATGGCGCGCAGGCGGAGTTGTGTTCCCTTCCCAGCTTTTGACATGAGTTCGCGTGCGAGTAAACGACCGATTCGCCCAAAACCGTAAAGAACAACATCTTTAGGCTGGTTATTTTTGAAATCTTTAGCATTTTTGAGTTTGTCGATGACAAACGCTTTGGCATTGTCATAAGAATTTTCATCGAGGTGGAATTCGTAGGTGAGTTTTCCGATATCGAGTTTTGATGGCGGTAGGTCTAAGGAAAGAATCGCTTTAGCAATCTCGACCGAGTCAAAGATAGAGATGGGTTTGCCGACGAATTCGCCAGCATATTCGTGAAGATTGATAATTTCGCTTACATTTTTGTCGATGAGCTGGTTTCTGAAAAGCACCATTTCAATCGATTTGTCATACCACAAGTCGCTGATGACTTTAATGAATTCGACTCCGGCCCTTCTTCTGTCGGCTTGAAAAGAGATTTCCTTTTCGTAAGAGATTGTGTTGTTCATTTGGAATAAATTGTAAAATAGTTAGTTGATGTTATTTTAAATTTTGGGCAAAAGTATTGATTTCAATCGATTTCGTAAAATATTTGGCGTACAAATTAGTAGAAAATATTTGTACAGCGTTAACATTTATTACAGCAATTCTGCACCGACTTCAACAAATAAAAAAGCCATCTCAATTACAGATGGCTTTGACAAATATGATTTGCTTTTTTAGATGATAATCCGGATGCGTTGCCCCATTTTATTGATCATATCTATGCTTATACTTTGATTTTCATTTTTCTGCCCCAAAATCCTCGAGACGGTTTCCACATCGGTCGCTTTAACATTGTCGATACTTAGAATGATGTTGCCTTTAAGTTCGTCGTAGTAAGGGCGCAAGTTTTCATTGGTGATTTCACGAATCCTAACGCCTGACTCAATATGAAACTTTTTCTTATCCGAGGCGTCGATATTCTCTAGTTCCAATCCTTTGAACTCGGTACTGACCGTATCGTTTTTGGTCAGCGAGACAGGAACTGTAAAAGTTTTTCCACCTCTGAGATAGGTTACTTGAACCTTGTCGTTCGGCCGTTTGGTATTGATAAATCCCGCTAATTCGGCATAAGAAGAAATATTCTGGTTGTCAAGTTTGACGATGATATCGCCTTTGGTCAGTCCAGATTTTTCAGCACCGGAATTTCTTGTCACCTTATTGACATAAAAGCCTTGTGTTTCTGAAACACCCAATTCTTTGGAAACCGAACTGTTGAGTTCTCCGCCTTCTACGCCAAGAATACCGCGTTGCACATTTCCGAACTCCATGATGTCCTGAATGATTTTCCGTGCAATATTTGATGGAACTGCAAACGAGTAACCTACATACGATCCTGTCATTGACGAAATCATGGTGTTGATTCCGATGAGTTCGCCATGTGTATTGACAAGCGCGCCGCCGCTATTTCCGGGATTTACCGCGGCATCTGTTTGGATGAAGGATTGGATACCGGTAGTATCGAGGTTTCTGGCTTTCGCCGAAACTATACCTGCGGTAACGGTCGAATTGAGATTGTACGGATTTCCTACCGCTAATACCCATTCACCGACTTTTACATTATCGGAATCGGCAAAAACAGTGTAAGGCAATTTGTCGGGAGAATCAATTTTGAGTAGTGCTATGTCCATTTTCGAATCGGTGCCGACCAATTTCGCTTTATAAGTTCGTTTGTTGTTGAGTGTGATTTCAATATCCGATGCGTCTTTGACGACGTGGTTGTTGGTGACGATGTAGCCATCTTCGGAAATAATAACCCCAGAACCGGTACCAACTTGTTCTTGTTGCTGTCCGCCTTTATATCCGTAGAAGTACTCTAACATCGGGTTGGATACGGTGCGGTAGGAGACATTTTTGACGTGAACTACGGAGTGCACGGTTTTGTCGGCTGCGTCGGTAAAGTCAACACCTTCAGAACCAAGACCGACCATACGAGAATTTTGAACGGGTGCAAGGGTGACAATATCTTTTTCTTTTGAAAAAAATCTGTCATCATCTATCAAGAGCTTATAACCTCCAAGTGTTGCTGCACCGCTAAACAATGACACTAAAATTAAACTCGAAAAATTTTTCATTATTGCTGATTTGTTTGGGTTAATCGTTTTGTTTTTACTTTTAATAGAAACGTAAAATTAGAAAAGTATTATCTTTCAAAATACAGTTTAACGCTGGTTTAACAAGGATTAACTTTTTATTAGCAGCGAGTTATCAACGATTTAAGGCGGTAGTTTTGACTGAGCAGCTGCGGTTGGTTTTTAGATATTATTCGTACATTTGTGTCAATTCTACAACACATGCAGCTCACTTTTTATAAATACGAAGGTACCGGAAATGATTTCGTGATGATCGATAATCGGGAGGAGTTTTTCCCGAAAGAGAATCTCGCGTTAATCAGGCATTTATGCGACCGTCGTTTTGGGATTGGCGCCGATGGACTGATTCTTTTGGAGTATCATCCTGAAACTGATTTCCGGATGGTTTATTACAACTCCGATGGAAACCAAAGTTCGATGTGTGGTAACGGCGGCCGATGTATCGTTGCATTCGCCAAAAGTCTTGGAATGATTCAAACGAAAGCCAGCTTTATGGCGATTGACGGGCTACATCGTGCGACGATAATTGAAGACGGCATCGTTTCACTCGAGATGTCAAATGTCACAGCAGTAAATATTTTCCCCGAATATATTTTCCTCGATACCGGATCGCCGCACCATGTTCAAATGGCAAACGATTTGTCTCATCTTGATGTCAAAACCATTGGAAGTTCTATCCGCAACAGCGAACTATATGGTATAAAAGGCAGTAATGTCAATTTTGTCACGCAGGTTTCAGATAGTGCGTTTGCGATACGCACTTACGAACGAGGCGTGGAAGACGAGACTTTATCTTGTGGAACAGGTGCCACGGCTGTCGCTATTGCGATGCATGCCACTGGAAAGACGAATTCCAATTTAATTGCTATAGATGTTGAAGGTGGAAAACTCGAAGTTTCATTTGATAAAAAGGAAACCGTTTACACTAATGTCATCCTCAAAGGTCCGGCAACCTGTGTTTTTAAAGGAACTGTACAATGCTGACATTAGAAGGGAAAACTATTTATTTGCGGGCGCTCGAGCCCAACGATCTTGAATTTGTATATGAGGTCGAAAATGATCAGAAGATTTGGCATGTCAGCAATACGCAAACCCCTTACAGTCGTTTTCTGATTCGGCAGTATCTCGAGAATGCGCATCAGGATATTTTTGAAGCGAGGCAATTGCGATTGGCCATCTGCAGAGACCATGACTTTCCCGCTTTGGGATTGATCGATCTTTTCGAATACGATCCAAAGAACAACCGCGCCGGAATTGGTATTCTGATCAAAGACCCCGAAAATAGAAATTCCGGAATTGGAAGCGAAGCTTTGGAAATATTAATTCAATATGCATTCCGGCACTTGAATTTAAATCAATTATTTGCAAATATTGATGTTAAGAACGAAGCGAGTTTGGCACTTTTTGCTAATTTTGGATTCGAAAAAATTGGTGTCAAAAAACAGTGGAACCTTGTCAATGGAAAATACGAGGACGAGGCACTCTGCCAGCTAATCAATCAAACGAGCGTCAGCGGACTGGCGCATCATTCTTAAAATATACATTTTGAAGGCACAAAAAACTATAGGTATTGTTTCGGTAGTAATCATAACCGGACTCATCATTTACGGCTATTTACTCTATCGCGACATTTTTGCGGGCAATACTAAATTCAAGGAAAATGAAACCTATGTCCATATTCCGACCGATTCCAATTATGAGCAGGTCAAGACCATTATGGCTAATTATGTCAGCGATATGGTGCGTTTTACAACAGTCGCCGATAAGAAATCTTATCCTCAAAGGGGCGACAAAGCTGGCCGCTTCTTATTGAAAAAAGGAATGAACAGTAATGATATTGTCAACGCTTTGCGGCAGAATGTTCCCGTTGACCTCGCATTCAACAATCAGGAAAGACTCGAAGATTTTGCAGGGCGCATCGGTTCGCAGATTGAGGCTGATAGTTTGACTTTGCTCGAATCCTTTAATGACAAGTCGTTTCTGGAGGAAAATGGTTTTACTGAAGAAAATGTTTTGTGTATGTTTATTCCAAATTCCTACGAGTTTTTCTGGAATACAAAGGCCGCGAAATTCCGTGAAAGGATGGCAAAAGAATACCGGAAATTTTGGACCGATGAGCGTGTTGCCAAAGCCAAGCAACTCAATCTGACGCCAATTCAAGCGACAATTCTCGCTTCGATTGTGCATAAAGAAACGGTTAAAACCGATGAGCGACCAAGAGTTGCAGGTGTTTATCTCAACCGCTTAGCCAAAGGTATAAAACTTGAGGCCGATCCAACGGTCATTTATGCGGTGAAGAAAAATTCCGATGATTGGACTCTTGTTATAAAAAGGGTGCTCAATAAAGATCTTGCGACCGATTCTCCTTATAATATGTATAAGTACGGCGGGTTGCCACCCGGACCTATTGCGATGCCAGACATTACGGCAATCGATGCGGTTCTCAATCCTGAAAAACATGATTATATTTATTTTTGCGCAAGCGTCACCAATTTTGGCTATCACGAATTCGCGGTAACTGCGGCGCAGCACGAAAGGAACCGACAGAAATATGTAGCCTGGATCAATAGCCAAGGCATCAAACGTTAAATCTTGAGATCACTTTTTTACTTTGCGCTGCTAATTTTTTCCGGAACTGTTTTCGGACAACGCGCCATTGAACAATTCCTTGTACCTGCTGATTCCATCAATGTCCAAAGGCGAAACGCAGTCGTCATTTCTCAAACAGTGTTGTCGGCGGGCGTATTGTTAGGGCTGAATGAACTTTGGTATGCCGACTATCCAAAGTCGGATTTTCATTTTAGCAATGACAACGCCGAATGGTTACAAATGGACAAGGCGGGCCACGTTTTTTCCGCATATCATTTGGGTAGTTTTGGAAAAAGCACTTTGCAATGGAGCGGTGTGAGCCGAAAGAATCAACTGCTTTACGGTTCGACATTGGGGTTTGTGTTTCTTTCTGCTGTTGAAGTATTGGATGGCTATTCTTCAAATTGGGGAGCATCTTGGGGTGACGTGGCCGCTAATGCAACGGGAACTGCATTTTTTATTTCCCAGGAACTTTTGTGGAGAGAACAACGAATTGTCCCGAAATTCTCCTTCCACACTACGCCTTATGCTTCGAGAAGACCAAATGTTCTCGGCAGTTCTTTAAATGAACAATTACTCAAGGATTATAACGGTCAGACATACTGGCTTTCGGCTAATCTCCATTCATTTTTCAAAGGTTCAAAAATTCCCACTTGGCTCAATATTGCGGTCGGCTATGGAGCAGACGGAATGATTACCGGAAATGACGCCTTTGTTAACACGATTTTTCTGCCAGATTCAGAACGATACAGACAGTTCTATCTTAGTTTTGATGCCGACTTAACGAAAATTAAAACAAATTCCCACGTTTTAAAGACTGTTTTTTCTGTAATAAATACCATTAAGATTCCCGCTCCGACGTTTGAAATCAACACGTTAGGGGAAAGTAAATTCCGCTTTTTATACTTTTAGAAAACTTTAACTGCCTGATATTCAGAATTGTATTATTTCGCCGTATATTTGCCCCGCAGAAATTTCTTAGGGTGACAGCGTAAGAAGAAAAACAGTTTATGATAAAAAAATGGTCTTTTTACGCTAGCCTTATTTTAATTATTGGTTATTTAAGTTCCGGTTTTAAACCTTTCGAATTACAAAATCACAATTGGTTTCAGTCAACTGACGAAGAATTGGCTTACCAGTTTCCTTCCAAAAAACAAAAGGATTACGTTAATTTGAACATCCCATTTACCGGAAAATTTTTTATTGGCTTCAAAGAAGCACTTGCCTTTAAAGAATCTCAAGGAAAGTATTTTAAAATTAATTCGTTAGGTTATATGGGAAAATACCAGTTCGGATTGGAAACGCTCAAAACTGTTGGGATACACGACAGCCTGGCGTTCTTAAGAAGTCCGAAATTACAAGAAAAAGCATTCGTCGCCTTACTGTCGAAAAACAAATGGGAACTACGCGATGAAATCGAGAAATTTTCAGGAAAAGTTGTAAGTGGTGTCAAAATAACGGAATCGGGAATTTTAGCGGCGGCCCATTTAGGTGGCGCAGGATCGGTAAAACGCTTCCTCAATAGTAATGGTAAGAAAAAATGTAAAGATGATTATGGAACTTCGGTTAAATCTTATATGCACGATTTCGGAGGTTACGAAACTTCTGGAATTGTAGCTGATAACGATGCCAAAGCCAAATAATCGAGTGCCTACAAGTTATTGACCTGTCTTTCGGCAGGTTTTTTTATGCCTATATTTTATGAATAATGAAAATAGTTGGGCGGTTGTGCAGGTCGATTTTAATTTTTTTCCAATCCTGAACGCGTAGTGTTTTGATGTATTCGGTCGGTAAAGTAATATCTGCGGCGATACACAAATGCGTACTCGGCTGAAGCGCCTGAAGAATATCCTCGAGTAGTTTGTTGTTGCGATATGGCGTTTCGATAAAAATCTGAGATTGATTTTTGTCGGAAGATAATTTCTCAAGGTTTTTCAATGTCGATTTTTTCTCTGCTTTTTCAATCGGGAGATAACCGTTGAAAGTAAAACTTTGACCGTTCATTCCCGAGCCCATCATGGCCAAAAGTATCGAAGATGGCCCGACCAAAGGAACTACTTGAATTCCCTTTTCGTGTGCTAGTTTAACAATTACAGCTCCGGGATCGGCAATTCCGGGACAGCCGGCTTCGCTCATCAATCCGATATGGTGGCCTTCCATACAAGGCTGGATCATTTTATTGTGTTCGGAAATTTCGGTATGTTTGTTCAATGCATGCAATCGCAAAGTGGCCTGTACTTTTTCGGGATCTATGCTCTTGATGAATTTGCGCGCGGTTTTTTCGTTCTCGACGATGTAGTCATCAATGAAGCCAATTGCTCTTTTGACAGTTTGCGGCAATACATCCATCGGTTCACTTTCGCCCATAGTGGTCGGAATTAGATAGAGTTTCCCTGTTGGTTTCATGATTGAGAATGTTTGGCGATCAATTTTTTCGCAATGATTTCGCAGGTTTCCTCTAGCATTCCATAAACGGCATCAAAACCATTTGCTATTCCGTAATAAGGATCGGGAACATCTACATTTTCACCGGGGAAAAGCTCGTCAAGAATAAGTTTTACCTTTTTACGCTGTGTGTCATTTTTAGCCAGGGTAAGCACATCGTTATAATTGGTAGAATCCATGACGTAAATATAATCGTTCGAATCAAAGTCGGAGGACTGAAACTGCCTTCCTTTCTGAAACGAAATATCAAGTCCGTTCTTTTTCGCAACGGCGATTGACCGGTCATCGGGCTGCCTTCCAACATGCCAGTTTCCGGTTCCTGCAGAATCTACGATAAAATCTTCTTTAGGAAGTTTGGATGTCAGTAATCCTTCTGCTAACGGTGATCGACAGATATTACCCAGACAAACCATCAGGATTTTAACAGGCATTTCTTATAAGGATAATTTTTTATGGATGTCTTCCACAAACTTTTTAAACTGCTTGTCGGTAGCGACTAAATTGTCGACCGTTTTGCAAGCGTGTAAAACAGTAGCGTGATCGCGGTCACCTATTTGCGAACCAATATTGGCCAACGATGCTTTGGTGAATTTTTTTGCGAAGAACATAGCCAGTTGACGCGCCTGAACGACATGGCGTTTTCTGGTTTTGGATTGTAAGGTTTCAAGATCCAGTTGAAAATAATCGGATACTATCTTCTGGATATAATCAATAGAGATTTCACGCTTGACATTTTTGACAAATTTTTCAACAACGTGTTTCGCGAGGTCAAGAGTAACTTCTTTTTTGTTAAATGAAGACTGAGCGATCAATGAAATAATCGCACCTTCAAGTTCGCGGACGTTTGATTTGATATTGCGCGCCACATACTCGATAATCTCCTCTGGCATGTCAACCCCATCGCGATACAATATGTTCTTGAGGATTGAAATACGGGTCTCATAATCAGGCTGGTGCAATTCTGCAGAAAGACCCCATTTGAAACGGGAAAGCAAACGCTGCTCGATATCCTGCATGTCAACAGGTGCTTTGTCTGATGTAAGGATTACCTGTTTTCCATTCTGGTGCAGGTAATTGAAGATGTGGAAAAACACGTCCTGTGTTCCCGATTTTCCTGAAAGGAATTGAACATCATCAATAATTAAAACATCGATTAGCTGATAGAAATGGATAAAATCGTTACGATTGTTTTTCTTAACCGAGTCGATATATTGCTGTGTGAAAATTTCCGCAGAGATGTATAATACGGTTTTTTCCGGGTATTTGTCTTTGATTTCAACCCCAATGGCGTGGGCCAAATGCGTTTTTCCTAAACCGACACCACCAAAAATCAACAACGGATTGAACGATGTTCCTCCAGGTTTGTTTGCAACGGCCATCCCCGCTGAACGCGCCAACCTGTTCGAATCACCCTCAAGAAAATTCTCAAAGCTATAATTGGCATTAAGCTGAGATTCAATCTTTAAGTTACGGATTCCTGGGATGACGAATGGGTTTTTAAGTTCCGGGTTGAGGTTCTTAAACGGTGCATCTACTTCCTGAGTTTTCATCGGGCTGCGGTGTGCGCTCGGCAATTGCTCAGTAAAAGGTTGCTTATTGCCATAGGTGTTCTCCATTTTGATTTTGTAGAGGAGTTTGGCATTTTTCCCCAACTCTTTTGTGAGTGCCACCTTGAGTAATTTTACGTAATGTTCTTCAAGCCATTCGTAGAAAAATTTACTGGGAACCTGAATGTAAAGTGCGTTATCGGTGAGCTCAACAGACTTAATCGGTTCGAACCAGGTTTTGTAAGCCTGATCCTGGATGTTGTCTTTTATAAACAAGAGACAATTTTCCCAGACTGATTGCGCAGTTTTGCTCATATAATTTACTAAATTTGTGTTTTTATTAAAGGTTATCCTACAAAGAAAAACAGGAGTTATTCTATGCTTTTTGGGGTAACAAATATGTGAACAAAAATCGTTAAAAAAAAATAATTTAGTAATTGATTTTTCAAAATTATTGTTGTAAGACGCGATTTTTCCCAGTCCTAAAGATAGTATATTTTTATTAATAATAGTATGAAAGAACATCAAATTGAAGTGCGCGTGCGTTATTCAGAAACAGACCAAATGGGCGTTGTTTATCACGGTAGCTATATTCCTTATTTTGAAATAGGTAGAGTAGAGTGGTTGCGAAATAAGGGTGTTTCGTACAAGAGTTTGGAGGACAGCGGAATTGCGTTGCCGATTGTATCGATGACGCTAAATTATAAGAAGCCGGCAAGATATGATGATTTACTTTTCATCACCACAAAGTTTAAAAAGCACAGTTCGGTTAAGATTGAATTTGACTGTGAAATTCACAGTGAGCAAAAAGAGTTGTTAACAACCGCCCATTTTATTTTGGTATTTGTGGACCTTAAAACCGGCCGACCCATCAACCCGCCCGAACATATTCAGGTGTTACTCGACGCGATAAACGACTAATTCTCACTTTGGTGTTTGATGCTGATTTCAAACATCGAATCAAACAGTTCAAAAACTATTGACGCATTTTTCTTCCGTGTGGCAATCTGGATCTCGCAATTTTCCTCCAATTTCTGCGAGACGATTTCAAGGTTTTTCTCCTTGATCACGCGCATCACCTTGTTCATGTTTTTGTAGTCAAACGAAATCAAATAATTTACATCAATCGTTTTTTCGACAATTTCTGCAGCTTCTATCGCTAACTGTGCCGCGGTTTTATAAGCAGATATAAGTCCGCCAACGCCCAATTTAGTCCCTCCAAAATACCGCACCACTACCACTAAAACATTGGTAATAGCAAACGATTGTATCTGTCCGTAAATAGGCATTCCTGCACTATTGCTCGGCTCGCCATCGTCGTTGGCGCGAAATGAAACGGTTTGAGTTCCAATCTGAAACGCATAACAAAAATGCCCCGCATTATAATGTTTTTTGCGCAACGGTTCGATAAGCAATTTGATTTCTGTTTCGGAGGCGATCGGAAAAACGTAGCCGAAAAACTTGCTGTTCTTCTCCTTATAGAGGATTTCTTCCGACGGGAATAAAATAGTTTTGTAAGTATCGTTAGAATCCAAATGCGATCAGAGGATTTTTTTATCAAACAAATCAACGACATCTTCTTGTCCGACCTGTAGATTCCAGATCTGAATACCCAGCGCTTCAGCAGCAGCAGTATTTTCTTTTTTGTCGTCTATAAATAAGGTGCGTTTTGGCGACAAATCGTGTTTGTTGATTATGAAGTTGAAAATATCAGCACTCGGCTTGCGCATGCCCATTTCAAAGGAGTAATATACTTTTTCAAAGCATTGGTAAAAATCGCTAAAGAATGAAGCCCCTACCTTATGCTCAAATCGACTAATGTGGATCGAATCGGTATTGGTCAATAAAAACAACCTGTATTTCTGCGACAGCATCTGAAGGAATTCCAACCGGTACAACGGGAAGTCGCCAATTACGGCATTCCAAGCTTTTCGAATTTCAAGCACATCAGCTTTCGGAATATATTTCTGAAAAGTTTCTATAAATTCTAATTCAGTGATTTTGCCTTTTTCAAAAAGATCGTTCATCTCTAATAATTCTTCATTCGGACCATCCAAACCTAATTTTTTAAATTCATCCAACGAAGCCTGCTTCTCCAAATTGATAAAAATATCACCGAAATCAAAAATTATAGCGTTAATCATGGTTATAAAAAATTAAAAGTTCATCGTTTAAAATTGACTTTTTTTCAAGTGCTGTGGATTGTAAAACCGGTGCCTTCACACCATTTCCTAAAAGACTGTCGCCCACAAAAACCCGAGCTTCATCCCAAATATTGGCTTCTAAAAACGACTCTAAAGTCTGTCTTCCACCTTCAATAATCACCGATTGAATTTGGCGTTCATACATCCGAGATGCCAAACGCAAAGCCATTTCTTTTTCAAAATCAACAGGATCGGAAAACACAATGGTTTGGGCTCGATTATCAAAGATATGACATTCTTTCGAGATTCGATTGTTTTGGTCTAAAACAATTCTAATCGGATTATTGCCAGTCCAATCGCGTACATCGAGCCGCGGATTGTCGCAGACAACAGTCTGCGTTCCCACCAAAATCGCCTGCTCCTCGCTACGCCATTTGTGTACCAGCTGCCGCGAGAAATCATTGCTGATCCAAACGGGTTTTTGCTCGTCTTTTGAAAGCGGTGCTATAAATCCATCGGCGCTTTGAGCCCACTTTAAAATAATATACGGCCGATTCTTTTGGTGGAAAGTAAAGAACCTTTTGTTGAGCGCCAAACATTTCTTTTCTAAAATGCCCACAGTCACCTGGCATCCGGCTTCCTTCAGTTTTTTGATGCCATTACCTCTAACCTTAACGTTCGGATCGACGATGCCGACAACCACATTCCGAATGCCTTTCTCCACGATAAGATCACTGCACGGCGGTGTTTTTCCAAAATGGCTGCACGGTTCTAGGCTCACATAAATTGTCGCGTTCAATAGCAGCGACTGGTCTTTGACCGAGTTTATGGCGCTCACTTCGGCATGCGGTCCGCCAGATTGCTGGTGCCAGCCTTCCCCAATAATGCGGCCTTCATGCACAATCACACTTCCCACCAATGGGTTAGGATACGTTGTTCCCAAACCGTTTTTGGCAAGCGCAATACAGCGCTCCATGTATTTTTCATGTACCTTCACCTCACAAAAATAAACTAATTTTGTCTATATGTAAGGAGCTGATTCCGGCTTTCCGCTATATCTTTTACTTTGCCGAAGTGTCGGACAAAGCAAAAGGATACCGCTGCAATCCGGGCTAGGCTTTAGTGTCAATACAATCATTATGGTTATTAGAACAATCCAACCCCAGGACAATCCCGCAATCGCCCAGCTTATCCGTCAAGTGCTCACCGAGTTCAACGTCCCAAAAGTTGGAACCGCCTATGCCGATCCGCAACTCGATTGCATGTTTGAAACCTACAATGTACCAAGAGCGCAGTATTTCGTTGTCGAATCCGATGGCAAGCTCATAGGCGGAGCTGGCATCAGCCAACTCGAAAACGAAGCCGAATCAATATGTGAATTGCAAAAAATGTACTTTTTAAACGAGACGCGTGGTTTGGGTTTGGGGACACAAATGATGGATAAATGTTTAAATATCGCCAAGGATTTTGGTTATGCTAAATGTTACCTCGAAACCATGCCCTATATGACCGCTGCACAAAAGCTCTATAAAAAATCAGGATTTGAATATAGGGATGCACCGATGGGAAATACTGGACACACTTCATGTCCGGTTTGGATGATTAAAGAATTGTAATAAAACACGAAATGCAAATCAAAAAATACAAGGAACAATTTGTAGCAGCGCTTTTACCATTCTATGACGCGATGGAAATCGATAGCTTTTTTTTTCTCGCGCTCGAACAGCGGAAGCAACTCAAAAGAATCGACCTCGCGCTCCAGCCTGAAATAGCTTTTTCGGAAACTGAAATCACCGACTGGAATCAGATTCTTGAAAAACTAAAGCAATTCATTCCAATACAGTATATATTAGGAAAAGCGCATTTTTACGGACTCGAATTCGAAGTCAATCAAAGCACACTGATTCCGCGCCCGGAAACCGAAGAACTTGTTGCGTGGATTTTATCCGACAGCACGCTATCCAGCAAATCGAGCCTTAAAATACTCGACATCGGTACAGGTAGCGGCTGCATTGCCGTTACACTTGCGAAAAATTTGCCGCACGCACATGTCTTTGCACTCGATGTTTCCGAAAAAGCGATTGAAACTGCCAAAAGAAATGCCGCGAACAATTTGGTTAAGATTACTTTTCTGCAACAGGATATACTCGCAACGGAGAAACTCGGACAGCATTTCGACATTATCGTTTCAAATCCGCCTTATGTGAGAAATCTTGAAAAGGCGGAAATCAGGCAGAACGTGTTAGACCATGAACCGCATCTCGCTCTTTTTGTTGACGATCATGATGCGTTGTTATTTTATCGGAAAATTGCGGGACTGGCAAAACTTAATTTAGCCGAAAGCGGAAATCTGTATTTCGAGATAAACCAATACCTAGGAAAAGAAATGATCGGATTGCTCGAGGAAATGTCTTTTCAGGCTACTGAATTGCGCAAGGATATTTATGGTAATGAGCGGATGGTTTCCGCAATGCTTAAAAAAGCGTAACTGGATTTAGTGTTTTGCTGAAGATTTTCGGGAATATTTCACCAAAGTATTAACCGTCATCACCGTAAGGAAAAAACCGAGATATGCCGCCATAAACAAACTTTCCCTATTGCCAGCTACATCGCCGGTCAAAATCGTGCCTAATCCCATCAAAACAAAGACAGAGCAGATTAAAAAAATCAAGATAGAAATTTTCTTATTCATAGCAGCACATTTGAAGTTATTAGTCAGCTAACGCAAACGTTGTAGGGGAAATTGTATCACAAATGTTAAGTTTATTCAAAAATTTCTGCAAGTTTTGCACTTCGGAATATGAATATTTTCAAAATTTCTGGCTTATTCATAACGCAATGCCTCAATCGGATCGAGTTTAGAAGCTTTCAATGCCGGATAAGAACCCGATACAACAGCTACAAAAAAGGTCGTGACAAACGCTGCAATAATTGCTCCCCAAGGCGTGACAAAAACAAATTCGAGCAAGGTCGCAATTCCATATCCTGCCGTAATACCTATAATGATTCCCAAAATCCCGCCGAGCTGTCCGATGACCAGCGTTTCTATAAAAAATTGGATCGCGATCGTGCTGCGTTTCGCGCCCAAGGCTTTCCGAACGCCGATCTCGCGGGTACGCTCTGTAACCGAAACCAGCATGATATTCATCAAAGCGATAGACGAACCGAAAATCGTGATGATGCCAATGATCCACGCCGAAAGGCTTAAGTATTGCGTAATGTCGAGAATCTTGTTGATGAGGTCGTCGCTTCTGGAAATTCCAAAGTTATTGTCTTTCACCGGACTCAATTTTCGCACCCTGCGCATCGTACTGTTCGCCTGGTCAATCGCTTGATCGAGCAACTCCTTTTTGTCGACCATGACGCTTACGGTATAATTAATATTGGGCGCGGTAAATAGCGAACGGGCGATTTGTATCGGAATCATGACGCGCAGATCTTGGCTGTTGCCAAAGGTCGAGCCTTTTTCTTTGAGCACGCCAATGACCTTAAATTTCGCCCCTCGAATCGCAATCACCTTGTCGATAGGGTTGACATCTTTGAACAAATCTTTTTCAAAATCAGAACCAACTACGCAGCAATAGGTATTGTTCGAAATATCAAATCCAGTGAAATTCCTGCCCTTTGTCGTTTCTAACCCCGAATTGACGAGGAAATGTTCGTCGACGCCGAGTACCGTTATTTCAGGATCGGTTTTTTTGGATTCAAATTTAACTTCTGCATTGGATACCGCGGTAAATGAAAGTGAAGTATGTGTAAACGGGTAATTGTATTTCTGTTTAAAACCTACGGCTTCAGGATAAGAAATGATCGGATTGACGATCTCGCGTTTACCACCGCCGCGCATGCGGGTTTCAAATGGATATTGTTGAATGTTAAACGTGTTGGAGCCCATCGACGCAAAGTCGGAGGAAAGCGTATTTTCGAGCGCGGCAACAACGGTCAGGATGCAAACCAAGGCGGTAATTCCGATCGCAATGATCAGGACGGTGAGTATTGTCCGCAGCAATTGCGTTCTGATGGAACCCAGCGCGATCCGGACATTTTCCTTGAATAATTTAAGCATCGTCAAAGTTTGACACGAATTTACAATATTTGTTACCAATTTGTTTTGGACGCGTATTATTATTTTAAAAAATTGGATATTTGTATCCGATTACTATCTGATCCAACAATCCAATCATGGCAAAACCCGGAATACCAAAAGGCACGCGCGATTTTTCACCGGAAGAGGTGGCGAAAAGGCAATATATCATGCAAATCATCAAAAGCAATTTTGAGAAATTTGGCTACCAGCCAATCGAAACGCCGTCATTTGAAAATTCTGAAACGCTCATGGGAAAATATGGCGAAGAAGGTGATCGCCTGATTTTTAAGATATTGAATTCGGGGGATTATTTATCCAAGGTCGACGATGCTTTGTTACAGCAAAAGGAAAGCAATAAACTGACTTCACATATTTCCGAAAAGGCGTTGCGTTATGACCTTACTGTTCCTTTTGCGCGTTATGTAGTGCAGAACCAGAACGATATTGAATTTCCGTTCAAGCGCTATCAGATCCAGCCTGTTTGGCGTGCCGACCGTCCGCAGAAAGGGCGATTTAGAGAATTTTACCAATGCGACGCCGATGTTGTCGGTTCCACGTCGTTGTGGCAGGAAGTTGAATTGGTGCAATTGTATGATTCGGTTTTCAGTGCGCTCGGAATTAAAGGAGTTGCGATAAAGATCAACAACCGCAAAATCCTTTCGGGAATTGCCGAAGTGATCGGTGCTAAAGATAAGCTCATCGACTTTACCGTGGCGCTCGACAAACTCGACAAAATTGGTCCCGAAGGCGTGCGCAAGGAAATGATCGAGAAAGGAATTTCGGAAGCGGCAATAGAAAAAGTGCAGCCATTGTTTGGTTTTACTGGCAGCATAGCGCAAAAGATCAATCAACTCGGCGTCATGCTGTCGGGTTCTGAAGAAGGGAAAAAAGGCATTGAAGAGCTCCGTTTTATTTGCGATAATGTGGAGAAACTGGGATTAAAAGATGCGATACTCGACCTCGATGTTACATTGGCGCGAGGTCTTAATTATTATACAGGCGCTATCTTTGAAGTTGCGCCACCGCAAACTGTTGCAATGGGTTCTATTGGCGGCGGTGGAAGATATGACGATTTGACCGGAATTTTTGGTTTAAAAAATATGAGTGGTGTTGGGATTTCTTTCGGACTAGATCGTATTTATCTGGTAATTGAAGAACTTGGGTTATTTCCCGAAGCGGTGCGTTCGACTTCGAAGGCGTTGTTCATCAACTACGGAAATGACGAAGCTTTTTATGCAATGCAGGCCATCGGAAAACTTAGAAATGAAGGTGTTAAAGTTGAATTGTATCCTGACGCTGTTAAAGTGGGCAAGCAATTTGCGCACGCCGATAAACGCGGAATTCCATTTGCGGTGATTGTTGGTGATACTGAAATGCAGGCGCAGCAATTCGGACTCAAAAATTTGGTTTCGGGAGAACAGGTTACAGTTAATTTCGACGGACTCAAAAAAGCTTTATTATAAATACTGTATCGTTGGCAGCCGACGTAAAATTGAAAACAGGAGCGCGTTAAGGATAGAGGCAAGCACCGCGTGCAGCCGAAAGCCTGACCCGCAGGGTAACGCCCAAAAAACAGAGCCTCTCACGACGAGAGGCTTTTTCAATTAATGGATGACGATTTTTTGCGAAATGTCGCCTTTTGTGGTTTGCACTTTGACGATATAGGTGCCCGAACTGACATTTTTTACGGGGATTTGGATTTTTTTCTGTCCAGATTCGCGAGCTTGCCACGAAAGGATCGATTGGCCCAGTATGTTAAAGAGGCTGACCGAAGCGATTTCGGTATCCGACGTTGGGTTGTTAATCGAAATCAGATTGTCGGAATTGGTAAAGCGAACGATAATTTGGTCCTGCGCAAAATGTTGGGTTGCGAGTTGTGATTCGGCATTGAATCGCAGCGAAAAGCGTCCTATGCTGTTTCCGAAAGGAACATTGGTGATATAGAGTTCATTTCTGATGTCGTGGTATTCCTGTGTCAGGCTGTCGTAAATGTAGACTTCCTGCGTAGGACTGAGGTTTTCGGAGCCATCGAGTATGAAGCTGATATTTCCCGCGACCGAAGATTTAACTCCCAAAGGAAAAATGCTGTTTTCATTGAATTCGCCTACTCCTTGAATAACCAACTCGTGATTGTCGAGTATGAAGTACATTTCATCTGGATTGTCGTCGATTTGTGGCGCGTCATAACCTACGTCAAAACCCCATGAAGCAAATTCGTTCATGAATCCTAGCAACACCTGCCTGTGATAGCCGCCAACTGAGTTAAAGCCCAGTCTGATTCTGATAAATTCGTCCTCCTCCACGATAGCATCGTCGTTATTCGCGATGGTTTCGGCAGTGTGACTGACAGGATTGCGCCTAAACAATATATTGGAATTGGCGTTATCTTCCTTGGCAAATGCGCGTTGGCTGTTGTCGAAAGTGATGTTGCCACCGGTTGCACTGCCATACAGCAGGAAACCTTGTCCCACGGGAATATACCTGCCGGGAATGCGGGTGCTCGAACCGAGACCGCTAATCATTGGCGTAGCAACAGGCGGCGTTCCGCCAACGAGATTTCGGGCAGCATAACCACCTTCGTATTTCACCAATATATGTGAATAATTTGAAGGAAAATGTTCCCAGAAATATATACTTCCCGTAGTGGAGACGCTATTGGCAGCAATAAAAGCATTAGCGTCGAGTGCGGAAGCGTAAGGATTCCCGCAAAGGTTGGCGTTTCCGGCAGCGATTGGACTTGTGATGAGGCCGCTATTGGGTTTGCCAGTGAATGCATAATTCTGGGTAGTTCCTTCGGCGTCGCTACCTTTCATTGTAAATCCTTGTCCGGGCAGGAAGGTTCCGTTTGGTCCGGCGTAAGTCCAATTGGCGTATATCGGGCTCAGATTCTGGAATTTGAAAATCCAATAGGTACTTAAAGTTATCGGAGTTGTTGGGGAACTGTCATATCCGGTCGTCCAATTGAAGTTGAGCAGATTACTCGGAATGGTCGCGTCGCGCATTTGGCCGTTGACCGAAAATAGATTATTGTTTGTGGTCATGCTTGGCAAACCTACGGGTGAAGACCAGTAGTTGTAATTGAATTTATTGGTCTGACCCTGCTGGTCTCTTTCGATGGTGCCCGCGCTACTTACCTCGAGATCGCTGTTTGTGGTTTGCACCAACTGTGATTTTCCCTGCAGATCGATTTTTCCATCGAGTTTAAGATACCAATCATTTTGGATTTTCGTATGATTATTCATGGTGATTAAAATGCCGGCATCGACGAACATGCCTAGATCGACGTTATTGGCAATTTCGGTAATATTGTGGTTGACTTTCACAATCGACCAATCTTGGTCCATGATATCTAGTCCGCGAATATCGCTTGTAGGACTGTTGACTGCAGATGCAAAGTCGCCCTCTTGAACGGTTATAAAAGGCATTGGTGCTTGTTGCACCTGAATGATTTTATTGTTGTAGATTTTCATTCCGGTTGCAAGATCAATTCCCGCCGTAGTTAAGTCGTCAATGATATCGTCCTTGTAGGCATCCATTCTGAAATAGCGTAATAGATTTCCGTAGGGAAGCGCTCCGATGTCTTTGGGAATAATAGCGCCACGAACTTGCGAATTATTGTTTTCAATCTCTTGGTAGACGATTCTTTGGAACTGCTCGTCGGTGAGGGCGACATTAAATATGCGGACTTCGTCTATCTTGCCTTTAAAGTATTTGCTAGAAGTTGTTGCGTCTTTTCCGATTGTCAGTAAAGTAGTGTCGGCAACAATGTTTCCTGATAATGCGGTACTTGCCACCATTGCGCCGTTGAGGTATAATTTGATGAAACCATTGCCATAAACTACGCCTACATGGTACCACTGCGCGGTGTTTAACGCGGTTGTTCCAAAGCTTAAGATGGTACTGTTGACTTTTACTTCAAGATTTCTAGCGGCATTAACGCGCAGCTGAAATTGCTCTTGACCTGCAATAATTCCCTCGCCTGCAAACGCGTTGTTAAGGTCGATCCAAGCCATGAGCGTAGCATTTGTGAGTCCGCCGAAAACACCGGTTCCTTCACCATAATCATTTCGTCCGTCAAATTCCAGATAAAGCTTGCGATCCAAATCTCGTGGAGAACCGATAGCTGCATCATTGGTGTCAAAATTATCGGGAATTCCATCTTTATCTGCATCGGGAGTGCTGTCAATTACGCCATTTAAATCAGCATCTAAACTTGCATATAGCCCTGTTGAAATATCGTTAATGCCATCATTGTTGGAGTCGATTTGACGGTAATCGGCAGGTTCGGTGCCGTCGGTATTTTGCGCATAGATCCGCGCTGTTGTACCAAATCCTGCGAAATTATCGTATAGATCCAGAATCCCATCGCGATCGGTATCGACTAGATCACCTTTACCATCTCCGTTAATATCACCATCTCCATTGAACATTCCAGCCTCGTCGACATCGAACCACGAATCGTTATCGCTGTCGAGGTCTAAGTAATCGGGAACCGTGTCGTTATCGGTATCCGGAATTGCGTAAGATCCGCTGGCGATTGATGCGTCCAGGGCATTGTTGAGACCGTTAGCGTTGGCATCGCCCCAAGTTGATGGATTTGCAAGATCCATCGTTGCAAGTCCGTTACTGTATGTTTTAAAACCCGCTTCTTCGATATCGGGAATGCCGTCATTTTCATCGTCGAGATCGAAGAGATTCGCTACACCATCGGCATCAGAATCGCAGTATTGTTGGGCAATATTGATGTCATCGAGTGCCAGGTCATTTCCACCACCACCGGGCGCATTGTTTTTAAAACGGATAATGAAGTCGCTCACATTTCCCAAATTCACAGTTGTGGTAAACTGCTGCCACACGCCAAGAGAGCAACTGTTGTCGGCAACATTTGACGAACATCTGCCGAGATCGCCAGTATTGAAAGTAGATAGAACGTTATTGGAAAGATCGGTAAACTCTACGGTAATATTGGGTAGAATCGATGAAGGATAAGTGGATTGCGCCATGATATTCAAAGCCCAAAAAGAGTAGGTGACAGGCACAAACGGAATGACTCCAGTTATTGTCGTTTCATAGAAAGTCCCTGCTGCAAAACTCGCGTTAAAAATTGCCATTCTTCCGTAAGTATCTCCCGGAGTATGATCGGGGCCGTTATACCAGGCGAGATCGCCGTGGATATTTTCGGGATCGGTGCCGGTGCTTCCGGTGATTTTGTAATTTACACAATATTCGCCATCGTCGAGAATCTGGGTCGATTGAAAAGGGCATGCGGGTGTATTGGTTCCGGCTATTCCGTCTTCAAAACAATAGGTACAAGTTGCGCCTGGAATATTAATATTAATGAGGCCTTTGGTGGTGCCGGTTCCGAAGGTTTCGTTGAGAAAAGTATATTGTACCGAACTCGCAAACGGTGACATCAGGCAGCTTGTTTGTTCGGGAATATCCAGAATTCCGTCATTATCATCATCGATGTCAAAATTGTCGGTAATGCCATCACGATCGGTATCGTAATAGGTTTGAACGCCCAATCCGGTAATCGCGAAATTGTACGGATTTTCATCGCCGTCGTCAGAAGGGATGTAAATTGTTGCGTACTTGATGCCGAGATTGACCGGGTTAAAACCAACACTAAAGGAGGTAGAACTTCCGACCGCCACTGTCGCTGCTGGCGCACTGAGCAAGGTAAAATCGCCGGCATTGGCTCCTGAAAAGGTTATAGCGCCTAAATTTAAAACCTCAGTTCCGGTATTTTGTATCGTATAGGTTACAGAAACGGAGCCGCTGCCGATTGAAACCGAACCGAAGTCGGTATGGTCGATTCCGCTTGTAGTCGTACTGCCATCGACTATCGTCATAAAGTTTCCGATGATATTGATTTCGGGACTTGGCACTGCATTGTAATCTGCTTTTTCTGATTTTTTAAAAATAGAAGGGTATTTTTTCAATCCCGCGGATTTGGAGTGTACTGAGTATAAAGATATCAGCAGCGATATAGCAATTGCAAAAGTAATTTTATTCATAATTCGGCGCATTTAAGTTCAGAAAATTTGGGAGCTGAAAATTACAAATTAAAATCTCAAAATGCGATAAAGGACAGTAATAATCGATTAAGTACTTTCTTTTATTTTTTTTGTCAGAATTTATCTTTTAATATTTAAGAAATAGAAAAAGCCTTTCATTACGAAAGGCTTAATCATTAATTTGGGAGAAAAAGGGGGGTTATTTGATAATCATTTTTTTAGAAGTATCACCGTTTGTGGTATGTACTTTAATGATGTAAGTACCGCTGCTTGCGTTTCTTACAGGGATTTGAATTTTTTTCTGGTCTTCGTCTTCGACATTCCATGAATTGACCGACTGGCCGAGCATATTGTATAAGTCGACCGAAATTACGGTCATACCAGCCAATTTGTTTTCGATGTTAATCGTATTGTCATTATTGGTAAACTGGATATCGACATTTTCTTCTGATTCGAAATTGTTGTTAGCCAATAGTGCCGGATTTTTGAATCTTAAAGAGAAGCGATTATTGACCGTTCCGATTGGCAAGGTTACATGGTAAGCTTCTTCACGAATATCGTTATAAGTACTGGTAACATTGTCATAGATATAGATTTTCTGATCAGCATTGAAGTTTTCGGTTGCATCGAGTGTAAAATTAACTTCGCCTGCAGTTCCCGATTTTACTGCCAAAGGATAAATCTTATCTTCAGAAAAATATCCGTCTCCCTGGATGACCCAGTTCTCGCTGCCATATGAGAACGACATCTCGTCGGGATTATTGTCGATTTGTGGAGCGTCGTAACCTGGATCAAATCCGGCAGTTGCATACTGGTCCATAAATCCGAGCAAAATTTGTCTATGCGCTTCATTTACAGGATTGAATCCGAGTCTGATTCTTCCAAAAGCATCTGAAGTCACTTCGTCTTCACTATTGTCAAACTGTGCTGTCGGACCAGAAACATTTTGTCTAAACATGATATTTGATGACACATTATCTTCTTTAATAAAAGCCCTTTGGCTGTTGTCGAAAGTGATGTTGCCACCTGTCGTGCTTCCGTAAACCAAAAACCCTTGTCCAACAGGAATGAATCTTCCAGGTATTCTTGTGCTTGAGCCTTGGTTGCTTATTCCCGCCGGTTTCACGGGAGGAGTTCCACCTACAAGATTTCTTGCGGCATATCCGCCTTGATACTCCAACAAATTGTGTGAAGTATTGGTAGGGAAATGCTCCCAGAAATAAATCGTTCCGGTGATCACACTGCTATTGGCAATAATGAATGCGTTGGCGTCTAATGCAGATGGATATGGGTTTCCGCCAAGGTTTGCGTTGTTTGGTGCGATAGGAGTGGTGATCGTACCATTATTCGGCTTTCCGGCGAAAGTGTAATTCTGCGTTGCTGTCGCTGCGCCACTTCCTTTGAGTGTAAATCCTTGTGCTGCAAGCAAGCTTCCGTTTGGGCCAACCGATGCCCAATTGGCATACAAAGGCGTCAAGTTCTGGAATTTGAATATCCAGTAGTTGCTTAATGAGACTGGGCTTGTAGGCGAACCATTATATCCCGAAACCCAATTTATGTTTTGTATGCTTGATGGATTGGTTCCGTCTTTCAATACGCCGTTGACTGTGAAAGCAGCATTATTGCTTGTTGTGTTGATCGCTCCTACAGGCGACGACCAATAGTTGTAATTAAATTTGTTAGACTGACCTTTTTGATCCCTTTCGATTGCGCCCGCACTTGTCACATCAAGTTCACTGTTGGTTGTTTGCACCAAT